>Ga0134127_10003505_pt1 | contig 11294 bp, 8 predicted proteins | sample KB31753_FD_96459 | JGI IMG/M metagenome (GOLD analysis project Ga0134127, IMG submission 96459) | Terrestrial soil microbial communities with excess Nitrogen fertilizer from Kellogg Biological Station, Michigan, USA - KB3-175-3 | ecosystem: Environmental > Terrestrial > Soil > Unclassified ...
CAGGGCGACGAGCGCGAGAGCGGCACGGCTGAGTGGGCGCATGGGGGCCTCCACCGACGTCGGGTGCGGGCCGAGTCTATACTCCCTGAGCCAGGCCCCGGAGGCCGCCATGACCGACGCGCTGCGGAAGCACTTCGCCGACTACGCCGCGTTCCACACGACCGCGGGCAACAGGGCCTGCCACTCCTTCGGCATCCCGATCATCGTGCTCGCGTCGTTCGCGCTGCTCGCGCGCGTGCCGCTCGTCGCGCTGGGCGGCTTCGAGCTGACGCTCGCCGAGCTCGTGATCGCGCTCTTCGTGCTGTACTACCTGACGCTCGACGCGACGCTCGCGCTCGTGATGTTCGTCGCCTACGCCGCGCTCGACGCGGCGGGGCGCTTCATCCCGCCGCTACCCGCGCTCGGTCTGTTCGTCTTCGGCTGGATCCTGCAGGGCGTCGGGCACTGGGTGTACGAGAAGAACTCGCCGGCCTTCTTCCGGAACTTCGTCCACCTGGCGGTGGGGCAGCTCTGGATCCTGGCGAAGGCGCTCGGCCGCGCCTGAGCGAAAGCGCTACTTCGCGAGGCAGGTCTTGATGCGGCGGAGCGCTTCCTGGATGTTGTCGAGGCTGTTCGCGTAGCTGAAGCGCAGGTGGCCTTCGCCCCACTCGCCGAAGGCGGTTCCCGACAGGCAGGCGACGCCCGCCTCCTCGAGCAGCCGGTCGGCCAGCGCCTTGGCCGAGTAGCCGGTCGCGGTGATGTCGGGGAAGACGTAGAAGGCGCCCTGCGGCCGCGCGCACTTGATGCCCGGGATCTGCCGCAGGCCGTCCACGATCACGTCGCGGCGCTTCCTGAACTCGGCGACCATCGCGTCGATCGGGGCGTGGTCGCCCTTGAGCGCCTGCACGCCGGCGAGCTGGGTGAAGCTCGCGGTGCACGAGACCGCGTTCGTCTGCAGCTTCGCCACCACCTGGGCGAGCGGCGCCGGCATGATGCCGTAGCCGAGCCGCCAGCCGGTCATCGCGTAGGTCTTCGAGAAGCCGTCGAGCACGATCGCGAGCGACTCCATCCCCGGCATCGCCGCGATCGAGACGTGCTTGCCGTCGTAGAGGATCTGCGAGTAGATCTCGTCGGAGAGCACCGGGATCCCCGCGCGCACCGCCGCGTCCGCGATCGCGCGCAGCCCCGCCTCGGGGATGATGCCGCCCGTCGGGTTGTGCGGGTAGTTGAGCACGATCAGCCGGGTGCGCGGCGTGATCTTGGCGATCAGCTGGTCGACGTCGAGCTGGTGGCCCTTCTCCGCGAGCAGCCGCACCGGTACCGGCACGCCGCCGATGTACCGGATCATCGACTCGTAGATCGGAAAGCCGGGGTTCGGGTAGAGCACCTCGTCGCCCGGGTCCACGAGCGCGAGGATCAGGTAGAACATCACCGGCTTGCCGCCCGGAGTCACCACCACCATCTCCGGCGTGGCCTTGACCCCGCGTCGGGCCGTCGAGTCCTCGGCAACCGCCTGGCGCAGCTCGGGCAAGCCGGCGGCGGGTCCGTAGTGCGTGGCCCCCGACTTGAGCGCCGCGATCCCCGCCTCGACGACGTGCGCCGGCGTGTCGAAGTCGGGCTCGCCGATCTCGAGGTGGATGACGCTGCGGCCCTTGGCCTCGAGCGCGCGCGCCCGCACCAGCACCTCGAAGGCAGTCTCCGTCCCGAGCCGGGCCAGCCGCTCGGACAGCTTCATCGAGACAGGCTTTGCGCCGGCTCGCGCGGCTCGGAGTCGAGCCGCTCCACGCCGTAGGCCTGCTGCAGCCGCTGCCGCGAGGCGGCGGCCTCCGAGGCGTCGAGCACGATCCGCACCGCGCCCTGCCCGGCCAGGAAGTCCACCACGTGGAACCCGTTCACCGGCGTCGCGAACGCCTGCCGCAGGTCCTGCAGGTTGGCGATCGGGCGGCCGTTGACGCGCTCGACGATCACGTCGCGCAGCTCCTGGTAGCCGAGGTTGGCGGTGTCGGGCAGCACGCTCGACAGCAGCACGATGCGCCGCGGGCCGGCGCCGGCCTCCTCGTCCTCGCCGCGGTCGATCGCCACCAGCAGCCGCGGCGGAGCGCGCCGCGTCCAGTCGCCCCACGAGGCGAGGTAGGGCCGCGTCAGCTCCTCGAACACCAGCCCCCCGACGATCAGGTAGTCGGGCCCGCGCCCGAAGACGTAGGGCGGGACCTTGTCCTGCTCGGGGCGCATCGCGCGGAGCGTGAGCGTCAGGTCGAGCCGCTTGCCGTCGCGCAGCACCTTGACCGGCATGCTGTCGCCCGGGTGGCGGCCGTCGGTGAAGAGCAGCGGGAACAGCATGCGCCCATAAAGAGGATGGTCGAAGTACCCGGTCGGGTCGAGCTTGGCGCCCCCCAGCTCCAGCAACACGTCGCCGGGCTTCAGCACGCCGCCGGCGCTGCCGTGCGGCAGCACGCGCGTCAGCCGGATCCCCGTCTCCCCGGGCGAGAGTCCGAGCGACTCGCGCAGCACCGGGTTCGTGAGGTCCTGCCAGGCGAGGCCGGCGCGCGCGAAGCTGCGCCACTCGTTGCTCTTCGCCTCCTCGAGGAACTGGCCCAGCACCGGCGCGGCGATCGCCGAGTAGGCATCGCCGCTGCGGCCGGTCACGAGGCCCGCCACCTTGCCCTTCGACACCACGACCTCGGACTCGCCGAGGCCCTCGGCGCTCGAAGCGACGTCGACCGTGAGCACGCTGGTCTGGGAAAGGCCGTGGCGGCCCGAGCGCACCTGCCGCAGCGTTCCGGGATACGCGTCCAGCAGGCCCGTTCGCTGCCAGCGCAGGATCAGCACGGTGCCCTCGGCCGAGGCGCGTTTCTCGAGCGGGAGCGGCTCGAGCCCTTCCCAGAAGGCGGGATCGTCGACGGCGATGAGCGCGAGCGGTCCTTCGTGGTCCACGAGCTCCACGCGCGCGACCGAGCGCGCCTCGCTGCCGAGCTTCTGGGCCTCGACCAGCAGCGGGTTGCCGAACGCCGTCGAGGTCGCCAGGATCCGCTTGCCCGGCACCACGAGCCCCGTCACCGTGCGCGTCCAGGGCGCCTGCTTCTCCCACGGCGCGCGCCAGTTCCAGTCCTGGCCGGTGACGCGCACGCTCACGACGGAGGCGCGCAGCGCGTTGTTGCCGGTGCCGGCCAGGGCCTCGGCCTGCGCCGGCTGCATCGGCTGCGGCGACGTGACCACGACCGGCGGCGCGGGAGGCGCAGCGGGCACAGGCGCGGTCGCATGCTTCACGGCGCACCCGGAAGCGAGCGCTGCGACGAACGCGAGCGCGAGCGGGCTACGGACGGTGGTCGGATGGGATCGCATATTGCTTCAGGATCTCCGGATGCGCCGCCTCGGCGCGCGCGCGGTCGAGCGCCTCGATGCCACCGTCGCCCTCGAGCTCGATCGTGTGGAAGCGGTCGTGGTTCGCCGAGAAGGCCTGGGTCACGTCCGCGAGCGAGCGGATCGTCTGGCCGTTGATCTTCTCGACGCCGACTGGCGTGTTGAGCGACATCTGGGAGTTGACCGCGTGGCGCAGCACCCGCGTCAGCACGATCACCTCGCGGTCGGCGTCCTGCGGATCCTCGGCCTCGCGGAACAGCTGGTGCCAGACCAGGTCGCGGTTGGCGGTCTGCGGCCAGCCGCGCCCGAGCGTCTTGAGCAGCTCGACCTCGAGCTTCATGAAGACGAGCCCGGCGTAGACGACGTAGTCGGGTGCTATGCCGTAGCGGTTGCGGTTCCTGTCGTAGCGCGCGATCCGCCGCGCGGGCGCCTCGACCTTGAGCTCCTTGCCGCCGCGCCAGACCGTGAAGCGCGCGCGGTCGCCCACCTGCAGCATGTCGATCGCGTGCTCGTAGGTCACGCGCGCGTCCCCGAGCTTGATCGTGCCGTCGTCCGCGATCGGATAGCCCTCGACGGACAAGAGCACGTCGCCGTCCTTCACCACGCCCTCGGCCGTGCCGCCGGGCGCCACGCGGTCGACGGCGACGCCCGAGCGGCCGGCCGGCAAGCCGCGCTCGCGCCGGTACGCGGGCGAGAGCAGCGACGTCGTCGACAGCCCCGAGTCCGGGAAGCCGTCGTAGCGGCCGTCCTTCAGGTTGGCGAGGAAGTGGTGGACGATCGGGATCGGGATGAAGAAGCCCATGTTGTCGGCGCCGGGGAAGCCCTGGAACGCCACGCCGACGACCCGTCCGTCCTGCACCACCGGCCCGCCGCTGTTGCCGGGGTTGATCGCCGCGTCGGTCTGCACCACGAGGTGCTGGTCGGCGCCGCTGTGGACGTAGCCGCGCGACTCGATGCGCGAGACGATGCCGGCGGTCGACGACACGTCCTGCCCGCCGAGCGGGAAGCCGTAGGTGTTGACCCGCGTGCCGGCGCGCGGCAGCGGGCCGAAGCGCAGCGGCCGCAGGCCCTTGGCGAACGCCGGGTCGCTCACGCGCAGCACCGCGAGGTCGCAGTCGTCGCCCGCCGCCTCGACGCTCGCGACGTACGGGCTCGCCTGGTCCGGCCGGCGCACCAGCACCTGGCGCGAGTCGGCGATCACGTGGCCGTTCGTGACGATGCGGCCGCCTTCGATCAGGAAGCCGCTGCCCGAAACGCCGCCCACCGGCTCCTGCTGCCACGGCTGGGACCAGTCGTAGCCCGCGCGGAAGACCTGGATGTAGACGACGGAGGCCGCGACGCCGTTCGCGGCGGCGGGAACCTCGGCCGCGGGCTCCGCGGCGAGGGCGGCGGTCGCCGGCAGCAGCAGCAGCGCGAGCGCCGCCTTCGCACTCACGCTCGGCTCTCCGCGGCGGCCTCGCCGGCGCGCGTGCCGTCGGCCACCATGTCGGGGATGCCGGTGGCCCGGACGCCCGCGCCGGTCAGGAACAGGCCGCGGACGGTCGCGATCTCGCGCTCGACGCGGCGCATGCGCTCGAGGTGCCCGACCTCGAGCTGCGGCGTCGCGGACGGCCACCGGAAGACACGGCTCACGACGGGACGGCCACCCAGCCCGAGCACGCCGGACATCTCTCTCATCACAGTCTCGATCATGCCATCGTCCGAGAGCGAAAGCGCGCCGGGGTCGCGCACGCCGCCGACGAAGGCGCGCAGCAGCACGTGGCCCTCGGGAGCCCGCAACGGCAGCTTCGTCGAGACGAAGCTCAGGGCGTTGGTGCGGAGCCGCTCGCTCGCGGGGACGACGAGCCCGTAGCCGTCGAGCGGATGCCGCACGTCCACGCGCTTGAATCCGAGCAGGATCGTGGCCGTGGACGCGAACGGAACCGAGCTCAGCACCCCGGAGGACTCGGGCACGAGCCCCGCGAGGGCCTTGGCGATCCGCGGGCCGGGCGCCGCGACGACGACGCTTCCGGCCGCGACGCGCTCGCCGCTTTCGAGGCGCAGCTCGAAGGCCTCGTCGTGACGCCCGACCTCGACGACCGCGGCGCGCGTGCGCAGCGACGCCGGCTCCAGCTTCTGGACCAGCGCGCTCACCAGCTCCGCGAGCCCGCAGCGCAGCGAGTAGAAGGCGGCCGGCGGCGCTTCGCCCGGCCGGCGCGAGGACGGCCCGCGGCGCGTCGCCCGCACGAGGCTGCCGCGCGTCCTTTCGAGCTCGCGCAGGCGCGGAAAGGTGGCGAGGATCGAGAGCCGCTCGGGGTCGCCGGCGTGGATCCCCGCGAGCAGCGGCTCGCCCAGGCGGTCGACCGCCTCCTGCCCGAAGCGGCGGCGCAGGAAAGACGCGATCGACTCGTCGTCGTTGCCGGCTCGGCCGGGGAGCACGAGGTCGAGCCCCATGCGCAGCTTGCCGGGCCAGGAGAAGAGGCGGGTTCGGACCATCGGCAGCACCCGCGTGGGAACCGCGAGCATCATCCCGTCGGGAAGCGCGTGCAGCGTTCCCCGGTGGAGCACGAAGACGTTCCGCGTCTCGGGATTCGTCGGCACGAGGCGCTCGCCGAGGCCGAGCTCGCGACACAGCTCGAGGCCTTGCGGCTTCTGCGCCAGCATCGAGTCGGGCCCGGCCTCGAGCACGAAGCCGCCCTCCGCCTCGGTCCGGATCACCCCGCCGAAGCGGTCGCTCGCCTCGAGCAGCACGTAGGGGCGGCCGCGTTTGTGGAGGGCGAACGCCGCGCAGAGACCGGAGATGCCGCCGCCGATCACGGCGACCGTCTGCTTCGTCACGTCCGGCCATGTTAACCCGCGCGGATTGACAGCGAGAGCCGGCGGCTTCTAGACTCCGCGCATAACGTCAGGGTGCCTCCCATTTCGGGAGGGTAAAAGGGAAGCAGGTCGAAAGCCTGCGCGGTCCCGCCACTGTAGCCGGCGAGCCCGCTCCCCAAGGCGCCAGTAGGGCGCCGCCACTCGGCCGCCTCGCGAGAGGGGCCGGGGAAGGTCGGGAGCGAGGCCGTGACCCGGTAGCCAGGAAACCTGCCCTGACCGCCGTGCTCGAGGCTTCTCGCGTGAGGGAGCTTGTGGGTCGCACCCGCCTTCCGAGAACGAGCCTCCGTCAGGAGGAATCCGTGCGTCTGCTTTCCCGTGTCCTTCTTATGTCTCTCCTCTCCCTGCCCCTGCCGCTCGCCGCGGCCGCTCCCGAGCCGGATGGCTCGCTGGGCGGCACCGTGCGGACGAGCGACGGGCAGCCGCTGCCGGGAGTGGCGGTCGTCGTTCAGGGAGCCGCCGACGAGCGTCGCGTGACGACGGGTCCCGACGGCTCGTTCCGCGCGACGCTCCCCCAGGGCGCCTACACGTTGCGCGTCGACGCTCCCGGCCTCACGCTCGCAGAGCCGCGCTCGGTCGCGGTCGGCGCGGGCGAGACGCGGCAGGACCTGGTGCTCACGCCGGCGCCGGTCAGGGAGCGCGTGGTGGTCAGCGCGACGCGCGGCGAGGCGACGCTATCCTCGCTCGGCGTCTCGGTGGACGTGCTCGACCGCGAGCGGATCGACGACCGCGCCGCGCCGTCGCTCTTGCCGCTGCTGCAGGACGTGCCCGGTGTCGCGACGGCGCGCACCGGCCAGACCGGGCAGCAGGGCTCGGTCTTCGTGCGCGGCGGCGAGTCGCGCTTCGCCCGCGTGCTGATCGACGGCGTCGCGGTCAACCAGCCCGGCGGCGCCTACGACTTCGGCAGCTCGCTGCCGTTCGAGCTCGAGCGGATCGAGGTGGTGCGCGGCGCGACGAGCAGCCTCTACGGCGGCGACGCGCTCGCGGGCGTCGTGAGCATCGAGACGCGGCGCGCGCGGGCGGGCGGGCGTCCGTCGCTGCGCGCCGAGGGCGAGGGCGGCTCCTTCGACTGGCAGCGCTACCTCGGGGCGACGTCCGGAGCGCACGCGGGCCTCGATTGGAACGCCGGCATCCAGCGGCTCACGACCGACAACGAGGCGCCGAACAGCCGGTTCGAGGACACGGCCGCGGCGTTCTCCGGCGGGGCGCAGCTCGACCCGCGCACCGACTTCCGGCTCGTGGCCCGCTACGAGACGAGCACCGCCGGCACGCCGGGCCCGACGGCCTACGGCCGCCCCGACCTCGACGCGTTCGTCGACCGCGACGACCTCGTGCTCTCGGCGCTGCTGCGCCGGAACGGCCCCACGCTTTCGCAGCAGCTCGGCTTCGGCTACGCGTTCACCGACCTCGTCTCGAAGGACCCCGTCGACTCGGGCTGCTTCGTCCCGGAGTGGGAAGGAGCGACGGGCAGCTACCCGAACTGCGACTTCCCGAACCCCGAGGGCTTCCAGAACAAGACGGACCGCCTGGTCGGCTCGTACCAGGCCGACCTCGCCCTCGGCTCGCGCCACCTGCTCACGGCGGGTGGTGAGCTCGAGCACGAGACGGGAGAGCTCGGCAATCGGTCGGAGGACCTGCTGCGGCCCGAGCGCACCAACTACGGCGTCTACCTGCAGGACCGCGTGCTGCTCGGCAGCCGCGCCTACCTGACGATCGGCGGGCGCGTCGAGAAGAACGGCAGCTACGGAACCCACGCGGTGCCCCGCGCGGCGCTCGCGGTGCGCCTGCGGGACGGCGCCGACGCGACGACGCTCCGCGCCAGCGCCGGGATGGGCGTCAAGGAGCCGAGCTTCTTCGAGTCGTACGGCGAGTCGTTCTTCGCGCAGGGCAATCCCGACCTCGACCCCGAGCGCAGCACCACCTTCGACCTGGGCGTCGAGCAGCGGCTCTTCGCGAACCGCGTGCGCGCGTCGGCCACCTACTTCCACCACGACTACCACGACCAGATCGCGTACACGGTCGTGGACTTCGAGACCTTCGAGGGCACGTACGTGAACCTCGCGCACACGCGCGCCCAGGGGCTCGAGCTCCAGCTCGAGGCGCGGCCGCTGCCGGAGCTGACGCTCTTCGGCCAGTACACGTACATGGACGGCGAGGTCCTCGACAGCCCGAGCGACTTCGACCCCGTGTACGCGGAGGGCCGCGCGCTGCTGCGGCGGCCGGCCAACCAGGCCTCGTTCTCGGCGCAGTGGAGCCGCTCGCGCGTGAGCGCCGGCCTGACGCTGGTCTACGTCGGCGAGCGCGCTGACAGCGACTTCGTCGGCCTCGGCCTCGCGAACGACCCGGCCTACCGCAACCCGTCCTACACGCGGCTCGACGCCCGGCTGCGCGTCCGGCTCGTGTCCGCGCTCGAAGCGTTCGTGGTGGCCGACAACCTGTTCGATGCGGAGTACCAGGAGGCGGCCGGCTACCCGGCGCTCGGCCTCGCGGTCCGCGGCGGGCTGCGGCTGCGCGTGGGCGGCGCGCGCCCGTGAGCGAGCGTGTGCTGCTCGCCTGGAGCAGCGGGAAGGACAGCGCCTTCACCCTCCACGTCCTGCGCGAGCAGGGTGTTGCGGTGACGGGCCTGCTGACCACGATCAACGACGCCTTCGACCGCGTCGCGATGCACGCGGTGCGGCTCGAGTTGCTGCGCGCGCAGGCCGCGGCGGTCGGCCTGCCGCTCGTGCTGGTGCGGATCCCGTGGCCGTGCCCGAACGAGGCCTACGAGGCCGCGATGGCGGAGGCGCTCGCCGCCGCGCGCGAGCGGGGGACGACGGCCGTCGCCTTCGGCGACTTGTTCCTCGAGGACGTGAGGCGCTACCGCGAGGAGCGCATGGCGGGGACCGGTCTCGCCCCGCTGTTCCCGCTCTGGGGCCGGCCGACACGCGCCCTCGCCGAGGAGATGATCGCGCTCGGACAGAAGGCCGTGCTGACCTGCGTCGACCCCCGAGTGCTGCCGCTGGCCTTCGCGGGCCGCGCCTTCGACGAGTCGCTGCTGCGTGAGCTGCCGGCAGAGGTCGACCCCTGCGGCGAGCGCGGCGAGTTCCACAGCTTCGCCTGGGACGGCCCGGCCTTTCGCCACCCGGTTCCCGTGCGGGTGGGCGAGGTGGTCGAGCGCGACGGCTTCGTCTTCGCGGACCTGCTGCCCGAGTCCCCGGGGGTCCGGGGGGACGAAGTCTCCCCAGAACCAGGAAAAGCGGCGAGGCACTGCGCGTGAGGCGCCGCGCTCTCGCCCTCCTGGCCGCGGCTCTCCTGGCGAGCCCCGCGCTCGCGCAGGGGACGGCGGCCCCGAAGCCCCGGCGCGTCGCCTCCATCAACCTGTCGGCCGACGAGGTGCTGATGGCGATCCTGCCGGTCGAGCGCCTCGTCTCGGTCACGCGCTGGGCCGACGCCGAAGGCACGTCGAACGTGGTCGGCCGCGTGCCGAAGGCGGTCCACCGCTTCGTCAAGGCGGACATGGAGCAGCTCGTCGCGCTGCGCCCCGACCTCGTGGTCGTCTCGGAGTACACCGACGCCGACTTCATGAAGCAGCTCGAGCGCTCGGGCCTGCGCGTCCACCGCATGCTGGGCCTGGGCACGCTCGCCGGCGTCCGCGGCGCGATCCTCGACCTCGGGCGCGCCGTGGGAGAGGACGAGGCGGCGCGCCGCCTCGTCGCGGAGTACGACGCGAAGCTCGCCGAGCTCGGCCGGCGGCTCGCCGGAGCGAAGAAGCCGCGCGTGCTCTACTGGTCCGGCAACATGACCGCGGGGGCCGACACCGCGATCGGCGCCCTGATCGAGGCGGCCGGCGCCGTGAATCTCGGGCGCGAGATGGGCATCGTCGGCATCGAGCCGCCCGGCGCCGAGCGCGCGTTCGTCGCCGACCCCGACGCGGTCCTCGTCGGCACCTGGCCCGGCTCGAAGCAGGCGCTCACCGGCCACCCGCTGCTGTCGAAGTGGAGGGCGGTGCGCGAGGGCCGCATCGTGGCTCTGCGCACCGAGCTGCTCGTGGCGCTGTCGCAGTTCACGGCCGACGCGGCCTGGGAGCTCGGCCACCTGCTCCATCCCGACCGGGTGCCGGCGGCTCCCGGCGCGCGCCCGTGACGCGGGACCGCGCGCGTCTCGTCGTCCCTCTCCTGCTCGTCGCCCTGGCCCTCGCGCTGCTGCTGGCCACGGCCAAGGGCAGCGTGCCGCTGCCGTTCCGGGGCGTGGTGGGCGCGCTCCTCGCCAAGCTCGGGCTGCCGGGCGACGTGTCGTCGCTCGGCGCGACGGGCGAAACGATCCTCTTCACGGTGCGCCTGCCGCGCGTGCTGCTCGCCGCGCTCGTCGGCGGCGGCCTCGCGGTCGTCGGCACCGTGCTCCAGGCCGTGTTCCGGAATCCCCTGGCCGACGCGGGGCTGCTCGGGGTCGGCTCGGGCGCGGCGCTCGGCGCCGTGCTCGCGGTGCACTTCGGCCTCGCGAGCACGGTCTTCTTCGCGCTGCCGCTCGCCGCCTTCGCCGGCGCGATGACGGCCGTGCTCGCCGTCTACTTCATCGCGGGGACGACGGGACGGTCGGGGCTCCACGGCCTGCTGCTCACGGGCATCGCCGTCTCGGCGCTCGCCGGAGCGATGACTTCGGTGATGCTGGTGGCGACCGAGGAGTTCCGCGTCAAGACGGTGCTCTTCTGGCTCGCCGGCGGCCTCGAAGGCCGCGGCTGGACGCACGTGCAGGCCGGCGCGGCGTTCGTGCTGACCGGCGCGGCGCTGCTGCTGCTGCTCGCGCGTCCGCTCGACGTGCTCTCGCTCGGCGAGGAGGAGGCGGCCTCGCTGGGGCTCCCCGTGCGCGCCACGCGGCTGGGGCTCCTCGGCCTCGCCTCGCTCGTGGCGGGAGCCTGCACGGCGGTGGCCGGAGCCGTGCCGTTCGTCGGCCTGATGGCGCCGCACGCGCTGCGGCCGCTGGTCGGGCCGCTCAGCCGGCGGCTGCTGCCGGCGGCGTTCCTCGGCGGCGCGCTGCTCGTGGTGCTCGCGGACCTCGGCGCGCGCGCGCTCAGCACGCGCTTCGAGCTGCCGCTCGGAGCGCTCACGGCCTTCGTGGGCGCGCCG
>Ga0134127_10003506_pt1 | contig 11293 bp, 8 predicted proteins | sample KB31753_FD_96459 | JGI IMG/M metagenome (GOLD analysis project Ga0134127, IMG submission 96459) | Terrestrial soil microbial communities with excess Nitrogen fertilizer from Kellogg Biological Station, Michigan, USA - KB3-175-3 | ecosystem: Environmental > Terrestrial > Soil > Unclassified ...
CCATCATTCGCAAAAAGTAATCCTGGAATATCAAATTCTCAATGGGTTATGATCCCCTCTGCGGTGTTCTGAGGGTGCGTGGAAGAATTTCGCTGTTGCCCCCCTTGACTTGGACGAACCCGGGGCTATCTCCACTCCCGTGTCCAAGGATCAGGACCTCTGCTCGTTCTGGAGTACTACTGTTACCCATCGAGTCCAGACCTGTTCTACATCGCCGATATTCACTGGGTTAACCACTAGGAGGGTGTTGCTATGAGCACTGCAGCCAAGGAAAAGACAGAGAAGAAGAGCCTAGCCAAGGGGTTCCAGCCTCTCGGCGATCGAGTGTTCGTCACCTACACCGAGGAATTGGAACGAACCTCCGGTGGGATTTATGTGCCGGACAGCGCAAAAGAGAAGCCCCAACGGGGCATCGTCCAGGCTATCGGCAAGAAGGTTGAGAACGTGAAAGTCGGCGAGCAGGTTCTCTTCGACAAGTACTCAGGCAGTAAGCTCCGCATCGAAGACGAAGATTGTTTGATCCTCAAGGAAGAAGACATTCTCGGCGTCTTCACCAGCTAATCACCATCACACACGACGACGATATATTTTTAAGGGAGGAACACAATGGCAAAGCAACTGATGTACGGTGACGCAGCACGAGCGTCCATCCTCAGAGGGGTGAACCAGCTCGCCGACGCCGTCAAGGCTACACTCGGCCCCAAGGGCCGCAACGCGATTCTCGACAAGAAGTTCGGCGCCCCCACGATTACCAAGGACGGCGTGACCGTCGCAAAAGAAGTTGAGCTCAAGAACCCCTACGAGAACATGGGCGCCCAGCTCGTGCGCGAAGTCGCCAGCAAGACCAGCGACACGGCGGGCGACGGAACCACCACCGCAACAGTGCTCGCGCAAGCCATCTATCGTGAAGGCGCGAAGAACATCACCGCCGGCGCAAACCCGATGGAAATACAGCGCGGGATCAACAAGGCAGTCGAGGTGGTGATCGGTGAGCTGAAGAAACTCAGCAAGCCCTGTCAGAACAAGACTGAGATCTCCCAAGTCGGGACGATTTCGGCCAACAACGACAAGACCATCGGCGACCTCATCGCGGAAGCGATGGAGAAGGTCGGCAAAGACGGCGTGATCACGGTCGAAGAAGCCAAGTCCATGACCACCTCGTTGGACGTGGTCGAAGGTATGCAATTCGACCGTGGCTACATCTCCCCCTACTTCGTCACCAACGCTGAGCGGATGGAAGCCGTCATGGAAGACCCGCTCATCCTCATTTCCGAGAAGAAGATCAGCAGCATGAAGGACTTGCTGCCGGTTCTCGAGCAGGTTGCCAAGATGGGCAAGCCCCTCGTGATTCTCGCGGAGGATGTGGAAGGCGAAGCCTTGGCCACCCTGGTGGTGAACAAGCTCCGTGGCACACTCAACGTGACGGCCATCAAGGCCCCTGGATTCGGCGATCGCCGCAAGGCCATGCTGGAAGATATCTCAATCCTCACCGGCGGCCAGGTGATCTCGGAAGACATCGGCATCAAGCTGGAGAACGTCAAGCTCACCGACCTAGGCCGCGCTAAGCGCGTCACGGTCGACAAGGACAACACCACGATCGTGGAAGGCTACGGCGACCCCAAGAAGATCGAGGGCCGCGTGAAGCAGATCAAGGCACAGATCGACGAGACGACCTCCGACTACGATCGTGAGAAGCTCCAAGAGCGCCTCGCAAAGATCGTGGGCGGTGTGGCCGTCATCAACGTCGGCGCCGCGACCGAAACCGAAATGAAGGAAAAGAAAGCGCGCGTCGAAGACGCCTTGCACGCCACCAAGGCAGCTGTCGAAGAAGGCATCGTCCCCGGCGGCGGAACGGCCTACCTCCGTTGCCTCGGCGCGTTGGATTCGCTCAAGCTGAACGCCGAGCAGCAGGTGGGAGTCAATATCATCCGCCGCGCGCTCGAAGAGCCGATTCGTCAGATCGCAGTGAACGCCGGGATGGAAGGCTCGGTCATTGTGGAGAAAGTGCGCAATGACAAAAATGCCAACGGCGGCTACAACGCAGCCACGGAAGAGTATGTGGACATGATCAAGGCCGGCATCATCGACCCCACCAAGGTGTCTCGTTGCGCGTTGCAGAACGCCGCGAGCGTCGCGGGATTGATGCTCACGACCGAGGTGATGATCACCGAACTGCCGGAAGAGAAGAAAGAGCCGGCCGGCGGCCCAGGCGGGCACAGCCACGGCGGCATGGAAGGCATGTACTAAGAAGCCACGCAGGAAGCAATCGGCTTTCAGCAACGAAGGGCCCGGCGGGTGATCCGCCGGGCCCTTCGTGTTTCTTGGCTTCACCGCTCAGCGGGATCTAACGAAGCCGCTGCATAATTCTCCTCATTACTTGCAGGTTTGGGATTGATACGTTTCCATACATCATACCTGCGCGTGAATGCACCGAGCTTTATTCCATGCTTTCTGCGGAGATCCTATGATGAAAGCAATGTGCCACAAATTTGTTTTCCTGTTCCTGTTGGCCATCTCAACACCGACCAGTCCGGGAGCGCTTGCGGAAACATTGGAGAGCTCATTCGACTTGTATGTGTTGGGTGTGTATGAGGGGCATGCGCATACATACGGCAAGGTCACCGTCTTCATCGCTCCTCACGACTACCCCATCGCTCTATTGCTGACAGCATACGAATCTGTGGATTGGCAGATCGAACTTGAGCCTGGAGTCCAGCTCGCCAAAGTCTTTCTCAGTGGATACAACGAGCAGAGGGTTTCGGGATTGCCGGCACACATTCCGATCCAGAGCAGTTCCTATGAACAGCGCACCCCCTACATGTATGGGCATGACAACAGGTCCTGCTTCAAACTGATCGCTAACGCAGAGCAACTGTACGGGCTGCGCCCTCGACAACACCTCTGTCAGCACAGAGGGACGGCATTCGTCGCAGACCACAATGGGATCAGGCGTCTTCCCGTCGAGTAAATCCAAAGACGAATGGCTCGCGGAATGGACGGGGTTCTCGAGGAGAAGGCTTGAATGGAGCGATTAGTACCGCCGGTGTTGCGAGCTGAGAATTCTTTCCCGCTCGAATTTTTTGCAGGAATCTTGGAGGGTGAGATTTTGGGGCCATCGGCTCGCACACATGACTTTTGCCGCCCGATCAGCATCCAACCTCACATCCCCACCAGATAAGGGCAGATGTTTTCTTTTATCCGTTTCATACTGAATGCACGAGTTCTGGAGTTGCACGTCGCGAGGGTACCACCGTTCACAGTATCTGGCCGCGTCGGTTTCTTTCTCACGATCCCTGGAATCCAGCTGCATCTTCTCCAATCATTTCGATAAATCGACCGCTTCTACTTCGACCTTCTTTTTTTGGGACGGATCGATACTGCCCTCTAAGCCTACAAATTCAGACTTCCGAGGTGTGCTCGCCCCATCGCCTGATCGACTTGTTCCCGGCCCTACTTGCTTCCAGCGAATAAGATATCCGTTGGCATCGAAAATGAGCGTGACCCCAAACTTGGGATATTCCCAGTGCACTTCGGTTTCGTTTCTCACCATTGATACGGCCTTCGGTTGCCCGAATAACTCAAATGCCTCGTCTTTGTGCATGCCGATTCTCGGCGTCAGGTCTCGAATTTTCCTGAATTCACCCGATCCTCCGGTATGCAGACCTTGAGAAGCGGCCTGATGAGACGCCATGCGGTTCAGCTTATCCAATCTCGCCGCAGGCGCCCGGAGGAGCCGCCATACGGAAACCTGTCCTGAACGACATCGGTCGGCATCGTCTTCTTCATAGATCATTTGAGTCTCAATAGGGATACCAGGCAATTCCTTCGTTCGAGTATAATTCAAAATCTCTTGAAGCGCCGTATTATACGCGCGCTGTCGCCCCTCCTCGGCAGAAGACACACAGGTCGCTCGACCTGTAAAGAATAGATCCTCCCCAAATCGAAACATAGCCTGCTCAGCCCAAAACGGCCGATTGGACGCAGCATGCAGAGGGATGTTAAGGGACGTCGCTCCGACCACAACGAGAACTATCAGCGTCCATCTCGCCAACGGAATCATTCTGTAAAATCCTTTGCTCATAGACCCTCATGGAGCTTTCGCTTTGGTAAGCGTACTTCATCCATACCTACAGTCAAGCTATCCTGGCGCTTCAACATGGCATTAACTTGTTCAGGCGATTGACTCAAAGGACTGCCCTGAGTCAGATGCCTATCTGCTTATTGGCTCGCCGATGGCTATCGAAGTGTTACGAAGGATCCAGCGGCCTGCCCCACTGGGTTTTCGTGCTTCTTGGCATTGCATCGCGCTACAATGAGCGTCAATTTAAATAAGTCGAAGGATCGTCCTGTGATCGTGGAAGTCGAATCAAACGAAAATTGTGAGGCGAGTGTCTTCGCGCGATTCAAGGAGATCGGCCCTGCTCGAACCGTTCTGCAAATAAAGCTCTACGACCGAAACCATGCCGGAGAATGGTATTGGGTCACTGGCTGGAGCGACAACGAATCCACACCTCCTTGCCAGGCCTATGCCCAGCTGGTTGAGGACTCAGGAGCGGGCCTGACGCATTTAGTCTACGGGGGCCTTTATGGCGTACGGTTCAAGCCGATCAACATCGAGGAACCTTGGAGTCTCGAAAGTCCGCATCAATGGGGAGAAGCGTACCTCTCATTGGCCAGCGATCGTGACCTGCGCTACGCGGGTTAGTTCGCCCCTTCCGTCAGGCTTGCCGCAGCGGCGGCTCGGCGGTCGTCGTAGAAGTCTTCGCGACGGATACGGACTGAGAGAGGAGATGATTTTTTCATCTGTGAGGATTGACGGAGCAGGCGACTCGATGGTGGCATTCACGGCGGCCTCCCTTCGAAGAGGTGAAGAGCGTCCGTGCCAAGTTGACGGGCAGGGTCATCCTACAATCGATCTTATTCTCCCGTGCGCAGGAGGCAAGAACTTCGCTAGTTCCCTCTGCTAGACCCAGCGATCATCGTGCAGCAACTGCCTGCGGCGAGAAAGTGAAGAAGGGTGAGGTGATATTCTGGATTGGAATGCGCCGGGATTTTTCAGGGCCGAAAACAAAGCGGATGGCTGCGCAAACATTCGCCGCAATAGATGAGCAAGCCGGATAGGCCTCTACAGCTATTTTTTCGGCATTCGCTCGATCAGTTTGAATACTTTCTTGAACATCGCCGAAGTTTTCGGCATGTCGAAACATGACCGAAAAATGTCGTTCACGAGTGTGGTATGGTCGGCAAGATCGGCTTGAAACTGCTTCACGGCGATCGATCGATCGGCTCTGTCATAGCCCATGCGGATGGCGCACCGTTCTAATTCTTTCTGCTGATCCGGGAGGGCGTGAGTTTGCAGATCGTGCACCATCTGAAGTTTGTGTTCCACGTCTCGGAGAAACTTATAGGCATGGATGAGATCGGTCTGTTGTTTTCTCGACAGAATACCGGACTTCTGAAGCCGCGCCAACGAATCGAGAGTCCCACGGCCAAGAATCCCCGGCAATCGACGGCCGGCCAGCACCTGAATAGTCTGGACGAGAAATTCGATTTCCCTGATCCCGCCGACACCGAGCTTGACGTTGCGCTGTTCATGTCCGCGCTCCGCCATCTTTGCGTCAATCCGTTCCTTGACCGATCGAACCTCTTCTACAATCGCAAGCCCCTCCTCGAGATCCGGGCGTTTCGATGATGGGGCCAGTACAAAGGGCCGCACCATCTTGATGAACGATTTCCCGACCTCATGCGACCCGGCGATGGGCCAGGCCTTCAGCAAAGCCAACCGTTCCCACACTTGGCCTCTCGTCCGATAGTACTTGGCATAATCGTCGAGCGAGCGGGTGAGCTGGCCCACCGAACCTTCTGCCCGCAAGCGGAGGTCCACGCGGTAGACATACCCTTCATGGGTCTGTGCGGTCAATGCCTTCGTCAGCTCCCGCGCGAGAATTTCAAAATATTCTTCATTGGACAGCACGCGCTGCATCGCGCCCTTCGTCTTTACGCGTCCTGACGCAGCCGGCCTGGTTTCCCCTTCATGAGACTCACAAACATAGAGCACGTCTACGTCGGAACTGTAATTGAGTTCGTGTCCACCCAGCTTCCCCATCGCAATGACGGTGAAGCCTGTCTCCACCCATCGCCCCTGCCGATTCTGGTGCATCGGAATCCCGTGTCGGGACCGCAAATCGTAATCGACAATGCGATAAGCGGCATCGATGAGCACCGAGGCCAGATCCGAGAGCGACGCCGTTGTTTCCACCATATCGGCTAACCGGAGGAGATCGCGCACGCCGATGCGCAGCATCTCTCGACGACGGAATCGTCTGAGCGCATCCAGCTTGAGTTCAGTAGCGGTGACACTCTCCAGGCTTTGCCGAATTGTACGTTCCATCCCTCCCCTGGTGGGCGCAGTAGACAACACGTTCTCTTGAGCCAGCCAGTACAGCAGCAGCGGATCACGGACGAGGGTAAAGGCAAGCGAATCGCTGTTCCCGAATATTGCGCTCACGAGGTCCAGCATCCGAGGAGCGCTGCGCAGGTATTCCAACACGGCCGACCGGCTGACTCCGCTCGCGAGCCAGCGTTCCCAATGGTTCAAGGCCTGATCTGGGTCGGCGGTCCGCTCAATGGCCTCGAGCAACGCGGGCAGGATGTCTGCCAGCTGACGCCGCTGGTGTGGATCGCCGGCCATCGATTGCAGATTGGCATCGGCATCCTGAATGCGATGGAGTCCGTACGATCGAAGAATCGTTTCAAGCCGGGCCGGCTCCAGCTTGGACTCCAACAAGACCGGAGTCGGGTCCGGGCGCGCAGCCCATTCGAGTGTGGGAACGGCACAGTAGCGCGGCACCGGCTTCTGGAAACGAGTGGTCATAGACGGGCATTATACTCATCCGTTGGCGCTCGCACAATGAACCCCGCTTCGGCTATACTCCGATTTATGACCGATGGGCTTGGATCACGAGAGGCGATCATCAAGACCCTCGCCTCCCTTTGTTCGGATGTCGAAGACGAGGTCGTTCACGATTTCGTGTCTCGGATGGACACCGAGTACTTCGAGCGGTTCAAGCCGGACACCATCGTCCACCATATCCAACTTGCCAGCCGGCTCACGCCGGACCACCCCTGCGAATTATCGGTGCTCGACAAACGGGCTGAGCGATGGGAAATCACCATCGTCGCATACGACTACTTCTCGGAATTCGCCGCCATCTGCGGTGTGCTCTCGGCCTTTGGACTCAATATCGAAGAAGGGCGAATCTATACGTTTATGGGGGCGGCACCCTCCCCCTCGACGGCCGGCAGACCGAAAGGCCGGCCCGGCCTCAGCCGAAAAAAAATCGTCGATGTTTTTCTTGTGCACCCTATAGACCGATCGGGTTTTCCCCCGCCCCAGCACAATGCCCTCCGGCAAACGGTCAACGAGGTCGTTCAACTACTGGATACCGGCAAATTCGAAGAGGCGCGCCAATATGTCAACCGCCGGCTCGTCGAACGATTGGACAAGCAGCGGAGCGCCTTCACCGGCCTGCTCGATAGAGTGCAGATCACCTTCGATAATCGTCAATCGCCGACCGATACGATCATGGACATCCAATCGGACGATACTCCGGCCTTCCTCTATGCGCTGGCGAACGCCCTGGCCATGCGCAATATTTACATTACCAAGGCCCAGATCGAATGCGACGGCGCCAAGCTGCGCGATCGTTTCTTTGTCAGAAATCGCGATGGGCAGAAACTGCTCGATTCCGACGATCAGCAGCAACTGCGGCTGACCGCCGTGCTCATCAAACAATTCACACATGCCTTGACCTGGGCTTCCGACCCGGCTAAGGCGCTGGCATCGTTCGACCAGTTCCTGGATCTGATCGTGAAAGACCGGGGCAAGAAGAGCAAGAGCCAGGCGCTCGACTTCATCAGCGATAAAAAGACTTTCCCACTGCTCGCCCGGCTGCTCGGCGCCAGCGATTTCTTGTGGGAGGATTTTCTTCGACGCCAGCACGATAACCTTCTTCCGCTGCTCACGGAATACCAGGATGCCCCTCTGATCAAGCCACAGGCGACCCTTCGGAAAGAGCTCGGACGTCTGGTCATGCGAGCCAAAACGGATGAAGCGCGAAAAGACGCCTTGAACCGGTATAAAGACCACGAGATGTTCCGGATCGACATCAAACACATCGTCGAGCCTTCGAGCAATTTCCCTGATTTTTCGCTGGCGCTCACGGAACTGGCGGAAGTCATCATGGAACGGAGCATCGCAGATTGCAGCGCCAAGCTAGAGAAGTCGTACGGGCGCCCCCGACTCGCCAATAAAAAGCCCTGCCCCTTTGCCGTTCTAGGCCTGGGAAAGTTCGGAGCGCGAGAGCTTGGCTATGCCTCGGACATCGAGGTCTTGTTCGTCTATGGGGGATCGGGCAACACGAACGGTACAGAGAAAATTGAGAACAGCGAGTACTTCGAACGGCTGGCCCAGGAACTCCTGGGGTGGATCGAAGCCAAGCAAGAAGGCATCTATCGCATCGATGTCCGGCTTCGACCGCACGGAGGCAAGGGCGCGCTGGCCAATGAGTTCGAAGAAGTCTGTCGCTACTACAGCCCAACCGGATTGGCCGCGCCGTTCGAGCGGCAAGCCCTGATCAAGTTACGGTATATCGCCGGCGACGCCGCGCTAGGACACCAACTGGAAACACACCGGGACTCCTTCGTCTACGGAGAAGCTCCCTGGGACATTCCCGCGGCACTGGAGCTCCGGAGACAACAGCTCAGACAGATGGTCGCGCCTGGGAAGGTCAACGTGAAATATAGCGCGGGAGGACTCATCGACATCGAATACGCCGCGCAATATCTGCAAGTGACGCATGGCCACAACCACCCGAGCCTCCGTACACCGAATACCCTGCAGGCCCTCGCCGCACTGGTCAATGAGGGGCTGATCGCGCGCACCGATGGAGCTGGCCTCCGGAAAGCCTACATCTTCACCCGGATATTGGTCGACGGATTGCGCATGGTTCGAGGAAATACCAAGGATCTTGTGCTCCCTCCTTCCGACTCTGAAGAGTTTGTCTCTCTCGCCCGCCGCATCGGCTACACAAGAGACGACTGGCGGGCCGGCGCGCGCGATTTACAGGTAGACATCGAGCAGCATATGACATTGACCAAGACCTTCTTCGAACGGACGTTTGGAGCGTTGTGAGGGGAATGGGAGGGTTGTCCTGTTTGATCTCCCACTGCGCGCGTCCAACGAGGGCCTTCTGAGGCCGCGCGTTGCGCGAGCACAGGAGATCAAACAGGACACCCTCCCTGAAAAGAAGGCGAGCGAGCTTGGAAGGATCATCTGTAGTCTCGCTCGACGGGCGCAGTAGGACCAACACGGATACCATTCCCGGGGGAATGAAGGAAAGGAGTTTGGAAAGAGCAATGCCCTCCTTCAATGAGCACTGCCTCTCTCTTTTCGACTAGGCACCGTCGGGTTTCTCTCACCTCGTCAAACCTCACCTGAATGAACTTGCTCGCTCTCGTCTTGGCGTATCCTTAATGAGACGATCCTGCGATGTTCATCAAATGACTCTACAGGCTTGCTAGGAACCACTTCTCTGCAACCATCCCCATGCTATGGCCAAGAATCCAAGCAGACTGACGTATAGTGCGCCATTCATTACAAAAGCGGCGGTCATCATGTTCATTCTCCTTTCAAATGAGTTGAATCGTGCGTACGGAATAGACATAATGCAGGGGGCGTGCCGCCGTACAACCTTTCAGCATGATAGACATAACATATTGAAATGATGAAGATTTATCTTTTCAGCCTGAATGAACAACGGCGGAGCACTACTGATATTCCACGGTGGGCCGCGGCCAGCCGTGGGTTCAGTCCACGACAGGTCGTGGACTACTCGTTCTGACGGAATGGATCGAGAGCTCGTACAGGAGGGTTATTCTGTTTCTTCAGCTAGAAGCCGGCCTCTTCAGACCAAACTGCTTCATCCGGCTGCGCAATGTGCTGGGAGGAATCCCCAAGCGAACGGCCGCACCATCGGGACCTTCGATGCGCCAGTTTGTCAGCGTGAGGGTCTGCAAAATGTGCCGTTGTTCGAGATCTTTGAGGCCGGTGGGCGGCAACACCATGGAGGGGGCGCCCTGCGAACCCAAGATATGTTCGTCGATTCGCAAGATGGGATCACGAGAAAGAATCATCGCTCGCTCAATCACGTTTTCCAGTTCACGGACATTGCCGGGCCAGGTGTAACGAATCAACCGTTCTAGAGATTCCTGGTCGATATCCTTGCACGAACGTCCGATTTTCACGCCGTATTGTTTCAGGAAATGCCGGGCCAATATGGGGATATCCTCCGGGCGATTCCTGAGTGGAGGCAGGCTGATAGGAAAGACATTCAAACGATAAAACAGATCGGCGCGAAATCCGCCGTTTTTCACGGCGGCGGGCAAATCGCGATTGGTGGCGGCGATCACGCGAACATCGACACGAATAGGCTGTTTCCCGCCCAGACGATCGATCAAACCATCTTGCAGGACTCGCAGCAACTTGGCCTGTGTCTCCAACGGCATTTCGCCGATTTCATCCAAAAAGAGGGTACCGCCATGAGCCAGTTCAAACTTCCCTTCGCGGGCGCGGTCGGCCCCCGTAAACGCGCCTCGTTCATGGCCGAATAATTCGCTTTCGACCAACCCAGCCGGAAAGGCAGCGCAATTGACTCGAACCATGGGTTTCGAATGTCGCGGGCTCCAATCATGGATGGCCTGAGCAATCAGTTCCTTACCGGTTCCCGTTTCACCCGTAATGAACACGGTCGACGGAGTAGGCGCCACGTCGCGTGCAAGGCCGATCGCATGTTGAAAAGAAAGGCTCCGCCCTACCACTGAACCTGCGTTCTTCATGAGACGCAGCTCTTCGTTCAGGTACACGTTTTCCTTGGCAAGCTGGTTTCGCAGCCGATCGATCTGCTCGTAGGCTTGGACATGATCGATCGCGTAGGCGATCTGCATCGCCACTTGCGTCAAGAACTCGATATCCCCTGGATCGGGAGCGCCAGACTCGATACTGCCAATATTGAGAATGCCGACACATCTGTCTCTCACAAGAAGAGGCAAATTGATCATTCGTCCGAGGCCTTCTTGAACGTACCATTCGTCTTCAAGGAAGACTTGCTCTCGCTTCAGGTCAGGACGGATGTGTACCGTTTTATGATCGTACACCCAACCCATGCCGCTCCCAGCATGCGGCACAATGGCATTGCGTTGGAGCACTACCTGCGCCATCGTCGTGGCCATGACA
>Ga0134127_10003509_pt1 | contig 11291 bp, 11 predicted proteins | sample KB31753_FD_96459 | JGI IMG/M metagenome (GOLD analysis project Ga0134127, IMG submission 96459) | Terrestrial soil microbial communities with excess Nitrogen fertilizer from Kellogg Biological Station, Michigan, USA - KB3-175-3 | ecosystem: Environmental > Terrestrial > Soil > Unclassified ...
AATCCGGCGTTGTTTTTTCCGCAAACTTGGCGCTATCTCTGGAAATACGTCAACGAAGAGTTTCGGACCCATCACGGATACCTGGTGATGGATAAGTTGTTTATCAATGACTTTTTGCAAACGCCCGGCGGGAATCCCTGGTACTTCTACTTTTTGTTTCTGGGAGTGAAGGTGCCGTTGCCGGTGCTCGTCGCGTTTTTGGTCGGTTTCGCGCACATATTTTTGCGACGAGGCGGTTATCCGTTTGCGCGCGGACGAGTCTTCTTGAGAGTGATGCTGCTTTTCTGGCTCATACCCGAGGCGTTCGTGGGGACCAAATTTCTGCGTTACACTCTTTCGCTCATTCCGCTGATTTATATGACCGCTGCCGTTGGGATCGTCGTGATGTGGCGGTTCCTCATCTCGGCGATCAAGCGGACGGGCGCGGGGGTGCAGATGGCACGGGCGAGCGCGGCAGTTGCGGCGGCAACGGCATTCTTAGTTGCCCCGTCAGTTTTGACGATCCGGTACCTGCTCGTTTCCCATCCAAGTCTCTATGTCAATCTGCTTGGCGGGAGCCGGACCGGTTACTTTTTCCCGCACGACGAGTTCTACGATGTTGGCGCGCGCGAGAGTATACGGTTCATCGCCGAAACTGCGCCGCCGGCGGCGAAAATGGCAAGTGAGATCCCGGGCGTCGTCGAGTACTACCTCGAGCGGTTCCACCGCCTGGATATTCGTTCTGAGATCATGTCGCAACCGAGTTTCACGCTTAGCAACGGACGCCCTGACTTCGTCCTGCTCCAGCGCGGCCGCGTTTATGTTGAGAACATCGAGAATTCCAGCTTTATCGAGAAGAATTTTCCGATTGTGCAGGAGAGTGTCTACGAAGGGGCCGCAGCGTCTCGAGTCTACGCAACTGGTACCAGGTAGTCAGGTTGGAGCTTCCTTTCCGAGTGACTGGCAGGCAACGCCGCCGCTCCCAGGCTCGCTGATGAAAAGACTGATCGTCAACGCGGATGACTTCGGATTCACCCGCGGAGTGAATGCCGGAATAATTCGCGCTCACAAGACAGGCATAGTCACGAGCACGACAGTCATGGCGAATGGCCAGGCCTTCGATGATGCAGTCGAGTTGGCCCGCGCAAATCCCTCTCTTGGAGTAGGGTGCCACTTGTCGGTTGTAGGAGGACCGCCGGTCAGCGAGGCGTCCAGGATTCGCTCACTGCTGGGCGATGACGGACTGCTTCCGGCAACGCTTACGAAACTCATGATCAAGCTCGCTCGTGGATCGGTCTTGACTGATGAAATCGAAAACGAGTTTCGCGCTCAGATCGAGCGTGTAGTGCGAGCAGGCATCCAGCCGACTCACCTGGACACCCATAAACACTCGCATACTCACCCTACGGTGATGAGGGCTCTGGCGAGGGTCGCGGCCGAGTTTGGGATAAGAAGGATACGCAACCCGTTCGAGGACAGCTTCGGGTTCCGCCGGTTGGGCTCATTTTCGAGCTGGGCTTCTCTGAAACAGTATGCGTTGGGTGTTGCGGTACAGCCTGGTGCGGGACAGTTCAAACGGCTCGCAAGCGCAGGCGGTCTTAAGGCTCCGGACAGGTTTATCGGTGTTGGGCTGACCGGACTGCTGGACAGCGCGGCGATTCGAAGTATGATGGAGTCTTTGGGCGAAGGCACGACCGAGTTGATGTGCCACCCTGGCGTATTCGATGACGATCTGGATCGCGCGCATACGCGGCTCAAGCGCCAGCGAGAGCGGGAGCTCGAGGCTCTTTGCGATCCGAGCCTCAGGCTGCTCGGCGAAGCGCGAGGAATCCAGCTAATCTCTTACGGAGAGCTGTAACGAGATGTTTGTGAATGGAGACGAAACCCCAAAGTACTCGGTCGTTGTTCCGTTTCACAACGAGCAAGAAAGCGTGCGAGAGTTGTATCAACAACTCTCCGCGGTAATGACCGGCCGTTATGAACCAGTCGAGTTCATTTTCATAGATGATCACAGTTCTGACGCGACCAACCAGCTTCTTAACGAGATTGTAAGGAGCGACGGTCGAGTCATTGCTATCAGATTGAAGAGAAACTACGGACAAACAGTTGCACTTGCTGCGGGCTTCGACAACGCCGAAGGCGAAGTGATTATCTCCATGGATGGCGATTTACAGCACGATCCTGCGGACATCCCGATGATGCTTAAGGCGTTTGAAGAAACCGGATGTGACATTGTGAGCGGCTGGCGCAAGAAGCGCGTTGACAGTTTTCTATTGCGCCGAGTACCGTCGCGGATCGCCAACTGGCTTATGTCGAAGTTGTCGGGCGTGAACATCCATGACTTTGGCACTACTTTCAAAGTCTATAGAAAAGACACCATCAAGCAGATCAAACTCTACGGCGACATGCATCGGTTTATCCCTGCGCTTGCTTCGTGGAATGGCGCGACGATCATTGAAGTGCCAATCAGGAACGTCGAGCGGCCGGATGGAAGATCTCACTACGGACTATCGAGATCGGTTCGCGTATTGTTTGACCTTCTGACGATCAGGTTTCTCCTCAAGTACGTGACGCGCCCGCTCCACTTTTTTGGACCGATTGGGTTGTTGAGCACCACGATCGGGATGGCCATCTTCCTGTGGCTGATCATCGACAAACTTGTGTACGGAACCGACCTCTTCGATAAACACGGACCGCTGATGCTTCTCGGAGCAGTGCTGATACTGGCCGGTGTGCAATTGGTGTCGTCGGGGTTGATCGGTGAAATGCTTAGCAGGACGTACTTCGAGTCGCAGGGCAAGCCGATCTATTCGGTCGAGAAGGTCATCACCAATAAGAACGCTTCGGCCCCGCACCCCTGATGGGTAATGTAGTGTGCGGCACCGATTGTCGTCAGTCCTCAATGATGATGAAATCCGCTCGGAGCATTTCTTCTTCGGGCCGGACTCTTTCCAGTCGAATTGTGTCGCGGCGAATCGGATTCAAAACAACGAACGAGTCGGTTTCCCCAGAGCCGAACAGCGCCAGGAGCGCTTTGTTGTCGAATCGCGCAGAACCTTCCGGGTGCCTCAAGACGCTGATTCCCGTAGAGTCCAATTCCTTCTCGAAGAATTCAATGCCGCGAATCTCGCCCGAGCTGCTGACTATCAGCACCGGTACTCGTTCAACATCTTTAGCCGTCGAAGTAGTGTCTCGCGTGAGCTTACGCGGTTGCTGTTCGTCCAGAGTGCGCGCCAGCCTCGTCAGAAGTTCCGGGCCAAGCACCTCACTGGCGGGCTTCGCTTTTGCAAAGCTGCTGTCTTCCCAGTCGCGAATCATCTCCCAGGCTGACGCAGGCACTTCCCCGGCTGCCACAGCGGCAGGATTGTAGACGGCAGCAGCGTGCTCGGCGCGAGCGTATTGCGCAATCGCGTCGCCGCAAGAACAACAAAGCGCGACGTGAGCGGCTACCTTGCCGCTCTTTCTGCTCCGCTCGCCGGCATAAAAAAAAGCCGCAAGCTCGCTGAGGTCCGGGTGCTCTGCGGAGGTTTGAGACTTCAAACTTATATCTCGAGGAGGCCCGCCGAGGTTCTGTTCTCGAGCGGCCTCTTTTAGCTCACGAATCAGCCGGGCCACCGAGGCGCAGTCTACACAGCCTGACAGGTGTGCATCGATTACTTGTGCGGCTTTCTGGTCGAGCTTGTCGTTCAGGTATTCGAACAACCTGAACTCCGGGTGCGTTGACTTCTTTCCCATCTGAACTTCCTACTTGATGCTAGTCTCCTGATGCTCACTTATTGTAATTGTACTGCTCGTAATGAGGATCTTCACTCAATTGGTGTTTCTTCAAAAACTCCCAGGCGCTCTGGTTGATCTTCGGAGCGAGGTCATAGTACCAATGATCGTGACCGGGAAGCTCTGTTAGTTCGGCGGCGAATCCCTGCCGGTTCAGGTCATCGCGTGTGCGTCGCACGTTTTCCAACGGGAAGGACCGATCCCTGGTCCCCACAAAAATGGCTATCGGAGTTTTTCTCTTGGCGATGGCTATCGCCGGGTCATCCTTTGCGATTGCTCCGGCGTGAACTGCCGTCGCGGCGAAATACTGAGACTCGAGCAAGGACATATACAACGCGAATACCGCGCCGCCTGAGTGTCCGAAGAGATACACGCGACGTGGGTCGATCGAATACCTGGATTTGATGTTCTCGACGAGGTCGCGAAGAAACTCGGGTCCGTCGGCAGGTGAGTTCCAAACCGACGGATCAAGTGAGTCCGGGCCGACTACAATAAGCCCTTCTTTAGCGGCTAAATCCTTCCATTTATCGACCAGGGTGAGCCCGTTCCGGCCAGACCCGTGCAACAAGACGATCAGTGGCGCCGGCGTTCCGCTCTTCAACGACTCCGGCACGAAAAGGTAAACTGCTCGCTTCTTGTTTTGAGAGGTAAATACCTCTTTGACGACTTTGTCGGATGCAGCGGCAGCGGGGAGCGGGAGCAAGAACGTGAACAGCAACAGTATTGGATATCTCATGTTTCCTCGCGACCCGGGCATCATTTCGCGGCGAGCTTTGTCAGCAGCGAGTGAGCCGAATTGATGCCACGATCGTTCAGCCACTTAAGCAAACGCACTCGCAGCCTCCGAGCGCGCTGGTAGACCAGATCCTCGGAGATGTCGTACTTCTCGGAGATCTCTTTGCCGCTCTGGTTACCGATGATGTACTCGTTGACAATGACGCTGTCCTTCCAGTCGCGGCACACGTCGGTGAGCAGGCTATCGACAATCTCCCGCTGTTCGCGAGCGACCAGTTGAGCCTCGGGTGAAGGCTCTCTTGACGGCGCTCGCTCGACTGGAGACGGCGCATCCGAGTCCGGATCCGCGGGAGACTGCCGCGGGTTCCAGGACTTGTCGCGCCCTACCCTGCGAATGGTATCAATCATCTCGCTTGACGCAATCCGGGCGACGAAGCTCGATAGCTTTCCCTGTCTCCGCCACTGTGCCAACCCTTTATAAACTTTGAAGATCACTCGCGAAATCACATCATCCGCTGAATCCCACGCTGGAAAGCGATAGCGAGAGCTGCGCACGATATGAGTGATCAGCCAGTGGTAACGAGCGATGATTACTTCGAAGCACTGATGCGCGGTAAGGCGGTCGTTCTTCGAACGCGCGAGGAATGCGTCCACAAGGTCCTCGTCGCTCAGGTTGTCGAGCGTGTTTCTATCAAGCTCGGCTCCCGCTCCTGACCCGTTTGCCATGCGCTCACTCTGGATCCTCGAATCTCGATCTTGGTTGAGCGCATTCTAACATCGGGCAAGAGCCGCTCGAAAGCCAATGAGCTAGACGGCTGACACTATGGAGTCCTGACAGCCGGGTCGGATTAAGATTGTCGTATTAGCGAAATGGCACGCTCGGAACTGGGCGAGTCACCGGCTCGCAACGAGTGGTTTGCTCAGGCGCCTTGCGATTCTGTTGATTGCGTCGCTGAGTTTGATGATGCCTTCCAGGTCGTGGGCAGCCACTGAACGAAGCTCTTCGTCGTTTGGAGCGCTTACTCGAAACACCTGGTTGCCGACAAAGTTTTTGATGGTGCTTCAAAGTTGGGGCAACATTGTTCCAAGCTGGCTTGAATCGGCTTCAACCCGGACCTTTTGGCCCGTCCTGTCGACAAGCACGAAGGGACTGTAAAACTTTATTCGCGTTGCGCGGTTCTTTATTTCAGCCGACGTTTGCGCCAGGCCCTTGTAGTCAAGGGGTGTGGCTGATGACAGGGGAACTAACTTCGAGATGTTTAACTGTTCGAGCTGCTCAAGATCCTCAGCCAGGCGTGCAGCTTCGCGGTTCCGCTGACGCTCCAAATCCGTTATTAGGGTCCTTCTCGACATCAGAATTCCCATCTCTATTGCAGCCTGATCAGCCGACCGTAAGTTGCGTGTTCCGCTGGTGGTCGAGTCAGGAGCCGGCGGCTTGGCCGGCGGCGTAGGAATTGGTTTCCGTCTCTGGGCGCTTAACGAAGCAGGCGCTGTCAGGATAAGTACAAACGCTACAAAAGCGGCCAGGAAGCGTATTGAGCGCCTCGATCGGATCTTCTTCATCTCAGACCCTCCTGAGCGTGAACGGTTGTTACGCTCAGTATAAACCACATAGAGCCTCCGGCCAAAAGAAATTCTTAGCATTTCAGGTACAGGCGGTAGCGGAAGCTACGTTGCGAAGTCCCTCTGCCGGCTTGTTCCCGGGATGACATCGCGCATAGAAGTTTTGTCGTCGGTGTTATATAAATCCACAGCGACGCTCATGTGATCGAAGGGAATCATTTATCGTGGACCAGATCTTGACCCAGGTAGAAGTTCGCGTACTCGGCTCGCTGATCGAGAAAGAGATCACCACGCCCGAGTATTATCCGCTAACCCTCAACGCTCTTACTAACGCGTGCAACCAGCTTTCCAATCGTGATCCGGTGGTTTCGTTTGACGATAGGACGGTAGCCCGCGCGTTGGAAAGCTTGCGAGAGAAGAAACTCGCGTGGATGGTGACCGGAGTCGGCCGGGTCCCTAAGTATGAACATCGGCTTACCGAAGCCCTCCAGCTCGCGGAACAGGAGATCGCCGTCCTCTGCGTGCTGATGCTGCGAGGCCCTCAAACGATCGGTGAGATTCGCGGCCGGACCGGCCGGTTGTATGAGTTTAAGGAACTCGAGGAAGTCGAATTGACGCTTCAGGCGTTAATGGCCTCGCAACCTCCGCTGGTGTTCAGGCTGCCGCGTCAACCCGGAACAAAAGAATCGCGCTATGCTCATCTGCTTGCCGGAGACGTCCAGGTCGAGGAACGTGAAGTCACGCACCGCCTGGAACCTGCGACGATCGAGGTCCGTCAGGAGAACGAGAAGCTCGCAAGGCTTGAAGAAGAATTAGCGCAGGTTCGAGGTGAGCTGGAGGAGCTCAAAAACCAGTTCCTGGACTTCAAGAAGCAGTTCGAATGAAACTTAGGATTGACTCCTTGAGAGATCTCCCATCGCATGTTGGATTAGCGTCACCGATACTAACGCCGCAGTTTCGGTCCTCAATACGCGTGGGCCGAGCGTGACCGCGCGGAACCCCGAGTCCTTCAAAGCCTCAAGTTCGTCTACGCTCCAGCCGCCTTCGGGGCCGATAAGCGCGCACACAACGCTTTGCGTCGGCATCGGTTGAAGGGCCTCGGCCAACGGAATACCGCCCGCTTCGCTGAAGACTAGAGTTACGCGAGTCTGAGGATCATTGCCCGGCGTCGCTGGCTCGCATCCCGCGATGAATTCGCGGAGCGAGCACGGCCGTGCGACCTCGACTAGCCGGCGCCGGCCGCATTGTTTTATTGCTTCGAGCGATATTCGCCGCCATCGCTCAACCCGGTTGGCTTTCTGATGATCGTCAAGCCTGACATCCGAGTTGCGGGTGATCAACGGGGCAATGGCGCTCACACCAAGCTCGGTTGCCTTCTGGACAATGAAATCGAACTTCTCTCCTTTGGCGAGCGCTTGAGCAAGAGTAATGTGAAGTGGCGACTCGACAACATCGGAAAGCGAGTCTTCAAGTTCCAACTGCGCCTGGTTGTCTTCAACTCCGCGAAAGCTGCATCTGAATTCACGCCCGCAGCCATCGAAGACAAGGGCTTCATCACCCGGCGTCATCCTCAAAACGTGAATCAAATGATGCGTTTCGTGGGTTGAAAGAGTGGCAAGAGAAGCTGTGATGTTATTTGGCGATGCGTAGAACCTTCGTCGCGCCATCGTACACCCCTGTTATTCCCATCGGAATTCTACCTGATACCTATGTCCGGGCTCTCTGTCCAACCAGAGCGCACCATTCCCCGGCTACTCGCCGCTCTGTCACCTGTATCCCGCGATCAACAATAGCGCGCTCGACATCGAGGCCAAGCTCTTCGAGTATGCCGGACAATATCATTTTGCCTCCCGAAGCAAGGCAACGATCAAGACTATCCAGCAAGTCGATGATTACCTCCGCTGTTAGATTCGCGACGATGAGGTCAAACTTATGGGTCGCGAAATTGTCAGGTTGACCCGGCCGCAAATCGATTGCGCTCGAGACGCCGTTGATTGCCATATTCTCCCGAGCAACTTCTACGGCTTGTGGATCGATGTCCAGGGCAACCACTCGAGAGCCCGGCTCCAGCAAAGCGGCAGCGATCGCCAGGATCCCGGTCCCGGTTCCGACATCAAGCAGGCTGCCACCTTGCCAATGACGTTCGATGGCCTCCAAACAAAGACGCGTAGTCTCGTGCGTTCCGGTTCCAAATGCCATCCCCGGATCGATTTGAACCACCGTTCGACCCTCGCTGTTCGCCGGCAGCTTCCAGGAGGGGGCAACGATCAGCCGGCCGCCTATCTCGACGGCTTCAAAACCTTCCTTCCACTTCTGCATCCAGTCCTGGTCTGGAACCGCGGAAAGCGAGACACTGATCAGAGCTTCCGGCCGACCGGCTTTGTTTAATGCAGCCGCGACCGATTGTTTCATATCATCTGAGTCCAAGAGGTGATCGAAATATGCGCCGAGTGTTACGGTGTCGTCATGCTCTTGGAGGGTGACAATTCCGGTTGACCCGCGGTCAAAAAGGAGCGCGCTTGCGATTTCTTCAGCGTCCTGGGCGAGGACGACTGTAACCAGCCACCAGTGAGGATTGCCGATTGCCGATCGCGGATTGGTCATTGTGAATTGCCGATTGACGATTGCCCATAAGGCTGAACGCGGGAATTCAATTGCAGATCACAGATCGGCAATCGACTATCGGCAATCACCCAATTCCCAGTTCATCCAACGCGCGCTCGTCGTCACGCCAGCGCTCGCGCACCTTTACGAAGAGGTTAAGAAAAACGCGCCTCCCGAGCAGGTGCTCAATATCGGCGCGGGCCGCCGTGCCGATCTCTTTCAACCGCGCGCCCCCTCTGCCGATAACGATCGCCCGATGCGAAGGCCGCTCGACATAAATCAGGCAGTGAATCTTTGTTATTTCTTCCGTCTCTTCCCAGCGTTCGGTTACTGCGGCCGTGACATAGGGCAGTTCCTCCCCGGTGACCTGAAGAATCTTCTCGCGCACCAACTCGGCGGCTAGAAGGCGTTCAGGCTGATCGGTCATCTGGTCCTCCGGGTAAAGCATTGGACCCTGCGGAAGACACTCGAAGATCTTCTGGATCAGCAACTCCACGCCGTCTCCGGTAAGCCCGGAAATTGGGATGACTTCTCCAAACTCCCGTTCGTTGGTGTAACGGCCGATCCTCGGAAGGAGCGCGGTCTTGTCTCGCAGCGCGTCGATCTTGTTAGGCAATAGAAATGCCGGCGTTTGAACACGCTTCAACATCTCGAGCACAAACTGATCCCCCTGACCTATGGGCTTGGTAGCGTCGATCATCAGAACGATCAAGTCGACCGTCGACAGGGTTCCGTTGACGATGGTCATCATTCTGCGGTTCAGCTTGTAGCCCGGTTTATGAACACCGGGTGTGTCGAGAAAAACAATCTGGCCTTCGGCGCGAGTTAGCACTCCGGTGATTCTGGTTCGAGTTGTTTGAGGTTTGTCTGAAACTATGGCGATCTTTTCGCCGATGACTCGATTGAGGAGTGTGGACTTGCCGGCGTTGGGCCGCCCGATCAGGGCGACGACTCCTGACTTGAGGTGTTCAGGTTCCACTGTATTGGCCCCAATCGGTGTGTTGCGGTTGTCCGCGCCGGAGCTGACACTGCCGCGTTTCTATTCGTTGCTTGCCCGGTACTCTGCCTTATCAGCAGCCGGCTCGTCGATGCCGCGAAGTCGGATGCGGTTGACGCGCTGGCTGTCGGAATCAACCACTTCGAACCGCAAGCCCTTGAATTCGAGTTGCTCGCCGGCTGCCGGCACGTGACCAAGCTGGTTGATGATCAGTCCGGCAACTGTAGTAAAGTCGTCCGCCTCCAGCTCTTTGTCATACAGCAGTTCGATCTTTCTTATCTCCGCGCTGCCATCTATCAGGTATGACCCGTCTTCCGCCTGCACGATCTCATATGATGGGGCTCCTTCGTCCTCGTCTTCGATCTCACCCAGTATCTCCTCAATGATGTCCTCGATCGTCACCAGCCCGGCAACACCGCCATACTCGTTAATGACGATCGCTATCTGGACCTTTGCTTTTTGCATCTCTTCGAGCAGTTCTCGAACCGACTTGCTCTCCGGGACGAAATAAGCGGGACGCATACACCTGGTCACTCGCATCGACATCTTGTCGGCGTCGCAAAACGCCAGCAAGTCGCGAACGTAAACTATGCCTTCGATGGTGTCGATTTGATCGCGGTATACTGGGAGTCGAGAATGCTTTGATTCGATCATCAGCTTTCGGGCATCGGCAACAGTTGCGGTATGTTCGATTGCCACAATCTGAAGCCGCGGGCGCATGACTTCGGCCACACGAGTGTCGCTGAACTCGATGATGGATTGAATAAGGTCGCCCTCGGATTCCTCGATGATTCCGGCCTCCTCCCCCACATCTATGAAGGCCTGAATCTCTTCTTTGGCTTCATCCGTTTCCTCCTCTGCAATCATTTCATCCGGCTCCGGCTTCCGCATTCGGTTCAGTAGTGCTGCCACGGGCGCGACTAGCACGGAGAAGGGGCGATAAAAAACCTGAAACACCGGTAGCAGCACCCAGAACACATCTTCCGGTTGATTCTGGGTCAGAAGCCGAGGGACAAGTTGTCGGAAGAGCATTACGACGACGAAGGTAGCTACGAAGGCAAGCAACAGCGGAGCGCGAACGCCTGCGTCAACGAATACATCGGCGAGAAGGATAGCAATCGCGGCGATCGAGAGTTGCGTGCCAAGTATCAGTATCAGTTCAAACCGGCGGCGGTGCTCCATTAGTTCGCGAAAAAACCGCACCCGTCTCGGGCTGCTCTCGTCCTCTCCGCTCAATACTCTTAGAGAGACCTCGCTCAGCGATTCATACGCGCTTTCGATGGTTGATAGAAAGACCAGCAGGAGCAAGACACCGGCGGTTGCTGTTAACTCGGTTAGCATAAGAAAGGTCGACGCAGCTCAAACTTCGGTCTTTAACGGACTGGTCTGCTGACCAGCCGATGTTACTGCCGCAGATTGAAGTCCGTGCTACGACGGATCCAACAGTTTCGCCCTCAGCTTCAGCTCCAAACGATTCATCTGGCCGTTATCGGTTTCGTGATCGTAGCCGCACAGATGGAGTACTCCGTGGATCACAAGCTCATCCACCTCGCGCGCAAACGGAAAACCCGCTTCGCTTGCTTGCCTCAACGCCGTATCGGTTGAGATCACGATGTCTCCGATGTGCGTCGCGCCGCCG
>Ga0134127_10003515_pt1 | contig 11281 bp, 10 predicted proteins | sample KB31753_FD_96459 | JGI IMG/M metagenome (GOLD analysis project Ga0134127, IMG submission 96459) | Terrestrial soil microbial communities with excess Nitrogen fertilizer from Kellogg Biological Station, Michigan, USA - KB3-175-3 | ecosystem: Environmental > Terrestrial > Soil > Unclassified ...
GCACGTGCGTCGCGGACATGCAGACGCACCTTCTCGCGCAGGCCAACGACGTCGGCCACCGCGAGCGCACCGCGGTCGCGATCGGCGCCGAGCAGGTTGCGGATCAGGTAGTCGCCGCGGCCGCTCGCCTCGCCGCGCGCGGGCCGGCCGAGGTAGAGCCCCTGCTTCAGCCGGTCGCGCTCCTTCTCGGGCACCGCGCGCAACACCTGCTCGATGCGCTCCACCGCGGGCTGGCCGTCGAGCGTGAAGATGAGGTTGTCCTCGGCGTGCGTGACGTCGAGCGGCGGCCCGAACGGCTCGCAGCCCTGCGACACCACGACGTCGGCGCGGAGCGCCCCGTGCAGCGCGATCGCCAGGCCGCCCTCGTGCGCGGTCCAGTCGTTCAGCACCAGCGTGTTGCCGCCGGGCCGCGCCGCCGCGCTCGCGAGCCCGCCCACCACGCGCACGCCTGGCGTCCAGCGGTTGAACAGCGCGAGCACGCGGTCGACGTCGAGCGAGAACGGATCGCCGAGCACGATCACCAGTTCGGCGCCGCGCGCGCCGGGCGCGCGCTGGTCGAACGCCGTCGCGCTGTCCACGGGCTCGGCCCACGCGTCCTGGAGCATGAGGAACGGCTTCACCTCGACGCCCGGGAGCCGCGCCGCCACGACGCTGAGGCCCACGCCCTGCTCCACCTCGTGCTCGCGCGTCACCACGCCGCGCGCGCTGGTCGCGGCGAACGTCACCGCAGGCAGCTCGCGCCGCAGCTGGCCCGTGACCGCGGCCGTGCGCTCGCGCCCGGGCCCGGAGACGAACGCGATCAGCAGGTCCGGCGACTCACCGCCGAGCTGCTCGCGCAACTCGCCCGCCACCGCCGTGGCGGCGGCGGCCGGCTCGTCGAGCCGCGAGCTGGCGCTCGCCCAGCGCATGCGCGGGATCTCGGACATGGGATCAACCGCCGCGCAGGATCTCGCGCGCGATCACCATGCGCTGGATCTCGCTCGTGCCCTCGCCGATCTCCATCAGCTTCACGTCGCGGTGCATGCGCTCCACCGGCAGGTCGCGGCAGTAGCCGATGCCGCCGTGAACCTGTATGGACTTGTCGGTCACCCAGTTGCCGACCTCGCTCGCGAACAGCTTCGCCATCGAGGCCTCCTTCGTGAAGTCGCGTCCGGCGTCGCGCAGCATCGCGGCGTGGTAGACGAGGTGACGCGCCGCCTCGATCTGCGTGCCCATGTCGGCGAGCATGAACTGGATGCCCTGGAAGCTGGAGATCGGCTGGCCGAACTGGTGGCGCACCTTCGAGTACTCGACGGCGTGCTCGTACGAGCCCTGCGCGATGCCCAGCGCCAGCGCGCCGATCGAGATGCGACCGCCGGTGAGCGTGCGCATGAAGGTCTTGAAGCCGCCGGTCGGCTCGCCGAGGATCTGGTCGGCAGGGACCATGCAGTCCTCGAACACGACCTCGACCGTGTCCGAGCCGCGCAGGCCCATCTTCTTCTCCTTCTTGCCGACGCGGAAGCCGGGCGTCGCCGTGTCCATGATGAACGCGGAGATGCCGTTCGCGCCGCTCGCGGGATCGGTCACCGCCGTGAACGTGATGTACTTCGCATAGCTCGCGTTCGTGATGTAGATCTTGGAGCCGTTCACGCGATAGCAGTCGCCCTGCTTCACCGCACGCGTCTGCGTGCCGGCGGCGTCCGAGCCGGCGTTGGGCTCGGTGAGGCCGAACGCGCCGAGCGCCTCGCCCTTCGCCATGGGCACCAGGAAGCGCTGCTTCTGCGCCTCGTTGCCCGCGCCGTAGACGGGTCCGCAGCCCAGCGACACGTGCGCCGCGAGCGTGATCGCGGTGGACGCACACACGCGTGCCACCTCCTCGACCGCGATCGCGTACGACAGCGTGTCCATGCCCGCACCGCCATACTTCTCGGGGTACGGCAGGCCGAGAAGACCCATGTCGGCCATCTGCTTCACGGCGTCGTGCGGGAACGTCTCGGTCTCGTCCAGCTCGCGCGCGCGCGGCGCGACCACGTCCTCGGCGAAACGCCGGACCATGTCGCGGACCTGAACGTGCTCTTCCTTCAACATCAGCATGCGGGGGACTCCAGAGGGCGCCCCGGCGGGCGCCGTGACGGCGCCCGCCGGGGCGCCGCAGGATGCGTGGGTCAGGGAAGCGGCAAAGACCTTACCGAAATCACGGCCGCCCGGCGAGCCCGGGTGACCAGCGCCGATCATCGCCGGGCGAGCGAATCCTCCTGCGAGACACGGCCGCTCGCCTGCCCCGACACGTCGAGCGCGCGGCCCACGGTGCTCGCCCCGGGCAGCGTCGAGCGGGCGATCGCGGTGTCGCGCTCGGCCTCGGTCAGCCGGCTCGCGGGCTTCTCGGCCGCATGCCGCGCACAACCTGGAAGCGCGAGCAGCGCGAGGACCAGCAACATCCCGATGCGTGACGGCTTGGGAGACATCATGGCGTGTCCTCCGTGCGCACGGCCGGGGCCAGGTCCGCGCGCTCGTCGTCGGAAAGGGTGTCGTTCGCGCGATGCAGCACCTCGAGTGCTGCGAGCGCGACGACGCGACCGGCCTCCTCCCAGGGATAGGCGTAGGCGCCGCCCGGCAGCTTGTAGCTCGGCACCACGACGCGTTTCGCGTCGGGGAAATAGACGGAGAACTTGAGCGGCTCGCCCGCTTCGCGCGCCGAGGCGCCGACCGGCGCCGTCGCGGCGGCGACGATCGTGAGCCCACGCGAGGCGCGATAGTCGGTGGCTCGCGGCTTCGGCGTGGGATCGGACGACTTGAGCTTCGCCTGCGTGATCACGACCGGCGGCGGCAGCCCGATCGTGACGTCCAGCGTCCACGCATCCTCCGGCGCGGCCACGTCCACGAGGCGGAAGCGATTGCGGCGCTCGCCCGACGATCCCCAGCTCTCGCCGGTGCGCTTCTCCCACGACTGCTCGTCGGCGTCGAACGCCTGCGCGAACGCGTTCATGAACACCTTCCGGCTCGCCGAGTCGGGGGGAGCACCCGTGAACGACTGAATCGTGACGATGATCGTCGGCGGCTCCGCGGCGTACGCACCACGGCCGCCCGCGAGCGTGAGCAGCGTCAGCACCGTCACGAGTCCGAACCCCTGCCGCCTCATCGTGCCTCCCGCGTCCCGACCGCCGGTCCCTCGAGCGGCGCGCTCTCGATCAGCCGCCGCCCCAGTGCCCGCGCGCGCGCGATCAGGTCCGCGGGCGCCGTGCCCAGGTCGTTATCGGCATGTTGCCAGGCGAGCGTTTCCTCCCATTTCGCCCCCACCCACTTGAGGAATCCCCGCACGCTGCGCTCGGCCAGGTCGTAGCGGTGGTCGGTGCTGCACGCGGTCACGAACGCGCCCCGCCGCGTGCGCGCCCACTTGGGGATGCAGTCCTGCGAGCCGTCGGGCAGGGTGACGAGCGGGGTGATGCAGTTGCAGCGGTCGATGAGCAGTTTCAGCGGCCCGCTCACGGTGTCGAAGTAGATCGGCGAGCCCACGACCACGGCATGGGCGCGCTCGAGCAGCGCGTACACGCGGTCCATGTCGTCGTGGAAGATGCAGTACCCCGGCGTCGCGTCGGGCCCGCAGGCGATGCAGGGCTTGATCGCGAGTGTGTAGGCGCGCACGTGCACCGCCTCGCCGCCGCCCACACGCGCGCCGTCGCAGACGGCCGCGAGCAGCCGGTGCACACTCGAGCCCTCGAGCGCGCTGCCGTCGAGCGCGACGAGCAGTCGCGGTGCGCGGCTCACATCAACCGCGCTTGCGACCCACGCTCCGGGTGCCGCGCTTCGCGCCGGCGGACCTGGCTCGCTTCGCCGCACGCGCGCCGTTCGTGGACGAGGACTTCTTCATGCGCTTGGCAGTCCCGCTCTTTCCGGCCGGGGCCCCCGCGCGCACGCGCGCGGGGCGGGACTTCGTCGCCGGCTTCGTACCTGCACGCGCTCGCGCCGGCTTCTTCGCCGCGCGCGCCGGGGCGGTGGCGACCGCGCGCTCGCGCGCCGGCCGCGGCATCGGGCGCTCTCCCGCTCCCGTGATCGGCTCGGGACGGCTGGGCGGCGGGGGCAGCGGCGGCAGCGCCGCGGCGCCGTGAACGCCCGCATACCATTCGCGGATGTAGGCCACGATGTCCTGCGTGTTCGTGCCGGGACCGAACAGCCGGCCCACCCCGAGCCCTGAGAGCGCGGCCATGTCGTCGTTCGGGATGATGCCGCCGCCGGTCAGGAGCCGGTCGCCGATGCCGCGCGCGCGCATCAACTCGAGGATCTCGGGGAACAGTGTCATGTGCGCGCCGGAGAGCACGCTCAGCGCGACGACGTCGACGTCTTCCTGCACCGCGGCCTCGACCACCTGCTCCGGCGTCTGGTGGAGCCCGGTGTAGATGACCTCCATGCCGGCGTCGCGCAGCGCGGCGGCCACGACCTTCGCGCCGCGATCGTGCCCATCGAGCCCGGGCTTGCCCACCAGCACACGGATCTTGCGTTGCATGAACCCTCCGGCAGGGCTGGAGCGCCCCGCGTCAACGGCGGGACGTCAGCGAGCTGTCCGCACCCGGGGGCGCGGACGAGGGCCGCAACACTAGCGCGTCTCCCGCGTATCGGCCATGCGCCACGAACAGCGTGTCCATGCCCGGACGGGTTTCGCCGCCGAACGCGATCACGAGCGTGTCGCGCCCCGAGGCGGGACCGCCGCGTTTCCAGTCGAGCCACGTCCGCAGGTGTGAGTCCTCGGTGGGTGGCCGCACCCGGCGGTCGACCGCGTTCACCTTGACCGGGTCGCCGGTCGCGGTGGCGAAGCACGCAGGCTCGCCACGCCACGCCGAGCCCATGAGACGCGTGGCCAGCACCTCGAGCTGCCGCGTGCGCTCGCCCTCGGCGAGCAGCGGCTGAGCGACGCGCGAGACGACCGGCACCGGCCAGCCCTCGCGCACGGCGAGCGCCACGGCGAGCAGTACCACGGCCACGACGGCGGGCGCAGGTCCGCGCAGCGGCTGCAACCGGAGCTCGATCGCCTGATCGTCCAGCGCGGTCGCACACGTCGCGACGAAGATGGCGAAGATCGCGTACGTCGGCGAGCCGGTGGGGTTCGCGATCGGCAGCAGCGCGCACACCGACAGCAGCGCCACCATGGCCCAGCGCCCGCGGCGTGCGGCCTTCGCCGCCGCCCACGCGATCCACAGCGGCAGCACCGGAAGGCCCACCGCCGCGGCCGCCGCCGCGACGACCAGCGTGAGCAGCGCGGCCGCGAGGCTCCCGCGCCCGGGCCACGCGCGCGACGCGGTCCACGCCGCGAGCAGCGCGGCGGCGAGCGATCCCACCGCGTTCACCTCGGCGGTCTTGTAGGAGGTGATGAGGCCCGCGAGCGGCGCGCCCACGAGCACGTGGACGGACGACGGCACGAGCAGCAGGTAGACGGCGAGGCTCCCGGTGAGGACGACCGCGAGCGCCGACACGCCGGCGCGCGTGCGCAGCGCCGGCGTCTCGAGCATCGCGCCCACGGCGAACGCCACCGCGAGCGGGAGCGCGTAGGGATGCGCGAGCGCCGCGAGCACGCCGCCGACAAAGCCGCCGAGCAGCGAGCGCAGGTCGAGCGGGTTGCCTGCGGCGCGGACGAGCGCCGCCAGGTAGATGAGCAGCGGGCCGTAAAAGATGCCGTGCAGGTGGAACACCCAGATGTAACCGGCGAAGAACACGCCGCCGACGACCAGTGCGAGCAGGGCCAGCGCCCGGCGCTCGCGGGCGTCGCGCACCACCCAGCCCCAGGCGAACAGTGCGAGCGCCGCGTTCGCGAACTGCGTGAGCCCCACGTCGTGGCCGCCGAGCCGGTAAAGCAGCCATGCCGGCCCCGTGCCGAGCGGGCGCAGGCTCAGCACGCTCGGGAATTTGTCGAACAGCGCCGCCCAGAACGAGCGCTGCTCGAGCCGCACCACCCAGTCGAACGACTCGTTGTGCGGGCCCCACGGCAGGCCGATGACGAACCAGGTCGCGAGGCCCGCGAGCGCGAACGCGATGAGCGCGGCCTCCTCGAGCGGCGACGCGGCGCCGGCCGCGGACGCCGCACGCTCGCGTGCGGGTCCGTCCGCCGCGCGTTCGCTCAGGGCTTGCGCTCCGGCTGCCCGCTGTCCTCCTCGTCGGGCAGCTCGAGTTGTGCCGCCGTCTCGAGGTAGATGCGCCGCGCCTCGGCGAAATGCTCGGCCGAGGGCGGCATCGGGCGGCCGTCCTCGTCCTCGCCCAGCTCGACGATATCGAGGCGCTCGAACAACTCCTTCGCCGCGTTCGCCGCCTCCGTGGTCTCGAACGCGAGCGTGATGTACTCGCCGTCGCGGCCGAGCGCCTCGAGCAACCACGGGCCCTCGTCGAAGTCGCCGCGCACGACGCGCACGCCGCGCAGGTCGCCCGGCGACCAGCCGGCGCCGCTCGCGACGGTCTCGAGCGCGGCCCTGAGCCGCGCCCCCACCTTCCACTCCTCACCCGACTCGGACGCCGCCAGGATGCGCACGACGTGATGGTCGGGAACGATCGCGCGACCGTCGCTCGTGATCGCGACGACGAGCCGGTCGTTCCGGTGTCCGGGCTTGTCTTCGAAGTCCTGCAGCGGCTCGGGCTCCGGCTCGGGCTCGGGTTCCGGCTCGGGCGGCGGCAGCGTGGGCACGCTGCCGATGGGCTTGTCCCCGCCGCCCATGGCGCGCATCAGCAGCGCCACCACGATGACGGCGGCGACCGCGACCAGACCGCCGACCAAACTCGAGTCCACCTAGAACTCCGCGGGCTCGGTGTAGTCGCCGAACACCTCGCGCATGGCGCCGCGGATCTCGCCCTCGGTGGCGTAGGCGCGCGCCGCGTCGAGGATGCGCGCCATGAGGTTCACCTCGCCGGGCTTCGCGCGCGCGCCTGCGGTGAGCGCCTGGAGCGCGTCGGTCGTCGCGCGATCGTGGCGCGTGCGCTTGACCTCGGCGATGCCGCGCTTCTGCTCCTCCTCCACCTCCTCGCCGATGTAGAGGATGGGGATCTCGAGCTTCTCGTCGGGCTCCACGTACTCGTTCACGCCGACGATGACGCGCTGCTTCTTCTCCATCTCCTGCTGGTACTGGTAGGCCGCGGCGCCGATCTCGCGCTGGAAGAAGCCGTGCTCGATGCCGCGCACGACGCCACCCAGCCCCTCGATCTGCCGGAAGTAGTCCTCAGCCTGCTCCTCGAGCCGGTTCGTCAGGTGCTCGACGTAGTAGGAGCCCGCGAGCGGGTCGATCGTCTCGGTGACGCCCAGCTCGTGCGCGATGACCTGCTGCGTGCGCAGCGCGATCTTCACTGCCTTGTCGCTCGGGAGCGCGATGGTCTCGTCCATCGAGTTCGTGTGCAGCGACTGCGTGCCGCCCAACACCGCGGCCAACCCCTGGAATGCGGTGCGCACGATGTTGTTCTCGGGCTGCTTGTCCCACAGCGAGCAACCCGCGGTCTGGGTGTGGAAGCGCATCAGCCAGCTCTCGCGGCGCTTCGCGCCGTAGCGCTCGCGCATGTGCCGCGCCCAGATGCGGCGCGCCGCGCGCAGCTTCGCGATCTCCTCGAAGAAGTCGAGGTGGCTGTTCCAGAAGAACGACAGCCGGGGCGCGAAGTCGTCCACGTCGAGGCCGCGTTTCATGCACTCCTCGACGTAGGTGAAGCCGTCGGCGAGCGTGAACGCCAGCTCCTGCGCCGCGGTGCTGCCGGCCTCACGGATGTGGTAGCCGGAGACGCTGATCGTGTTCCACTGCGGCACGTGCTTCGTCGCGAACTCGATCAGGTCGACGATGATGCGCAAGCTGGGCTCGGGTGGGAAGCACCAGCACTTCTGCGCGATGTACTCCTTCAGGATGTCGTTCTGCAGCGTGCCGCGCAGGTTCGTGAACGACACGCCCTGCTTCTCGGCGTTCGCGAGGTAGAAGCCGAACATGATGCTCGCCGGACCGTTGATCGTCATCGACGTCGAAATGGCCGCGGGGTCGATGCCGCCGAGCAGGATCTCCATGTCGCGCAGGCTGTCGATCGCCACGCCGCACTTGCCCACCTCGCCGTGCGCCTTCGGGTGGTCGCTGTCGTAGCCCATGATCGTGGGGTTGTCGAACGCGATCGAGAGCCCCGTCTGCCCGTGCTCGAGCAGGTAGTGGTAGCGCTGGTTCGACTCGCGCGCGGTGCCGAAGCCCGCGAACTGGCGCATCGTGAACATGCGGCCGCGGTACATCGTGGGATGGATGCCGCGCGTGAACGGGTACTCGCCGGGCACGGCGAGGTCGCGCGCGAGGTCCATGTGCGCGAGGTCCGCGGGCCCGTAGAGCGGCTTGATCGGCTCGCCGGAGATCGTGAACGGGTGGAGGTCCTTCCGTTCGCGCGCTTTCGGGTAACCCGCGTCGAACTCGCGCGTCTGGGTGTCGAACGCTCCGTTCGAGCGCGGCCCGCCTGCGCCATTCCGCGACGCCTTGTCGCGAGCGTGCGCGGGCTTGGGACGGGGCGGGTGCTGCACGCGGCCGCGCGACGTGCTGCGGGACTTCGCGACTTTCTGCATCCGGGTCGCCATCGGGCCGCTCCTGCGGGCTTACGGGTCGGGGGCGGGCGAGCCACGCTTCGGAACCACGCGCGCGCGCTCGCGGTAGCCCGACGAGCGTACGCGGCCGGTCGAACGAGGGTCAAGGATGCGGACGCCTCTCGACCGCGTCGGACGTGGACGCCCGCGGGGCCGCCCGCGTACGCTCCCGCGAATGGCCACCCCCGAACTTCGCTACGGCTTCGGCGCCAATTGGAAGGATTACGCCGAGACCTCGCTCAACGACGCGCGCATCGCGAACGCGGTCCAGTCGCTGCGCGACCTGCTGGCGCTGGAGACGCTCCGCGGCGAGACGTTCCTGGACATCGGCTGCGGCAGCGGGCTGTTCTCGCTGGCCGCCTGCCGGCTGGACGCCGCGCGCGTGATCTCGTTCGATTTCGACAACGACTCGGTGCGCACCAGCCAGTGGCTCCGCGAGCGCGAGCGCATCCCCGAGGCGCGCTGGTCGATCCAGCAGGGCTCGGTGCTGGACGCCGCGTTCATGGCGAGCCTGCCCCAGGTGGCGGTGCTCTACTCGTGGGGCGTGCTCCATCACACCGGCCGGATGTGGGACGCCATCGATGCCGCGGCCAGCAAGGTCGCCCCCGGCGGCCGCTTCGCGATCTCCATCTACAACCGCGTCGAGCGCAAGCCCGACAGCTCCGCGATGTGGTGGAAGATCAAGCGCCTCTACAACCGCTCGCCCGGCTTCGTGCGCGGCCTCATGGAGACGGCGTACATGGCGAACCATGCCGCGACCCGGCTCATCACGTTGCGGAACCCATTCAGCGCCTACACCGACCAGGCCGGCGCCGGACGGCGCGGCATGGACTTCCGGCACGACGTGAAGGACTGGCTCGGCGGCTTCCCGTACGAGTACGCCAGCGCCGGCGAGCTGTTCGAGTACGTGCACCGGAAACACGGCTTCCATCTCGAGCGACTGCGCACCGGCGACGGGAACATCTGCAACGAGTTCCTGTTCGTGCGACCCAAAGGGGCCTGACGGCGCCCGCGCGCGCGGAGCGTCAGCTCGCCGCGGAGAGTCGCGTGCGCTGCGGCGCGGTCGCCGCCGCCTGAGCGCCCGGATGCAGCGCCTCGATCCAGCTCACGGCGCGCGTGAACGTCTCGCGCTGGCGCGTCATCTCGAGGAAGCCGTGCACCGAGCCCGGCCACACCTCGACGTCGAAGCGCGCGCGCACGTCGGGCGGGAGTGCCGCGAACACCGTGCGCTCGGCGACGCGGAACGAGGCGTACTCCGCGTCCTCGTGCCCGTAGAGGAACAGCGCGCGGGCCTTCGAGTTCACGAGCGCGCGGAAATCGTCGACGAAGCCGGCCGAGAGCGGCAGCTCGCTCGTCGCGCCCACGCTGCGGCCGCCGACGCGGCCCAGTACCGCCGCCATGTGCTTCCAGCGTCCGGGCTGCCCGAGCGCCCGCCAATTATCGGGCTTGAAGAGCGCGCGCCAGACGTGCGCCCAGTCTTTCGAGTCGGCGTGCACCTGCACCACCGTGTCCAACTCCATCACCGGCGCCGCCATGAACACCAGCCCGACGATGGACCCGCCCTCCTGCGCGAACGCCGACAGCGCGGTGCGCGCGTCGAAGCAGGCGCCGCTGACGACGAACCGGCGCGCGCCGAAGTGCTCGCGCGCGTGGCGGATCACCGCCACGACGTCGTCGCGGTAGGGCCGGTTCGGGTCCAGCTGCGCGCTGTCGCCGCCGCTGTCGCCGCAGCCGTGGTAGTCGACGCGGATCGTGGTGAAGCCCTGCGCCGCGAGCCGGCGCGCGCCTTCGATCCACATCCGGTTGCGGTGCGAGCGCGGCCGCGTGAGCAGCACCACGCATAGCTCGGCCGGCGGCGCCTCGGGCGCGGGCGGCGTGAGCACGGCGAACAGCCGGCCGGCCGGCGCGTGGACGACGAACGGCCGTTCGGCGCGGGCGCGCGCGAGCTCGGCGGGGGTCTCACGCCAGGGCATCGAGCCACCTGCATGTCTCGCGCACGAGCGGGGCGCACTCCCACGCCGGGTTCTGTGTGAAGTGCCAGCCCGGCTCGTCGCGGATGATGGAGGACGTGACTTTCACATGGCGTGACTCCAGATCGGAGACGAGCGCCGCGGTGCGCGGGCCCAGCCGCGCGCGGTTCTCGATCTGGACGACGAGCGTGGGACCGGACCAGGTGGCCAGCGCCTGCGAGAGATCCTCGTCGCGCGAGCTGTCGACGATGCGGCGATGCAGGTAGTAGCCGTGCACATCGATGCTGCCGTCGCGCTCGAGCCGCTCGACGAGCTGGTCGACGGTGGCATCGGGACGCTCGCCCTGCGCCACCTGCGAGAACAGCATGCTGCGGAGCTGGCCGCGGAAGTAGTCGGGCGGACGGTGCGCGGGCTCCCACAGCGCGAGCGCGACGGCGGTGGGATCCGCGGGCACCGCGCGCGCGGCCACGAGCCCGCCGAAGCGCACGCCGAGCCAGGCCGTGCGCTCGCGGCGCGAGAGCCGGCGCGCCTCGGCCGCGGCGGCGAGTGCGTCCTCGACCAGGCCGGCAAAGTCCACGGCCGCGAAGTCGCCTGCGGAGTCGCCATGGCCGCGGGCGTGGTAGCGGAACACCGGGATCCCGGCGGCAGCCGCGGCGCGCGCGTTCAGCACCTCGGCGCGGTAGAGCGCGATCTGCTCGACGCCCAGCCCGTGGCACTGGACCAGCACCGGAGCCCCGGGTCGCTCGAGCGCCGGCGCGTGGAAGAC
>Ga0134127_10003516_pt1 | contig 11280 bp, 7 predicted proteins | sample KB31753_FD_96459 | JGI IMG/M metagenome (GOLD analysis project Ga0134127, IMG submission 96459) | Terrestrial soil microbial communities with excess Nitrogen fertilizer from Kellogg Biological Station, Michigan, USA - KB3-175-3 | ecosystem: Environmental > Terrestrial > Soil > Unclassified ...
CGATCCCGCCTCGGGCGACATGAAAGTCATCGACCTGCCGAAGACCACGAATCGGCCGAGCGCGGGCTTCATGTTCCCGTATGGCATCGACGTGAGCCCGACGGACGGCAGCGTGTGGTACTCGCGCCTTTGGGCCGGGAAGATCGGCCGCGTCGATCCGAAGACGCTCGCCGTCAAAGAGTTCGATCCGCCGCTGAGCGGCCCGCGGCGGTTGCGGTTCGACGCGAGCGGCACGCTCTGGATCCCTGCGTTCGGCGACGGCGCCCTCGTCAAGCTCGACACGCGGACAATGAAGTACACCACCTACGAGATGCCGAGACTCTCGCCCGAGGAATCGGAGGCGCCTTACGCTCTCGCGGTCGACCCGCGCCGGCAGGACGTCTGGATCACGGCCAACATGTCGGATCGGCTGTTTCGCTTCGTTCCAAAGGAAGGGCGATTCATCACTTACCGACTGCCGACGCGCGGCACGTACACGCGCGAGTTTTTCTTCCCAGCGGACGGCCGCATTTGCTCGCCGGCGAGTCCCTTGCCCGCCGCTCCCGACGTGATCGAAGGCGGCATGGACACGATCGTCTGCCTCGATCTCGGTGGTTGAAGAGGGAAGAGCTAGAAGCGACCCGCTGACGCCTTTAGCGGACACAGGTCGGGAAGCTATCTGTCTTCAAGCATCCGAGTGTGAGGTGGCTCGTGGGTACCGTGGGCGTGAGCCAGTTCGGTCCAGCCCGCCAATTGACGCGTGCGGGCGTCAGCGAGCTCGCGAAGTGCGACGGCTTCCTGCTCGAGTAGCTCCGCCGATGGAAGCTTGCCCGTCATGACCGCGTGATTCCGCGCCTGCACGCAGCTCTGATGCGCCGTAAAGGCGCAATGGTATTTTTGCCTCAGGATGCGTAACTCAGCGTCGGTGATCGGTGGCATACGCCGATTCTGGGCAAGACGACGCCCGGCTTATGTACGGTCGCGCACATAGCCGCCCTGGGACTACAGAAAACCCAGCCGAAGCGGGGTCTCGTGAGAACGTTAAGTGCGCTAGCGCACAAACATGGGCGTTCCGCTGGAGCTAACGTCCATCGCGTGCGATTGTCGATCCCTTCGAATCGAGCCGTCCCATATGTGTTGCTCGGACTCGCGATCCTGAGTTACGTGCTGGTTGCCGTCCGCCTGGGGTGGCTCTGACGCGAAAAGCGCCGCTGCGGTCGTGGCGTCAACGAAGCCGCATAGCTCAGACGCTCTATCCGCGTTGCAGTTACGTGAGTCGTGGACGGCGCCCCTTGCGCGAGGGCAATATCAGCGGGTGAAACCCGTCGTCGTCGGCGTTCCTCGCGATTTGCGCGCACGCGCAGCCGTCCGAGGAAGACGCGAGCGACCGCATCTTGATTGCGCCGCCTGCATTCGGTGCGGACCCGACGAATCCGCTCAAATAGATTCGCGCACGCTAGGTGGCTGCGAGCGGCTTGCTCGCTGCGCGGGGTAGGGTAAGCAAACAATTGCCAAAGCGGGCCTCCACTACCAACAAGAATTCGCGCGTCGCTTCCGGCGACCCGCTAGATTCCACTTCGTGATCCAAGATCCAAGTTTCTATCTGCTGGCCACGCCTGCAGTCATCTTGCTCGGCTTTTCCAAAGGCGGGCTGTCAGGCGTCGGATCGTTGGCGCTGCCCCTGATGGTGCTCGTGATCGAACCCGTGCAGGCCGCGGCGATCATGCTTCCCATCCTGATCGTGCAGGACGCTGTCGGGGTGTGGTCGTTCCGACGCCATCTCGATTGGTACGTGCTCGGTTGGATGCTGCCCGGAGCGACGCTCGGGATTCTGATCGGTTATCTCTTCGCAGCAAGCGTCTCGTCCGCGGCCGTCATGGCGCTCGTTGGCACCATCTCGATCGTCTTCGGCGCTTATCGTCTGTGGCTGGGAAGACACGGCCCGCCCAAAGCCGGCGCTTCATCGCCCGGCTGGATCGGTTCGCTGTTCGGCGTGGCGTCCGGATTCACGAGTCAGATCGCGCATGCGGGCGCGCCGCCGTTTCAGCTTTGGGTCATGCCACGCCGTTTGGAGCGTAACGTGCTCGTTGGCACGTCGGCCGTGTACTTCGCAGCCCTCAACTGGATCAAGGTGCCTGCGTTTGCCGCGCTCGGCCAATTCAGCGAAACCAACGTGCTGACGGCTGCGGCGCTTCTTCCCGTTGCGATCGTTTCAACGTTCGGAGGCGTCTGGCTCGTGCGCCGCATCGATGGAGAACGCTTCTACAAGATCATTTACTGCCTAATGATCTTGGTCGGCGTCCTCTTGCTCGTTGAAGCCGCGAGTTGATCACGGTAGCTGCGCCGCGTGCGTGCGCACCGCCCGATTCATCGATGAACTTAGCGGGCGGGCCTTTGCGGTCGCAGGTGTGGGTCGTGAGCGGGCGCGCGTAGGTCGACGCCGCAATGCTCGCACGTATGGGCTGCCCGCAAAACGAATCGGTCGCATTCGGGACATTTGCGCCAATCGGCGATACTAAAGAAGCGCACCGCGTGCTCGTAGATCCAGTGCAGGAATGCACCAGCAACAACGATTAAACGATCACGACAAGAGTGTCTACCAGACCCAAACCGGCGACCATATGTGTTCCTCGTGTTGTCCTTTGGAGCCCGCGGCCTCCCGAGGGTGAGATCAGCGCGTGCCAACTTCCTTTAGGCGCTGGATACGCAGAGCGAGGGCTTCGTACTTCGTCGCGGTGGACGTGAATGTCTCTATCGAGCTTGGCGTCGCCTCATTCTTGGCTTCTTTGCGCGCGCGTTGTGCCTTCTCTCGGCACGACCATTCGATGAGCTGTAGATCTTCGACCGTGAAGTGACACGGGACTAGCCGAGGTTTCGCGGATGATGAGGTGGGCATGTATCCAGTATGCCATCTTGGCCAATCCGACCCCTAGCACTGATACGGCCGCTCGGGCGCTCGTTTGGTTTCCCTTTATACTGCCCTGCCTAATGAACGCGCGTCGGGGAGGGCGTTTGTTCCAAACCACGAAGGGTCGCTCGCTAGGCTCGCTGTTTGCGCTGATCCCGGCAGTCCTTTTCCTGCACGGCTGCGATAGCCGTCACCAAGCCGTTCCTCATGAGCTTCAAGTTGAAGCGCACGTGGCCGGGTTTCCCGAAGGGATGCGCTACTACCCTAGCGACCCCAGCGACATCAGGCTGATGGAGAATGAGTTCACGAGCTCCTGGGATCGCGAAAAGGCGGCTCTGGGTGTCGACGTTCTGCCGCCGACCGCTTACCTCGCTCTCTCGGGCGGCGGTGACAAGGGCGCTTTCGCCGCCGGATTCCTGAACGGCTGGACGAAGGCCGGCACTCGGCCGCAGTTCAAGCTCGTCACGGGGGTCAGCACCGGCGCGCTGATCGCACCGTTCGCCTTTCTGGGCCCCGCCTACGACGACGACCTCACGGCGATGTATACGAGCGTGTCGGAGAAGGATATCGCCGCGAAACGATTCTTCTACTCGGTCTTCCTCCAGGACGCGCTGGCAGACACCACACCACTCGCCGAGATGCTCAAAGCGCGCGTGACTCAGAACCTGCTGGACGCCCTCGCAGCCGAGTACGCCAAAGGGCGGCTGCTGTTCATCGGCACGACGGATCTCGACGCCCGGCGCCCGGTCGTCTGGAACGTCACCAAGATCGCCGCGAGCGGTCGGCCGGGCTCGATCGACCTCATCCGCAAGATCATGCTCGCGTCGGCCGCGATCCCCGGCGCGTTCCCTCCCGTCATGTTCGACGTCGAGGCGCGGGGGAAGAGGTACGAAGAGATGCACGTCGACGGCGGCGCCACGACGCAGGTCTTCGTGTACTGGGCCGGCGTCGATCTCAAGAAGCTCGCCGCGCAGCACGGGGCCGTCCGCGAGCGGGAGATCTACGCGCTCGTCAACGCTCGTCTGGATCCCGAATGGGGCGAGGTCGAGCGCCGGACGTTGCCGATCACGTTCATGGCTATCGATACGCTGATCCAACACCAGACGATCGGAGATCTGTATCGAATTCACTCGATCACGCAGAGGGACGGGACGGGCTTCAACATGGCCTACATTCCCGCTGAGTTCAACGCTCCGCACACGGCGGACTTCGATCCGGTCTTCATGAGGAAGCTTTACGATTTCGGCTTCGAGCGAGCGGCCGAAGGGTATCTGTGGATGAAGGACCCCCCGCTGCGGCCGGGTGAGGACGCAACGGAGTAGTCGACGTCGTCCGGTGCTCGTGTCACTGCGCCGCAGGCGAGCGGCAGCCGCAATGGCTCTCTGCGATTCAGCGCACGGCGCACTCGAAGCTCGCCGCGTCGTTCGGATCTCCGGCGCCCTTATAACGCGGCAACTCGGGATACGCGCAGATCGGTCGCGACAGCGGCGAGCCTTGTTTCGTCGCGATCATCGACGTCGGCGCGACGCCGCGCTCGACCCAGTTTTCGAGGGCCGTCAGCGCGTCGAAGCGGTCCGGCCCCGGCCCGCCGCCGCAGTGCAGCATGCCGGGAGCGAGAAAGAGCCGCACGTTGTCGCTCGCCGCGGGCACTGCGGCGCGCACGGCGTCGTAATACGCGATCGTCGAGAGCGGGCTCGGTCCGGGGTCGTTGAACCCATGCCAGAGCAGCAGCTTGCCGCCGCGCTGAACGAACGGTTCGATGTTGAAGCTCTGCTGATGCACCTCGGCCGCGGCGATGCCGCCGTCGAGCACGTGCCAATCGCGATCGGGATCGAACGTCATGAAGTCGTACTTCGCGTCGCCGACGGCGATGTACGCCATGAACGGCGCGCCGAGCAGCGCGTTCACGCCGCGCGGCTGGTTCGGGGTTCCGATCATGCGCGCGACCCAATCGCTTTCGCCGCCGCGCATCAGCGGCATCGCGGCGAAGCGGCCGTCGCGCATGCGCACTCCGGCGTACGCGCGGCGCACGGTTTCGACCTGCGCGGAGCTGAGACAGTCGGTGCTCGAGGCGCCGGACGCGCCGGCACATTGCAGCTCAGCCGGATCCCACTCGCAGGTGCGCGGGTCGGTCAGAATGCCGTCGGCGACGCCGTCCGTCGCGTCGCATGCGGCAAGGATCGCCGAGTGGATCAACGTGACGTGCGCAGGATCGAGGTTGCTCTCGGGCCGAGCGTGGAACATCTGCACGCGCAGCATCGCATTCGAGTAGGTCACGGGAGCGTAGACGGGAGCGCCGGCGATCACGCCGTCGTAGTCGCCGGGATAGCGCTGCACTTCGGCGAGCCCTTGTCGGCCGCCCGTCGAGCAGCCTTGCCAGTAGGCGCGCTCCGGCTCGCGGCCGTAGAACTTCTCGGCAACCTGCTTGCCAATCTCGGTCGCGAGATGCGTCGCGCGGTGACCGAAGTCGACGATACCTTCGACGTTGCGCTTACCGGACGCGTCGAACGCGAATGACGGATCGAGCGCGCTCGCGCTCGCGTGCCCCATGTCGTTCTGGATCGTTGCGTAGCCCCGCGCCAGGCCCTCGGAGGCGGCTTCGGCCCGCACGTTGCCGGCGAAGCCGCCGCCGCCGATGCCGAGCACTTTGCCGTTCCAATTCGGCGGCAAACGGTAGACGGCGCCGATCTTCGAGCCGGCGACGGGCGAGATCGTTGCGCGCACTTCGCAATAGCCGGGCACTCGCGTCGAGGCGTCGGCCGCGACGTTGGCCGCCGACTCGATCGTCGTGCCCTCGAGCTTCGCCTGCGCGAGCGGGCCGCACGGAGCTTGCGCGACGGCGGCGCCACTCGCGAGGCCGCCCAGCGCGGCCAGAAGATGACCATACCGAGCGCGCATCGCTTCCCCCTCTGGCCAACATGTTTGCCCGATAGTGTACGCGGCCCTAAAAGAACATCGTCAGGTTCTTGGCCAGCAGCACGCTTTGGTCGAGGATGATTTTCCGGCGCGCGACCTTGAGCTCGCCGCCGACTCTCGCCAGCGTGTCTTCGCGTCGTCCAATGAGCAGATCCGTTTCCGACTCGAGTCGGTTTCGATAGACGATGAACCGGCACTTGGTCGTCGCTTTCGCGCCTTCGTCGAGCAAGGACGTCGGATCGGCCAGCCGAATGTTCGTGATGACGTGTGCGACGCGCGAGATCGGCTCATCCGCCCAGTGAAGGCCGGTCTGAATCTGCTTGACGCGTTTGCGCAGTGTTTCCTTGTCGTCGTGAAACCACGCAACGTCGTTCTCGGCCGTGATGTCCTTGTCCCTATTCGCGAAGGACACGTTCTTGCGCATCGGCATCCAGTAGATGATGTCCTCAGTCAGGAGATCGAGCCACCGGTCGTACTCGCGCTCGTCGAGCAGATCCGCTTCCTTGTAGAAGAAGTCCTCGATCTCTCGCATCAAGTCGAGATAGGCGAGGCGCTCTCGTGCCACATCGGCTTCCTTCATGGCGGCTTCGTCAGGCCCTTAGGGTCCGCGCGTCGAGCAACTCGTCCCAGGTATCCAGGTCCATGTAGTCCGCCCAGCGCTTGTAGAAGGCGCGCGGGTTCTGCTCGCTCGTGATCGGCTGCTCGGTCACGATGCCCGGAACGGAAGCGTGCGTGCCGCCGGCGCCGAGACCCGCTTTGTAGTGATAGGGGCGCTTGCGCGCGATCGTGCCGCGACTTGCGTCGTGAGCGTAGTTCCAGTTCTCCATGTCGTCCTGCTCGGTCATGCCGCCCGGGCCGGAATAGCGCATGTAGTACTCGCGCAAAAACCGTTTGACCTCCTCCGGCGCACCCTTGTCGACGAAATAGGTTCGCCACATTTCCGTCTCGTTCGGGCCCGTCGGATGTGAGACCAGCAGCGTGCGCGGCTGCTGCGCGTGAAACGACATGTTGGGGAAGATCGTGCCGACGAGCGGGCAGGTCCCGGCGAGCTCGCCCTTGTTCTTGCGGCGCCGTTCCCAGCTCTTCTGAAAGTATTCCGACGTGACCGGCGATGCGGCGTATTCGGTTCGCGTCTCCTGGTTCGGATAGACGCTGTACAGCATGCCGTGGCCCTGCGGATAAGCCGTCACGAGCAATTGGCCGAAGTCGTCGCGTCGACCCGTCTTGCCGCTTGGCCCGAGGCGGACGAGGTCGACGGACCGGTGGCTCACGCCGTGCAGCCAATCGCCGGCGAAGTTTTCCGCGATGAACTTCCAGTTGCACGGCACCTTCCACTTTTGCACGCTGCCCAAGAGCTCCGTGCCGCCGTCGCCTCCGTCCCACGCGCACAAGCCCTGCTCGAGACCGAAGCGCGCCTCGCCGAGATACTCCTCGAACGACGGCGCGTCCTTGTCCCACGTGGCCCAGATCGTGCCCATGTAGCTCGCGAGCTGCGCGACTTCGATGAGTCCCCATTGGGATTTGTCGAACGGCGGCTGGTACGCGTTCTCGTAGTCCTGCACGCCGAGCAGCGTGCCGTCGGTCTTGTAAGTCCAGGAATGGTAGGGACACCTGAAGACCTTCGTGTTGCCTTCGTCGTAACGGCAGACGCGCATGCCGCGATGGGCGCAGCTGTTCAGAAAGACGTGGATTTTCCCGGCGAAGTCGCGCGTCAGGATCACGGACTCCTCGCCCATCTTGGAGACGAAGTAGTCGCCGTTGCTCTTGATCTGACTCTCGTGCCCGACGTAGAGCCAAGCGCGGCTGAATATCCGCGCTTTCTCTTCCTCGTAGAGAGCTTCGTTCACGAAAATCTCGCGGCTGATCTCGCCTGCGGCCGTATCGACCAAAGCGCGTGCCGAAGACTTGCTGCTCCTCATGTCGCTATCGCTCGTTTCGCCTAGGGTACGATCTTGTCCAGCAACTGCTGCGCCAGGCCCGCGCCCGGCACCGGGATGCCGAGCTCGTGCGCGAGCTTGAGGCCGAGGTGCAGATCCTTGTAGAAAACCTGCCGCGAGTGCGGTCCGAACTTGAGCTCGGACCACTGGTCGGCGATCCAGCTCTGCGCCAATCCCTCGTGAATGACTTTCTCCAGGATCTTCGGATCGAGCCCGGACTCGACGCCGACCCTCATTCCTTCGTAGGCCGCCATCATGTTGACCGTGATGATGATCTGGTGAGCGAGCTTGGCGCGAACGCCGTCCCCGAGCTTGCCCACGTGCTGAATCTTCGGTCCCGACGCCTCGAACAGCGGGCGGCACTTCGCGAGCGCCTGCGCCGAGCCCCCGACCATGTAGGACATCGTCTTGGCCTTAGCGCCGCGCTCGCTGCCGCTGACGGGCACATCCAGGATCTCGACGTTCTTTTGCGCAACGAGCTGCGCGAGCTTCTCGATCGTCCGTGGCTCGACCGTGCTATGGATCACGATGATCGTGCCGGGTGCCGCGGTATCCAGCAGGCCGCGCGGGCCCGCGACCACGGCTTCGACCTGCGCGTCGTTCAGAACGCACACCTGCACGACCTCGGCATGCCGCGCCACGTCGGCGTTCGACGCGCCGATCTTGGCGCCCACGGCCTCAAGCTCCTTCAGCGGTTCCGGGCGCGTGTCATAGACCATCAAGTCGTGGCCCGCTTGCGCGAGGTTGATGGCCATGTACTTGCCCTGCATGCCGAGCCCAATGAAGCCGACTCTCACCGATGCGCCTCCTGTCGAAGTCAGCGACTACTCTGCCGACGTTTGCGAGCTTAACCCAAGCAGCGTGCGCGCCCGCCGCTCGCCGTCAGAAGTCGAAGTTGATGGTCGCGAAGTACTCGCGCGGCCGCGAGTACGCGATCTCCGCGTAACCCGAGCCCGTCGTCAGCGACGAGTTGCCGGCGATGGGATAGGTCTCGTCCGTCGCGTTGTTCACGCCGATGATGAGACGCCAAGTCTCCGACGACGGCGCAAGCGCGACGGACGCGTTCACGACGGTCACCGTTTCGAGCTGCGCGATCTCACGGGTATTCGTCGCGTCGAAGTACTGGGTGTCCGTATACGACGCATCGACGCGCGGTGTGATCGTCAGAGTGCCCGCCCGCGCCTCGTAGGCGAGTCCCAAGTGCGCTTGCGTGTCGGGCGCGAACGGCAGCGCGTTGCCCACGAGCAGACCGGGCGGCAGGATGGCCAGCGGAATGTTGTCGAGCTGATCGATCGTCGCATCGAGGACGCCAACGCTGCCTTCGATACGGAGCGCGCGCGTCGCGAGCCAGGTTAACTCGAGCTCCGCGCCGTCGATGCTCGCTTTGCCGGCGTTCGTCAGGAACGGAGCGACGCCGCTCATGGCGGGCGGCGGCCTGGCCGGTCCACGGTACGTGACCTGCATGTCCGTGTAATCCGACGAGAAGATCGCGGCGTTCAGACGTAACCGGTCGCCGGCGAGGTCGAGCTTCGTGCCGAATTCGACGCTCTCTGCCTCCTCGGGCCGGAACTCGTGCAGCGCCGCTTGCTCGGCCGCCGTCAGCGGCGGATCGTTGAAGTGGCTGTTCCAGCCGCCTCCCTTGAAGCCCTGCGCGTAGCTGAAGTACAGCATGCCTTGCGGTGACCAGCGGAACGCGATCGACGCCGACGGCGTGAAGTCGCTGAAGGTGTCCTCGTACCACTGCGCCGGGACTTGCTGGATCGTGGGGCTCGCGAAATTGAACTGATTCGGAAACGCTCGCTTCGTCTCTTCGGTGTAGCGCCCGCCGCCCGTGAGACTCCACCGGTCGTTGAAGTCGTAGGTCCACTGCGTGAATACGGCCCAGCTGTCGTTGTCGACGGCGTTGCTGTCGCTGTCGCGTTGCGGGCCGGGAATGTTGTCCGGGGGATTGAGCTCGACTACGACGGTGTCGTCGGACTCCTGCTCGAAGTAATAGACGCCAAAGACGCCGGTCAGTGCGTCGCGCTGCAGCGTGAGCTGGAGCTCTTCGCTCCACTGGGATGAGTCCACGTCGTAGGTCGTGTGCAGGATCGGCAGGGGCGTGTTGTCGGCGTCGCGGACGCCGAACCAGTCGAGGTTGCGATACGACGCGATGGACTCGAGCGCAAGCGTATCGCTCAGGTCCCACGCGAGGCTCAAGCCAATACCGGAGTTTTCGAGCGTGCTACCGAGCGCGAGCGAGCCGTTGTTCGCGTACGGCCCGCGGGCCTGAAGGTCGTTTGCGCAGCGGTCGTCCTGGATCATCGGAACCGAAGGCTGGTCGGGCAACCCCGGCGGCGGCACCGCGCCGTCCGAGAGCCCGGGGCACCCGGCCTCGAGGCTCGCGACGCGCGGAAAGGCGGCCGTCTCGGTGATCGCAGCAAACACGAGCGGAGAGCCGTTCTCGTCGGCCTCCGTGTAATCGAGTGCCACGGTCGCGCGAAACGTATCGCTCGGATCGACGACGAGCTTGGCCGTGGCGGTCCAGGTATCCGTATCGCCGAGATCGGTGCCGTCGGAGCGCGTGACGTAACCGTCCTGTTGCCGAGCGCCCAACGAGAAGCGCGCCTTCACGGTGTCGGAGAACGGCGTATCGAACGCGGCGAACGCGTCGACGAGGCTGTCGCTGCCGAAGCTGCCGCGGAACGTGCCGCCGAACTCGTCGCCGGGCTCGACCGTGGTCACCAGGATCGCGCCGCCGATCGTGTTGCGGCCGAACAGCGTGCCTTGGGGCCCGCGCAGCACTTGAATCGACTGGATGTCGCGCAGCGTCAACGTGCCGCCGACGGCCGTGCCGATGTAGACGTCGTCAATGTACAAGCCGACGCCGGGATCGACGGTCGACGTCGGATCCGTTTGGCCGATGCCGCGGATGAAGACCTGCGACGACGAATTGTTGCCGGCGAGCGGTGCGTTGTCGGCGAATTGTAGGTTCGGCACGAGCTGGTCGAGCTCGGTCGTCTCGAATATCTGCCGCTCGGTCAAGTCGTCGCCGGAAAAAACGGAAACCGCCAAAGGCGTGTCTTGAAGGTTCTCCACGACGCGCCGCGCGGTCACCGTGATCTCCTCGAGCGAGTCCGACGCAGGAGGAGCTTGTGCCTCTGCCGCCAGTTGCATCGAGATCGCGGCCGCGAGCGCTCCCGTGCCGAGCGCGGCGCGCTCGAACCCGTTCCAATGAAGTCGATGCAGGACATGCAGTGCGGGGTGCATACGCTCTCCTTCGATGATGAGCCGGGCGTTCGCCGCCAAGGCTGGCACTCTGCAGCCCGCTTTGGCGGCGGAAAATGGAGGAAGCGGCCGGACACTTGGACTTTTTTGACTCGGGCGTACCATGAGGCCTTCGGCGAAGGGGGTAGGGAACGTGGCCACCGCAGCAGTCCTGCGCGAGATACCGAGCTTCTTTCTTTACGGGGAAGCGCCGCGGGAGGACGACAAGCCAACGCTGCACGTCGAGCCGATCGGGTTCCGCAGTGCGCGCCATCACTGGCAGATCAGTCCGCA
>Ga0134127_10003521_pt1 | contig 11273 bp, 7 predicted proteins | sample KB31753_FD_96459 | JGI IMG/M metagenome (GOLD analysis project Ga0134127, IMG submission 96459) | Terrestrial soil microbial communities with excess Nitrogen fertilizer from Kellogg Biological Station, Michigan, USA - KB3-175-3 | ecosystem: Environmental > Terrestrial > Soil > Unclassified ...
GGAGGTGTGGAGCCGCTGGAAGACGCCGAAGAGCTTGTGCGCATACTCCATCTCGAACCCGACGCCGTTGTCGCGCACCCAGAAGACGGTCTCCTTCGGGTCGATCCGCGCGCCGATCTCGATGATCGCGGGGTTCCGGCCCTTGGAATATTTGATCGCGTTGGAGATCAGGTTCACGAAGACCTGTCGGAACATGGCCGGGTCGCCGCGGCCGGCGGGGAGCGGATCGATGCGGGCCTCGATGGTCCGGTCGGGAAGCTGCTCGCGCAGCTCCGAGAAGACGCCGCGCGCCAGCTTGTCCATGTCCAGCGACGTCGCTTCGAGCGACTTGCGTCCCATCCGCGAGAAGGCGAGCAGGTCGTCGATGAGCTGTCCCATCCGGCGCGCGTTGCTGATGATCACGCCCAGGTATCGCCGGCCCTCGTCGTCCAGACGCTCCGAGAAGTCCTCCACGAGCATCCGGGAGAATCCGTCGATCGCGCGGAGCGGCGCCCGGAGGTCGTGCGAGACCGAATAGGAGAACCCTTCCAGTTCCTTGTTCACGATCGCGAGCTCTCCCATTCGGGCTTCCAGCTCCTTGTTGAGCTGCTGGATCGCCCGGTCCGCCTCCTTGCGCTGGGTGACGTCCTGCAGGGTTCCCACGATGCGAACCACCGCGCCGGCGTCGTCGAGGATCGCCTTGCCCTGGGCGTGGAGGAAGCGAATCGAGCCGTCGGGACGGATGATCCGGTAGTCGAGCGAGAGCGGCTCGCGCGTGCGGCTCGCCGCCTCGAGCGCGCCGCGCAGCGCCCCGCGGTCTTCCGGATGGGCGTTGTGGACGAAGTCGTCCAGCCGGCCGCCGAACCTTCCCGGCATCAGCCCGGAGAGGCGGTAGACCTCGTCCGACCAGACGACGCGGTTCGAGTCGGGGGTCCACTCCCAGCTGCCCATCCGGGCGATCTCCTGGGCTTCGGTCAGCCGCGCGTCCTTCTCCTTCAGCAGGTCTTCGGCCGCCTTGCGCTCGGTGATCTCGACCTCGAGGTCCCGCGTCCGTTCCTGCACCCGCCGTTCGAGCTGGTCCCGACCTTTCGCGAGCTCGGCGTCCCGGACCTGGATCTGGCCGAGCATGTCGTTGAACGCCTGGATGAGCTGGCCCACCTCGTCCCCTCCGACGCCCTGGACGCGGAGGGAGTAGTCCCGGTCCTTCGACAGCTTTTCGACCGCCTGGCTGAGGCGGAGCACCGGTTCGATGACCTTGTCGCCGAGCTTCCGGGACAGATAGAGGACGGCGCCGGCCGCTCCCGCGATGGCGATCAGCGCCGTGACGATGCCGATCAGCAGCCGCCGGCGCAGCTCGGGGAGATCGGACCGAAGAGAGATCGTTCCGATCCGTTCGCTTCCGGACCGGATCGGCTGGACGACCACGACGTCGTGACCGTCGAGGAGGACGGCGTCGGATCCCGGATGGGCGCGAACCTGCCCGGCATCCTCGCCGTCCCGAACGAAATTGGAGAACAGGCGGCCGTCGCGGTCATAGAGGGCCGCGAAGACGATCTGATGCTCCGACTTCAGCGATCGGAGGATGAGCTCGGACTGCGCCGGCTGGTTGAACTCCAGCGCCGCGGTCGCCTGCTCCCCCACGATGGTCCCCATGACCTGGAGCCGGTGGGCCATTCCGTTGCGCGCGGAAATCCACTGGTACGTGACCAGGACGGCGCAGACGCCGAAGACCGCGACTCCGCTGATGAGGAAGACGATCCCGCGCAGCTTTGCGCGGATCGGCCGGTCCCGGAACGGCAGCATCGGGCTCATCGCGGCTATTTCCCCGTCCTCACGATCGCCGCCACCTTGAGGAGCTTGGGGTCGATCGTCAGCCGGGCCTTCTCCGCGGCCTCGGGGTTGACCTCGAGGCGCGGCTTCTCCTTCTCGATCAGGATGTTCGTCGTGCCGCCGGCGCGGGTGAATCCGTCGTCCTCTCCCACCGTGAGCACCGGCCACGTCTCGACCTGCTTCAGGATCCCCGCCAGGTTCTCCCGCTCGGTCCTGGGGATGAAGAGGATGTGGCAGCGCTGGAGGCCCGATCGATCCGGAAACCGCAGGACGACGAACGAGCGGTTCCGGACGGTCTTGTTCTTCAGGGCCTTCTCCAGACCGTCGCCGAAGGGGTCGGCCCCGACGATGCCGATCGAGATCGGCGTCTCCGCCTTCTCGAACGCCTCGGCCGGCCACTCGACGTATTTCGCGAAGTTGAAGAGGAAGCCCGCCTTCACGACGTACTCGGGCAGCGCCTGGGGTTCCTGAGGATGGACCGCGGCCGATCCCGCCCCAAGGGCCAGCGCCGCCGCCAGGACGCGAAACAAGTTCATGCCTAGAATCGACACGTCAGACTTCCGTAAACGCCCCGCTGAATCTCGCTCCGCGATCCCGCGGCGTTGAATTCCGGGTGGGACTTGTGGACGAGGTTCTGCCCGACCACGGCGGCCTCCCAGCGGCGCGACGGGTCGCGCCACGCCAGGCGCACGTCCGCTTCCACGTATTTGTTGAGGTCGTACGCCGAGAGGCCGCTCACGAACCGGCCCGTCACATCCAGCGTGAAGTTCCACGGAAGATCCAGGGCGGAGCGAACCCAGACCTGGTGGCGGGGATTCTGGCGCTCGGTGGCCTCCGTGGTCGTGTCGTTGCTCCCGGCGCGGGGATTCAAGTGCATGCGCAGGTAGGTGTAGTTGGCCTGGAGCAGCCAGCCCGCCATGGGCTGGAAGCTGGATGCGAGCTCGACGCCGCTGGTCTCGGCCCTCATTTCATTGCCGAAGAAGAACGGCTGCACGTTGTGCGTGGGCGGCGGATTGTTCTCCGAGAAGATCGGCCCGGTCTCGAGCGACCGGAGATGGTCGTAGCGGTTGTAGAAGAGCGCCAGGTCCAGCCACAGCGGCTCCGCCGGGCGCACGCGATAGCCGGCCTCGAACGCCCACACGTCCTCCGACTTGAAGTTGTTGTCCGTCAGCAGGGCGAGGATCGTCGGCGGAGCGCCGGGGAACACCGCGGCGTTCAACCGGAAGTCGACGTCGATGATCGACGGCGTGCGGACCGCCCGGGCGGCGGAGAGCCAAAGCAGCTGCTCGTTGTCCGGATTCCACGCCATCCGGAGGCTGGGCTCGACCTCGAATCCGCTGTAGTCGTTGATCTCGAACTTCGAACCCACCGTCAGCCGGAGCCGATCCTTCACCAGCGTGATTTCGTCCTGGACGAACGCGCTGAGGATGTCGTCGACGTGGCGGGAAGGGTCGATCTGGATCACGAAGCTGTCCTCGATGTCGCTTCGATAGATGCGGTAGCCCAGGCCCCAGAGGATCTCCTGGTCGTCCATCAGCCGGAACCGGTGCTGGAAATCCAGATCGGCGGTATGGAGCGTGTCCGTAAAGAGCGTCGTCTTCCGGTAGGTGAAGTCGTAGTAGGCCTGCACCGAGAAGGTCGAGGTCGGATCGATCTCGCGGTCCCAGCGGAAGACCATGTTTCCGCCGCGAAGGGTGGTTCGATCGAACGACGTGGACGGAGGCGCCGTCAGGCTGATCTGCGTCGCCACCGCCTTCACCTGCCCGTCGTAGAAATCCCCCTGCAGGGTGAAGCGGTTCTTGTCCCCCCCTTTCCAGTCGGAACGGAATCCGGCCCGGCCCATCCAACCGCCGTCGAACGCTTCGTTGTCGCGGTCGGCGCCGTTCAGCGCGTCGTCGCGCTCGTAGTACTTGGCGTACGCGCGGATGTACGCGTCCTCGCCGATTTTCCCGCCGACCCGGCCGCCGCCGAAGACGCGCTCCTCCGTGCCGCCGCCGGCCGTCAGCACCGCCCCCTGCGTGTCCTCGGCCTTCTTGGTGACGATGTTGATGATGCCGTTGATCGCGTTCGCGCCGTACAGGCTCGCGCCCGGTCCGCGGATGACTTCGATCCGGTCGATGTCCTCGAGGAACGTGTCCTGGACCTCCCAGAACACGCCGGAATGGAGCGGGGAGTAGACGCTGCGGCCGTCGATCATCACCAGCAGCTTGTTCGCGGCGGTGCCGTTGAATCCCCGCGAGGAGACGGCCCAGCTGTTGGCCTGGAGACGGGCGACCTGCAGGCCGGGCACCGAGCGGAGCGCTTCCGGAATGCTGGTCACCCCGGTGCGCTTGATCTCCTCGTCGCGGACCACGTAGATGGCGGACGGCACGTCGCTCAGCGCCTGCGCCTTGCGGCCGGCGGTGGTCACGTGCACCTTCATGAGGTCGTCCAGGTCGATGTCCGTGACGTCCTGGGGAGGGTCCTGCGGGCGCCGTTCGTCCTGGGCCGCCAGGGCCGACGCCGAGGCGATCGCCATCGCCGCGCAGAGGATCCGGTAGGGCATCAAGCGATCTCCGATCAACGGGGAGTCTGGTTGACGAGGAGCCAGTACAGGCCCAGGTGCTTCACGGACTCGACGAACTTCTCGAACTCCACCGGCTTGACGATGTAGCTGTTGACCCCGAGCTTGTAGCTTTCGACCAGGTCCCGCTCCTCGCGCGAGGAGGTCATCACGACCACCGGAACCATCTGGGTGCGCGGGTCGGCCTTCATCTTCTTGAGGACCTCGAGGCCGTCGACCTTCGGGAGCTTGAGGTCGAGCAGCACGACCTTCGGTCCGTTGCCGGGCTTCCGGTCGCTGTAGGGAGCGGTGCCGAAGATGAAGGCGAGCGCCTCGGCGCCGTCCGTCACGTGGTGCACGTTGTTCGCCAGGTTGTGCTTCTTGAGCGCCCGCATCGTCATTTCCGCGTCCTGCGGATTGTCCTCGACGAGCAGGATTTCGACTTCGTTCATGCCGGTCATGAGCCAGACCCTCCTTCAGGGAGCGGACGGGAAGAGGAAGAACATCGAGGGGTTGCCGGAGATCGCACGAAGTTCACCGCCGTATACGAGCCTGAGTCGTCCATCCCGGACCGCGCTCCCTCGGGAGACGCACGTCCCGACAACCCCGGTCGCTACCGCCGCAGTTCCACAAAAGTATACTCGCCTTCCCGCGCGATGCTGAAAAATCATGCAACTCCGCATAATCGCGCAGCGCGCTTTTTCCGTCAGATTCGCGAGCGGCGAGCAAATGGACCTGAGAGGCATGAGGTACGATTGCTGACATGAAGGACATCCTCCGGAAGGTCCTGGCCGGCGACCGGGACGCCTACCGACTGATCGTGAAGGAGTACGGCTCCCTCGTCCGCGCCTGCCTGGCCGGCCATCTCTCGTCCGTCGACGTGGTCGAAGACCTGGCCCAGGAGACGTTCATCGCCGCCTACGAGCATCTGGGCGATTTCGACCTCGAGCAGGACTTCGGGCCCTGGATCAAGGGCATCGCCCGGAACAAGATGCTCATGCACCTGCGCCGCGCGTACCAGCACGGCGAGGCGCTCGAAAAGCTCAAGGCCAAGGCCGCGGAGAAGGTGTTCGACGAGGTCGTGCGGCTGCAGTCGGGCGACGACGGCCGGGCCGTCGACGCGCTGCGGCGCTGCTTCGAGAAGCTTCCGCAGCGGATCATGGGCGTCCTGCGCGCCCGCTACTTCGAGCGCGAGTCGGTCACCGCGATCGCGGGCCGCCATCGCACCACCGTCAGCGCCATCAGCTCGCTGCTCTTCCGCGGCCGCAAGGAGCTCCAGAGCTGCATGGGGAGGTCGAGGTAGACGTGACGCCCGAACAGACCACCGTCGTCGAACAATACCTGGACGCTACCATCGCGGCGCCCGAGGCGAAGCAGCTCCTCGAATGGCTGGAGGCCGACGCCGCCTTCCGCGGGGAATTCGCCGAGGCGCTCCGCATGAACGGGTTGCTCCACGCCGGCGTCGGGCCCGATGCGGCCTGCGAGCGGCTGGCGGACGTCGTGGCCGTCGCGATCCCCTCGGGCGGCCGGAACCTGGATTCGCGGGTCATGGACCAGATCCAGAAGCAGGGGCTTCGGCCCGCGCGGCGGCGGTCCTGGGTCCGCTGGGGCGGCGCGGCCGCGGCGGCCTGCGCGCTCCTGGTCGGAGGCTGGCTGCTCTTCCGCGGAGCTCCTCCGCTCCAGGTCGTCGCCGCGGGCAGCGACGTGGCCGTCGACCGCGACGGCGCGAGCCTGACGATCGCCCCTCCGGCCGCGCTGCGCGGCGGCGACGCCGTGCGCGTGCCGGCCGGCGGATGGGCGTGGCTCCGATATGCGGACGGGACGACGCTTCAGGTCGGATCGGACACCGCGCTGTCGATCGAGGGAGATCCGGCGGTCGCGAAGCATGTCCGCGTGACCCGGGGGGTCGTGTTCGCCGACGTGATGCCCCAGCCGCGGCCCATGGTGCTGGCCTCCCCGCATGCGGAAACGAAGGTGCTCGGGACCAGCTTCAGCCTCGCGGTGGGCAAGGAGTCGACCCGGCTTCTGGTCCGGCAGGGCAAGGTCGCGTTCACGAAGCCCGAGGAAGGGGGATCCATCACGGTCGCGGGCGGCCAGGTCGCGACGGCGGCGAAAGGAAGCCCGCTGGCGGCCGAGCCCGTTCGCGGCGAGCTGCTCCGCCGGCTGGGCAAGGAGCATTTCCTCCTCGGCATCATGAGCGAGTGGAACGAGAAGTGGGTCTCCGAGAGCCGCGCGCAGGGCTGCCGCTGGGACCTGCGGTACCAGCACCTGGGGCAGAACTGGACCCAGTGGAACGCGGGCGGCGCGTTCGCGTCCATGTACCTGCAGGAGTCGGAGAAGCTGGGCATCATTCCGGTCTTCACCTACTACGGGCTGATCCGCCTGTCGCCGGCCAAGGTCGAGCCCGTCGATCTGGCGGCCGACCTGGCGAAGACGGTCCGCGACACCGGCACCATGAAGAAGTACTTCAATGATGTGAAGCTGCTGATGCAGAAGGTCGGCGCGACGACCAAGCCGGTCATCGTCCACGTCGAGCCCGGCGTCTGGGCGCAGTTCCTGACCTCGCCGGCGTTCCGCTCGCACGGCCTCGAGAAGATCCCGGTGTCGGTGCGGTCGTCGGGCGTGCCGGAGCTCGAGGGGCTGGACGATACCGCGGCGTCGTTCGGCAAGGCGTTCGGCGTCCTGCGCGACCGCTACGCTCCGAACGTGCTGCTGGCCTGGCACGTCGCCAAGGGCGACGGCCTCGCCCCGGAGACGGCGGCCGAGGCGCTCCTGAAGTGCGGCGCCTGGGAGCTGCTGTTCACCGAGGTCGCGGACCGCGACGCCGGCTTCAAGGAGGCGCGCGGCGCCAAGGGCGCATGGTGGACCGACAAGGACTTCGCCGATTTCCGCGAGTGGGGCAGGGAGATCTACGCCCGCACCGGCCTGCCGCTCATGATCTGGAGGATTCCGCTCGGCAACACCCACATGGCCACGTGCAACAACACGGCGTGGCACTACATGGACAACCGCGCCGAGCACTGGCTCGAAGGGTATCCGGCGAACCGCCGGATCGCGGAATGGGCGGACGCCGGCTTCCTGGGGCTGCTCTTCGGCGGCGGCACGAACGACTGCACCGTCCACCGCGACAACGCCAAGGACGGCGTGACCAATCCCACGCCGGTGGCGGGCAACAAGGGCGAGCCGTCCACGTTCCCGGACGACGACGGCGGCTACCTCCGCCTCCGCGCCGGCAACTACTACAAGACGGGTCCCCTCCGCCTCGCCGGAAACTGATCCCCCGAGCGAGGGTCACAAAACAGACCGTCTCTTTTGTGACACTCCCATTTTGATGCGAGATTCCACGACCCCGCGCAAAGGGAAGGCAGCGGGAGGAATCCATGAAGATCGCCGCGCTGTTGATCCTGGGGTTGCTGGTTCAAGACAAGCCCGGATCGGGCGGATGGAAGAACGTCACCGCCGGAGTGGGCGGGGAGACCTGGGGGTACGCCGGCGTCACGCTGCTGGCGGCGGCCCCCGACCGGGACGAGATCATCGCGGGCGTGAGCGAACAGGGTCTCTGGTCGAGCCTCGACGGCGGCGCGACGTGGAAGAAGCTCGGCGCCCAGGACCGCGAGCCGATCACCCACCGGCCCCATCAGATCGTCTTCGACCCCAAGAACTCGCGGACGTTCTGGGTCAGCGGCTGCTACGGCGCGGGCATCTTCCGCACGACGGACGGCGGCGCCACGTTCCGGCGCCTGGGCAAGCTGAACCACGTCGACGGCGTGGCGGTGGATTTCAGCGATCCCGCCCGCCGGACGCTGCTCACCGGCCTGCACGAGCAGGCGCGCTCCCTCCACGCGTCGTTCGACGGCGGCGAGACGTGGGAGAAGATCGGCGACCGCCTGCCCGAGGACAGCAATTTCTCGACGGATCCGATCCTCCTCGATTCGAAGACCTTCGTGGTCAACGCGTCGGGATGGATGAAAGGCAAAGCGTGGGGCATCTACCGCAGCTCCGACGCCGGCAAGACGTGGACGAAGGTTTCCGACAGCGGCCCCAGCGGCCGGTCGCTGAGCACCTCGAGCGGCTCGATCTTCTGGCTGCCGACCTGGGGCACGGGACTGATCCGGAGCTCGGACAAAGGCGCGACCTGGACGAAGACGGGCGGGCCGGTGAAGTCGAACGCCATCGAGCTGCCCGGCGGCCGGCTGGTCGCGATCGCCGACCAGCAGCTCTACGTCTCGAAAGACGGCGCCTCCTGGGAGAAGATCGGCGATCCGCTCCCCATCAAGGCGGGCGGCGTGGTCTACAGCGCGAAGCGCCGGGCCCTCTATGTCTGGAGGTCGTCCGACAAGAAGGTCGCCGACGCGGTGTTCCGGTTGGACGGGATAGAATAAAGCGGGAGTTCGGCCATGAAATCACTGCTGCGCCTGGTCATCGTTGCCCTCGCCGCCGTTCCCTGCGGCGGAGCGGCGGCCGGATCCGCTCCCACACTGGGATCGGCGGAGTTCAAGGCGTCGCCCGACCGCCCCGTCGGATGGCGGGGCGACTGGACGGGCCGGTTCTCCGGCGCGACGCCGCCGACGACCTGGAGCCGCCGCGTCCACGGGATCACGACCGTGCTGCGGTACCAGGCGGCGAAGCCTGCGGGCGAAGCGCCGGCCAAAGACAGCCGGCAGCTGGAGTACTTCAGCATCAAGGACTGGCTCGTGGCCGGTCCGTTCCCGGCGTCGGATCCGTCGAACCTCGACCAGGATTTCCTGGGCGGGGAAGCGGCGGTGCAGCCCTCGGAAGGCGGGAAGGGGGGCGCGGCGTGGAAGTTCCTCCGCGCCGACGTCGAGACGCAGAGCCGGCACGACCACAACGAAGGGACCTGCGGCCAGAGCTACGTCGATTTCGTGTTCGCCTTCGGCAAGCTGACCGAGGGACCGAAGACGACGGTCGAGGGCGACTTCACCAATAAGGTCGCCTACGCCCACACCTACGTCTTCTCGCCCGCGGAGGCGAAGCTTCAGCTCCAGATGCCGTTCGACGGCGCGGCGGGGAAGTTCTGGCTGAACGGGAAGCCGACGTCGCTGGATCCCAAGAACCGGGGGAAGGCTTACGACATCTCCCTCGCCGCCGGCTGGAACCGCCTGCTGGTGAAGATCAGCGCGGCCAACGGCATGGGCAAGCACTACAGCGGCCGGTGGCTCAGCGCGTGGATGGTCGCCGCCTATCTCACGCCCGTCGGCCCCGTCAGCTACGAGACGAAGAACGTCGTGTGGATGACCAAGATGACCGGCCGCTCGATGTCGCAGCCGATCGTCGTGGGCGACCGCATCTTCGTCGGGGCCAACATCTCCGACCTGATGTGCATCTCCAAGGCGGACGGCCGGGTCCTCTGGCTCCGCACCACGACGCCGTGGGACGGCATCCCGGCGGCGGAGCGCACCCCCGCCGTGAAGGAGAAGGTCGACGCGCTGCTGGCGCAGCTGGCGAAGCTGAACGAGGAGGTCGTGGGCGCGATCAACGGCGCGGTGTCGCCCCAGGGGCTGCCGTCCGACCAGGCGGCCGCGCTCGACAGGAAGCTCAAGGAGAAGAACGAGACGGAACGGAAGATCCACAAGGCGTTCAATGACATCGACCGGAAGAAGTTCCCGCCGTACTTCGAGAACGAGGTGTCGTCGAGCAATGCGACGCCGTGCAGCGACGGCGCCCGGGTCTACTGGAGCTGCGGCGGCGGGATGAAGGGCCCCGGCGCGTACGCGATCCAGTGCTACGACCTGGACGGCAAGCGGCTCTGGACGTCCCACGAGGTGATGGGCTCCGAGGAGCACGGGAACCATCAGTCGCCGCTCCTGGTCGAGGGGAAGCTCATCGTCGGCGCCGTGAAGACGCTGATCGCGTTCGATGCCAAGACGGGCGCCAAGGCGTGGACGAATACGGGGATGGAGAAGCTCGAATCCGGGACCTCCCCGGTGGCGGCGCGGATGGGCGGCGGGACGATCATCGTCACGACGAGAAAGCTGGTCCGCGCGTCCGACGGCGTCGAGATGGGCGCGAGCAACCTGAATATCTGGGGCGATCCGACGCCCGTCATCGAGAACGGCATCGCGTACAACGCCAGCCGCTGGCGCGGCTGGGATGAAGTGTCCGGGGTGACCGCCGTAAAGCTGCCGACCGGCGAAAAGGGCTCCGGCCAGGCGATCTGGGATCCGCCCGGAAAGGATCTGGCGGTTCAGGCCCGCGGCGCCAACTACACCGTCGCGTCGCCGTTGTTCGTCGACGGAATCCTGTACGGGGTGGACATGACCGGCGGCATCATCGCGGTCGACGTCCAAGGGCAGCGCGGCCTCTATCGGCGGTGGCTCGACGGATACAACCGCTACAACCGGTTCAACTACGGGGTCGCCGCCAGTCCGACGCTCGCGGGAAAGACCATCTATGTCGTCGACGACGCCGGCTACACGCACCTGATCCAGCCCGGACCGCAGTTCAAGGAGATCGGCCGGAACGTGCTGGAGAACATCCACGTCACGAGCCAGAGCGGCAATCCCTGCAAGCAGGAGGCCTTCTTCACGGCGCCGTACTTCGAAGGCAAGGCGATGTTCCTGCGCGGAGAGGAATACCTGTACCGGATCGAGGAGCGCACGGGGAGCAAGTCATGAGAAGCCTCGTCCTCGCGCTGTCGGTCGTCCTGCTGGGCGCGGGAGAGTCCGCGCCGGTCCCGCTCGGCTCGTCCGACTTCCGTCCCACGCCCGAGCAGCCGTTCGGCTGGCGCGGCGACGGCACCGGTCGGTTCCCCGGCGCGACGCCGGTCACCGAGTGGTCGCCGACGAAGAACGTCCGCTGGAGCGTGAAGGTCGGGAAGAGCTTCTCGTCGCCGGTCGTGACCGACCGGCTCGTGATCGTCACGTCCGAGCCGAACCTGGTGATCGCGCTGGACCGCGCGACC
>Ga0134127_10003522_pt1 | contig 11271 bp, 8 predicted proteins | sample KB31753_FD_96459 | JGI IMG/M metagenome (GOLD analysis project Ga0134127, IMG submission 96459) | Terrestrial soil microbial communities with excess Nitrogen fertilizer from Kellogg Biological Station, Michigan, USA - KB3-175-3 | ecosystem: Environmental > Terrestrial > Soil > Unclassified ...
GCCGTCGTAGCGCAGCCCTTCAGGGCTCCGGGCGTCGGCAGCGCGGGGCAGCCACGGATGAGCCGCCGTCGTAGCGCAGCCCTTCAGGGCTGCCATTGGCGGCGCGGGGCAGGCCTGAAGGCCTGCGCTACGGAGAGCCGCCGTCGTAGCGCAGCCCTTCAGGGCTCCGGGCGTCGGCAGCGCGGGGCAGCCACGGATGAGCCGCCGTCGTAGCGCAGCCCTTCAGGGCTGCCATTGGCGGCGCGGGCAGGCCTGAAGGCCTGCGCTACGACGTCACCAGAGGTCCGCCTGAAGGCGGGAGGCTACGACTCTCGAAGAGCATTCACCGGATCGACACGCGTCGCGCGCCGCGCCGGCACATAGCAGGCCAGCAGCGCGACGCCCGTGAGCGCCGCCGACAGCGCAACCAACGTCGCCGGATCCCGCGCGCTGACGCCGAACAGCAGCGTCGCAATGGCGCGCGTGACCACCAGCGCGCCGGCGAGGCCGGCGGCGACGCCGGCGGCCGCGAGGCGCGCACCCTGCCCGAGGACCATGGCCAGGACGTCGGCCGCCGACGCGCCGAGCGCCATGCGGACGCCGATCTCGTGGGTCCGCTGCGTCACGAAGTAGGCCATCACGCCGTAGATGCCGATCGCCGACAACACCAGCGCGGTCACCGCGAACAGCGCGAGCAGCAGCATCGTGAATCGACGTTCGGCCAGCGTCGCGCCGACCACCTCGTCCATCGTTCGGACGCCGAAGAGCGGCTCGTTCGGGTCGACGGCGCGCACTTCGCGCCGCAGCGGTTCGGCGAGCGTCGCCGGATCGTGCCGCGTGCGGACGACCAGCGTCAGGTTCAGGTTCGAGGTCTGCAGCACCGAGCGATACAGCAGCGGCGCGTCTGCGGCATCGAGCCGGCCGTTCTTCACGTCGCGCACGATGCCGACGATCGTCAGCCGCATCGGCGGTGCCGGCTGCGGCGGCCCGCCGCCGGCGCGGCCGCGCGTAGCGGGCGCGATCCGCCTGCCGATCGCCTCCTCGCCGGGAAAGAACTGCCGCGCGAAGCTCTCGCTCACCACCGCTGCCAGCGGCGCCTTCACATCGTCGTGCGCATCGAAGAAGCGGCCGCGCACGAGATCGATGCCGAGCGCGCGGAAGTAGCCGGGCGTGACCAACGACGACTCGCTCGAGAGGTTCTCGCCCGTTGCCGACGGGCGTCCTTCGATGGTGAAGGCGGTGCGCCCCGCCGCGCCGGAGAGCGGCAGGGTGGTGACGCCGCCGGCGGCGTCGACCCCCGGCAGCGCGGCGATGCGATCGAGCACGCGGGTATAGAACGACACGCGGGCGTCGTGCGTGAAATAGGGGCCGGTCTCGGGCAGGTTTGGCTGCGGCAGCCACAGCCGTGCGGTCAGGACCGATGAAGGATTGAAGCCCAGGTCGACCCGCTGGAGCCGCCAGAAGCTCTGAACCAGCAGCGCGGCGCCGACCAGCAGCACCAGCGCGAGCGCGAACTCGCCGACGACGAGCGTGCTGCGCAGTCGCGTGGTCCGGCCGGCGGCGGTTGCCGATCGGCCCGTCTCTCGAATCACCTGCTGCGGCTCGGCCTGCGATCCCTGGATCGCCGGCGCGATGCCAAAGAGGATCCCGGTCGCGATCGACAACCCCGCCGTGAACGCGAGCACGGTCGCGTCGACGCCGACGTCATGAAGGCGAGGCAGGCTCGACGGACTCAGCCGCACCAGCCCCTCCACGCCCCAGACCGCCAACAGCAGGCCGAAGATGCCGCCGGTTGCCGCCAGCAGCACGCTCTCGGTGAGCAGCTGCTGCAGCAGCCGCGCGCGGCTGGCGCCGAGGGCGCGACGCACCGCAATCTCACGCTGACGCGCCGACGCGCGCGCGAGCAGCAGGTTCGCGACGTTGGCGCACGCGATCAGCAGCACGAAGCCGACGGCGGCGACGAGCGTCAGCAGCGCCGGCCGCACGTTGCCGACGAGATCGTCGTGCAGCGGGATCGCGCGCAGCGTCCAGCCTGCGCCCTCCGGGTAGTCCGACGGATAGTCGCGGCGCAGCCGCTCCGTCAACGCGTCGATGCGCTCCTGCGCCGCCGCGGCCGTCACGCCCGGTTTCAGACGTCCGAGACCGCCCTGAAGAAGATAGGCGCGCCGCATCGGCTGCGAAGAGAACGGCGACGCGATCCATCCCGAGGGCGCCCAGACCTCGACGTCGGTTTCGGTACTGCGGCCGGGATGACGGAACGCCGCCGGGGCGACGCCGATAATCGAATACAGGTCGTTGTCGATGCGAATGCGCTTGCCGAGGACGCCCGGATCGGCGCCGAACCGCCGCTTCCACAACGCGTCGCTGATCACCGCCACCTCGGCGATCCCCGGCTGCGCGTCGCCGGCGTCGAACACGCGGCCGTGCTGCGCGCCGACCCCCAGCATCCTGAAGTAGGTGGCCTCGACCAGCGCCGTCTCGACCCGCTCCGGCTCGTCGGTCTCGGTCAGGTTGGCGCTGATCGGCCAGACGCCGCCGATCTCGTCGAAGATGCCGGACTGACGCAGATCGAACAGCTCGGGGATCGACAGGCCGGCGTCTTTGACCCGCTGGCCGGTGAAGTCGGCGGTGACGCGCACCAGCTGCTCGGGCTGCTTGAACGGCAGCGGCGCAAGCAGGATCGCGTTGACGATGGTGAAGAGGGCGGTGTTGGCGCCGATGCCGAGCGCCAGCGTGGACACGGCGATCAGCGACAAGGCGCGATCACGCGAGGCTGTGCGCACCGCGTAGCGAAGATCGTGAAGCAGGGTCATGGCGGCGCCGCCGCGAACCGCAAACGGAACGCCATCGTGCCGCGCGTTTTTTCGAGGCTTTTCGCGCCGGCGTTGCCGGCGCGTCCCACGGGTGGGATCGCAGTCGTTCAGAAACGGGATTGCAGATACGCGGCGAGCGCGCGAAAGGCCTCGCCGCGATGGCTGACGGCGGCCTTGCGGTCGCCCGCTTCGGCCAGCGTCTGGCCAAACGGCGGATAGAAGAAGATCGGGTCGTAACCGAAGCCGCCGGTGCCTTTCGGCTCCGGGGCGATCTGCCCTTCGACGGTGCCGCGGGTTTCGAACAGCACCTCGTCCCCGTGCGCCAGCGCGACCGCGCACACGAAGCGCGCCGTCGCGATGGCACCGGCCTTCGGATTCGATCCCTGCGCGCGCAACTGCTCGTAGAGGAGCGCGAACTTGTCGGGGTACGGCAGGTCGGCGCCGCCATATCGCGCCGACTCGACCCCGGGCGCGCCGCCAAGCGGATCGACCTCGAGCCCCGAATCCTCGGCCACGGTCAACGCACCGGTAGCGGCAGCGTAATACCGCGCCTTGGCGCGCGCGTTTTCCTCAAATGTCCTTCCCGTTTCCTCCGGCGCCGTCACGTGCGGCCATGAATCAAGCGTCAGCAGCTCCAACGACAGGCCCGCGAGCAGCTCCCTGATCTCGCGCACTTTGCCCGGATTCGTCGTCGCAACCAGCAACCGCATCCAATAAGGCTATTCGACGACTGCCGACTGATGACTGGCTACTGGCGACTGATGCCTGAGGCTTGAGGTTTGGCCGCGGGCGGCGACCCCGAAGGTCGGCCGCCCGGGGGAGTCGGGAGGTGGTTCTGCCGGCTGGCTGACGGCTCAAAGGAGAGACTTGCGTCCAGCCGACGGGCGGGCAGTCCTCGTTACCGAGGAGAGGTCGAAACCATCAAGCCGCTCCCGCGAAATGACGGGACCGGAGTGTGGCCTTGACGGGCGTTGCGTGCTCCACACGCATGAACGCGCCATCACGAGTACGGAACAGGAATTTCGCTTCGACCAGGGCGCCGAGCAGCGCATCGCACGAGGCGGCGTCGAGCCCCCACAGGCGGCGCGCTTGCGGTTCGGTCAATCGCAATCCCGGCATCTCGAGGAACTCACCCTGGACGCGCCTGAGCACTTCATCGGTCGCTCGGTTTGGCTCGGGCGTCATCGGCTACCTCCAAACGATGGGTGTTGCCTGGGGAACGGCCCGAAAAGGAGCAACCGATGTGCCACTGACAAATTCGATCGCGCCGCTCATCCGGACCTCGACGGACGCAAAAACAGGCGTGATTCGAAGGGGGGCCTGTCGCCCGGCTGAGCTGAGCCGCCCCTCGGTCATGCTGGGCCGTTGTACCCGTGACGGGACGTGTAGGAAAACCTATCAGCGTGTTCGCGGGGCGTGTCCTGTCCCTGAACTTGCATGAGGACGCGATATGAGTGACATGAGCGGCCTCAATCTGACGACACATCGGGCCCCGGCGAGCGTCTGGGATCGCCGCGGGTGGGACGGGACGCGCGAGCGGATGGCGATGACACGCTGGCTGCTCGGCGCCGGAGGCAGCGCGCTGGCGCTGCAGGGCCTCCGGCAGCGCGGCGTCATGGGCGGTCTGCTCGCCGGCATCGGCGGGAGCCTGGCGTGGTGGGCGCTCTCCGGTGAAGGCGACCTCTCCGAGGCGCGCCGCTGGTTCGCGTGCATGGCCGAACGCGTCGGCTGGCGCCGCGACGATCTGGTGCACGACGCCTCGGCGGACTCGTTCCCGGCCAGCGACGCGCCGGCGTGGACCCCCACCGTGGGCACCGGCCTTCGCGGCAACCGCCCGCGAGCGTAACGATGCTGAAGGCGTTCAGGATCCCAATCACCTGGTTCGAGCTGGCCAAGCGGTCCGCGACCGAGGTGATGGCCGACAACTGCCTCGGCCTCGCCGCGCAGCTCGCGTACTACTTCTTCCTCGCGCTCTTCCCCGCGCTGCTGTTCATGGTCGCCGTCATGAGCTTCATGCCGGTCACCGGCCTGCTCGATGCGGTGACGGCGATGCTCGCGCGCATCGCGCCGGGCGAGGTGCTGAAGATCGTCCAGGACCAGCTCGCGAAGATCGCCAACGACAAGGCGACCGGCCTCCTCACCCTCGGCATGCTCGGCACCATCTGGAGCACGTCGTCGGGGATGACGGCGATCATCGACACGCTGAACCAGGCCTACGACATCCAGGAAACCCGGCCGTGGTGGAAGGTGCGCGTGACGGCCGTCGCGCTCACCGTCGCCCTCGCCCTCTTCATCGTCATCTCGCTCGCGCTCGTCATGGTCGGACCGACCATGGCCGAAAAGGTCGCGGTGTGGATGCACATGGGGCCGGTGTTCGCGTGGACGTGGAAGGTCATGCAGTGGCCGTTCGTCTTCGCGCTGGTCACGCTCGGCATCGCGATGATCTACTACTTCGCGCCCGACGCCGAGCAGGACTGGGTCTACATCACCCCCGGCTCGATCCTGGCGACGATGTTGTGGCTGGTGATCTCGCTGATCTTCAAGTTCTACATCGCCAACTTCACGTCGTACACCGCCACCTACGGCTTCATCGGCGGCGCGATCGTGTTGATGCTGTGGTTCTACGTGTCGGCGCTGGCGGTGCTCGTCGGCGCGGAAGTGAACGCCGAGATCGAGCACGCGTCCCCGTACGGCAAGGAGCCGGGCGAGAGGGTGGCGGGCGAGAAGCGGAAGCTCGGTCCGGCCGCCGAGCGCGCGTGGCGCGAGAGCAAGTCGAACGGCACGTTCAAACCGGCGCTCTCCGCCGCCAACTGCATCGTCGACGACGAGCTGCTGCCCGCGCCGCCGGCGCCGCCGCGAAAGACGAGGTTCAGTGAGATCGTGGTCACTGGACTGGTCGTCGCCGAAACCGCAGCGCTGACGTGGTCGAAGCTGCGCGGCGGACGAGTGAAAACGTAGGGACTAGGGACTAGGGACTAGGGACTAGGGACTAGGGGCTGGGGCTGGCCAGCCCCCAGTCCCTAGCCCCAGCCCGCGTCAGCTACCCGTCGTGAAACTCCAGACCGCGCCCGACTTGGTCTTCCCTGCCGCGGTCTTCGACACAATCTTCCAGTAGTAAGTCGTGTGCGCCGCGAGCGTCCCCGGCGTGTACGACTGATTCTGGCCGGTCGTCAAGCTCGGCCCGAGGTTTTTCGTCGCGACGCGCGGCGGCGTGGCGCTGGTGCCGAAGTAGATGTCGTAGCTGTGTGCCCACGGGCCGCCGTACCACGTCAGCTTCGTCGATCGCGAAACGCCGCCGGCGAGCGTCGCCGGCGACCGCAGCTTGGGCGCGTCGGGCGGCAGCGGCACGAAGGCCTTGGTCTCGGCGATGCCGGTCTGGTTGTTCCACTTCCGATCGAACTGATTGGTGAACCAGTCGTAGATCCACGCGCGCGCCTGCGAGAAGAAGTTGTGCTCCTGCTGCGAGTGGTCGGAGGGACTGGTCCAGTTCGAGGAGCCGAAGATGACCGTGCGCTGCGCCTTCAGGATGACGCTCTTCTGATGATTCATCCCGGCGTGCGCCGGCACGCGCATCGGGATGCCCGCGGCCCACATCCGATCGATGTTCCACGCGTGCCACAGCTTCGCGGCGCTGCGGTACTCCTTCAGATCGGTGATGATCCGCACCGGGACGCCCCGCGCCCTGGCCGCGATCATCGCGTCGCTGTGCCGCCGATCGGTGACGCGGTACATGATCACGTCGATGCCGGTCGTCTCGGCGTTGTACAGCGAGACCGCGCGCGTCGCATAGCTCTGTCCTGGCGGGAAGTTCAGCTCGGCGTACTGCGTGAACACCGGATAGTGGCGGACCGGCGCCGACAGGATGTTGGCGTAGTCGCTGAACGACGTGCGATCGATCCACGACGAGTCGAACCGGGTCATGAAGGTCTGGACGATGGCCGCGTCGTCGGTGAAGAAGACCGATTCGTCGACGTAGTTCGAGTACGCGGTCACCGGCTTGAAGGCGTCGACGCTGTAGTTGGCGCCGCTGAACTCGACGACGCCCTGTCCGACGAAGAGCATCATCTTCCAGTGCAGGATGCCGCTGGCGATGCGCTGCCGCATCGGCACGCCGGCGGTGCGGAATCCCTCCAGGATGCCTTCGTTGAGCGGATAGGTGGCGCTGGCGCGGGGGTCGACCAGCAGCCGCACCGGCACGCCGGCGCGCCATCGCTCGGTGATCGCGGTGAGGTAGCGCGTGTCCTCCATGAACCAGAACGCGACGTCGATGCCCTGGGTTTCCCTGTTGATGAGATCGAGGAGCTGGGTACGGCAGTTCTCGAATGCGGGATCGCAGAGACGATCCAGCGCGGCCGCCGGGCGGGCGGTCAGCAGCAGCGCGCCCGCCAGCACAGCCGCCGCCGTCACCAGTCGCCGCGCGTCGATCGGGGGGGTCGCCGGGCTTTTCATACACCCAGCGAGGACAGGGAACCATGCCAGCGCGGTGCCGGCCGGCGGGGCGCAAACGGCGTCGAAATCTGCGGCTGCGCTGTCGCGCGGGACGACGCCGGAGGAAAAAACTACGAGGGGTTCTCGACAGCCGCTCCGGTCCAGATAGAATGAGCGCCAGGTGTTGGAAAATCTCTTCCGCTTCCTGTTCAAGTATCCCCCGCTGCTGTTTCAGCAGGGCGACTTCTCGTGGGGACTCTCGCGTCCGGTGCTGCTGGCGGTGGTGGCCGCCGCCGCGGTCGCCGTCCTGGCGCTGCTGACCTATCGCGGCGTCGCCCCGACCGAGCGCAAGCTCGATCGCGCGGTGCTGGTCGCGCTGCGGCTCGCGGCGCTCGCCGTACTGCTCTTCTGTTTGTTCCGGCCGACGCTGATCCTCAAGGCGGCGGTGCCGCAGCAGAATTTTCTCGGCGTGCTGATCGACGATTCCCGCAGCATGTCGATCGCCGATCGCGACGGCCAGCCGCGCAGCGCCTTCGTCCAGGAACAGCTCAACGGGCCAACCTCGCCGCTGCTCGCGGCGCTGTCGCAGAAGTTCGTCGTCCGCTTCTTCCGCTTCTCCTCGTCGTCGGACCGGGTCAACGCGGCGGCCGAGCTGAAGTACGGTGGCACCGCGACGCGCCTGGCGCCGGCGCTCGATCGCGCGCGCGACGAGCTCGCCGGCCTGCCGCTCGCCGGCCTGGTGATGGTCTCCGACGGCGCCGACACCTCCGACGCGGCAATCGACGAGACGCTGGCGGCGCTGAAGGCGCGCTCGATCCCGGTGTTCACCGTCGGCGTCGGGCAGGAGCGCTTCGCGCGCGACGTGCAGGTGACGCGCGTCGAGACGCCGCGCGCCGTGCTCAAGGGCACCGCGCTGGTCGTCGACGTCGTGCTGTCGCAGACCGGCTACGGCGGCAAGACCGTTCCGCTCTCGATCGAAGACGACGGCCGGATCGTCAGCACGCAGGAGGTGACGCTGCCGGCCGACGGCGAGTCGGCGACGGTGAAGGTGCGGTTCACCGCCAACGAGGCGGGGGCGCGCCTCTTTCGCTTCAAGGTGCCGACGCAGCCCGACGAGCAGGTGACGCAGAACAACGCCCGGGACGCGCTGATCCAGGTGAACGATCGCCGCGAGAAGATCCTCTACTTCGAGGGCGAGCCGCGCTTCGAGATGAAGTTCATCCGCCGCGCCGTCGAAGAGGACAAGAACCTGCAGGTCACCATCCTGCTGCGCACCGCCGAGAACAAGTACTGGCGCGGCGACGTCAGCAGCCCCGACGAGCTGATTGGCGGCTTCCCGAAGAGCCGCGAGGAACTGTTCTCCTACCGCTCGGTGATTCTCGGCAGCGTCGAAGCGGCGTCGTTCACGCCCGAGCAGCTGCGGATGCTGGCCGACTTCGTCAGCAAGCGCGGCGGCGGCCTGCTGATGCTCGGCGGACGCCGCGCCTTCGCCGAAGGCGGCTGGGGCGGCACCCCGGTCGGCGAAGTGCTGCCGGTCGTGATCGAGCAGTCGAACGAGAAATATTTCTCCGAGGTGTCGGCGAAGCCGACCCGCGCCGGCGTCTCCTTCCCGGTCACGCTGGTGGCCGGCGACGAGCGCGCCTCGACCGCGAAGTGGAACGACCTGCCGCAGGTGTCGATGGTCAACTCGGTGCGCGAATCGAAGCCGGGCGCGACCGTGCTGCTCACCGGCGTCGACAGCCGCAAGCAGGATCAGATCGTCCTCGCCTACCAGCGCTACGGCCGCGGCAAGGCGATCGCGCTGCCGATCCAGGACTCGTGGCTGTGGAAGATGGACGCGAAGATCGCGGTCACCGACACCACCCACGCGATGTTCTGGCGGCGCCTGGTCCGCTGGCTGGTCGACGGCGTGCCGGAGCAGGTGAACGTCACGACCACCAGCGATCGCGTCGAGCCGGGCGAGGCGGTGAAGCTGTCGGCCGAAGTGCTCGATCCCGCCTACCTCGAGGTCAACGACAGCCGCGTGCTGGCGCGGATCACCTCGCCGACCGGCAAGACGACCGAGGTGCCCGTTGAATGGACGGTGACGCGCGACGGCGACTACCGCGCCAGCTTCGTGCCCGAGGAATCGGGGATCTACGACGTTCAGGTCAGCGCCGAGCGCGATCAGAAGCAGCTCGGGAAAGCGTCGATGCACGTCCGCGTCTCGGCGGGCGACGCCGAGTACTTCGACGCGGCGATGCGGGCGCCGCTGATGAAGCGGATCGCCGAAGACACCGGCGGCCGCTTCTTCACCGCCGCCAGCGTCGCCTCGCTGCCGGAGGCGATCAGCTACAGCGGCCGCGGCGTCACCGTCGTCGAAGAGCGCGAGCTCTGGGACATGCCGGCGCTGTTCTTCATGCTGGTCGGACTGGTCGCCGCGGAGTGGGGCTACCGGCGGATGCGAGGCCTTGCGTGAGACGACGATTCAACGCTGAACCCGCTGAACACGCAGAAAAAAGCAATTCTCTGCGGATTCTGCGTGTTCGGCGTTCGATCGTCGGTGTCATCCTGGCCAGCGTGCTGTGGACGGTGCCGGCCTATGCTCAGCAGACGCATCTGCTGGTGATCACCGGCGTCCCGGGCGACGAGGAGCACGGGGCGCAGTTCCAGAAGTGGGCCACCAGCTTCATCGATGCGGCGAAGAAGAAGGACGCGGTCGCCGACGCGAACATCATCCTGCTCGCCGACCGCAAGGCGACGCGGGAGGGCGTCGAGAAGGCGTTCTCCGACATCGCGGCGCGCGCCAGACCGAACGAAGCGGTCGTCGTACTGCTCATCGGCCACGGCAGCTTCAACGGCACCGACGCCGCGTTCAACCTGCCCGGGCCCGACCTCACGGTCGCCGACTGGTCGCGCCTGCTCGCCAAGCTGTCGTCGCAGCGCGTCGCCTTCGTCAACACCGCGAGCTCCAGCGGCGCGTTCCTGCCGGCGGTCGCCGCGCCCGGGCGGGTGGTGGTCACGGCGACCAAGACCGGCGGCGAGCGCAACGAGACCGTCTTCCCCGAGTTCTTCGTCGAGGCGTTCGCCGACACCGCCGCCGACCGCGACCGCAACGGCCACGTGTCGATCGGCGAGGCCTTCGAGTACGCGAAGACGAAGGTGGTCCAGGCCTTTCAGCAGAAAGGCAACCTCCTTACCGAGCACGCGACGATGGACGAGGGCGGACCCGCGGGGGCCGGGCACTTCGCGGCGTCGCTCTTCCTCGGCACCGGCCGCGCGGAGGACTCGCTCGCCGTCGACACCAGCGATCCGGCGATGAAGGCGCTGGTCGACGAACGCAACGACATCGAACAGGCGATCGCCGGGCTGCGGCTGAAAAAGGGGTCGATGAGCGACGCGGCCTACGACGCCGAGATGGAGAAGCTGCTGACCGGCCTGGCGCTGAAGACGCGGGCGATCCGGGAGCTGCAGGCGAAAAAGGGCAAGCCGTGACGCGCACGGCCGCGTTCGTCGTCGTCCTCGTCGTGGTCAGCGTCGGCAGCGCCGTCGCCCAGCGGCGCGGCGGGTTCGGCGGCTTCGGCCGCCGGCAGCAGGCGATCGTCCCGAACACGCCGTACGACGGCCGCTTCACCTTCGTCCGGGTGCGCTACGGCCCCGACTACGGCTATACGTCGCAGCGCCTGCCGTGGTCGCACGACTACCCGGCGGGTGAACAGCACTTCATGAAGATCGTCAACGAGCTGAGCTACCTGAACCCGCACACGGAGGAGACCAACATCCTCACCTTCGACGACCCGGAGCTGTTCAAGTATCCGGTCGCCTACCTGTGCGAGCCGGGGCAGTGGGTGCTCTCGGACCAGGAAGCGGCGGGACTGCGCGACTACCTGAAGAAGGGCGGCTTCGTCATCGTCGACGACTTCCACTACTACGACTGGAGCAACTTCGAGGCGCAGATGGCGCGGGCGCTGCCCGACGCGCGCTTCGTCGACCTCGACCTGTCGAACCAGATCTTCCACACCTTCTTCGAAATCAAGACGCTCGACGTGCCGCAGTATTACGATCCGCCGCC
>Ga0134127_10003525_pt1 | contig 11262 bp, 5 predicted proteins | sample KB31753_FD_96459 | JGI IMG/M metagenome (GOLD analysis project Ga0134127, IMG submission 96459) | Terrestrial soil microbial communities with excess Nitrogen fertilizer from Kellogg Biological Station, Michigan, USA - KB3-175-3 | ecosystem: Environmental > Terrestrial > Soil > Unclassified ...
CGTCAAGGCATAGCTCGTCATGAACCCGCCATAACTCCAGCCCCAGATACCGATGCGCGAGCCATCAACGTACGGCTGGCTCCTCAACCACGTCACCCCATCTTCCAGATCGCGCAGCTCGAGCTCGCCGAAGTTTTTGTAAACGGGCCAAGTCGCATCCATTCCCTTGCCACTCGCAGTGCGATTGTCGCAAACCCAGATAATGTAACCCTTCTGCGTCAGCAACTGGTGAAACATGTACGTTTGCGAGCCCCAGCCATTTCTGACTTGCGGCGCGTGTGGACCACTGTAAGTAAAACTCATCACCGGATACTTCTTCCGCGCGTCGAAGTCCGGCGGTTTGATCATCATTGCTTCCATGACGAAACCGTCGCGCGTTTTGACCTGCAACAGCTCCGCCGTTCCGAGTTTGTACTGCTTGAGCGCGTCAACTTTATTCTCGTTAACCACGCGCACGAGTTTGCCCGTTGCGTCGTACAGTCGAATCTGCGACGGCGTGTTGACGTCGCTCCAAACGTCGATGAAGTAGTTGTTCGCGGGACTGAGATCGACGCGATGCGACCCTTCAGTTTGCGTCAGGCGCGTAAGACCACTGCCGTCGAGCTTGATGCGATAGCCATGCGGCGCGATGTGACTGCGCTCGGTCGCGGTGAAGTAGATATAACCGTTCGCTTCGTCAACGCCTTCGATCGAGCGTACTTCCCACTTGCCGTCAGTGATCTGTCGCAGCAGTTTTCCGTCGGCCGAGTAGTGATAGAGATGTTCCCAGCCGTTGCGCTCGCTAGCCCAGATAAATGAATTGTCTTTCAGCCAGATCGGCTGTTCGTTGATCGCGACCCACGCCTTCGAGGTTTCATGAATCACGTTGCTCGACTTGCCGTCCCGCGCGTCAGCGAAGTTGACATCGAGAAACGTCTGTTCGCGGTTCTGTGCCTGGTAAACCACTTTCTTGCCATCGGGCGTCCACGTCACACGCGAGATCAAAAGATCTGCCGGCTGGTACTGAAACGTATCGATCCAGCGAATGTCGCCGCCCGCTGCGTTCACAACACCTAACTTCACGATCGGATTCGGATCACCCGCCTTTGGATAAGCTGTGACTTCGAGCGTCTGGTGATATGGAATGTGATCGACAACGGTGAACTCCGGAACCGGCGTCTCGTCGAAACGGAGAAACGCGATGCTCGTCGAATCAGGACTCCACCAGTAAGCACCGAAGTTTCCGCGTCCATAAAGCTCTTCCTGGTAGACCCAATCCAAACGGCCATTGAGGATCTTTGCACTCCCGTCGCGCGTGAGTGCTCGTTCGCGACGCTGCATGCTGAGATCTTCGACGTACAAATTGTTCTCACGAACAAAGCTGACCATGCGTCCATCAGGACTGAAACCCTCCCCAACCTCTTCCTCCGGATTACTGGTGAGACGAATCGCGCGATCGCTGCCAAACTCGTAGTAGAAGAGATCGTTGGACCAGTTGATCAAGGCTGCCGTCTCGGCGGGATTGAGACTGTAATTACCACGGTTCGCAAGTTGTCGCGCGTCCTGCGCGCTCACGCCCGGTAACGCCGCGAACGCCGCCTGCATTTTTGCGGCATCGAAAAACGGCACGGCTTCACCCGTTGCGGCATTCACCTTCTGCAAACGCGGCACGTCGCGTCGCGAAGCTTCATTCGTTAACAGGTAGTGATTGCCGTCTTTGAGCCAGCGAATGGTGGGCGTCACCCCGTTGAAGTTGACCTTCTTGACCGGATCGAAGATGTCGTCGATGGTGAGTAGCTTGTTCTGTGCTCGTAAAAACTGTGGAACAAGAGCCAGGAAAACGGTTGCAAGCAGAAGCGCTTTGAATCGAGTCATATTCGTCATTGTGCTCTTGGGGTCATCTTCTTGATCAGAGGTGTCAATACCGCAAGTATGATTGCTGCTAACAGCGTGATTCCGGCAAACATACCGAAGGCTCGTGTAAGCACGGCCGGATCGTTTCCTTCGAAGAGCCTCGTCGTCAGGCCCGCGATATAGCTCCCGATCGAGATCGAAAGAAACCACACGCCCATCATCAGTCCCATCATTCTTGCGGGCGACAACTTGCTGACGGTGCTGAGCCCGACCGGGCTCAAACATAGCTCACCGATCGTTTGCAGAAAGTAAACCAGGACTAGCCAGGCCGGGCTCACGCGACCTGCGGTGGTCAAGGTTGCTGCGAAGGCAATGACGACGAAAGCGATGCCGGCGAAGAACAATCCGATCGTGAACTTGCCTGGGCTGGAAGGCTGCCGGTCACCGAGTTTCTGCCAAACAGCGCCGATGATTGGCGCGAAGATGATCACGAAGATCGCAGGCACTGACTGGAACCAGCTCGACGGATACGTCCAACCGAGAATCGTCGTCCGCGTCAATCGATCGGCGAAGAGAGTCAGGCTCGAGCCCGCCTGTTCGTATGTCATCCAGAACAGAATCGAGAAAAGAAAGAGGATGAAAATCACGAGCACTCGTTTCAGCTCGTCGCCGTTGAGGAGACGTGTTGTGCCGATCAGGTAACCAGCGAAAAAGCCAACGACACCAGGAAAGAGTGCCGATAGCGCGCCGGCCTCCCCGTAATAAAATCCCAATCCCACGCCGGCGACTCCACCGATAATGGCGAGAATCAACGTCACATAATCAACGCCAGTACGCGGTTCCGATTCCGCCACGGGCGCGGGCTTGTGTCCGACCGTAGCCAGCTTTCGTTGGCCGAGCAGGTATTGAATGATTCCGAGCGTCATGCCAACACCGGCGGCGCCGAAGCCCCAATGCCAGGCTGAATTCGGATCGAAACCGAGTTTCGCAATAAAATTTCGAGACGCTTCGGCCTGGGCCAGAAAACCAACCACGATAGGCGACAGAAACGCCCCAAGGTTGATTCCCATGTAAAAGATCGAGAAGCCTGCATCGCGTCGCTGGTCGCCTTCGGGATACAGTTGGCCCACCATCGCACTGATGTTTGGCTTCAGTAGTCCTGTTCCACACGCGATGAGGATCAGACCGGCATAGAAAGTGAACAGCGAGTTGATGGCCATCGAATAGTGGCCACAGGCGATGATGATCCCGCCTAATAGAACTGCACGCCGCGCTCCGAAGATTCGATCAGCGAGCCAGCCGCCGATGAGGGGCAAATACCAGACTGAGGAAACGTAAGTGGCGTATATGATGCCGGCGTATTTCTCATCGAAATTGAGACCGCCCTCTGCCAGTGATTTCGTCATGTAGAGCGTGAGGATTGCTCGCATGCCGTAGTAGGAAAACCGCTCCCACATTTCAGTGAAAAACAGGGTGGAGAGACCGCTGGGATGGCCCATGAACCCGCGGTCGTAAGAAGTCGGAGGTGTGCTCATAAGAGCATTCAGCCAAAGGTGAGGAAGGCTGTCAAGGGCCGCGGATAACGCAGATCAGTCTAAATCTGATTTACGCCGATCCGTCTTAATCTGCGTTTATTTCTTTAGGGACCGGGTGGTACAACTTCCCGTAACGCTTCGAGATGATCTTCACGTAGTTCTGCGTCTCGTTGTACGGCGGAATTCCATCGTACTTATCAACTGAGCCTTCACCCGCGTTGTAGCCCGCGAGCGCGAGCTCGACGTTCCCGGAGAATCGCTTCAGCAACCAGCTCAAATACTTCGTTCCCGCCTTGATATTCTCGATCGGATCATTTGGATCGTGGCACCCAAAACGCTTCGCTGTCGCCGGCATCAACTGCATCAGTCCCTGTGCGCCCGCATGTGAGCGTGCGTCTACCTTGTACTTCGACTCCTGCCAGATGACCGCATGAATAAAGCGGGGATCCACGCCCTGCTTCTCACCGGCTTCGAAGATGATCCGGTCCAACTGTGGGTCGCCGGAAGTAGGAATGTCAGCGGGAATGCGAAACGTTGAGTCAGGACTCGCGATGACGTCTGGCGCCAACACGCGGCTGAACAATAGACCAGTCAGGTTGCTGAACAGGAACAGCGAAATGAGTGCGAAGGGTGCAAATTTGATCGAGCGAAAATGGGGTAACCTGCGGGGAAACTTCATTCAGTAAATTCTCCAGATTAACGATGACCATAACGCCACCAGGTATTCGACTCATGCAGACGTTCAGGGGACTGCACCTTACAAAACAGTCAAGACTTCCTAACAGCAAGCTGTAACGAAGGACCGGGACTCAGATGGATTAACTACGAGCATCGTTGCCTTTTCGTTTCAATTTTATGCCTGTAAGTTGCTGAAAACATTGTACTTGTTTGCTCCACTCGATCCGGTCATTCTGAAGCAGATGTCAGCGTGACAGAAAAAACAAGACACTTCCAAACCAGCCTGTCCCACGATCGCAACTCTTATTGATTGCGCTATTCGAATTACAACTGTCGGGGTGGCCCCTTCTTTCATTCACGGTCCCTACAGTTGGGTCCTCGCGGCACATTCCGCTGTGTTCTTGACAGTCGTGGGCCTCGAAGCGTATAAGCAGCGAGGAAAAGCGTGGTGAGTTAAGGCGACTTGCGGCCACGGAAAATAACCAGCTAAACAGCTCGGGCGCGTATCAGAGACCCGAAAAACTTCAAACCGATTTGAAGTCCCGCGTTGTTTGGCGCGGGGCTTTTTCATTGCCGGTTGGCTTTCAAAGAGATGCAACCATTTCAAGAAATTCTCTCCAGCGATCGTATCCTCGTTGTTGACGGCGCCATGGGCACGATGCTCTACGCCAAGGGTGTCTACATCAATCGTTGCTACGACGAGTTGAACCTCAGCAATCCAGATCTCGTGCGTGAGATTCACACTGAATACATTCGCGCCGGCGCCGACATCATTGAGACAAACACGTTTGGCGCCACTGCGAACAAGCTTCAGCAGTACGGCCTCGAGGCAAACATGCACGAGATCAATGCGATTGCCGCAAAGGTGGCGCGCGAGGCCGCAGGCGAACGCGCGTACGTCGCCGGCGCGATTGGTCCACTCGGCCTGCGTATCGAGCCTTACGGTCCAACGTCCTTTGAAGAAGCGCGCGAACTGTTCAAAGCGCAGGCTGTCGCGCTGCTCGAAGGTGGCGTCGATCTCTTCTGCCTCGAAACTTTTTCTGACGTGTCTGAGATCCGCCAGGCGATTGCCGCTATTCGTGACCTCTGCAACCTGCCCATCATCGCGCAGATGACGATCATGACTGACGGTAACACGATGTTTGGCACCACGCCGGAACTGTTCACCGAACGCCTCGACGAATGGGGCGCGGACGTGATCGGCCTGAACTGCGGCGTCGGTCCCGCGATCATTCTTTCGGCGCTGGAGAAGATGCGCGCGGTCACGAAGAAGAAGCTGTCGGCACAGCCAAACGCCGGACTCCCGCGCGACGTGCAAGGGCGGCAGTTTTACATGTGTTCGCCGGAGTACATGTCGAAGTTTGCGAAACGTTTTATTCAATCGGGCGCGAAGTTTATCGGCGGATGCTGCGGCACGACGCCGGCTCACATCAAGCTCATTTCCGACTCCGTTCGCGCTGCATCGCCGCGCACGCAACGCATCGCATTCAGCTCGGGTGCGACTGCGACGGCGGACACGACGCCACCGGACATTCACGTTGTTCCGCCTGAAGAGCGTTCCCACTGGGGACGAAAGATCGCCCGCGGTGAGTTTGTGACTTCGGTCGAGGTCCTTCCGCCGAAAGGTGTCGACGCGAAGAAAACGCTTGACTCGATTCGCCTGCTGAAAGACGCAGGTGTTGACGGTGTGAACATTCCCGACGGCGCACGCGCGCAGTCGCGCATGAGCGCGATCGCGACAGCGGTACTCGTCGAACAACAGATCGGGATCGAGTCGGTGCTGCACTATTGCTGTCGCGACCGGAACCTTCTCGGCATGATGTCGGATCTGCTCGGCGCCGCCGCGCTTGGCCTCCGCAACATTCTCGTCATCACTGGCGATCCGCCGAAGATGGGACCATACCCGGACGCAACGGCCGTCTTCGATATCGATTCGATTGGTCTGACGAACATGATCAATAAGCTGAACCATGGTCTCGATCTCGGAAACAATCCCATCGGTGAGCCGACCGCGTTCTGTATCGGCGTTGGCGTGAATCCAGGAGCGATCAACCTTGAGGAAGAGATCAAACGGTTCGAGTGGAAGGTCGAAGCGGGCGCGCAATATGCGATCACGCAGCCGGTATTCGATACCGGTCAGCTGCGTGATTTTCTGAAGCGTATTGAGCACGTCCGCATCCCGATCATCGCGGGGATATGGCCGCTCGTGTCGTATCGCAATGCGGAGTTTCTGCACAACGAAGTGCCGGGCGTGCGCGTGACGCCTTCCATCATGGACCGCATGCGGGCGGCTTCAAACATCAGCAAGGAAGCGGCGCGTGACGAAGGGTTGAAGATCGCGCAGGAATCGTTACTGGAAGTGCGTGATGAGATTCAGGGTGTGCAGGTGTCGGCGCCGTTTGGGAATGTAAAGTACGCGCTCGAGGTGTTTCAGGCGCTGCCGGAGTTCAGCCACGGATAACACGGATTGAGGACGGATTTGGTTGTTATTTTTGGTAGACGACCTTGCCGTTGACGATTGTGTAGAGAACGTCTGTGGTCAGATATTCCTTCGGCTGGACCTTCAGAAGGTTTTTCGACAACACTGTCACATCCGCGAACTTGCCCACCTCGATCGATCCTTTAATCTTCTCTTCGAAATTGGCGTACGCGGTGTTGTAGGTGTACGCGCGGATCGCATCTTCGATCGATATTCGCTCCCCCGGAAACCAACCGGATGCCGGTTGTCCCGTGACTGTTTGGCGCGTGACCGCAGCGTAGAGCCCGAGCATGGGATTGATCGGATACTCCGACGCTGATGTTCCCGGCCAGTCAGTACCAAAACACAGAATCGCACCACTCGCCTGGATGCTCTTGAAAGCATAAGCACCCTTGGTACGCTCTGAGCCGATACGCTCCTCCATCCAACGCATGTCGTCGCTCAAGTGAAACGGCTGGACCTCCGCGACAACCCCGAGTTGGCCCAGGCGCTTGAAGTCGCCGGGCGCAAGCACCTGCGCATGGACAAGGCGGAAGCGTCGATCGCGTTTACCGTTCTGCTTGTTGAGCTCGTCGAGATAGTTGAGCAGTACGTTGTTGGCTTCGTCACCAATCGCATGAACGGTTATTTGTAGACCCGCGCGATCAGCGTCGAGCATGTACTTGAGAAACTTCCCTTCCACGAACTCGCCTTTGTCGTTGACCATCAATGGACGCCAGCGACCACGATTCGTCGCATTATTTGAATAAGGCTCGAAGAAGCGCGCGGTGCTGGTTCCCATGATGCCGTCGATGTGGCCCTTGAGCGCACCGAGCCTGATCCACTCATCACCGGAGCCAACGCGAACGCCCTGGTCCGCAAACTCTTTCCAGCGATCGAGTCCGGGCCGGAAGTGAACACGCACGGTTAGCTCACCCTTGCGATGCAGCTCTCGATAGATGTCGAGCTGCATGTCGTCAGACATGTCGCTGACGTTTGTAACTCCGTGCTTACGAATCTCCGCCAACGCGTTTTTAGTTTGCTGTACGCGCCGATCGCGCGAAAAACTGCGCGGGATTACCGCATTGAAGAGACGCGTCACGCCTTTGCCGCGCATGTGTCCGTTGATGCGGCCCTGGCTGTCGCGCAGAAACTCGACGTCGGGGGCGTGCGGATTGCTCAGGTCCAGCTTCAGTGCGCGAAAGGCTGCCTCGTTCGCTGCGAACTGGCTGTCGTCGAACTTGCGAATGAACATTGGATAGTCGGCGGTGATGTCATTCACGAGAAACATGTCCGGCGCAAACGGTTCGCGTCGCTGGTGGCCGGCGCTGCCTGCGGCCCACTCGTCGTACGCGCCCCAGAACCCGCCGACGATCCACTCGCCTTTCGGTAAACGACTGATGACTTCTTTGACACGCGCGACGAAGTGGTCCTGCGTGGAGGCGCGCATGATGTTGAATTCTAGGAATTGGGCCGCGGAGGCGAAGTGAACGTGATTATCGTTGAAGCCCGGAACGACAAAACTGCCTTTGAGATCGATGACGCGTGTATTTGGGCCACGAAATTTCAGGGCGGCGCTGTTGGCGCCGACGAAGAGGAACTTGCCGTCTTTGATGGCGATCGCTTCAGCGGTGGGATTTTTCTCGTCGACGGTCCAGATGATGCCGTTGTGTAGGATGATGTCGGCAGTCTGTGGTTGATGAGTGGGGATGAAGGCGAAGGAGAGAAGTAAAAGGAATATTGAATTCATTTTTGGTTAATGGTGTTCGGAGTAAGCTTTTAGACAGGATTTACAGGATTTTTCAGGATTAACATGTAAATCTTGTGCAATCTTGTAAATCCTGTCTAAAAACTACGTTCATCGCCTGGCAAGCAGATGCCTCAGCGCCTCATCCAATCTCGCCCATCGAAACACAAAACCTCTCTCCAGCAACACGCGTGGCTCAACCCTCTGACTCGATAACAACAACGCATCCGCCATCTCCCCAAACGCCAATCTCACCCCAAACGCGGGCACTGGAAACAGCGTCGGCTTCGACAACACGTGCCCCAGACTTTTCGTAAACTCCGCATTAGTCACCACATTCGGCGCGACGAAATTCACCGGCCCACGCACCGTCTTATCCTCAATTAAAAACTTCAACCCATTAACGACATCCTCAATCGCGATCCAGCTCATCCACTGCCTTCCATTCCCAACTCTTCCGCCAATACCCATCCGAAAAGGCGTCAGCATCTTCCCCAGCGCGCCTTCCTCCGCATCGAGGATAATGCCGAAGCGCGTGTGCACGGTCCTGATTCCCTTCTCGACCGCAGGCCGCGTCGCAGTCTCCCACTCGACGCACACGCTCGCCAGAAAATCGTTCCCGGGCAAGCTCTTCTCAGTCAACACCTCATCACCACGATCGCCGTAGTAACCGATTGCCGACGCGCTGAGAAAAACTTCAGGTGGACGCGAGAGTCGCGCGAGTGCGCCGCTTAACAGTGCAGTTCCCTTCACGCGGCTGTCGCGAATCGCACGTTTCTTTTCGTCACTCCAACGACCCGAGGCGATGCTTTCCCCTGCGAGATGGACCACGGCGTCGACGCCTTCGAGATTTGCGGCATCGAGGCGTCCCTCGTTCGGATGCCATTCAACTTCGGCAGGACCGGAGGGCGTGCCCCGAACGAGACGAACGATTTCATGACCGTCAGACGACAGCGAGGTGATCAGCGCCTTGCCGACGAGTCCATGCGAACCACTCACGAGTATTCTCATTTGATTTTCTCGGCCTGAGGATACCACCAATAGATTCCGCTTGAAATTTTTTCATTGATGTGTAGAATGCGCAGCTAAATTTAAGTAAGGAGCAACCTCACTATGCTTCGTCTCACAGCCTGTTTCCTCATCACCGCTTTTCTTTTCATCGTCATGTGCACTGGCGGGTCGCCCCGTGCGCAGTCGCTTGCGAGTCTGACGCGGCTTACGAACACTCCGGACCAGGCGCTCAACCTCAATCCGACACTCAGCGATGACGGCCGAACCGTTGTCTTTGAATCCTCTGCTGATCTTGCGAATACGGGCGGAAGCGCGTCATTTCGCGGATTGCGGTCTGATCTTTCATCGTTTGCCGAGATCGGCAGGACACGTGCCGTGTGTCCGGCGATGTCTGCGGATGGAAGGATTGTCGTGTTTGCGTCGAGCGAGGATCTCGTGGGGCAAAACGCCGATCGAAATTCGGAGATCTTTTTGTTTGATGGTGTGAAGGTTAATCAGTTGACTGAGACAGCCGGTGGTTCAAGTCTTCAGCCGAGTATTACGCGTGATGGGCGTCTCGTTGCGTTTTCGTCGAATGGAGAGATCGTTGTTTATGACACGTTCGACCGGAAGCTTACGCGGTTGGGCAACGGGATGAGTCCGAAGATTAGTGGGGAGGGGAGATGGGTTTATTACAAGAGGAATTTAACCGCAGATAAGGCGGATCTTGTACGGATTGATCTTGAGACATTAACGAGTCGAGTGGTGGCTAAGGATGTGGATGAGTTGTCGCTCGTTGAAGGACGGGCGGTGAGTAATGATGGGATGAGGTTGGTCTATTCGGCGTCCACCGGGCTGAACCAGACACAGGTTTTCATGGTTGAGGGGCGCGATGAGTCGATTCGGCAGTTAACAAACTTGGGATCGAGATCTGTCGATGTGAAGCTGCAAGCGACGATCAGTGGTGACGGGCGGCGCGTGGCGTTCGCGACACGGCGAAGAATGACTAACGCGAGTGATGGTGGGGTGGAGCTTTACGTGCTCGACTTACCGACGGGCGTTGTTCAACAGATCACGAATGCACCGGCTGCGGCGACTGCGGAGGTTGTTTCGTCGCTCAATTTCGATGGGAGTGTGGTGGCGTTCAACTTTCCACGTATCCTTTCGGGCCCGGTGAGCGATGATGATCTTAGAAACAATAGCGAGATCTATGTCGCGTCCATCGCGCCGCGACCGGTTGGATCAGCGACTGTTGTAAACGCTGCGGCACCACAGTTGGCAAACATCGCACCGGGTAGCATTGCGAGTATTCGCGGGAATGCGCTTGCAATAAAAACTGAAGCGGCTGATTTCAGTGGTGGTGAGCTGCCGTTGTCTCTTGCTGGAACGATGGTGACAGTCAATGGGCAAGCGTCGCGAATGTTTTATGTTTCTGCGGGCGAGGTTGTGTTTGTCGTTCCCCGCGAGTTAGTCGCTGGTCAGGCGCGGTTTCTGGTCACCAATGCAGACGGGTTGTCTTCGCAGGCTGAAGCCATCATTTCACCAACAGCGCCCGGTGTGTTCAATGTCGCCGGCGAAGCGATCATTCTGAATTCCGACACACTCACTCGCGGGCCGTTTGATCCTTCGAAAGGAGAGTTAAGACTGTCGATCTTTGTAACTGGAGTCACGCAGGCAAACAACGTATCGGCGACGATCAACGGTAAGTCCGTGATCGTGGAGACTGTTGTGTCGGCAAGTTTACCGGGCCTCGAAGAGATTCACGTACTCGTTCCTGCTGAGCTGCGTGGCGCGGGAACGTCAACACTCGTAGTATCCGCCGGTGGTGTACAAAGCAATCCGGTGTCCCTCGTGCTCACAGGAGTGACACCAACGCCAACGCCAACGCCAAACCCATCGCCAACACCGAGTCCTTCACCAATACCTGGTGCTTCGCCGCGGATGGTGATCAGCCAGATCTTCGGCGGTGGTGGAAACTCCGGCGCGCCATTCAGGAATGACTTCATCGAGATCTTCAACGC
>Ga0134127_10003527_pt1 | contig 11259 bp, 6 predicted proteins | sample KB31753_FD_96459 | JGI IMG/M metagenome (GOLD analysis project Ga0134127, IMG submission 96459) | Terrestrial soil microbial communities with excess Nitrogen fertilizer from Kellogg Biological Station, Michigan, USA - KB3-175-3 | ecosystem: Environmental > Terrestrial > Soil > Unclassified ...
TATATATCTATATAGATGTTTTATAAAAAGACGATTAAATCAGGAAACCAACTTTTACGCAATAACAAAAAATTACTTCAAAAGCAATTTAAAATTATCATAAACAATTTTTGAATATTTATTTAATTCTTTGACCCTATCATCAATATTAAATAGCAAATCTTGTTCATTTATTTTTTCATCTAAAATTTCTAGTTGATATTCTTGTATCCATTCTAAAATCATCGGTTTTGTTACCTCCAAATGAAATTGGATTCCAAATGCAGTTTTATATTTAAAGGCTTGAATATAAACATCAGAATAAGATAAAATCTTTGCTTCACTAGGCAAATAAAATGTATCTCCATGCCAATGAAATACCTCAATTTTTCTATTATCAACACCTTTAAAAAGAGAGCCTTTACCTGCCTCGGTAATATCTACCGGCCCCCAGCCAATTTCTTTTTTTAAACCCTTGTAAACTTTTCCACCACAAGAATTAGCAATAATTTGGGATCCTAAACAGATGCCCAAAACAGGGATTTTTGAGTTAATAGCATCAACAACTAACTGTTGTTCTTTTTCCAAATATTCATATTCATCATTTGCCGACATGGGACCTCCCAAGATAAAAATTGCATCAAAATTTTTTATATTTGTGGGTATCTTTTCTTTGGATGAAAGAACTTCTGTTATTCTAAAACCATCTGATAAAAGAAAATCTTTAAACATGCCTAATGATTCATATTCAATATTTTGTATTGAAAGAAATTCATTAGAGTTGCTCAAGATAATGACTATAATATTCCAATTTAAAAACATTAATAACAATTAAAGTAAAAATATCTGTTAAGATAAGATGGATTTTAAAGAGATTGTATTTTTGACAACGAGTTCAATAAAAGAAAGAAGGACTCGTACAATACTTACAATCACTATGATAACAATGGGTTGTGGTCTACTGGTATCTTTAAACAGTTTAACCCAAGGGCTTATCGATTTTGTAGAGCAGAATTTTAAAAACATACTTCCAAATCAAATAATTATATCAAACTCAGATAAAATTCAACAATCTAATTTACAAAATATCCAAAACAAACTCGAAGTATTATTTGATAAAAATTTAACAGTTGTAGATAAAAGAATACCATTTGATGATAATGCTGTAAGATATTTACAAAATTTAAGCGGTGTTAATTTTGTCGACCCAGCATATCAAGGTATGATATTACTCAATAATAAAGACAAATCTGAAATAACCAATGTTATTGCAGTTAATTTTTCAAATTTAAAAAATGTTATTCCTAATTTTGATAGCACTGATCAAATAAAAAGAGCAATATCAACAAACAATAACAAAATAATAGTTTTACCTCAAAAGATAAGCAAGATTCTTTCTTTATCAAACCCAGAAGAAAAAACAAATATAGATACAATAAATGTTAGCAACATTCAACAAAGTTCAGATTCATCTTTATCGGAATCATCACCAGAATCAACAAGTAATAAAAATAATTTTAATGTCGTTGCAATTATAAATTCTACAGGTAATCCCATAATAGACAATTCTGTTTTTATTGAAACAAAAGTAGGAAAAGAAATTCTTAACAAATCAAATGACTATGATATATTATTTTTAACTTATAATGATATAAACAAAGTAGATGATATCGTTAAATCAGTACAGAAGCACTTTAATAATCAAGTGTCAATATTAAATTCTTTAGAGATAATAAAAACATTAACAAAATTCATAGTAGGTATTACCACATTTATTTCAAGTATAGCAGTATTTTCTCTAATAGTAGGATCGTTAGGAATTATAATTACAATATATACATCAGTAATAGAGCGAACAAGAGAAATTGGTATTTTAAAAGCATTGGGCGGAACTAACAAAACAATATTAACAATGTTTTTAACCGAAGCTATAATAATTGGCATGATAGGTGCAGCAATTGGTATTTTATTTGGGTTTATAGGCGCTCAAGTATTATTAGGGGCTTTTACATTCTTTTTGAAATTGCCAATAAAAATATATCCTGTTTTCAATATAATAGAGATTTTAAAAATTTTTACAGCAGTAGTAGTACTAAGCATCTTTTCTGGTTTATATCCAGCATTCAAAGGTTCAAGAATATCCCCAGTAAATGCGTTAAATAAATTTTTCTAATTATTTTTTAAAAATTAGAAAATGATATTTATTTTACGTTATATATCATATAAGAATATTGAATAAATTTTCTACCATAGATAATATTTTAGATAATAATAACAATAAAAATAATAATAATAATAATTTTGAAATTGATTTTAACAAAAAAACAATAGATGATAATAAAAGTAAATTTGCTCTTTCTAAATCGCTTTCTCCCAAAGGAGATCAACCGCAGGCAATTAATAGTTTGGTTGAAGGAATTAAAGCCAATAAAAAAAAGCAAATTCTATTAGGCGTTACTGGAAGCGGTAAAACCTTTACTATTGCGAATGTAATTTCAAAAATAAATAAAAATGTTCTAGTAATATCACATAATAAAACTCTTGCAGCACAGTTATATACTGAATTTAAAGAGTTTTTTCCCAATAATAACGTAGGATATTTTGTAAGTTTTTATGATTATTATCAACCTGAAAGTTATATGCCGCAAACTGATACATATATTGAAAAAGATACAGAAATAAATGATAAAATAGAACAAATGAGGCTTGAAGCAACATCAATGTTATTATCTGGCGAACCAACAATTATTGTTGCGACAGTATCATGTATATATTCACTTGGTTCACCTACAGAATGGAAAGAACAATCAATCATTTTAAAGAAAGGGATGAATATAAGCAGAAAGGCAATCATCCATAAACTTGTAAAAACCCGATACGAAAGAAATGATATTAGCCCCATTAATGGAACCTTTAGATCAAAAGGAGATCTAATAGATATTATTCCAGGATATTCAAAAGATATGATAAGAATAAGTCTCTTTGGCAATACAGTTGAAAATATTTTTATATTAAATAAAGATACCAAAGAAACAATTAGAGAAGAATCAATTATAACTATTTTTCCTGCAAAACACTATCTAATAGATGAGAACGTACAAAATAATGCGATTAAATCGATAAGGAAAGAATTAGAAGAATGGTTACCCAATCTTCCTACAGAATTAGAAAAACAAAGACTAAAGTCAAGGACAAATTACGATTTAGAAATGATAACTGAATTGGGTTACTGTAATGGGATAGAAAATTATTCTAGGCATTTTGATGGAAGAAAGACAGGAGAACCTCCCTATTGTCTTTTAGACTTTTTTAATGAAGATTTTTTGTTAATAATTGATGAATCTCATGTAACATTGCCACAGGTTATGGCAATGTACAAAGGAGATTATTCAAGGAAGAAAACATTAGTAGATTATGGATTCAGATTACCTAGTGCATTTGATAATCGACCCCTTAAATTTGAAGAATTTGAACAATATTTCAATAATGTAATTTTTGTATCTGCAACACCTGGAAAATATGAATTAAATCATAGTTATAATTTAGTCGAACAGGTTGTAAGACCTACAGGTCTTGTTGATCCGGAAATAGAAATAAGAGAAACAAAAAATCAAATTAAAGATTTAATACAAGAAATCAATAAAAGGGCTGAGAAAAATCAAAGAACTCTTGTTACAACTCTGACAAAAAAAATGGCAGAAGATATGTCAGAATTTTTATCAAAAAACAATATAAAAGTAAGGTATATCCATTCAGAAGTAAACGGAATAGAAAGGACAGAATTATTAAGACAATTAAGGGCTGGAGAATTTGATGTATTAGTCGGAATCAATTTATTAAGGGAAGGATTGGATTTGCCTGAAGTATCCCTTGTCGCTATTATGGATGCAGATAAAGAAGGTTTTTTGAGAAGTTACACAAGTTTTATTCAAACTTTTGGTAGAGCTGCACGTAATATAGATGGAAAAGTAATTTTATATTCTAACATTGTAACAAAATCCATAAAGGAAGCAATAGTAGAAACTAATAAAAGACGAAAAAAACAAATAGAATATAACGAAATCAATAAAATCATACCCAAAACAATTATCAAGCAAGTCCCAGAAAAAATCTCAAATGTATCAAAATTTGATATAGATTTAAAGACAATGACAAAAAATGACTTGATAGATCTTTCAAAAAAAATTGAGCAACAAATGAATAAGTTTGCAGAAGATCTTGATTTTGAAAAAGCAATAGAACAAAGGGAAGATTTAAGAAAGATAAATGAAATTTTGGTTATCAAATCGCAATAACAATATTTGAAAACAAGATGGATAATAACAATATAATTATTAAAGGAGCAAAACAACATAATTTAAAAAACATTAATTTAGACATACCAAAAAATAAATTAATAGTATTTACAGGTCTATCAGGCTCAGGCAAATCAACTTTAGCCTTTGATACAATTTTTGCAGAGGGACAAAGAAGATATGTAGAATCATTATCAGCATATGCAAGACAATTTTTGCAAATAATGGACAAGCCAGATGTGGATGTAATAGAGGGTTTATCACCTGCAATTGCCATTCAGCAGAAAACAACAAATAAAAATCCACGTTCAACTGTAGGGACAATAACAGAAATATATGATTATTTAAGGTTATTATATTCCAAAATTGGTGTTCCACACTGTCCTCAATGTAATAGAAAGATTTCTCACCAATCTATTGATTCAATAGTAAACAGAATCATCGAGGAAATAGAAAAAAATGATATAGAAAATTTAATGATATTTATTTTAGCACCACTTGTTAGAGAAAAAAAAGGAATCCATGAAAAATTATTCAAAGAATTAAAAGATGAAGGATATTTAAGGATTCGACTTAATAAAAGAATAATAAATCTAAATGAATTTGAAAAATTTGATCTAATACCTGAAATAGAAAAGCAAAAAAGACACTCTATAGATATAGTAATAGACAGAATAATCATAGAGACCAATGAATACATCGAAAAAGATAGGATTTTTGAATCTGTTCAAAATGCATTAAATAAGGGCAATGGTTTAATGATAGTTCAATTAAATGATAAAGATATCTTATTTTCCCAAAAAAATGCTTGCCCATATTGTAATATAAGTTTGTCAGAATTAGAACCTAGATTCTTTTCATTTAACTCCCCTTTTGGAGCATGCAATAAATGCAATGGGCTTGGAATAGAAATAGAATTTGATCCTGATTTAATAATTCCAGATAAAGGCAAAAGTATTCTTAATGGAGGAATAAAACCTTGGACTACAGGACAATTTGCAAGTTTTAGAATATCAATGCTTAAAGATGTAGGAAAGAAATTTGGTTTTAATTTAAATACGCCAATAGAAAAAATGAATCAAGAGCAATTAGACGTTATTTTATATGGAACAGATACTAAAATCAATTATAATTATATTTCAAAGTCCAGTGAAAGCTCTTGGGAATATTCAGGACGATTCAAAGGAGTAATACCAACTTTAGAAAAAATGTATAATGAAACAGAATCAGAATCAAAAAGAGAAGAAATAACTAAATATATGAAAGAAAAACCCTGTGAAAAATGCAATGGAAATAGGTTAAAAAAAGAAGCACTTTCGGTAAAGATTAATGAAATTTCAATAATGGATGTGTGTAATTTTTCCATAGATAAAGCAGTAGATTTCTTTAACAAAATTAATTTAACACCTAACGAAGTAATCATTTCAAAGCAAATACTCAAAGAAATCAAGAGCAGATTAGAATTTCTTTTAGGCGTAGGACTGAATTACTTGACATTGAACAGAAAAGCAGGGACGCTCTCAGGTGGAGAAGCACAAAGAATAAGATTAGCAACACAAATAGGATCTAATTTAACAGGTGTTCTCTATGTTCTTGACGAGCCTACTATTGGTCTACATCAAAGAGATAACACTTTATTGATCAAGACATTGTATAGATTACGGGATCTTGGAAACACAGTCATAATAGTAGAACACGATGAGGACATAATAAGAAATTCAGATTGGATAATTGATATAGGACCATCTGCCGGAATTCATGGAGGCAATATAGTAGCATCTGGAAAAATAGAACAAATTATGGAGAACAAAAATTCTATAACTGGAGAATTTTTATCAGGCAAGGTAAAAGTAGTAGACAATATTCAAAGAAAAGAAACCAATGGAAAATTTATATCGATTGTAGGCGCTTGCGAAAATAATTTAAAAAACATAAATCCCAAATTTCCAATAGGATTAATCACGGTTGTTACAGGAGTATCTGGATCAGGAAAATCAACACTGGTAAATGATATTTTATACAATAGATTGATGAACCATTTTTACAAATCAAAATTCATAGTCGGCAAACATCAAAAGATTCAAGGTTTAGAAAATATAGACAAAATTATAGGAATTGATCAATCTCCTATTGGAAGAACACCAAGATCAAATGCAATTACCTACGTTAATGCATTTAACAAAATAAGAGAACTGTTTTCATCGATTCAAGAATCTAAAGAAAGGGGATACAAGCCCGGAAGATTTTCTTTTAATTTGCCAGGTGGTAGATGCGATACATGTGAAGGAGCAGGAGTTAGAAAAATAGAGATGCAATTTCTACCCGATGTATATATAACATGTGATCAATGCCATGGAAAAAGATACAATACTGAAACACTTTCAATAAAATACAAAGGAAAAAATATTTCAGAAATACTAGATATGACAGTCGAAGAAGCATTAGAATTCTTCAAGAACATTACATCAATAGCAAACAAACTACAGTTACTAAATGATGTGGGCCTTGGGTATTTACATTTAGGCCAGGCAGCAACTACACTATCAGGGGGAGAGGCACAAAGAATTAAGCTAGCAACAGAATTATCAAAAAAAGATACAGGTAATACACTTTATATTTTAGATGAACCAACTACAGGACTACATTTTCTAGATGTTAAAAAACTTTTAAGAATTCTATATAAACTAAGAGAAATGGGAAATACAATAATAATCATAGAACATAATTTAGATGTAATATCTGCAGCAGATTGGATTATAGATTTGGGTCCTGAAGGTGGAAGTAACGGTGGTCAGATAATAGCAAATGGTCCCCCGCAAGAAATTATAAATAATGAAGAAAGCCATACGACACAGTTTCTAAAACAAAAACTATTTCAAAACTTTAATTTAAAGCAGCAGAACATCATTAAAATTAAAAAATAAGTCAATACTACGAAGAAATTTAAATGATTAATTACATATAATATCATTAACACCTTGGAAATAGAGATTCCTGAATACAAAGTCAATCAAACTTTCCCACAAAAGCCAGGGGTATATCTTATGAAAGATATACATGAAAAGGTTATTTATATTGGTAAAGCCAAAAACCTCAATAAAAGGATAAAAAGCTATTTTTCTAATGATAATATAAATTTAAAAAATAAAACATCAATATTAATTTCTAGAATTAAAAAAATAGATTATATAATAACAGACAATGAAATTGAGGCATTTTTATTAGAATCAAATTTAATAAAAAGATATAGACCCCTCTTTAATATAGAACTTAAAGATCAACAAAGATATACATATTTAAAAATAACTGATGAAAAGTTTCCAAGACTATTGGTAACAAGAAGAAACAGAAATGGGGAATTTATGGGACCTAAAGGCGAAATTTTTGGTCCTTTTGTAAAAGGAAGTTCAAGATTTTTAACAGTAGGTCTTTTAAGAAAAATGTTTAAAATCAGAATTTGCAAACAATTACCAAAGAAAGAATGTTTAGAATATCATATAGGTAATTGTGATGCACCATGTATTAACAAAATATCACAGCAAGGATATTATAAAAATGTAGAAATGATAAAAAATATTTTAAAAACAAATCATGACTTTGACGATTTTTATGACAAACTAGAAAATGAAATGAAACAGGCATCCACTAATAAAGAATATGAAAAAGCAATACACATACGAGACACTTTATTTAGATTAAAAAACTTGAGATCTCATCAAAAAATGGAAAACACATTTTCAAATAATCCTGTTGAAGAATATATAGGGATAATATATGACAAGATGAACAATATAGCTTATGTTATGACACTTGTAAGTAAAAATGGTGTAATAAATGATATGAAAAAATATCAGTTTGATTTGATAGCAGACAACTCATTTGAAAGCTTTATTTCCCAATACTATTATTCAAATCCTATAATTCCTAACAAAATATATCTTAATGAAATAATTCAAGAGAAATCAAAATTAGAAATAGTTTTAAAAAAAATATCAGGACATGATGTAAAAATAGAATTTATTTATGCTATAACTGATCAAGACAGTATCCAAAATAGCGATATAGTCAAAGACAACAAGATATTAAAAGATGAAAAATTAGCAGTTAACGATAAAATAAAGATAATGGAATTGATAATTAGTAATTTAAAAACATATATTCAAAAAAGTTATGAACCTGCATTAGATGAATTAAAAATACAATTAAAATTAAAAAAAATACCTCATGTAATTGATTGCTTTGATATATCTAACTTTGGAAACGATTTTGCTGTAGGAGCCTGTACTAGATTTATTGATGGAGTACCATATAAAAAGGGATACAGAAAATTTAAAATTAAAAGAACCAATAATCAAAATGATTTTTCAATGATGGAAGAAATAATAAATAGGAGATATTCAATTAAGGAACAAGATTTTAATCAACAAATAAAGGAAAAAGAATTTAAAAATAAACTAGAGATAGAAATTGATAATGAATACACAAAAGTTAGAGAGACTGAAGAAAAAAATGATGATGAAGAAGAAGAAGAAGAAGAAGAAGAAAAATCAAAAGAGTTACCAGACTTAATAGTTATTGATGGAGGTAAAGGCCATCTGAATGTAGCTTTGAAAACATTAAAGAAAATGGGCCTTGAAAAATTAGAATGTATTTCCTTAGCTAAGGAAAATGAAGAAATATTTTTACCTTTTACAGAAGATCCTTTAAGTCTACCTAAAAATAAAAAAGAATTAAAAATACTACAACATATACGTGATGAATCACATAGATTTGGACTTGATTATAATCGAAAGCTAAGAAAAATAACAATTAAAGAACAAATAACAAAATAACAAGTTTTAAACACTCTATTAATACATAATAAATATAACAAAATATATGCTCACCATAGTGCCTTTCTGTTTTTAATGAGTATTCAATATGAGCAAGAAAATCTTCTATCTATATGGTATAAACATATTTTCTTTATAATAATTTTTTTATTTAAATATAAAGAAATCATCTGCAAGAATTATTTTAGATTTAATATAAATTTTTGTTTGTAAACATGAATTAAAATAACTTGAATATGATCATATAAAATAATTAATTAATTTTATTTCATTAATCATTTTATTATTTACCAAACTATAGATCATATAATATTGCATCTAATGCTTTTAAATATAATAAAATATAAAATAAGATATTGTATTGGAATGTAGTCACTCTAGGTAGTATAAATTGTAAAGCATTGTTAATTCATAACAAAACAAGATGCGATTAATTGTTTTTCTTTCATACATTACTAAAGCAATAACAATATTCAATTTATATTTAAAATAAAATTAGATACATTTCTTACAATAATTATAACTAAGCATAATATAATTGAAAAAAATAAGATAACTGACTTGAATTATGAGGAAAGCTGATTAAAAATGTATTAAATACTCGATATAAATTAGTATTAAAACAATCAGTAATACAGAACTGATTATTTTTATTTTTTCTTTTAATGATTTTTCCATATTTTTAGATGTTATTTCTATTAGAAACAATAGAGAAAAAGAAGAAAGTCCAAAATTTTGATATAAGAACGATTATTTTAATTGACATAGGAGTGTTCCTCCAATGTTACCCGTTTCTGATCTAAATATAAAAGTTAATATAGTTGTTTTTTATAGTACTTCATTATGTTTCGAAATACTATCTTAGCGTCAATCGCAATTGTTACCACTTTATTCTTAATAGTGATTGGAATTCCTTCTCATGTATTAGGACAGACTAGTCAATCAATAAGCCAAAAAAATACAGCAAATCAAAAAAGCAACATAGTTACTGGAGGTGCAAATTCAGGGGTAACCAACTCAGGCAATAATGCTGCAGTACAAAGTAACGCAAATTCCGGCGGTAATGCTGCAGTAAATACTGGTTCAGGTTCATGTTCAGGCACAGGTAATCATCAATCAATAGGTCAAAGCAATACAGCAAATCAAAAAAGCAACATAGTTACTGGAGGTGCAAATTCAGGAGTATCGGGTTCTGGTAATAATGCTGCAGTACAAAGTAACGCAAATTCCGGCAGTAATGCTGCAGTAAATACTGGTTCAGGTTCAGGTAATCATCAATCAATAGGTCAAAGCAATACAGCAAATCAAAAAAGCAACATAGTTACTGGAGGTGCAAATTCAGGAGTAACCAACTCAGGCAATAATGCTGCAGTACAAAGTAACGCAAATTCCGGCGGTAATGCTGCAGTACATTAACCGTTTCACTTCATCTTTCTATATCAAAAATGATTGTTTATAGGCAATAATAATTTTTTGCCCTATCTGTTACTTTTTATTTATTATTTATTTTTATTATTTGAAAATTGGAATTTTAAAATATTTTTTATTAATTTGATTAATATCATATAAAATCACTAAAAAACTGAAGATTGGTGAGATAAGCTTTTTTTCCAACTATTTCTATTTACTATATTTAAGTATTTATATATTAAAATAAAATTTGTTCTTTGAAGTTTGGTTTTACCAATGATTTAAGGTTTGTTATAGAGATATATCCTACTAATACAATTTTTGAATCTAATTCCAAATTACAACATGAATTCTCTTAACTAAATGTAAAAACGATAACGCATTAGATGTATTCCTATAAGATAAACAAAGAAAGTACAAATACTAACCATAACCAATGTATGATGAAGGGGTTCTTTGTTTCTTTTATTGATCATAGAAGAAATAGAACATCTTCAAGATATAGGATTTTCTCAAGTTAACAGGGTCGTGCTAGCCACTCATCTGCATATGCGTTTTGTGAATCAGAAATAACTTTTTGAATATTTGCCTTTATAATTTCTTTAGCTTTTCTTACCATGCTACCATTAGATCATTAATATATAAATAATGGTATCAAAATCAATGTTTTTGAATAGGGTTTTATTTCTTTTCTATTGCTATTTTCTAATTAAGGAACAAAAAGATCAATTTTAAAAAGATAA
>Ga0134127_10003529_pt1 | contig 11258 bp, 10 predicted proteins | sample KB31753_FD_96459 | JGI IMG/M metagenome (GOLD analysis project Ga0134127, IMG submission 96459) | Terrestrial soil microbial communities with excess Nitrogen fertilizer from Kellogg Biological Station, Michigan, USA - KB3-175-3 | ecosystem: Environmental > Terrestrial > Soil > Unclassified ...
ACCCCCGACAGCGCCTCGGCCACCTGCTGCGCCAGGCCGCCCGCGACGCTGACAGCAGCCGTCGCCCCGCCGAGCAGGAACGGCGTCACGATCGTCGCCTGGTTCGACTCGGCCCACGCGACCATCGCGTCGACCATCCGGAAGTCCCAGATCAGGGGGCTGACCGAGTTGACGACGCCCATGAGCGCGGTGCGATCGCCGAGTTCGCCGCCGTGCGTGATCCGCGCCATCTCGATCCCGTCGCGCGCCTTCGGTCCGCTCGTGCCGTAGGTCGTATACGGCAGGTCGGACCAGCGAAGCGTGGAGTACTCCATGTCGAGGTGTCGCGTATGGACGTCCATCTTCACGGGCTCGCACGCGCCGGTCTGGACGCAGTTGAGCGGCGAGGAGGCCTGCGTCAGTTTGATGATCGTGTCGTGACCTTCGAGGGTTCCGCCCCGGCGGCCCTCGTCGAGATCGCTCAGGAACGGCGGACCGCCGACCCCCATCCACAGCGGCGTGCCACCGCCAACCTCGACCGAGTTATCCGGGTTGCGGGCGTGCAGCATGAACGTGTGCGGCGCCTTCGCCACCTGTTCCATGACGAAGTCGCGGTCGAAGTACACGCGATCGCCGTCGACCTTCTGCCCGGCTTCCTCGAGGAGCTTCCGCGCGTCGTGGTGCAGCACGTCGAGCCCGATCTCCTCCAAGATCCGCATCGCGTAGCCGTGGACCTGCTCTTCCTGCTCGTCGGTCAGCAGACGGGGTGCGTGTTCAGGCGTGTACAGCATCGGCGTCCTCCTCGATGAGGGGAGTCAGTAGGGCATCGAGCGGCTCGATGCCGAGGTCGTGGATCTCCAGCGGTTTGTGCATGTACGCGGCGATCTCGCGGGCCTTCGCCTCGCGCTCAGCGTCGGGGTGCTGGCGGACGAACAGCACCCTCGTGAGGTTGCCGAAGTACGTCTCGTTCAGCCACGGGAACCGGTCGAGGCCCAGACCCTTGATGACGGCTCGGTCCCAGTTGGTGACGAGCCAGTCTGTGAGGAAGTAGATCCCGTAGTCCTCATCGAACCTCGAGAACAGATCACCCGCGTACCACTGGAAGCAGTGCACGCCGGCCGGCCGGACCGCCGGGTATCGCTCCAGCACCTTGTCGAGGCGGCCCCCCGTGCCGCAGTCGCCGTAGACGACGACCACTCGGTCGTAGTCGGGGAGCAGCTTCTGGATCTTCTCTTCGACCGCGGGGCCGATCTCGAGGGGAGTCATGTGGAGGTCGCTCGAGATGCCGTGGACGTCGGCGTCCCAGCCGTGGCGTTCGACGAGGGCCGCGGTGTCCTTGGCGACCGCGCCGCACGCGATCAGCGCGATGCGCGCGCCGGAGCGGGTCATCCCGTGGCCTCCGTCGGCGACGTCGCCATCGCAAGGTCGGGGAGCGTGTCCAGCGGCGGCAATCCCAGGTTCCCGATGAACCGGTCATTGAAGTCCTCGACGCCGGACAGCTCGATGTACTCGACGAAGCCCGGGATCTCCCAGGCAACCTCTCGTTCGCGGAACGACAGCAACGCCATCTTCGCGCCCTCGCTCGCGGTGTTGCCGACCGCCTTGATCTTGTCCACCGTCACCGGCGGAACGAGCCCGATCACCTGCGCGCTCCGGGGGTTGATGTAGGACCCGAACGAGCCCGCGAGCATGACCTCGTCGAGATCGCCGGCGCCAAGGCCGAGCGCGCGCATCGCGGTCTCGATCCCGGTCGAGATCGCGCCCTTCGCGAACTGCAGAGCGCGAACGTCGGACTGCGTCAGCACGATGTCGCCGAACAGTTGGAAGGCGCGCACCTCATCCCGCATCACGAGAAGATCGGCGAGCGGATGGCCGTCGCGCTCGGCGTCCTCGCGGGCGAGCATCCTGCCGCCCTCGTCGAGCAGCCCGGCGAGTCGCAGCTGCGCGACGATGTCGATCAATCCGGAGCCACAGATGCCCAACGGCTCCACGTCGCCACCGATCACCTGGAGCTCCACGTCGCCACCGCGCAGCACGACGCCTTCGATCGCACCCTCGGTCGCGCGCATCCCGTGGAGGATCTCGCCGCCCTCGAACGCCGGGCCCGCCGGCGCCGCGGTCGCGACGGATCGCTCCGCGTTGCCGCAGGCGATCTCACCGTTGGTGCCGACATCGACGAGCAGGCGCGTCTGCGGGTCGCGCACCAGGCCGGTCGCGACGATGTCCGCGACGATGTCCGCGCCCACGTACGCGCCGATCGCGGGGTAGATCGCGACGCGACCGAGCGGGTGGATCGACAATCCGAGCTGATCGGCGCGCACATCTTGGGCTTCGGTGAACGTGGCGACGTACGGCGCCAGCGCGATCGACTCCGGGTTCACGCCCAACATCAGCGACATCATGGTCGCGTTGCCGGCGACCACGGCTTCGTAGATCTCCGCCGGTGGGACCGCGGCCTCGTCCTGGACCCGCTGCAGGAGCTCGTTGACCGTCTCGAGCACCGCGGCCTGCAGCTGGTCGAGATGCTCGCGACCGTGCATCGCCTTGGCCATCCGCGCGATCACGTCGGCACCGTGGGACGCCTGGCGGTTGATCGTCGAGGCCACCGCCACGGTCGAGCCGGTGCGCAGGTCGACGAGCGTGCAGACACAGGTCGTGGTGCCGATATCGAAGCTCGCGCCGAACATCCGCTCGCGCGTGTCGCCCGCTTCGCAGTCCACGAGGAACTCCCCGACCAGCGTGGCCGTGACGTTCGAGCCGGCTCGGAAGGCTTCGGCGACCCGGGGAAGCACCTCCCAGTCGTGGTTGCACGTGTAGCCGGCCTCGTCGACGCCGTCTCTGAGCCGGTGCAGATGCGAGCGGTGATCCTCCAGGGATGGCGGCGGGAGCTCGAGATACAGCTTGACCACGTTGGGCTCGAGCAGGACGAAGCGGCCGACGCCCATCGTCGCGGCCTTCGGCGTCTTCATGAGCCGCGGCACCTCGACGGTCATCGGGCCGGTGATCGGGCACTGGCACGACAGGCGCCAGCCGTCCTCGAGCCTGCCGGCGAGGTGCCGGTAGTCGGCGAGCGAGAGCTCCGCTTCGCCCTCGAGCACCTGCACGCTGCATTTGCCGCAGGTGCCGCGGCCGCCGCACGTCGACTCGATCGGCAGGCCCGCCCAGTGCGCTGCGTTGAACAGGGTCGTGCCGTCGGGCACGCGCACGGTCTTGCCGCTCGGGAGGTAGGTGACCTCGACCTTCGAGCCCGTGCCGGCCGTGGCCATCAGGCGCTCGCCGCCTCCAGCTCCGCCCGGTGGTCCTTGATCCACATGGCGCCGTACTCGTCGTGGCCGAGCAACAGGTCCGCCGCCAAGATCGCCTTCTTGACGGGACGATGCAGCGGGTTCGTGATCGCGGTGTTCATGCCGTTGGCGATCATCAAGGTGAGGAACGCCGCATCGATCTCGTGACGTGCCGGCATGCCGAAGGAGATGTTCGAGGCGCCGCACGAGAGGTTCACGCCGAGCTCCTCCCGGATCCGGGTCATCGTGCGGACCATCGCGGTGCCGGCGTCGGGAGCGGCGCCGATGGGCATCGCCAACGGATCGATGATCACGTCGGCGCGCGCGATGCCGTGCCGCTCGGCGTTCTCGACGATCTTCGCGGCGGCGGCGAACCGTGCGTCGGGGTCCATCGAGATGCCGGTCTCGTCGTTGGCCATCCCGATGACCGCCGTGCCGTGCTCGGCGACCAGGGGCAGCAGGCGATCCATCGAATGCTGCTCCGCGGTCACGGAGTTGATCAGGACCTTGCCGCCGGCCAGCGGCACCGCGGCCTCGAGCGCCTCCGGGGTCGAGGAGTCGATGCAGATCGGTGCGTCGACCGTCTCGTTCACGATCGTCACCATCGTGGAGAGCATCGCCACCTCGTCGAAGCCGGGGATGCCGGCGTTCAGGTCGAGCACGCGCGCTCCCGCCGCGACCTGTGCGAGGGCATCGGCGCGCACGGTGTCGTAGTTCCCGACCTTGAGCTGTTCCGCGAGCTTCTGACGGCCGGTGGGATTGATCCGTTCGCCGATGATGACGAACGGCTGGGCATCACCGATCACGACATCGTGTCCCGCATGGGAACGCAGGACGGTTTCGGCTACCTCGGTCACCGGCTGCTCCTGAAGTCTGTGGGTGGCCCCGACGCCAGCGGGGCCCGCGTGCCGAGCGCTGATCCGGGCTGACTTCCGGTCAATCTCGGGTATCGGTCGGCGGCGATATCGAGGATAGGACCGCAGGCAGCAGGGGGGAACGGGGGCGCCCGATTCAGGCGTGACCCGAGGTCACCGGCGTTTCGCGAGGCTCAGCGGGCTCAGGGCGCCACCCGGCTGTCGCACCTCGATCACATCGGCCGGCTCGTCGGTGAGATCGGGCTCGCGCTCGACCGGCGGGCGCTCGGCGACGGGCTCACGCGTGAGCGGCCCCGCTTCGAAGGCGTCGCCGAACTGATGCTCCGGGGTCTCGGCGTCCAACGGCACACCCCGTCGGAGCCGGCGTACCAGATCGACCCCGATCCACAGACACACCGCGATGGCGACCGGGTGACCGAACGGCAGACGCACGGACCGCAGCAGCTCCGGCAGGTTCGAGTTCTCGGTGACGAGCTCGGTCACGGTGAACGCCACGCACAGGATCACGAGCGTCCGGCGCGCGACGCGTGGCAGCGCCCACGCGAGCGGCAGCACCCAGACGAGGTACCACGCGCCGAGCATCGGGGCGAGCAGGATCACGGTGAGCAAGGCCCATCCCCACGCCGCGACCTGCGCGGTGGGCCGTCGCGCCGATGGATCGAGCCAGATACGTCGAGCGATCATCCACACGCCGACCGCCGTCAGACCGAAGAGGAGGAGATGCGCCAGGATCATGGCGGGTTTCTCCGCGGCCGGACCTCCGACCGACGTGCCGACCCACGTCAGCGCGTGCACGAGCAACTGCCCGGGCGCCTTCCCCGAGTCGTGGCTCGACAGCTCGAACATGCCCAGCGTCGGGTTCGTCGATTGCAGGAACGGTGCGGCGAGCAGCAGCCAGATGCCGCCGACGACGGCCGCGTACTTCGCCAGGACGCGGGCGCGCCGCCCGGGGTCGGCGTTCGCCGCGATCGCGACGGTCAGCAGGATCAATGGCACGACCGCACTCGCCTTCACGGACATGCCGAGGCCGAGACAGACCGCGGCGGCGAGATCGCGCCTCGCGAAGACGAACGAGACGGCACACGCGACGAAGAACGCGACGATCACGTCGTTGTGGCCGCCGCCAACGACCTGATACACGACGATCGGGTTCAATCCGATCACGGCGACAGCGAAGACCGCGCGCTCGGGGCGCACGCGCTTGACCAACCGATACACCACGAGCATCGTCCCGATGCTCGAGATCGCGGCCACGACCTGGAAGCCGCGGATCACGCTGTGCACGCTGTGGAGCACGCCCGTCGTCACGATGGATACCCAGGTGAACAGCGGTCCGTAGACCGACGGGGTCGCGCGCCAGCCGGGCCACGTGAGCTTCCACAACGAGTTGATGGGGAAATCACTGGGGGTCAAGACGTATGGGTTGCCCCCGTAGGTCGTCCAGATGCGGCCGTAGTAGGCGTAGGAATAGACGTCGCGCGAGAACAGCAGCGGCAGCGTCAGCACCAACAGGTGGAACGCGATCGCCAATGCGAAGACGAGACGGACCGACACGCGTCGGTGCCACGCCTCGCGCAGGATGAGGATGAAGCCGACCGCGGCCGCGACGACGGCGAGCAACCCGACGAGCATCAGACCCGCGTCGTTGAGCCGTTGCAACGCCATCGCGTCGGCGATCCAGCGCAGCGGCCCCTGCGCGGCGACGCCGTCGGGTAACACCGGGTAGTACGGGGAGCGCGGTGTGGACGAGACGATCGCGACCAGGATCGTTCCCGCCACCGAGGCGATCACGGCCCGGGCAGCGCTGGGAGCGAGTGCGGACCATCTCGACGTCGTGCGCATAGGTGAACCGAATCTACCGTAGGCCGCTCTGCCCGGGTTCGGGACGACCATGCCCGGGGAGCGGCGCAACCGTATCTCCATGGTTCCCTCCCTGCGCCGGGCACAAGCTATCGGGGGTCGCACATCCTCGCAACACGGCATGTACAGGCCCCGTATCCTGCACCGATGGGCTTCTTGGAGCTGACCGACGTCGCCTTTCGCCTGCCGGGCGGTTGGACGCTGTTCGAAGGGGTGAGCTTCCGCGTGCCCGAGGGGGAACACACCGCGCTGATCGGGGCCAACGGCATCGGCAAGACGACGCTGCTCCGCCTGATCGCGCGCGAGGAACCACCGTCGGCGGGCAGCATCAGGGTGGACGGCCGCGTCGGCTTGATGCGTCAGTTCATCGGGTCCAACGAGCGGCCCACGACGGTGCGCGAGTTCCTGCTCGCGTACAGCGAGCCCGCCGTGCGAGACGCCGCGGCGCGCCTGCAGCGCGCCGAGCAGCGGCTCGCGGACGACGCCGGTGAGCGTGCGCAGCTCGCGTACGCCGAGGCCTTGGCTGCGTGGGAAACCGCCGGCGGGTACCGCGCCGAGGTGCTTTGGGACCGGTGCGCCGACCAAGCGTTCGGGGGCGGCTATCCGGCCTCCGCCGATCGCCCGATCGAGACGCTGTCCGGGGGGGAGCGCAAGCGGCTCGCGCTCGAGATCGTGCTGCGCTCGCCCTTCGACGTCGTGCTGCTCGACGAGCCCGACAACACGCTGGACATCGCGGGCAAGGAGTGGCTCGAGGAGCGGATCGCAGAGGACCCTCGCACCTTCTTGTTCATCTCGCACGACCGGACCGTGCTCGAGCGGGCGGCGACCCAGATCGTCACGCTGGAGGGCCGCGCGACATGGACCCATCCCGAGGGGTTCGCGAGCTATGCCGAGGCACGTGACGCTCGGGTCGAGCGGCTCGACGAGCGGCACCGCCGGTACGAGGAGGAGCGACACCGCCTGACCGAGATGGTCAAGGAGATGAAGCGGAAGGCCGCGTACAACGATGGCTGGGCGTCGAAGGCGCGATCAGCCGAGCATCGGCTCGAGCGGTTCGTGGAGCGCGAGACGCCCCCGGAGAAGGCGGAGGTGCAGGACGTGCGGATGCGGGTCGACGGCGGACGCACCGGCAAGGTGGCGTTCCGCGCCCGAGATCTCGCGATCGCCGGAATCATCTCGCCGTTCAGCGCCGAGGTGCGGTTCGGCGAGCGCGTCGGCGTGATCGGCCCGAACGGCAGCGGCAAGTCCCATTTCCTTCGGCTGCTCGCAGGTGAGGACATCGCGCACGAAGGGGAGTGGATGCTCGGCGCGCGGGTGGAGCCCGCGCTGTTCGCGCAGCTGCACGAGCGACCGGACATCGGTGACCGACCGATCCTCGAGGTGCTGATGAAGAAAGGGCTGGAGCGATCGAAGGCGCACTCGGCGCTGCGTCGCTACGAGCTCGATCGCGCCGGACAGAACCCGTTCGAGAGGCTGTCGGGCGGACAGCAGGCGCGCTTCCAGATCCTGCTGATGGAGATCGACTCGCCGACGATGCTGCTGCTCGACGAGCCGACCGACAACCTCGACGTGGCCTCGGCCGACGCGCTCGAGGCGGCGCTCGCGAGGTACGAAGGGACGGTCATGGCCGTCACGCACGATCGGTGGTTCATGCGCCTGCTCGATCGGTTCCTCTTCTTCGACGAGGACGGCACGGTGCGCGAGCTGCTCGCCTCTCCCTACGACCTGGCGGTGCGGTGACGCTGGCCGTCTCGATGTCGGGCGCCGAGGTCCGGATCGGCGGCCGGAGGATCCTCGGTCCGATCGATCTCACGATCGGCTCGTCGGAACACTGGGTGCTGCTCGGCCCGAACGGCAGCGGGAAGACGACCGCCCTGTCGCTGATGGGCGCGTGGCGGCAACCCTCGTCGGGCGTCGTCGAGATCTTGGGGTCGCGGCTCGGACGGGTCGACGTCCGAGGGCTGCGTCGGCGGATCGGGCACGTGTCGCACCGGGTCGCGGAACAGCTCCGCGGTGAGCTCTCGGTGCTGGAGACGGTGCTCACCGGCCGCGACGCGACCCTGGTCACGTGGTGGCAGCGCTTCTCCGACGAGGACGTCGGGACTGCTCGGGAGCTGCTCGAGACGGTCGGGTGCGACGGGCTCGCGGATCGCCCGCTCGCCACCTGCTCGCTCGGCGAGCGCCAGCGTGTCCTGATCGCCCGCGCGCTGTTCGGTGCGCACGACCTGCTGCTGTTCGACGAGCCGGCGGCGGGACTCGATCTGCCCGGGCGCGAGCAGCTGCTCGCGGCGATGGCGGCAGCGCGGCGCCCTACGACGGTCCTCGCGACCCATCACCTCGAGGAGATCCCGCCGATCGCGACCCACGCGGCGCTGCTGCGCGAGGGACAGGTCACGGCATCGGGTCCGATCGATGAGGTCCTCGTGGACGGCCCGATGTCGGCATGCTTCGACCTGCCCATCGTGGTGGAGCACGGGAACGGTCGATGGCGCGCCCGAGCCAGATGAGTTACAGCTCGATGAGACCGGCGGCGGTCGGTGTGAAGCCGCACGCATCCAGGTAGAAGGGCCCGAGGGGCTCGTCGAAGTCGACGTGGAGCCATCCGCACCCTGCCGTGCGCGCCTGTTCGACGGCGGTCGCGACGAGCTGCGTGCCGACACCGCGATGGCGCGCTGCCGACGCGACCATCGTGTCCTGCAGCCACGCGTGCACCTGACCGTCCCAGACGACGTTGACGAATCCGACGAGCGTCTCGTGGTCGCGTGCGGTCACCCACCCGAGGCTGTGTTCGTGGACGAGCGCCAGCCAGTCCCACTCCGATGCATCGAACACGCGCGTGCCGAATGCCTCGGCGTGGAGCTCGTTCACCTCGGCGTTGTCGAAGTCGCCGCGCCAGTCGAGCGTGATCACGCGGGAGCTACGTGGCGTCGTCGACGGACACCGCGAGCTGGTCCCGCCGATCGCGCCTCGACGGTCGCATCGAGCGACCGATCGCGTACATCACGAGGGCGATGGCGAGCGGCCAGAGGGTGACGAGGCCGACGACGATGACCAGCAACGTGGTCGCGCTCGGGTGGTCGTTCGGGGCACCGATCCATTTGACGATCGCGTAGATCGTGACCGCCAACCACACGAGGACGACGAGGACCGCGGCCCAGATCGCGTAGCCGAGCGCTGCGATCCCCGCGATCGCGAGCGACTGGCCGGAGTGTTCCCGCATCGCAACAGCCTAGCGCCGTTGGATCGGCCGCGCGCTGAGAAGATGAGCGCCATGCCCGAGGACGACCGACTCCACCGTCGCGGCGTCGGCGCCGTCTGGCTCGCGACGTTCATCTGGGCGTGGGGTCCGGTCCTCGTCAAATGGAGCAGCCTGTCGGGGCCGACGTTCGCGATGTGCCGGCTGTGGACGGGCGTCGTCATCTCGTTCATCGCGATCGCGCTGACGCGCCGCCGGTTCACGCTGGCGGCGTTCCGGGCGTGCGCGATCGGCGGCGTGCTGTTCGCCGCGGACATCGGGCTCGGCTTCACGGCCGTGAAGCGCACCACCGTCGCCGACGTCGCCCTGATCGGTGCGCTGGCGCCGGTTGCGATCGTCCTCGTGTCGGCGTACCGGCTGCACGAGCGGGTGACGCTGCGCGCGTGGCTCCTGGTCGCGGCCTCCTTCGTCGGGGTGGTGATCGTGGCCGTCGCGTCGGCTGGCCGGCCGAGCTGGAGCCTCGCCGGCGACCTCATGGCGGCCGCCAGCATCGGCACCTGGTCCGCCTACTGGTTCTTCTCTCGCTCGGTGCGGGAGCGGTTCGATCCGATCATCTACTTCGCGTGCGTGATGCTGGCGGGCGCGCTCACGATGACACCGCTCGCGCTCGCGATCGACGGCGTGCCGACGGCGATCGCGGGCCGTGACGTCTTCGCCTTCGTGACCGTGGCGCTGTTCCCCGGCTTCGTCGGCCACACGCTGGTGATCTGGTCCCACAAGCACGTGGCGTCGTGGTTGTCGGCCCTGATCACGCAGGTGTCGCCGGTGATCACGGCCGTGCTCGCCTGGCTCGTCCTCGGCGAACGCATCCCGCCGCTGGCCGCCATCGGCGGTGCGATCACGGTCGGCGCAACGATGGCGGTGATCGGTCTGGACGCGCGCGAGACCCGAGCGGAGCACCTCGAGGAAGGTGTGGAGCGGGTCCGCTAGCGGCCCACGGCACGGACGGTGAGCCAGATCCCGCCGCCGAGGATCACCAGCGCGATCGCCAGAACGATGAACCCGATCGGGCCGAGCGCGGGCAGCGTCACGGAACCGATCACGGTCACGTCGACCGACCGACGGGCGTCGTCGTTCATGACGACCAGTGTCCAGTCGCCAGGGACGGCGTCCCAGTGCAACGCTGGGGCCGCGCCGTGCTCGCTCACCACCCAGAACGGCTGTGTCGCCGGGCGCGCCGGGCGCTTCGTGCCGTCGACCGCGACGGTGCGGGCGGCCCCGGGCCAGTCGATCTGCTCGATCACATCGATCGGGGCGCCCCTGAGGAACGAATCGACGGCGGGGGTCGGGCCGACGCCGACGAACAGCGGCGATTCACCCGGCTGCAGCGTCACGTCGAGGCGCAGGCGCTCATCGCCGGGCAGTCGAGGCACGTTCAGCTGCGGCAGTGTGACCGCGTACCCCGAGCTGAGCAAGCGCGTCGGTGCGATGCCCACCGAGCCGTCCGGACCGACCAACACGACGATCGCGAGCCCCGCGACCGTCGCGAACAGCCCGACCACCACCAGGGCGATCCCGATGACCATCCTCGCCTGCCGCTGCACAAAGGTCATCCTGCCAGGTCACCCTGGGTGACCTGCTTGACCGTACCCGCCCGCCGGGATAGGCAACGGACATGGCCTCGAGCTCGCTGGACGCGATGGTCGATGCGACGCCGGCCGATCGCGATCGCGTCGTCGACTTCCTTCGGGCGGCGAGCATCTGCGCGGTCGTCTTCGGCCACTGGACGATCGCGATCGTGTGGTGGGACGGCGGCATCCTTCGCACGACGAGCGCGATCGGGGTCACGTCTTACCTGTGGCTCGCGACGTGGTTCCTCCAGGTGATGCCGATCTTCTTCTTCGTCGGCGGCTTCTCGAACCTGGTGTCGTACGACGCCACCCGTCGCCGCGGCGGGTCGGCGGGCTCGTTCATCCAGAGCCGCGTCGGGCGCTTGCTCCGACCGTCGCTCGTCTTCTTCGCGGTGTGGACCACCGTCGAGCTCGCGATGCACCTGCTCAACGT
>Ga0134127_10003530_pt1 | contig 11255 bp, 6 predicted proteins | sample KB31753_FD_96459 | JGI IMG/M metagenome (GOLD analysis project Ga0134127, IMG submission 96459) | Terrestrial soil microbial communities with excess Nitrogen fertilizer from Kellogg Biological Station, Michigan, USA - KB3-175-3 | ecosystem: Environmental > Terrestrial > Soil > Unclassified ...
GATCTCCGACGCCAGCAGCACGTGGTCCTTCGTCACGCAGCGATAGAGCGGCTTCATGCCGAAGCGGTCGCGCGAGGCGAACACGACGCCGCGCCGCTTGTCGTAGATCGCGAAGGCCCACATCCCGTTGAAGCGCGCGAGGCACTCGCCGCCCCACTGCAGGTAGGCGCGCAGCAGCACCTCGGTGTCGCCGCTCGAGCGGAAGCGGTGGCCGAGCGCCTCGAGCTCCTTGCGCAGCTCCACGAAGTTGTAGATCTCGCCGTTGAAGACGACGGCGACCTGGCCGTCCTCCGTGCTCATCGGCTGATGTCCCGCCGGCGACAGATCCAGGATCGACAGCCGCCTGAACCCGAACCCCACGGGGCCGTCCGTCAGGAAGCCGGAGTCGTCCGGTCCGCGGTGAGCCAGCACGTCCGCCATCCGCGCGAGCCGCCCCGGGTCGACCGGGGCGCCCTCGCGGGAAACAACGACCGCAATTCCACACATGGGTTCGAGGGCAATGCGGGAGCAATGCACGTGCCGGGACGCGTGCGAGCGAGCCGCAGCCGCAGCGTGGCGTTTGGCGCGGCGACGCGCGCCGGGAGCGTTGTAGAGTGTAGAAAATTCGCGGCGCTCGCGCTCCTGATCGCGATCCCGCGGGCCGCGCCGAGGTCGCGTACTATCGTCGAGTGTCGCGGCTCCGCGGGAGCCGGGTCGCGTCGGTGCTCTTGAGGAGGGGTTGCCGTGCCGGACGACGTCGCATCGGATGCCGCAGCGTCCGGTCAGGATGCCCGACGCTTCGACGCGTCGTTCGTCACCAGCCTCGTCTGGACCGGCGTCGCGAAGGGCGGCTCGCAGCTGATCAGCTGGCTGGCGACGTTCGTCGTCGCCCGCCTGCTCACCCCGGAGGACTACGGGCTCGTCGGCATGGCCGGCGTCTTCCTCGGCGTGGTGACGATCCTCAGCGAGTTCGGTCTGGGAGTCACGATCATCACGCTGCGCGAGCTCACGGAGCACCAGCTGGCGCAGCTCAACACGGTGGCCGTCGGGCTCGGCGTGGCCTGCTTCGCCGTCTGCTGCGCCGCGGCCGTTCCGCTCGGCGTGTTCTTCCACTCCGATCCCTTGCCGCTGATCGTCGTGGTGCTCGGCATCACGTTCCCGCTCTCCGCGTTCCGCATCGTTCCGAACGCGCTGCTCCAGAAGGATCTCCGCTTCCGGCGCCTGGCGCTGCTCGAGACCGTCAACGTGCTGGTCCTGAGCGTCACCATGGTGATCCTCGCCCAGGCCGGGTTCCGCTACTAGACGCTCGTGGCGAAGGCGATCGTGAGCGCGATCGTGACGAGCGTGCAGACGATCGCTTCCCGGCCCGTGCCTTTTCGATGGCCGAAGTGGGCCCAGCTCGAGCGGGCGCTGACGTTCACGCGCGACCAGCTGGGCGGCACCGTGCTCTGGTACTGGTACTCGAACGCCGACCGCGCCGTCGCGGGCCGCCTGCTCGGTCCGGCCGACCTGGGCGTCTACTCGATGGCGGCGCTCACGGCCACCTCGATCTCGGAGAAGGTGATGATGCTCCTCACCCGCATCACGCCCGCCTACTTCTCGGCGCTGCAGGACGACGCCGCCGCCCTCAAACGCTACCTGCTGCGGCTCACCGAGATCCTCTCGGTCGTGTTGTTCCCGATCCTGATCGGCTTCGCGCTCGTCGCCGATCACATCGTCCACCTGGCCCTCGGGCCGAAGTGGATCGGTGCGATCGGGCCGCTTCGACTGCTCGCGATCTCGGCCGCCATCAACTCGACGACGCCGCTGCTCGCGCGGGTGCTCACCGTCCGGGGGCAGAACCGCTACCTGCTCTGGATCGGCGTGGTCCTCGCGATCGTGATGCCGATCTGCTTCGTCGTGGGCAGCAAGTGGGGCCCCGTGGGAATCGCGGCGGTGTGGGTCACCGTCTTCCCGCTCACTCGCATCCCGGTGCTGACGCGCGTCGTCCCGAGCATCGGCCTGAGCGCGATCGAGTACCTGAAGTCGTTCTGGCCCGCCACGAGCGGCAGCCTCGCGATGGCCGTTGCCGTCGTGGCTCTCAGGATGGCCCTGCCCGCGAGCATCCCGCTCGTCGCGAGCGTCGCGCTCCAGGTGGCGCTCGGCGCGGGCGTCTACTTCTTCGTGATCCTGGGCTTCCACCGGGACCGGGTCGAGGTGCTGATCCAGCTCGCCAAGCGGTGGCGCTCGCGCGGAGCCGTGCCGGCGGGCAGCGCCGCCGCGAGCTGAGGATCGTCCGCTAGCGTCGCGCCCGCAGCCGGTCGGTTCCGTGTCCGCGTTGCCGAGCGTCAGCGTCGTGATCGGCTGCCACGCGTTTCGTCTTGTCGCGGCGGAGAGAACAATCGCTCTCCCGCTTTCTACAACTTGCCCCCTTCTGCGACGCGCAAACCCGCATTTCGCATACGGTTTTGCCTGGCTCGGGAATTGCCTCGCAGTAGTTGGCTTTCGGTGAGTCCCTCCACGCAGGCCGACGCGAGGAACGACCGCCGGGGTGTCGACCAGGAGCTCGAGACACGGTGGTGCCCACTTGGCGAAACGACTCAAAGCGCTGATCATCGCGTACTACTTTCCGCCGGACGGGGCCATCGGGGGCGTGCGGCCTTACCAGTTCGCCCGTCACTTTCCGGAGTTCGGCGTCGAGCCCTGGATCCTCACGGTCGACCCGCAGCACGCCGAGCAGCCGGACGCGGCCTTCCAGCCGCGGGGCGTGCCCGAGCCGCATCTCATGCGCACGCCGGTCGAGACCACGATCCGCGACCGTGTGCTCGACCTGTGGCGCCGCGGCAAGCGCGTGAACGGAGCGGGAGCGGCTCCGCAGGCGACGGCAGCGACCATCGCCGCAGCGCCGGGTCGCAGGCGGTTCCAGCAGGCGCGCGAGTGGGTGCTCTCCTGGCTCGCGTACACGGACCCGCTGATCGGCTGGTATCGCCCCGCGCTGCGCCAGGCCGAGGAAGCGCTGCGACAGGTGAACTTCGACGTGCTCGTGTCGACGTCGCCGCCGCGCGTCACGGCGCTCGTGGCGCGCGAGCTCAGCCGCCGCCACCGCGTGCCCTGGGTGATGGACGTGCGCGATCCGTGGCAGCTCAAGGCCTGGGAGGCGCGGGGCGCCTCGTCGATCGTCGCGCACCACAAGGAGCGGCTCTTCTCCCAGTGCGTCGACACCGCCCGAATGATCGTCCACAACACCGAGCGCCTCCGGCAGGACACCTGCGCCTTGAAGCCCGACGCCGCCGGCAAGACCTACTGCGTGCCGAACGGCTTCGAGCCGGAATGGGCGCAGGGCAGAGACGCGCGCTCGCGCGTGTTCAACGTCGGCTACTACGGGAACATCATGGGCCGCCGCAGCAGCACCGCGTTCCTCGACGGGCTGCGCCTGTGGCTCGACGCGCGCGGAGCGCGCACGCCGCGGGTGGCCGTTCGCTTCGTCGGCAGCGGCTTCGAGAACGCCGTCGAGGCGATCGCCGCCCGCGAGCTGCAGCACGTCGTGAGCGTGCACCCGCCGGTGCCGCGCTCGGAGGTGCGGCACCTGATCGACGACGACTTCGTGCTGCTCTCGTTCGCCAACGAGCAGCCGCTGCAGGTGCCGGGCAAGACCTACGACTATCTCGCCACCGGCCGGCGCATCCTCGCCGTGACGGAGCACGACGGCGCGACCGCGGACGTGCTCGATCCCGTGGAAGGCTGCAGCGTCGCCGAGGAGCCGCGCGAGGTGGCGTCGGCGCTCGAGGCGTTCTATCGCGAGTTCGAGCAGGGCAAGAGCCCCAGAGTCGAGCGTTCCGCGCTGCTCGCGGATGCGAACTACGAGCACCGCGCCGAGCAGTTCGCGGGCCTGCTGCACTCGATCATCGGGGAACAGATGGCGAGCGCCTGAGCGAAAAGCGTTCACCTCCGACGACGCGTCCGTACGCCGCGGGAACGTCTACTTCCCGAGGGCCGGTCATGGTAAAAGTCGTACGCCATGTCGGCCATTCTCGTCGCGTCTGCGGCGATCAGCAGCACTCTCGCCTACGTCGTCCACTCGCGACGGCTTCAGTACTGGCTGCCTTCGTACGTGACGGAGCTCGTGCGCCGACGCTCGCGAAGCAAGCCCCGCGTCCGGCACGTCTACTTCTGCTTCGCGGACCACTATGAGCCGTACGAGGGAACGACGGACCAGCCGCGGGCCCGCAGCCGCGTCGCCGAGTGGGCGGAGAAGTACCCGCAGGTCGCGCAGCAGCACCGCGACAGCGACGGAAGGGTCCCGCAGCACTCCTTCTTCTACCCGCAAGAGGAATACGACGACGTCGTGATGGACCAGCTGGCGGGGCTGTGCCGCTCGGGCTTCGGCGCCGTCGAGGTGCACATCCACCACGACCAGGACAACGCCTCGGACCTGCGCGTCAAGCTGCGGCAGTTCGTCGAGACGCTGCACGGCCGCCACGGGCTGCTGCGCCGGGACGAGAACGGACAGGTGGTCTACGCCTTCATCCACGGCAACTGGGCGCTCGACAACTCCCGCCCCGACGGGCGCTGGTGCGGCGTGGACAACGAGCTCGACGTGCTGCTCGAGACCGGCTGCCGCGTCGACATGACGATGCCGTCCGCCCCGTCCGACACGCAGACCTCGAAGATCAACTCGATCTACTTCGCGCGCGGCAGCTCGGGCAAGCGCAAGGCGCACGACGACGGCCGCGACGTCGTGGTCGGCGAATGGGGCCGCCCCGGGGAGCTGCTGATGGTGCAGGGGCCGCTCACCTTGAACTGGCGCGAGCGCAAGCTGCAAGTGCTGCCCCGCATCGAGAACGGCGAGATCTCCGACACCGCGCTGCCGACTCCCCACCGCGTCGCGCTGTGGGGACGCTGCCACGTGGCCGTGCAGGGCGCAGAGGAGCACGTGTTCGTCAAGGTGCACACGCACGGCGCCACCGACGCCACGACGGCGATGCTGTTCGGCGGCGGCTTCTCGAGCCTGTGGAGCGAGCTCGAGCGCCAGTACCGCGACACGGTCGGCTGTCAGCTGCACTACGTGACGGCCTGGGAGATGTACGAGCGGGTTCGCGAGCTCGCCACGCAGAGGCCTGCGTAGGTCCGGTTTCGTCGCGATGAGGGTGCTGATCGTCGCGTACCACTTTCCCCCCGATGCCGAGGTCGGCGCGGTGCGTCCGTATCAGATCGCCCGCCATCTGCCCGAGTTCGGGATCGAGCCCTGGGTGCTGACCGTCGAGGCGGCGTTCGCCGAGACGCCCAACGCGGGGCTCGTCGCGGAGGGCGTGCCGGAGGACCGGATCGTCCGGACCTCGGTCGACACCACGGGCTTCAACCTGGTGACGGGCCTTTGGAAATCCGGCAAGCGGCTCAAGGCGCGAGCTCAGACGCCCGACGAGTCCCAGCAGCCATCCGAGACTCCTCCTGCGACCGGGGCGCGCGGGCTGGCGCGAGACGTGCTCGCCTATCCGGACACGAAGATCGGCTGGCTCCGGCCGGCGGTGCGCGCGGCCGCCGAGGTCATCGGCCGGGAACGCTTCGACGCGATCCTGTCCACGTCCCCGCCGCGCGTCGCGACGCTCGCGGCGGCCCGCATCGCGCGCGAGCAGCGCATCCCCTGGATCATGGACGTCCGGGACCCGTGGGTGGGCTGGTACCACACGCCCACGTCCTACTACGGCCAGAACCCGTTGCTCGACGCGCTCCAGACGCGGCTGTTTCGTCGCTGCGTGCGACAGGCGAGCCTGGTCGTCCACAACACCGAACGGCTCCGCCTGCTGACGTGTCACATGGCCCCGGACGTGACGGCGAAGACGCGCTGCGTGCCGAACGGCATCGACTCGGCGTGGAGCGCGCCCCGAGACGGGACGCGGCCCGCCACGTTCCGCATCGGCTACTACGGGCAGGTGATGGGCCGCCGCAACCCCCAGGCGTTCCTGAAGGGCCTGCGCTCGTGGCTCGACTCGCGCCGCGAGCCGACGAAGGTCGAGGCGTTCTTCTTCGGCAGCGTCGGGTTCGACTCGATCCGGCGGGAGGCGAAGAGCCTCGGGCTCGAGGGCTGCGTGTCCCTCTTCCCTCCGCTGCCGCGCGCGGACGTACCCGAGGAGATGGCGAAAGACTTCGCGCTGCTGCTGCTGGCCAACGAGCAGCCGCTGCAGATCCCCGGGAAGACCTACGAGTACCTGGCCGCCGCGCGCCGGATCCTGGCCTTCACCGACCGCGACGGCGCGACGGCCGACCTGCTGAACCCGCTGCCGGGATGCCGGATCGTCGAGACGCCGGCCGAGATCGAGACCGCGCTCGACGGCCTGTATCGCGAGTACCAGGCGGGCGCCGACGCGTGGGTGGACCGCGGCAACCTGCTCGCCGAGCTCCAGTACCGCCGCAGGGTTGAACGGTTCGCGGAGCTCGTTCGCGAGGTCGCGAAGAGCTGATCGGGCCGCCCCAAAAAACGAAGCGGCGCGGCAACGACCGGGTGAGCCCCGAGTCGTGGCCGCGCCGTTCGCGCGACGCTACGTGAAGGCCGGTGCTACTGAGACCGGTACTTCACGTAGTCGAAGCTCCACATGTAGTTCTGGTTGTACTGCTTGGAGTTCAGGCCGTTCACCGTCGCGTCCTTCACGCCGACGGTCCAGATCTGGTCTGCGCGGTCGCGATAGACCGGGTCTCCAGTCTTCGAATAGAGCCAGGCGAAGCCCGGCGCAATCAGGAGATTCAGGTCGTCGGCAGGCAGATTGCCTCCAGCCGTGGTCCAGACGTTGAACGAGCCTCCGGCGCTCGCCGAGCACTGTCCGTACCAGAACTGGCCGCCCTGCGTCGCGCTCGTCGGGTTGTAGCGCAGCTTGTCCCACATGAAGTCCGCGAGACGCTTCAAAGCCGGCTGGATTCGGCCATCGGGGTGAACCGCGTTCCACTCGATCAGCGTCTTCATCGCCAGGCCCATGTAGAAAGGCTGCGCGTAGGTCTTGCCCTTGCAGATGTCGGGCACGTCGGCATCCTGCTCGGCCTTGTAGCGACCCGTGATCGTAGCGTCGATGTGGTCGATGAGCTGGGTCAGCATCTGGTCGGCTCGAGCGCGACGCGCGAACCCGAGGGCCTCGGCGTCGAGGAAGCTGTTGATGCAGTACGCGTTCTCGCGCATCAGCGTGGCGCTGGCGCTCCACTCGAGCGGGGTGGCGTCACTGCAGTACGAGCCGTGCAGGGCGATCTGGTTCACGGCCTCCTTCGACCGTGAGTCGCCGGTGAGCTCGTAGTCGCGTCGCAGCCCGTCCGTGAAGAGCCAGTACCCCGGAAGCGCGCCGTAGCCGCCGCCGTCCGCCGTGGCCTTTTCGACGTAGCCGTCGCGGTACGCGATCTCGGCATCGTTCGCGCACGAGTTCCACGTCGTGCTGCCCGTGTAAGACGCGATGCGGTAGGCCGTGCTCTCGAGGTCGTAGTACGTCGAGCCGAGCTTCGCCTCGCCCGACTGCCCCTTGATGGTGTTGCACTGCTGCTGCCCGTAGGTGCGCATGTTCGACTCCCACTCCGCCAGCTGTGGGATCGGGCCGCCCGGGCCCGGCGTGGGCGACGGAGTGGGCTTCGGCGTCGGCGTCGGCGCCGGAGTGGGCGTCGGAGCCGGAGTGGGCGTCGGCGCGGGCGTCGGCGTGGGGACGGGCTTCGGCGTCGGCGACGGCGCGGGCGTCGGCGCGGGCGTCGGGCCCGGGTTCGGCGTCGCCGCGGGAGTGGGAGCCGGCGTCGGAGCCGGCGGCCTCGGCGTCGGCCTCGGCCCGGGCCCCGGCGTGCCGGTGTTCGAGCCCGTGGTCCCCGTCGGGGACGCACCGCCCGTCGAGGACGTATCCGGCGTGGAGCCGGTCGGGTCGGTGTTGCTGTTGCCGTTGTCGGTGCCCTGCGAGAACGTGCCGCGCTTCTGCTGCTGGTCGCGCATCTCGAGGAGCATCTGGTTCGTGTAGACGCGCCGCGCGACGCCGCCCTGGGCCACCGCGCCTTTCGCGCCGCCGCCGGAGGGAATGCGCGGAGAGGCGTTCGTCGTACCCACTTTCCCCGGCGTGGACTTGCCTCCCTGCGCCGTGTTGCCGCCCGACGAGGTCGTCGAGCTCGTGCTCGATCCTCCGGACGTCGAGGTGCTCGAGGTGCTCGAGGTGCTGGTGGTGTTGGCGGTCTTCGTCGACGTCGTCTGCGACCCGGTCTGGGTGCTGACGCCGCCCGCGGGACGAGCCGTGGCCCGGCGACGGCTTTCGGCCGCCGCTGCATCGCCGAGCGACTGGCTGTATGCAGCCAAGGGTGCGAGCAGGCAGCCGATGGCTACCGCCCAGGTCGTGAGAGTGCGAGTGCGCATGGAGGGTGCGCCTCCCTGATGTTGAGAGTCCGCCTGCGGAGACGCAGGGACTCCAAGGTCTGTTGTACGCCCTCTCCCAGGCAGCTCCGTTGCGGCCTCAGCGGGCAACCGTACGGAGTCTAGGCAAATGTCGTACCCTCCGCCGTGTTCCCCATCACCCTGCACTCTTTCGAGCATGGTCACTTATCTCATTCAAAAGACGTTATTTGATTGCAGGACCCACTGCCGCTCTCAGTGAAGGAGAGCTCTGGTTTCTGAGATCTGCACAGTCTGGTCCTGCCAAATCCCGGAATTGGAGGTGTTCTGGGGTGGCGAGAGCATATAGCAAAGGACCCCGCCGGCGCCAACTCGCGGCCGGATGCTTCGTTTCGACGAGCGCTCAGCGGAACGAAGCGTCGGCGCGTGACGCCGGCTTCGTGTCGACCGCTGCCTCCACGGCCGAGAGCCACGCGCGAGCCTGCTTCTCGACGGTGAAGCGCTCCGCCAGGACGACGCGGGCGCGCGCGGCGCGCCGTTGCGCCTCGCTCCTGTCCTGGAGCGCCTCGACGAGCGCGGCGCCGAGCCGCGGAGCGTCGCCGGCCGGCACGAGCCAGCCCGAATCGCCGTCCGAGAGCATGTCGGGAACGCCACCCACGCGCGTCGCCACCACGGGCGTGCCGTAGGCGAAGGCTTCGAGCAGCACGTTCGGCATTCCCTCGCTGAAGGAGGGCAGGACCATCGCGTCGAGCGCGGCGATGAGCTGCTGGCCGTCGGCCCGCAGGCCCATGAAAGTGACGTGGCCGGCCAGCCCCAGTGTCCCCACCTGCCGCCGGAGCGCCGCTTCCTCGGGCCCGTCGCCGACGATCGCGAGCCGGGCTCCGGGCAGACGTCGCGCGACGTCGCAGAACGCGTCGATCAGGACGCGGTGGCCCTTCTCGGGGCTCAAGCGTCCGACGGCCCCCAATAGAGGTCGTCCGGGATCGGCGCCGATCTCGCGGCAGAGATCCTCTCGCTGCCGGGCCGCGGGAAGCTGCGCCGGGTCGATGGCGTTCGGCACCCAGAACACGCGCGCAGGCGCGACGCCCGCTCGGATCGCCGCGTCGCGCAGCGTGTTGGAGACGACGATCACGGCATCGTGACGCCGCAGCGTCCTGCGGTCGAGCCACTCGAAGAAGCGCACCTTCGCGTCCTGCGCCGTCCAGCCGCGCAGCGTGGCCACGGACGGCGCGCCGGAGGCCCACGCGGCCAGCACGTCGGCCTTGTATCCCGTCGCGCAGACGACGTCGGGCCGGTAACGCGCGACGAGCCTTTGCAGCAACCGCACACCCTCGATCAGGTCGTAGCGCCGGCTCTGCACGAACGGAGCGGCCTCGAAGCCCGCCTCGCGAGCGCGCAGCAGCAACGGATTGTCGTCGAGCGACGCGGCGTCCGTCGGCATGACGGCGAGGACGGTTTCGACGCCCGCGTGGTCGCGCAGCCAGGCCGCAAGGCGCAGCGTCTGCTTCTCGGGGCCGCCCCAGAAGCGGCAGGGCAGCAGGCTGAGCGCCCGCATCTCAGGCGGCGACGTCGTCGATCGCGAGCTGCGGCGGAAGCCGGCTGAGCTCCGACAGCGTCATCTCGGGAGACGCCGAGGCGTCCACCAGCAGCCGCCACCAGATCTCGAGGCTCGCCAGCACCCAGAGCGGGTAGGTATGGTCCGCGCGGCCGGCCAGGTGGTCGGCGAGCAGGCGCGCGACGGCTTCGGGCTCGAAGAGGCGCCGGCGCTCCACCACGGCGGGCAGCAGCAGCCGCTCCACGGGCTCCCTGAGCGGTCCCCGCAGCCAGTTTCGCAGCGGCGGCGTGAAGCCCTGCTTCGGCCGCTGCACGACGCTCGCGGGCAGGAAGCGGAGCGCGAGGTCGCGCAGGATCCGCTTCGGGGTGCCTCCGTTCAGGAGCCACTCGGTCGAAGCGGCGCCGGCGAGCTCGGCGACCTCCGGGCTCAGGAAGGGCGTCCGCGACTCCACCGAGTGCGCCATGGCGGCCACGTCGACCTTGACGAGGAAGTCGCTCGCGAACTGGGTGGCGGCGTGGGCCTGCAGGTAGCGCTGCACGGCGCCGCCCGTGGTTCCGCGGTAGACGCCTGCCATGCCCGAGCGCGCAGCGGCCGCCTCGCTCCCGAATGCGGAGGCCCGCAGCGGGATGCTGCCGTTCCAGATGTAGTCCTTGATGAGCGCGAAGGACTCCTCGTGGGGCAGCGAGCCCAGCTTCGACCACTTCGCCATGCGCTGCCCCGTGCGGCCGAGCCCGCGCGCGGGCGCGAGCAGCCCGCGCAGCACCCCGCGCAGCGGCGAAGGAATCCGCGCGTAGCCGGAGAGCCAGCGGAACAGCAGCGGCTCGCTGTAGCCCGCGAACATCTCGTCGCCGCCGTCGCCCGTGAGGCAGACGACGCACTTCGTGGAGACCGCCTCGAACGCGGCGGCGGTCGGAATGCAGGAGAAGTCGTGGAACGGAACGCCGTAGTGCCAGAGCAGGCGCGGCAGCGCTTCCAGATGCGCCGCGGCCGGCGGCAGCACGTGATGCCGCAGCCCGACCTTCTCGGCCACCGCGCGCGCGTGCGGGCTCTCGTCGAAGGCCTGGTCGTCGAACCGGATCGTGTACGCGTCGACCTCGCGCCCCGCCTCCTGCGCCGCGATCGCCGCCGTCAGGCTCGAGTCGATGCCGCCGCTCAGCAGCACGCCGAGCGGGCGGTCGCTGATGAGGCGCCGTCGCACCACCGTCCGGAGGCTCGCCTCGAGCTCCTGCAAGTAGTCCTCGTAGCGGCCGCCGCGCGGCCGCTCGGCCGGCCGCCACCTCCAGTAGACCGACTCCTCGAGCGAACGCCCGGTCCGGTCCACCAGCGCGTAGCTCGCCGGCGGCAACATGCGCACGCCGCTGAAGACGGTGTTCGAGTCCAGCTGGTAGCCGTAGACGAGGTCGGCGA
>Ga0134127_10003531_pt1 | contig 11254 bp, 8 predicted proteins | sample KB31753_FD_96459 | JGI IMG/M metagenome (GOLD analysis project Ga0134127, IMG submission 96459) | Terrestrial soil microbial communities with excess Nitrogen fertilizer from Kellogg Biological Station, Michigan, USA - KB3-175-3 | ecosystem: Environmental > Terrestrial > Soil > Unclassified ...
AGTCTGCCCCGCCTTCTCCCTCTCCCCCTCCGAGGGGGAGAGGGCCGGGGTGAGGGGGCCACCTTTGAACAATCGCAGCAACTCCGCCCTTGCCACGTCATCCTTCGTCTCGCGCGCGGCGGTGATGCCCTTTAATCGCTCCTCCAGGCTCGCCTTCGCGTCGTTGATCTTCGCGATGAGCGCGCGGCTGGCGCTGGTGTCGCCGAGCAAGGTGGCGAGGCGGCGGGCTTTGTCGGCGATTGCGGGATTCGCCGTGAGTTTGGCGAAGATCGGTTCGAGCGGGATTGTGGGCGGTGTGGACTTCACGCGAAAACCGGCGATCAGTCCGTCCAACCCAGCGTTGGCGAGTTGAGTCTCACCCGCCAGACCGCCGAGGATTTTCATCGCATAGTTCAGATGTTTCTCGCGTGCCGCCGGGTCCGAGAGGTCGCAGACCCGCCGCATGATGCGAGTGAGAATGTAGTTGTTCATGGGCCACTCGGGCAGAGCGCTATCCTTGGCGTTCTCGTAAAAACCAAGCGCATGGCTGGCGTCAAACGCGATGATTGGCTCCAAAGCCATCCAGTAAACGAACGGCAGCGCTGGATCGTCTGGATTAAAGGGGCTTTTATGCAGATCGGAGAGTACACCACCCATTACGACTTCGCTCAAAGGAATCGCTGGCGGAGTGTCCACGGTCAGTGCACCGGAATTGAATTGGCGCGCTGCGGTTGCAACGGCAAGACGGACCGAATCGTCCTTGTCCCGCGCGAGTTTTGCCAGCGTCTTCATGGACCATCCAAAGGGTTGGCCACGCTCGCCGATCAGTCGCGCCACCCACGCACGAACGGCGGCGTTGGTGTCCTTCACGTAGTCTTCAAAGAGTTCCTCTTCCAACGCTCCGGCCGTGTGCAATGTCCAGATGGCGGAGAGACGAACTTCGGGTGCGGCATTGCTAAGAGCCAGTTCGTGAATCTTCGATTCGCGATAATGCAGCGCGTGCGTCAACAGTGGATCGCGGCGTTCGGAAATCAATCGTTGCGCCATGCGACGCTGCCAGTTGTTCCTGCTCGCCAGCAGGCCGGCGAGTTGCTCGGTATTCAACTTCGCCAGATTCATCTCACGCTGCGGCCTGCTCGCCACGGTCTTGCCCTTTTCATTCCCCACCCAGACGACGCGCCAAATGCGTCCCAACTCGCGGTCCACACCTTCGGGATCGGCCTGGGCGTTTTGGTAGCAGGGATACTTGTCGCACCAGTCAGCAATCCAGACCACGCCGTCGGGACCGGTCTGCATGCTGACCGGACGGAACCACCGATCGTCGCTGGCGAGGAAGGTGCCACCGCCGACCTGGTAATCGCCTTTGCGCGGGCCGAGCAGTTTGGTCTCGCGCTCGGCCTTGTAAGTCGAGCCGACTGGCGTGAGGCGGTCGCTGTTGATGGCGCTCTCGTGGATGTTGCCGATGAAGACTAGCCCCTGCCATTCGGACGGCCATTGGTCGCCCTGGTAAATACAGATGCCCGAGTGGGCGGCGCGGAAGTGCCGCCAATCCACAATGGCCGGCAAGCCCTTGCTCGGCAGATCGCCTGCGTAGCCGTAGGGATTCGCCCAGGTGCCGCCCTGGCGATTGTATTGCCCGCCCGGCGCTATGTGGAACAGGTGGTGAATTACGCACGCGCTAACGAAGGCGTCGCCCCGCTCGTTCCAATCCACCCCCCACGGATTGCTCGTGCCGTCAGCGAAGACCTCGAACTTTTTCGTGCGCGGATGGTAGCGGGCGAGCGCGGCGTCCATCTGCACCCCGAAGCCATCGGGATCGTGAGCCCCGGGATCGCGCACCTTCGAATGCGTAAAGACACCGTGGGTCATGTAAAGCCAGCCGTCTGGTCCCCAGGCGAAGCCGTTGAGCAACTCGTGGCGATCCTCCATTCCGAAGCCGGTCTTCAGGACCGTGGTCTTGTCCGCCTTGTCATCGCCATTGGTGTCTTCGAGGAACAACAAGTCCGGCGCGACGCCCAGGTAAACGCCGCCGTTGCCGAGCGCCAGCCCGGTGGCGAGTGAGTAACCTTCGGCGAACACGGTCACCTTGTCCGCCTTGCCGTCGGCGTCGGTGTCTTCGAGGATCTTGATGCGGTCCCGGCCCTTTTCGCCCTTCTTCGCGCCCCTGGGATATTCATACAATTCGAGCACCCAGAGCCGCCCGCGTTCGTCCCAGGTCATGGCGACGGGGTTGACGACTTCCGGTTCGCTGGCGAACAGGCGCACTTCGAAGCCGGGTGGCACATTGATTTTCTTCTCCGACTCCAGCGGCGCCAGCGGCGGTGTCTCGGTCGCCTTGTAAACGCCGGTGAGCTGTTTGCCGGAGGGCGCGTTCGTATAGATGGTGAAGCCCAGGGGCTTGGTGTGGTCGGGCCGGTAGTCTGCCGCCCGAGCCGTCTGTGCGAACGCCGCGAGCGCGAGGAGATAGGCGAGTCGTCTCATAGCTGGAGGCCGGAGCGTAGCCGACAGAGAAGCGCACCTGCAACGCCGTTCCTGCTTCCCGCGTCAAAGGTCACCGCAGGCAGGCGGGCTGCGCGCCGCGGAAGATGTGGAAGCCGGGTTCAGCCCGCTTCCGGCTCGCCAGCAGGTGCCGCGCGGGGCAGGATGAAACCGCGCTGAAACGGGGTGCGGCGCTCCACGGTGATTTACTCGTTGGCTTTGCCCCTGCCCATCTCCTGCAGCAGCGAATCCACAGCCTCATCCAGCGCCTTCTCGCGCGGGCCCCTGAAGCGGATGACGCCTTTGTGGTCGAGCACGTAGATGGTCGGCCAACCGAGGACGTTCCACTTCGAGGCGATGGGGCCTCCGGTGTTGCCGCCGTCCCAGAAGGAGCGCCAAGTCATGTTCTCTTTCTTGAGCACCTGTTTGAGCTTCGATTTGGGATCGCTGTTCACGCCGACGAGGGCAAACGGCTTATCCTTCAACCGCTGCACGAGCGACCGCTCGTGTGGGTACATGGCCCGGCAAGGGCCTCACCAGTCGCCCCAGAAGTCGATGACCACCACCTTGCCGCGATAATCGCTCAACTTGAACTTCTTCCCCGCCACGTCCTCGCCTTCGATATCGGGCGCGGTCATGCCGATGGCAAGGTTGCGGATCTCGAACAATTCGCCCTTGGCGGCGTCGGCCAGCGTATGTTCGTAGCCCTTCACGTCGCCGTAATTGGCGGCGACTTCTTCAAAATGCTTCTCGGCTTCGGGGATGTTGCTGCTGCCCGAGCGATCCCGGGCCCGCAGCGCCCGGCCCAAGGCATAGGTCGCCCAGCCTTTGACCTCATGCTCCGTCGCTTCCTTGAGCAACGAACGCAGCCACGGCTCGGCGATCGCGCGCTCAGAGTAAACCAACGATTGAGCGACGTTTTTCATCTGTGGGCTCTTTGCGTGGTGTTTGAGCAAAAGCTCCAGGCTCGTCTCACGCTCCTTTCCGTCGCGGCAGTTGGTGGATATCCAAACCAGCGCGTCGAGCGCGGCGCTGTCCCGCAGGTCTTCTTGCGCCAACTCGAGGAAACGCTTCGCATAGCTGCCGGGCTGGGGATATCGAAGCTTCTCGCGCTCGGCGTCCGTTTTGGCGGCGCTGGATGCTTTGAAATACTCCTCCCTGGCGGTTTGGAATTCCTTCACGAGCGCCTCGTAGCGCTTGGAAAGCGCGCTGGTCGATTCGTTCTTCTTTGGACGATCCTCAGCCTGGGCGGCGAGCCATCCGGCGCCACCGGCAAGGATAAGAAGGGATAACAGGATTTGTTTCATGCGTGCCTCCATTGGTCGGTTTCGTTCACGGCCACAAGTTGTTGAATGCCGCATTGGCGATTTGGATTCAATCTTTCTTTTGGCTGTTCACGGGACGCGTCAAGTGCTATTGGATTCTGCATCATCGTGCAAAGCCGTGCGTCACTCCTTTCGCTGGCTTCCCTCGTGCTCGGCGTAATGGGCGCTGCTGGCGGGCAACTGTCCGGATTGGTGCAGGACAATCTGGGCCACGGGCTGAGCAACCTGACCGTTAAGGCGAGCTTCTACGATTCCATCAGTGGCTCGACCCAGGCCGTTACCAACACGGACGCTTCGGGTCACTTCTCCCTGTCGGGCGAATCGGACTCGTGGGACGTCGAGATAGCGCCTGGCGCATTGAATGCCCGGGGATACCTAAGCGTATCCAAGCAACGCGTCTACGTGAGCGGCGATACGCGGGTGCGGTTCACGACCCGCAGACTGGATTTCACCCATCGCATTGTCGGTCAGTTGGTGGACGAGGCGGGTTTCCCGCTGGCGGGCTACTCATTGCGCGCCCGCATCACGGAGAATAACGCGCTGTTCGAAACCAACGTGATGACGGGCAACGACGGCACGTTCCTCATTGCCGCCACGCCCGCGGTCTGGACCTTCCGCGGCCTGGCGCCGCCCCAGGGGATGGGCACCGTGCGGGTCTTTGGTGACCAACCCGTGGAAGTCGACGTGACGAATATGCAGAAGCAGGTCACCCTCACCGCCCCGTCGGTCGCGTCGACCATTCTCGTGGCGACGACCAATCTCGGTGGCTGGGATATTGCCGTCGAAACCGAGGCGTTCGGGCAGAACTACCGATTGCTGCAGACTGTTCCGACAGGAGTGCAAACCGTTCCGCTGGCCTTCCATGTCTTCAATGGCGTCTGGCGAGTTTCTGTCACGAATAGTGATCCGGCGCGCGTTCTGCCTTCCGTGACGCTGCCAATGCCCCGCGAGGTTGCGGTGACCAACCTGGGCGTTTCACTGATGCTTGCCGGCATCACGACGCCTGCTCCGGCGCTGTTCTCCCAACGCATCCGCCTGGTCACGACAAGCGGCACCGCCGTGACCAACGCTGCCGTGTCCGCCAGCTCCGGAACGGAGTTTCCGGGTTATCCCCTGCCGCCCCAGCCGCTGCCTCCGCAGCCCAACGGCACGCCAGGCGTAATCGATCTTCGGCTGCTGGCCGGCCGTTGGACGATCATCGCTTCGACTCGCTCCTTCTTTGCCGGCTGGGACATCTCGCGCGAAGTCGTCATCACTCCGAACTCGCCGCTGCCGGAGGTCACGCTGGTCTTCCCGGAGCCGGATGTTGGACCCCGCCTTTTTGGAACACTCACCGCTGCGGGAGCGCCTCCCGAGGGCTCTCACTTGGTTTCACTGCGGCACACCAGCAGCGAGACCAACTATCTCGCCACCCTGCTGACCGATGGGCTCGGCCGATTCGGCACAAATGTTCCGCCCGGGAATTGGCAGGTGCAGACTTACGCCAATTGCCCGCTCGCTTCCGCAGTGGACGTTTCCAACCAGGACGTGGAGGTCAACTTCGAGTACTTGATCCCGGCGCCAGGGCAGTCCATACCGGTCAGCCTCCGTGTTGTCGATGATCGGGGCGAAGCCGCTACGGACGTCTGGGTAAACCTGTTCGGCTTCGATTCTCAATATCTCCATGCTGACCCAGTCCTCTCCCACCCGCTTCCGCCGGCCATCTGGAGCGCGACTTTGGATGAGCCGTTTTATGTGGGCGCGACCCCAACCTATCGGCTGAACCCAAGCCTGAAGTGGCAGCTCCCTCCTGACGCGACGTCAACCAATCTCGTACTCGTGACCCGCCACACGACCTCCCGCATCGATGGCCGGCTCCGCGATGAACAGGGTCGCCTCCTCCTCAGCGGCAATGCCGCTGCCTGGACCAGTGTGAACGGGACCAATTACTCCGTCTCCGGTACAATCGCCTCCGGCTACTTCTCGTTGAACGTTTTTCCGGGGGAGTGGCAGGTGGGAGCCGCCTTCTCGGGCAATCCGGATGTCGGCGCCTATCCGGGCGTCGCTCGAGCCGCGCCGACGACATTGGCTCCGTTGAGCCTGTACACCAAACCGGCGTCGCAATTTGTTCGAGTGACAAACGAGGTGGTTCGTTGCGAGTTCGTCGCTACGAACATCCCGGACCTGGTCACGTTGAGCATTACGGTCGTGCGAGAAGATGGCGGGCCCGTCGGCGGCCTGAACATCGTTGCGACCAGTCCGGTGACCAGTCGATTCAGCCCTTCCGACCTGGACGGCAAGGCCACGTTCAGCGTAGCTCCGGGTCCGTATCTCATTTCCGCGCGCCCTGGCTTTTACGAGGTCATCGTCGATCCGCAGCTTTGGCCCGTGTATTCCGCTAATGTTGTCGCACCATCGAATCACGTGGTCCTCGTGGCGCGTCGACCGCGCACGTGCATTCCTGGCGGTATCTTCAATGCTCCTTCGCTTGGCCTTCAACCGCAGTTGCTCGTCAGCACCGAGGCCCACGGCACGAATTACTCCATCATCGTTTGCCCGGACACGGACGGCACCTTCTGTGCGCCTGTCTTTCCCGGCCAATGGACCGTCGCAATCAGTTCCAGTACACTGCCTGGCAACGGAATTCAGACCGTCGCCCCGCGCGAAGTGACTGTGTCGCAAATCGGGTCGCCGCCCCGCGCCGACTTTAGCTTGGTTCCCATTACTGGCGATTTCCGGTCGGCGCGCTTCCTGTCCCCCGTGCGCCTGCCTGACGGCCGAGTGCGCCTGCAGTTGGACGGTCAGGCCCCGTTGACGTGGCGCATCGAGCGAAGCGAGAACCTGCGCGACTGGAGTATCGTCGCCATTAAATCGGCTGCCTATCGGCCCCTCGCCTTTGAAGATCCTTCAGCGCCTTCGCGCGGCGCCGCTTTCTATCGGGCGGTTTGGGTAAGGTAAGGTTACTTCACCAACTGCAGAGCGCGCTTGACGATCTCGTCGACCAATTCGAGACGGCCGACGCCTTCGTAGCCGCAAGACAACATTCCAGCGTCGGGCCCGACAACGTGGGCACCGCGGGATTTCAAGGTGGCGATGTTCTGTTGCGTAGCGGCGTGCTGCCACATCTTGCCGTTCATTGCGGGAGCAACCACGAGCGCGGCAGCCGGGTTCAGCGCCAGGGCGACGCAGGTGAGGGCATCATCCGCGATACCGTGGGCAAGCTTGGCGATGACGTTCGCCGTGGCGGGGGCGATGAGTAGGAGGTCGGCCGAATCAGCCAGCGTGATGTGTGTTGGCTTCCAGCCTTCCTCCTCGTCATAGAGGTCAGTGACGACGGGATGGCGGGAGAGCGTTTTGAAAGGCAGCGGCGTGATGAAACGCAACGCGTCGGGGGTCATCACGACGTGAACGTTGTGACCGGCCTTCGTGAGATGGCTGGCCACATCGACGGCCTTGTGCGCGGCGATGGAACCCGTGACGCCGAGCACGATCGTTTTTGGGCTGCTCATTGTTCTTCGTTAAATCGTTGAATGGTTAAATAGTTAAAATGGTAAATCGGCCACTTGCAGAATGCTTTCACCGTTTTAACGATTTGACGATTCACGATTTTAACGATCTAACCATAGCGCTCACTCATACTCCGGCAACGGCACCCGCGCCTGTTTCATCTTCTCCGCGTCGATGATCGATTCCATTCGGCGCAAGTCCTCGCCCACGCTGGAACTGACAATCACGTAATCGAAGTGCCTCGCCTGCGCGAGTTCATGGCGGGCGACGCCGAGGCGCTTCTGGATGGCGGCCGGGGCATCCTGGCCGCGTTTGCGGAGGCGCTTTTCGAGCACGTCCAGCGAGGGCACGGCAAGGAACACCGTCACCAGCGCGCGCCGCAATTCGGGATCTTCCTCCGCCGCGGCGCGGATGGCAGCGGCGCCTTGCACGTCGATATTCAACATGACATCGCGGCCGGCGCGTAGTTTGCCAAGCACTTCTGCCTTCAAGGTGCCGTAACTGTTGCCGAAAACGGTGGCATGTTCGAGGAAATGGCCGGCCTGCACTCGCTTGAGGAAGTCACCGGCTTCCAGGAAAAAGTAGTCGACCCCTTCCCGCTCACTGGGACGGGGCTGTCGCGTGGTGCAGGTGATGGCTCGAGTGAGGTTCGGCCGGGTCTTGAGCACCTGCTCGCAGAGAGTCGTCTTGCCGGCGCCGGAAGGCGCGGAAAGCACGAAGAGCACGGGGGGCAGAGGTTCGGGCGCGTGCCGGGTGGAGGCAGGCTCAGGAGGCTGGGAAGGGGCGCGGCTCATTCTACGTTCTGGGCCTGCTCGCGAAATTTCTCGAGCTCGGTTTTGAGCACGACGACTTCGCGCGAGATCGAACCGTCGTTGGCTTTGGAGCCGATGGTGTTGATCTCGCGGTTCATCTCCTGCGCCAGAAAGTCGAGCGTGCGCCCGACCGGTTCCTTCGACTTGAGGCAATCGTCGTACTGCTGGAAATGGCTATGCAGGCGCGTGAGTTCCTCGGAGATGTCCGAACGGTCGGCGAAGAACACGACTTCCTTGAGCAGACGTTCTTCGTCGATCTGGAGGTCTTCGAGACCCGCGCTCTTGATGCGGTTGACGAGCTGGTCGCGATAGCGTTTCTGGACGAGGGGCGCCTGCTTGCGGACGCGGGCGACAGCCTTGCGCATCGTGTCGATGCGCCCACACAGATCCTTCCGAAGGCTGAGGCCCTCGCGGGAACGCATCTTCAGCAACATCGCCAGCGCCTGCTGGAGCGACTTATTGACGGCCGGCCAGAACGCCTCGGCGTCGCCGACTTCGTCGCCGGGTTCGAGAACTCCCGGGGAACGGACGACGAGGTCGAGCGAAAGGTCGTTTGCCAGCTTAAGCTTGCGGGCGAGCTGGCGCAGTTCTCGAGCGTATGCCTCGGCGAGCGGGGCGTTGAGGCGCACGCGAGCAGATTCGTTGCCTTCCGCGGCATGCAGCGTGACGCGGCAGGTGAGCCGGCCGCGGGCGATGCGCCGGTTGATCTCGTCGCGGATCTGGGCCTCGAGAACTTCAAGTTCGCGCGGAAGGTTGATCGAGATTTCACCCTGCTTGCGGTTCACGGAGCTGAGCTCGACGGTGAGCTTGAAGCCGTCCTGGGAGCATTCGCCCCAGCCATAGCCCGTCATCGATTTCATGCGCCGAAGTTTGGAAAAAAGGGTGCGACAGAGCGAACCTATTTTCCTGGCGTCTTGAGCGCTGCCACTACGGGCTCGACGGCTTTCAGCGTTGACTGGATGTGGCGTCGTTCCTTCTCCCCGAAACGCTGGAACGGCTCCGCCATGAAGTCGTCGCACAAGCCAAGGCAACTCAGGGCGCATTTGACGGCTTTGATGACGGCGGAGGGGTGCAGGCAACCGCGGTAGATCTCGCTGGCGACGCTCATGGTCATGGAGTGCAACTCTCGCGTGCGCGGCAAATCGCCCCTCTGAGCGGCTTCATACAACTCCACGTAAAGTCGTGGAAAAATGTTCGCGCTGGCGCACACCCCGCCATGGCCGCCGAGAAGCACGGACTCCGCCAGGAGTTCCTCGGGCCCGACCAGCAAGGACCAGCCGGCGCGAGCGCGCGTCAGTTCGCGGACGCGGTTGAAGTAGATCATGCTGCCCGAACTGTCCTTCATCCCGACAATGCGCGGCTGGTCTACCGCCCAGCGAACGACGTCGAGTTCGAACGCCACTTTCGTCAGCGGCGGCACATGATAGAGAAAAACGGGCAGCGGCAGCTCGGGAAGAATGTGTTCGAGGTATTCGCGCAGTTCCGCCTGCCCTTCGGGCATCGCGTAGGGCGGCGAGAGCACGACGGCATCCGCGCCCGCTTCGGCGGCGGCGCGCGCCAGGTTGACCGACTCCACGAACGACGTGTCGGTGATGCCGGCGAGCAAGGGCACGCGACCGTTCACCAGCTTGGAGGAGCGCTCGATCAACTCGCGGCGCAAACGGTGGCTGACACTTGTGCCCTCCCCCGTCGTTCCGAGCAGGAAAAGTCCGTGGACGCCGCCCGCGAGCAAGTGCCGAATGACGCGCTCGAGTCCCGGCAGGTCGAGCGTGTCACGGTCCTTAAGCGGCGTGACCATCGGCGGAATGATTCCGCGGAGGGGAGTAGGCAGTTGGCTCATTTGGCGTCCTTGAAGCGGAAAGCTGGCTTGCCCGTGAGGGCGGTGCTGGTAAACGACGGACACCAGAACTTCTCGACGTGTTCTATGACGAGTTCCGTGCCGGCAAAATGACTGACCTTCGGCGGCTTGTCCGGGTTGTACATCGTGTCCGTCATATCGCGAAGCAGCGCCACGTTCTTGCCGACGTGGACCATTTGCCGGATCGCGAATGGCCGCCCGAGCACACACATGTTCAGGTGCACGCCACAAAGGATGACGTTGTCGATGCCGCGCTCGGCGAGCAAGTTCCAGGTTTCCTGGCCGTTGTCGGTAATGGCGTCCTGCGCGGCAATCTCAATTGCAGGAGTTTGCCGCGTCCAGGCTTCGCGGATTTCGCATTTCACCTTGCAATCGCAACCCATGTCGGAGTCGTCAATTGGCAGCGAGGGTTCGCGTTTGGGATCGGGCCAGCACCAGGCGGTGCCCCAACGATTGGAGGTCGAGAGCGGCACTGGCGTGGCTGCAAACGGCGCGGCCAGCGCGCGCTTGCGCTGCGGAGTGTCCTTGTAAAAGGCGGTTACGCTGCTTGGCGCGTGGATTATGAAGACGCCTTTGCCGCGGACAATCCTGACCATCTCATTCATCGTGCCGGCGAGTTCGCCGACGCGGAGCGCGGCGGACTTGCACCAGTGGTCGTCCCACATGTCGCAAATGATGAGGGCCGTCTTATTGGCTGGCCACACGGCGTTCGTCTCGGTGATGGGGCGAGAGTCCGGGCTAGCTCGCGCTTGGGCACGGGAGCGGAGTGGAAGATGGAGTTGGGAATCGGCGCTGTTCACATCAGTTGCGGCAGCCAGCAGACACATGAGCCCGCCAACCACGGCGGGGAAGACTGTAGCGCGCATAAGCATCAGGGCGCATGATTTCTAGAACGGCGCCGGGATTCAACAATTGGTTTGCGAAGCCAGGCTTGGCAAGGGAGCCATCCTCAGGGCCCGGAAGAGGCGAAACAAAAGCACGCTGGCGTACTCACTGCGCCAACAGGATGCTGATGTCGTTGCTTTCGACGTTGTTGGTGATGAAGTCCGGCTTGCTGTCGTGGTTCACGTCAATGACTTCGATGCGCCAGGTGCCTCGCCCTGTGCGAAAGGGAGACCCGGCCGCGCGTTGAAAACCGCCGTGACCGTCGCCGAGAAATACCGCGACGCCGTGTTCTGCGCCAAATGCAAGGTCGATCTTGCGGTCGCGATTCAAGTCCACGGGCACAACGCTCCAGCCGCGGTTGCCGAGTTCCAGCGGCGAATTGTTCGCCTGCACAAAGTTTCCCTTGCCGTCGCCAAGGTGAAGCGTGGCGA
>Ga0134127_10003536_pt1 | contig 11247 bp, 5 predicted proteins | sample KB31753_FD_96459 | JGI IMG/M metagenome (GOLD analysis project Ga0134127, IMG submission 96459) | Terrestrial soil microbial communities with excess Nitrogen fertilizer from Kellogg Biological Station, Michigan, USA - KB3-175-3 | ecosystem: Environmental > Terrestrial > Soil > Unclassified ...
CGCGAATGTGTCCACGACAAACAATCCGCCGCCCCGAAGCGTGACGAATGCAAATTGTCCGGTCTCATCGAAATCGGGACAGATCGGCGCGTTGTCCGGTCTGAGTACCGGGTGCTCGCGCGGCAAGCCGTTTGGTGTCGTACCCACTGCCAGTTCGAGCGTGCCGGCTGCATCATAGGTGAAGGTGTTGGTCGAGTAGTCAGTGAGTATGCGATGCAGCTTCTTTCCGTTCTGGTCGGCAACGATTACGAACGTGTCATCTTCCGACGGAACTGCGGCGTGTGCTTGAGTGCCTACATCCACAGCAGCCACCGGCGTGCGCGTGGCTGCGTCGAGGAATAGCACGTGGCCCGTAGCCACGAACGAAACCACGACGTGAGTGTTTGCCTCATTGAGAAACAACATGTGAGGCCGGGTCGGCGCGGTACCCGTCTGAGCTACGCACAGGTTCCGTGACGCTTGCCCCAGATCAATCACCTCCGGAGAGGCGTCTGACGCATTCTCGCCATTAAGCTTTTCACCGTCATAGATGTAGATCGTGCCCCCGCTGTCCACCGCATCGGTTATTGTGCCGTTCGCATTTTCGTCCCTGGTATTCGACTGATCCATAATCCAGACCTCAAACTTATTTTCGTTCTCGGCCGGCTCGCCCATAAATGCAGGCGTGTTGATCCTGAAAGCTACAAACAGAAGCGTCGAGACAAGTAATATCCCTCGTTTCATAGGTACCTCCGCAGTTGGATTTTTCGTCTTATTAGAGGCAGGCCGCCGCACAGGGGCTGAAGTTCAAGCCTGTCCTCATTGGCTTAGGCGGGAACGGTGTTGGAAAACTTGCATGACACCCGGGAAAATTCCTTTGAAGTGAGGATCAGGTTATAATCCTCACTTCTGTGGCCGACCATTATTGCAGGGAGGATCGGATGCCTTCGCCGAAAGAAGTAACTCAACTACTTCTAGCCTGGAGCCAGGGAGATCGGTCAGCTCTCGAAGAGCTCATGCCGCTGGTTTATGACGAGCTGCACAGAATGGCCAGGCGATATATGGTTCGTGAACAGGCCGCGCACACCCTCCAGGCCACCGCGCTGGTGAATGAGGCTTACCTGCGCATGGTGGATTTGCGAAAAGTGCAGTGGCAGAATCGCGCTCACTTTTTTGCCGTTTCGGCGCAGTTGATGCGGCGGATCCTGGTAGATTTCGCGCGCTCGCGCAACTATCAAAAGCGTGGCGGAGGCCGGCGGAGGGTTACGTTAGATGAGGCCCTGGAGGTATCGCCCGAACAGGATGCCGATCTGGTGTTGCTTGATGACGCTCTGAACGCTCTGGCTGCCATCGATGACCGGAAGAGAAGGGTCGTGGAGCTCAGATTCTTCGGCGGGCTGACGGTCGAGGAAACCGCTCACGTGCTGGAGGTTTCGCCGGATACGGTCATGCGCGACTGGAAGATGGCAAAGGTGTGGTTGTTACGGGAAATGACCGGAGACGCGCGAGATGAGGCCTGAGCGGTGGCGCGAAATCGAGGACCTTTATCACCAGGCTTTGGCGCTTAAGGGCGGCGAGCGTGCGGCGTTTCTCGATCGGGCCTGCGAAGGCGACGACGACCTGCGTCGCGAGCTGGAGTCTTTGCTCTCATTCGAGAGTCGCGCTGAGAACTTTATCGAGTTGCCGGCGTTTGAAGTCGCTGCAACGATGTTAAGAGATCAAACCCCTTCCCCGATCGGGAAAAACATAGGCCCCTACCAGATTCTCTCCCTGATTGGCGCGGGAGGAATGGGAGAAGTTTACCTCGCGCTCGACTCCAGACTCGGCCGCAAAATCGCGCTCAAAGTGCTGCCCCGGGAATACACACAGGATCCAGAGCGGCTGCGGCGCTTCGAACAGGAAGCTCGCGCGGCATCGGCACTGAATCATCCAAACATCGTCACCATTTTCGAGATTGGGCACGATCCGGATGCACACTATATTGCCAATGAATACATCCAGGGAGAGACGCTTCGGCACAGGCTAGGGCAGGGCGCGATCGATCTGACACTGGCGCTGGACATCGCCTGCCAAATCGTTAGCGCGCTTGCCGCGGCGCACGAGGCCGGCATCGTTCATCGTGACATCAAGCCGGAAAACCTGATGCTGCGGCCAGATGGTTATGTCAAAGTCCTCGACTTCGGCATCGCAAAGCTGACCGAGAAATACACAGCCACGGTAAGCACAGAAGCACATACAGCGGTTGCGATCAGCACCGAGACGGGAGTGGTGCTTGGGACGACAAGTTACATGTCGCCTGAACAGGCTCGCGGGCAGGAACTGGACGCTCGCTCCGACCTCTTCAGCCTCGGGGTGGTGCTCTATGAGATGATCACCGGCACGCCACCGTTCAAGGGCCCGACAAGCGCTGACGTGCTGGCTGCGATACTTATTCAAGAACCACCGCCGCCCTCGAGTGTAAGGGCCGATGTGCCGGAGGCTTTGGATCAAATTGTCAGAACGGCCCTCAAGAAAGACTGCGAGCAACGCTTTGCCGACGCGCGAGCCCTACTGAGCGAGTTGAGAAGCCTGAAGCAAAGAATTGAGTTCGAAGGCGAGCTTGAGCGTTCGAGTGGCGGTCTAAAAGCGGAGCTTGCCGCCGCCGCGGAACAGGAGTCGCAGCCACGGGAGTCTCAGGACGTCATATATTCTCTCGCAGTCCTGCCTCTGGCTAACACGCTCGATGATCCGAGTATGGACTACTTCAGCGACGGCGTGACTGAGAGCATTATCAACTCGCTGACGGCGCTGTCCGATCTTCAGGTGATGGCCTGGAGCACTGTCTCCGGCTACAAGAACCAGCAGGTTGATCCGCGCAAAATCGGCCGCGACCTTGGAGTGCATGCGGTACTCACCGGAAGGTTAATTCAGCGGGGTGACCGCCTGATCATCAAGACCGAGCTGGTAAACGCGAGCAGCGGCTCGCTTATCTGGGGCGAATCCTATGGATGTGAGCCGTCCGACATTTTCCGCGTCGAGGAAGAAATCTCAAGGGAGATCTCTGAAAAGCTGTTGATCCGATTGACTACAGACGAGCGAAGACGACTCACCAGGCGCTCTACCAATAACACCGAAGCATATCACGCATATCTCAAAGGGCGTTACTGTTGGAACAAGCGGACGGACCAGGATGTAAGACAGGCGATCGAATATTTCAAAGAAGCAATCGAGAGGGAGCCAGGTTATGCGCTGGCTTATGCGGGACTTGCCGATTCATACATAATTCTCGGATCAGGTGGCATCGCAACGATGCCCCAAAACGAAGCTTGCCCGCGAGCGCGCGAAGCGGCAATGAGGGCGCTTGAGATTGATAGCCGGTTGGCTGAGGCGCACGCATCACTTGGCTATTGTCTGACAAGTTACTACTGGGACTGGCCGGCGGCGGAGCGTGAGTTCAAACAAAGCATCGAGCTAAAACCGGGATATTCGAACGCTCATCACTGGTACGGATTTGTTTATCTGGTTGCCAGAGGAGAGCTGGACGAAGCGATCGCAGAAGAAACACGCGCCGGGGAGCTTGATCCGCTCTCGCTTACCATAAGCGCAAACCTGGGTTTGCTGATGTATCTTGCCCGCCGCTATGACAAGGCAATCATCCAGTTTCAAAAAACGTTGGAGATGGATCGGAACTTTGCCTATTCACACTGGCAGCTAGGGCTGGTCTACGAACAAACGGAGATGTACGACGAGGCAATTGTCCATTTCAAGAGGGCCGTTGAGCTCTATGGCCGAAGCACGCTGCCAATGGCGTTGCTTGGACACGCTTACGCCATTTCGGGGAGGAGGGACGAAGCGCTGTCGGTGGTCGCCGAATTGAAATCGCTATCAAACGAAAGACCTGTTTCGAGCTATCGATTGGCGGCAATTTTCGCGGGTCTGGGCGACAAAGAAACTGCATTCCAATGGCTGAGAAGTGCAGTCGAACAACGAGATCCGTGGTTACTATACATCAGGCACGATCCGGTGCTTGATCCGATTCGGTCGGACCGCCGCTTTAATGCCATCGTGCGCAAACTGGGGCTCGATCTCCGATCGTCGTCAGCCAGAGGACGGCGCAACATCGGCGGCTCGTCGCCCGTCGCACCGGTCAGGAGGACTGCCAGAAAAGCGATCAAGTCACTCGCGATTCTGCCGCTTGCCAATACCTCCGGCGATCCCGAAATGGACTACCTGAGCGACGGCATCACTGAGACCATAATCAACACGCTTTCCGAGCTGCCTAAGATTCGAGTCACCGCGCGCGGCAGCGTCTTTCGATACAAGGGCCAGGACCCCGACCCGCAACTTGCAGGGCGCGAGCTCGGTGTTCAAGCGGTGCTGACCGGCAGAATACGCCAGACAGGCGACAAGTTGATGATAGCGACCGAGCTGATCGATGTCGCTAGCGATACACAACTCTGGGGCGAGCATTACAATCGGAATCGATCAGACATCTTTGAGGTCCAGGGAGAAATCGCAAAAGAGATAGCCGAGAAACTTCGACTGAAGCTGACCCGAAAGGAACAAACCAGAATCAAGCGCCAATACACCGAGGATGTCGAGGCCTATCACACTTACCTGAAAGGCCGCTATCTTTGGAATAAACGAACCCCTGAATCACTCAGGAGGGGGATCGAGTTTTTCAAACAGGCGATCGATTTGGACCCGAGCTTCTCCTCGGCCTACGCCGGGCTTTCGGACTCATATACTTTGCTTGTGGTCCGTGAAGCGCTGCCGCCGGATGACGGCTTCTCAAAAGCGAAGGCTGCCGCCAGCAGAGCTTTGGAGATCGATCCGGATTCGGCCGAAGCGCACGCGTCGCTCGGTCACGCGATGCTCCACAACTGGGAGTGGGGGAGGGGCGAGAACGAACTAAAGAAGGCGATCGAGCTTAATCCGCGCTACCCATCTGCCCATCACTGGTATTCGGAGCACTTAACGGCCATGGGACGCTGCGCCGAGAGCATTAGAGAATTGAAGCTGGCTGCCGAGCTCGATCCGCTCTCACTGGTCATCAGCGCGGACCTGGGGCGAGCATTTTATTACGCCCGCGAGTACGATCACGCCATCGAGCAGGAGGCTCGCACCCTCGAACTGGATTCAACATTCTGGCTTTCTCATATCAATCTCGGCCGATCCTACACACAAAAAGGCATGCACGAGGAAGCGGTCACCGAACTTGAGAACGCATGCGAGCTTTCTGTCCGCAATACCGAATCGCTGTCGTTTCTCGCATTCGCTTATGCCGCTGCTGGAAATGGTGAGAAGGCCAGGGAGATCGTAGTCGAATTGGACAGGCAGGCGGAGCAAAAAAATGTCCCGCCCTATCATTATGCAATCGCGCATGCCGGTCTCGGAGACCAGGCTCGCGCTTTCAAATTCCTCGAAAGCGCCTTTGAACATCACTCGGTTGACCTGTTCACACTCAAGGTCGAACCGATGTTTGACGGTCTCCGCTCGGATCCGAGATTTGAGACCCTGCTACGCCGCGTAGGGCTGTGGGGCAAAGAAAATGAGCGCACCAGCGACCCACAAAAAGAAGCGACCGAACGGGTCGCTCGACGCGCCCCCGCAGGCATCGCGATTCTGCCGTTCAGACCCATCAACCCCGAACAGCGCGACGAGTATCTCGAGCTTGGGATCGCCGACGCCTTGATTACCAGGTTGAGCGACATCAAGCAGGTGGTAGTCAGACCAACCAGTTCGGTCCGCAAATACACCGACCTCGAGCAGGACCCGGTGGCGATCGGAAAAGAAATGCTGGTTGAGTCGGTGCTTGAAGGCTGTATACAAAAGTTGAGCGACAGGATTCGAGTCACCGCGCGTCTGGTGAGAGTGGAAGATGGCTCCTCGCTTTGGTCGGGCAAATTTGATGAAGACTTTACGGACATATTTGCGGTTGAGGATTCGATATCTGAAAGGGTCGCCGCCGCGCTGGCGTTGAGGCTAACCGGCGACGACAGGGAGCGGCTTAGAAAGCGGTATACCGACAACACCGCTGCCTATAATGCTTATCTAAAGGGGCGCTACTACTGGAACAAGAGAACGGAAGAATCGCTGAACAAAGCGGTCGAGTACTTTAATCAAGCGGCCGAGATCGACCCCGATTACGCATTGGCCTATGCAGGCCTCGCCGACTGTTACACCAAGCTTGGAGACGTAGGAGTCACTGCGATGACATCGAGAGACGCTTTCGCGCTTGCCCACCAGGCAGCACTGAAAGCTCTTAAGATCGACCCCTCGCTTCCGGAGGTCCATGCATCGCTTGGGCACCTCAATATGCATCTCCTGAGATGGGATGATGCCGAGCGCGACCTCAAACGGGCGATCGAGCTCAACCCCAACTACGCGAGTGCACACCACTGGTATGCCTATTTTATGGCCTTTCACCGCCGGTTCCACGAGGCGCTCAAAAGGATCGATATAGCTCAGCAACTCGACCCGCTCTCGTTGCCAATTGCCGACAGCGTTGGCGAGTTTCTTTATTTCGCTCGCCGCAACCACGAAGCCAGCGAAGCATTTCGCAAAACGCTGGAGATGGATCCTGTCTTTCTTGCCAGCCGGATCAATCTCGGACGTGTTTATGAACAGCTGGGCATGTTCGGCGAGGCAGAAGCGGAGTTTCTCAAAGCTCGAAGCGCCACCGGTGAGAGCATCGACGCGCTGGCGGCACTCGGACATACATATGCGATGTCAGGAAACCAAACAGCGGCGCGTGAAATCCTTGCTCAGCTGATCGAGCTTTCGAAAAAGCGTTACGTCTCACCATACGATATTGCATTAATACATGCTGCTCTGGGAGAGATTGATGATGCGTTTGGGTGGCTTGAAAACGCTTATGATCGATGCGTCGAGTGGATGATATACACGAACATCGACCCAAGACTCGATCCGCTGCGGCCGGACGCGAGGTTCGATGATTTGCTCGCGCGTCTTGGGTTTGCGAACTGCCGGCCGATGTTGGTCCTTGACCGATCTTAGCGTCTTTGCGCTGAAACTTGATCTTGCCGCCCGGAACATCAAAAGAGCTTCCAACCTCTTCGTGATGAACTCGACTGAGGCTGGGAATGAGAGTTCCGCACTCAAGAGCTTAACGGGAAACCAGAGAAAGGATGCATATTAGAGGTAGGGAAGGGTGGCTTGCCCCCGCCCTTCCGAATCGCGCGCTATGAAAGTAGCGGGGGCAAGCCACCCTTCCCTACCTCTAATCTTCTTCGGAATGAAGTCGACTTTGAAGCTGGGAATAAGCCTTCCCCCCGACGAGCTCACCCAACCAGTTCACCCATTGTCCGCACAGCCTCGATGTTGCCCGTCCCGCAGATCAAAGTCGTGACCCCCGCTTCCTTCCAAACCGCGAGTTGATCCTTGATTCGTTCTCTTGGTCCGCATAGCGCAATCTCGTCCACAAGCTCATCGGGGACGGCAGCGATTGCTTCGTTCTTCTTGCCTGCCAGATAGAAGTCTTGAATGGTTTTCGCGGCATCCTCGTAGCCATATCGGCACGCAAGATCGTTGTAGAAATTCTTTCCTCTCGCCCCCATCCCTCCGATGTACAACGCCAGGTTCGGCTTCACGTGCATGCGGCATGCATCTGTGTCGTCGCCTACCACCACGCTGACCGTTGGGGCGATATCGAAATCGGCCAGCGCCTTTCCATCAGTCCGACGCGCGAATCCCTCCTCGAGCGACTTCCTAAACACGCTCACCCGCTTTGGCGAGAAGAACACCGGCAGCCAGCCGTCCGCGATTTCGGCCGCAAGCGCGACATTCTTCGGACCGATTGCGGCAACATAGATCGGCACGCTCGACCGCAGCGGATGCACAATCAGCTTGAGCGGCTTGCCCAGCCCGGTTCCGCCCTTCACCGGTATGTCGTAGTACTCGCCGTGATGCTCGAGCGGCTGCTCGCGCTTTAGGATTGATCGAACAATTTCGACATACTCGCGCGTTCGGGTTAGCAGCTTGCCGTAGACGACTCCGTGCCAGCCCTCGACCACTTGCGGCCCGGACGCACCAATTCCCAGCATGAAACGTCCGCCAGTCAACAAATCAATCGTCGCCGCGGTCATAGCGGTCATCGCCGGGGTGCGGGCGGGCATCTGCATGATCGCGGTTCCGACGTTTATTCGTTCGGTGTGCGCCGCAAGCCATACAAGCGGGGTCACCGCGTCCGACCCGTACGCTTCAGCAGTCCAGAGTGAGTGATAACCGAGCCGCTCGGCTTCTCGGGCGATTGCGATGTTGTCGGAAGGTCCTGATCCCCAGTAACCAAAGTTCAATCCGAGACGCATTATGCTTCCTCCATCGCCGGTCTACCCTCAGCCGCCACCCCTGCTTCGGATTTCGAGTCTTTGAACAGCAACACAAAGAGAATCGCTACCAGCGCGGCGAACGCAGCCGGGATGTACCAGATCATGCGCCAGTCTTTTCCGCCGTTCGTCGTAAACAGATCGACGATATTACCGCCAAACGCCGACCCGATACCAATACCGACCCCGTAGGTGATCAACGCGATCAACCCCTGCGCGCTTGCCCGGATCTCCTTCGGGGCCTTTCTGTCTGTATAGATCTGACCGGTCACAAAGAAGAAGTCAAAGCAGATCCCGTGCAACAGAATGCCCGCATAAAGCATCCACACTCCGCTGCCCATGTTGCCGTTGGCAAATAAAGCATAACGAACCACCCACGCCAGCATTCCCACCAGCAGAGTTTTCTTGACGCCGAGCCGAACGAGAAACCACGGCATCAATACCATGAAAGCGACCTCGGACATCTGACCCATCGTCATCTTGCCGACGACGTTCTCCATGTGAAGTTCATTGAGGAACGGATTTGCGAAGGCGTAGTAGAACGCCAGCGGAATCGAAATCAACAGCGAACAGACCACGAAGATCAGAAACGATCGTTCCTTCATCAATCGGAGAGCTTTCACTCCGAGAACCTCGCCGAACGTGATTTCCTTTCCTACGTTTTGTGGAGGCGTGCTGGGAAGCGTGAATGAATACAGCCCCAGCAACACCGAACCGATACCCGCCACCTTCATCGGCCATTCGCTTTTTTCGACGTCTGTTACAAAATTGGAAAGAATGTAGCTGATGCTCAACCCCGCTGCGATCCACCCGATAGTTCCCCACACTCGGACTCTTGGGAACTCCTTGTCCGGGCTTTTCATCTGATGAAATGACACCGCGTTAACCAACGCAAGCGTCGGCATGTAAGTTAGATTGTAGAGCAGCAACAGCGCAATGAGTGGTCCCGTCGCAGTGGTGTTAGCAGCGAAATGCATGATTACGCCACCCACCAGGTACAACACACCCATGACCTTTTGCGAAGCGAAATAGCGGTCTGCAATCATCCCGACGAAGAATGGAGATATTATCGCCGCGATGTTGTTCATCAAAAATGCATATCCGATTTGACTGCCGCTGAATCCGATGTTGCCCAGGTGCGTGCCTAGCGTTACAAACCACGCTCCCCAAACAAAGAATTGCAGGAACATCATCAGACTAAGCCGGAAATAGGTTTTAGAATCCATTCATTCCTCCAAGGGGTTCAGGGTTCAGAGTTCAGAGTTCAGGGTTCAGGGTTCAGGGTTCAGGGTTCAGGGTTTCTGGTTTCTGCCTCATTGTCTAGCTTTGGATTGCGGTTAAGCTGCGGCTCACCTGAACCAGAAACTAGAAACTAGAAACCCTGAACTCTGAACCCTAAACCTCACCTATTTCATCTCTTTCACCCGGACTCGACGGAACGACACCTTTGAAATCGGATCGTGGTTCTGTAGCCCTATGTAGCCCTCCGCGCCGCGAGAGCCGTCAAACTCGTTCACTTTCTCTCCGTTCAACACCACCGTGTAGTGCTGCCCCACAATCGTGATCTCGTACTTGTTCCACTCGCCTGCCGGCTTTGACGCAATCTTCGTTGCCGCAAACTGGTCGTAAGCAGAGCCGGTTTGGACCTTCAGCCCGTTCTTATCGCAGTCATCGATCTGGATCTCATACCCTTTAGTCACCGCGTGCCAGGGGTCATCGCTCTTTTCCGGAAAGCGGACAAAGATGCCTGAGTTATTGCACTTGTTCATCACCTTCCACTCGACCTCGAGCGTGTAATCTTTGAACGATTGAGCTTCATAGTAGAGCAGACCCATTCCGGCCTGACTCACCAGCGCGCCGTCTTCAACGATAAAGCTGCCTTTGCCGATGTGTTTCCAGCCGGTGAGATCCTTGCCGTTGAACAACTCGATCCACTTCCCGGAAGGCTTGCTCTGGTAGGTCTCACCGGAAGCGTTACCGTCGTGCGCCGCAAACGCGGCAAGCGCAACGACCATAACCAAAATGGCGGCTATTAATACCTGTCTTTTCACTGTAGTCCTCCCGCAGATCAAAAATCTCAAATCGACAATCGGCAATCGGCAATCGGCAATTACAGATTCCCTTTCTTATGCTCCTCAACAATGTACTCGCAAGCGCGAGCCGTTATCGCCATCATCGTAAGCGTAGGATTCTGACACCCAATCGACACGAAACACGCCCCGTCGGTGACAAACAGATTCTTGACATCCCAGCTCTGATTGAACCGATTGAGAATCGAAGTCTTGCGCTCGTTGCCCATGCGCGCAGTGCCAACTTCATGAATGCACAAACCGGGCGGCGCAAGAGTTTCGCTGGTACGGGTAATCTCGAACCCGGATTCGTGCACCATCTCCTTGATGGTCTCAAGCGCATCCGCGGCCATCGCGCGCTCGTTGTCGCCGTGCGAGCAGTCGATGTGGGCCGCCGGAATCCCCCACTTGTCTTTGACAGTCTTGTTGATCGTCACCCGGTTCTCTTTTCGCGCGAGCATCTCGCCCCACATCCCGATCGAAAAGGGCGCAGCGTCTTTCACCTCGCGGACGATCTTCTTGAACTCCGCACCGAAGCCGGGGATCTGCTTCAAATTCGTCGGCAGCATCCCGCGCTGAGAGCTCCCCTGCATACCGTACCCGCGAATGAACTTTGGATGACGCTCGCTGATATTCCGGAATTTCGGAACATATATTCCATTCGCCCGTCCGTCGTCGTAGTTGTAAGGATATTTGGAGACGACGTGCACCAGGCCCCCGACTCCGATCTGAAAAATATGATACATCAGGTACGAGCCCAATACGCCGGATGAGTTTCCCAGGCCGGCTGGATGCTGCCTCGTAGCGCTGTTCAGCAACAGTCTGGTGGATTCGATCGTCGAAGCGCAAAGCACAACTACCTTGCCGAATAC
>Ga0134127_10003538_pt1 | contig 11243 bp, 2 predicted proteins | sample KB31753_FD_96459 | JGI IMG/M metagenome (GOLD analysis project Ga0134127, IMG submission 96459) | Terrestrial soil microbial communities with excess Nitrogen fertilizer from Kellogg Biological Station, Michigan, USA - KB3-175-3 | ecosystem: Environmental > Terrestrial > Soil > Unclassified ...
CAGGTGGGCGAGCAAAGAGATGTGAACTTCGCTCTCGTCGTTTCCGGGACGACGGCGACTGTCGACGTCACCTCCGCCGAACCTCTGCTGGAAACAGGCAAGACCGATGTCTCAAGCGTGATCGATAGCAAGCAAGTAGCAAACCTTCCCACCACCACAAGCTTTAACGGGATTGGCGGCGTGGCAAACGATTACCAGGGTCTTGCGACGATTGCGCCTGGAGTAAAGTATGACTTTACCACCGTCTCGAGTGACCTGGTTGGACCAGGGTCCGTGAACAATCGCGGTATCCAGGTCAATGTGGACGGCGGCACGATTTCAGATCAGGTCGTGTCGTCGCGCAACGCGCTTGGAGCCTCGGTTGAAGAAGTCAAAGAGTTTCAGGTGCTGACCAACAGTTACAACGCCGAATATGGCCAATCAGGGGGAGTGGTGCTGAATGTAATTACAAGGTCTGGTACCAACGGATTCCACGGAGATGGCCATTACTACACCCGCGGCAGAAATCTGACGGCATCCAATTTCTTTTACAACACCAGCGAAGCCGCAATGTTTCGCCGCGCGCCGTTCCACAAATACGAAGGGGGCTTCACCGCCGGCGGACCCTTTGTTCAGGACCGAACCTTCTGGTTCGCAAGCTACGAGCAGACCAGACAGGCCACGCCTTTGCAACTGACACCGCCGGGCGGCTCGATCAACCTCACCCAGCCGACAAAGGAACTGCTATGGTCGGCAAGGATGGATCACAAGCTCTCGACTAACAATGTTCTCACTGCGCGCTTCAACGTGCAGCGAGACTTACAGGACAACCTGCTTGTTCAGATTGCGAATGTGGCAGCGCCCGAATCACTGGTTTCCAATTTCGTTCACGATCACACGCTGAACATTTCTCTGACCTCGACGCCCACCAGTCATATTGTGAACGAAGCACGATTCTTCTGGCACCGGCTCTTGAGCGGCACTCCGACCAAGACCGAGCAGCCCGGACAGGACGGGCCGAACTTCTATCGCGGCGCCGCATTCTGCTGTCCGCAAGGCGCAGATCAGAATCGCTACCAGTACATCGATAATCTCTCGTGGACCCACGGCGCACATACGGTGAAGGCCGGGGTGAACATCAGTCACTTTCCTTACTTCTCTCTGTTCACTCAGTTCAAATTCGGGCTGTACGCCGGATTTCCGGCTCCTGCGCCCAACGAAGGATTACCGAGTCAGTTCCAGGTCGGGATCGGCCCGGCGCAAGTCGGCGCAACCGACAATATCTACGGCTTCTACGTTCAGGATTCGTGGAGGCCGACGCCGAACCTGACCCTCAACTACGGAGTGCGGTACGACGTGGAGGATGGGGCGTTCGACGGCGGCACGATCAAGGCCGATGTTAAGGGCGGCTGTCTGCAGGGCAACGGCATTGTCCCCGCTTGTTCCTCCGACCATAACAATTTCCAACCGCGGGTAGGCGTAGCATGGACTCCCCGGTTTGAGAGCGGTGTCCTGAATACGCTTTTTGGCAACCAGGACCAGACCGTCATCAGAGCTTCGTTTGCCGAAGTGACTCAGCTTGCGTATCTGAACGTTGTTCTTGATTCGCTGAACTTCGACGGGGTGAATCTGTTCACTACAACGTTCACCCAGCCGTCGGTTCTCGCGTTCTTTCCAAACCGCCCGCCGGACGAGTTTCTGTCGTCGCTGAGACGGCCAGGCTTCTTTGGACGATTGCGACCAATCAGCAACGATCTTCGCAATCCTGAGGTGCGCCAAACCAACTTCTCTATTACGCGACAGGTTGGCAGGTCCTTCGTGTTCAGCGTCGGCTACGCCGGTGTGTTTGGATTTGGTCTGTTCGGCGAGCGTGACACCAACTTTCCAATCATCAAAGAGGATCCGGCCCACCCGGGCTTCTTCTACTTCGGGCCGCGCCCTGATGAGCGGCTCGACGCAGTCCGAACTAACGAGAACTCCCGGACCTCGGCTTATCACGGGCTTCTGGTAAGCGCAACCAAGCGACTCACTCATCATTTTCAATTTCAGGCCGGTTATGTCCTGTCGAAACAGCTTTCGACATCCGAAGACTTCTTCGGGCTGTCGGAGCCTGGAGACGTGACCAACATCCGCGCGGAGCGATCGCTTGCGCAAATCGACACCCGTCATCAAGGCAACTTCGGTGTGGTGTTTGATACTGAGAAGCTCATTGATACGAAGTTCGTCAGGCACCTGGTCAACAACTGGACGATCGGAGTGATCGGTCAACTGCAAGCGGGCCGGCCTTACCCGGTCTCGACTGGCGATGTACCTTTCGCGACGTCGGCCTTCTTTGGCGCCGGTTCCGAGACTCAGCAGCGACCAAATGTGCTCCCGGACGGGACGCTGGTCTCAACCAACATCGCATCGGCGTTCGGCAGCAATCTCCTTGTGAGCGAAGCCGGGCGGGCAGTCTGCAACTGCCCGCAGACGACGTTCCTTGCGCCGGCGGATGCAGACCCGCGTGGGTCGATCGACAGTTTCACCGGCGACGTGGTTGATTTCCAGTTTGTCAACGGCGACCTGGTTCGCAACGCCGGTCACGGTGATGCTTACTACCGGTTTGACATGGCCTTTGCCAAGGCCTTTCCGGTCCGCGATCGGATGAGCGTGGAATTCAAGGCGGACATCTTCAACATCTTCAACCGGCCGCTGTTCTTTCTGTTCAACGGCAATGATGTGTTGAGCCTGATGGCTCCTTCGGCTGACCCCAACTGCCGGGTGTGTCTTAACGCGTTCACGGGCAGATACGTAGGCTCGGACGGCAGGGAGCTGAAGATCCAGGATCTTCAAAACGGGCGAGTGAGTCGCGACCTGCTTACTCCGATCTTTGGCCCCGCCGGCGCGCCCGGACTCGGCGACCCAACCGGAACCGATATTCCTCGAACAATCCAATTGTCGGTTCGGTTCCGATGGTGAGCTAAGCATTAACCTTCGGCACTTCTTAAAAGAGGTGAGCGAACTTGCTCACCTCTTTTTTTCTTCAGGTCAGTATCGGCGAGTTGGTCGAACGATCACCCGTCCAATAGCAGTCTCGCGGAAGGTCTTAACTTCTCCCGCATACCACGCATACCACCTCGAATTCCTTATATTAGCTAAAGACGAGGGCCGATTAGCCGTGGAAGGCCTTTAAGTCTTTCGCAAACCCATCTCTCTGACGACGTGGGTATCCGTGAGCGCAAATGCGGGCGCGGCCTGTGGCCCAACGGTTCAAAAATATGGAAGAAAATCCAGAATTTCATATGAAGCGAACAACTGGCCTTCGGAAGAGCGTTGCGAGCAGATCTAAATGCTGGAAATACAAATCTTGGGTGCGAGCGTTTAACCTCGAGTTTATGGAATATTCTTTGCTCGATTCAACCACGGTGGACGTTGAGAGCAGGTAAGTGCCCCGGTTTGTGACGGTTCGTGAATCGAACTCATTCCTAAGCGCGATAGATTCCTCACACGCAGTCAAAATGAGCTGGAGCCCTTTGCAGAAGTTGGGCTCTCTATTTGCCGCGTATGGCTCTAATTCCTGCAGAAGCCACATTCAACCCGCAGAAAACAACGCAAGGCGCTATTGGTTTTGGTTGGATCGGCCGTCCACTGGCGCAGCTTCTGCACTTTCCTTCCAACGACCAAACCCTTGACAGGAGGACGCAAATGAAACGTCACACGTTTGTAAGGGCTGTTACATCAGTGACGATGTCGCTGATGGTCATTGCCTCGTTCACTGTGCCCAGGTTGGCTCTGGCACAAACCGCAAATACTGGTGTAATAACCGGCGTCGTCAAAGACCCATCGGGTGCGGTCGTCTCTGGCGCGACAGTCAAGGCCATCAACAAGGGGACCGGCGTCGAGCGCAAGACCACCACCAGCGATTCAGGTGTTTACGAGTTGACCCAGATGGTCCCGGCTGATTACCGAGTAGAAGTCGAGGCTAAGGGCTTTTCCAAGTTCGCGGCTGACCCCGTCACGGTCAATGTGCTTCAACGAACCACGCTTGATCCTGATCTCCAGCTGTCCGGCGCTACCGAGCAGGTGACGGTTACTGCCGAAGCTGCCGCGCTGGTGGAAACGGGAAAGACAGACGTCGGGGGAGTCATCAACCAGAAGCAGCTGGAGAGCTTGCCGGTAAACGGCAGGTCATTCGCGAGTCTGGCGGTGCTTATACCGGGCGCGACGCTTCAGCCCTCCTTTGACCCCACCAAAGCCAGAGTAGGAACGTTCTCGGTCGGAGGTTCGACTGGGCGAAACCTCAACATCACAATCGATGGCGGCGACAATAAAGACAACGCGGTTGGGGGAATCCTGCAAAACTTCACGATGGAGAGCATCCAGGAATTTGCTCTTTCCACCCAGCGCTTCTCCGCTGCCAATGGTCGTTCGGGCGGCGCACTGCTATCGGTTGTCAGCAAGAGCGGAACAAACCGGCTACACGGTTCAGCCTTCGGGTTCTTCCGCGATGACAAGTTCAATGCGAACGCGCCGGCGCTGCTGGCGGATGGGAATCCAGCTCTGTTCCCCGATCCGGCGGATATTATCAAGCCGCCCTTTGATCGGCAGCAGTTCGGCGGTTCCATAGGCGGCCCCATAATCAAGGACAAGGCATTCTGGTTTGGTTCAGTCGAGCATACCCGCGAACGCGGGAACTCAATAGTGGCGGGCGACGCCTTCAACCAGATCTTGTTTCTCGAACCGCTCGGTTACAAGGCGGTGCGATTTCTGCCGCAACCCTTTGACGACACTCAGTTCACCGTGAAAGGTGATTTCAATCCCAGGGACAATCACGCATTCACAGTGCGTTATGCGCAGCAGAACAACGACGCGCTGAACGACCAGGCAGGGTTTCTGATAGTTCGCACTGACTTGTCAGGTGGAAACAGGTCGCTCAATGATCTGCACAACCTGCTGGGGTCGTGGACCTGGACGGCCACGCCTCATGTTGTCAACCAGTTTGTGTATCAGTGGTCGACTTTCAATAACCAGATCCTGGCTACCACCGACTTGCCGCTGCTGATCTTTACCGACGGGCTTGCCGTCGGACGGAACGGCAACGTACCGCAGCAGACGCTTCAGCGCAAGCACCAGTTCCGCGATGACCTTACCTGGAATCGCGGTAATCATGGTTTCAAGTTTGGATTTGATTATGTGCACGAACCGGTGCTTGGCGGGCTGTTTGCCTTCAACTCCGCGCCGGAATACGACTTCAACCAGACGGCCGAGGAGACCGCGGCGCTGCCGCAGGGATTCAACACCCCGGGCTCAGTGGGTGCGATATTCCTCTCCGGAGGGGACCCAAGGTTTGACCTGGTGGATGGTGCGAAGCAGTTTGCATTCTACGCGCAGGACGACTGGAAGATCGGCCCGCGGCTGACGCTGAATTTTGGCGTTCGCTATGACGTGGATATCGGGTTTGTCGATAGCGACCATCAGAAAAACAATCGGGTTTTCAAGGCGCTGCAGATCATAGGCCATCCAGTTGGAAGTAGAGTGGTCGAGGATGACAAGAACAACTGGTCGCCCCGGATGGGTTTTGCTTATGACGTAATGGGCAACGCTCGATCGGTTATCAGGGGAGGCTATGGTATTTACTACGACCAGTCGTTCCTCAACGTGCCGCTGTTTGCGGTGCAGCAGGCCAACGTAGAAATTTACGCCACCGTGTTCGATGACTCAGACGGACTTTCGTTTGCGTCGCCGCCACCGGAGTTTCCAAGACCCCTGTTAAACCCGGTGGTAGGTCTGCCGGTGCGAGGCAGGATCCTTGATCCGGATTTCGTATCGCCGTACTCCCAGCAGTTCAACATAGGCTATGCTCATGAATTGAGCAGGAATATGTCGCTGGAGTTCGACTATACCCACATCCTCGGATTGCATGAGTTTACGCAACTCGAGATCAACCCGCGCCTTGGGCCGCTCTTCGGCGATCAGCGGACCGACCCTCTTCGCGGCCGCTTGTTGACCCCGGCGTTCAATGCTCACTCGGCAGAAATGATCGCGGTCTTTGGCCAGACGACACCCTTCGCGAGGATCAGTGTCGCCCAGTCGGACGGACGGTCTCGGTACGATTCATTTACAGTGTCGTTCAAGAAGAGGTATTCGAACAACTTCTTGTTGAACTCCCACTACACGTGGTCTCGCGCGAGGGCCTGGTTTGGGATCATCTCCGACTTTGGGCTGCAGCCGCAGAATCCGTTCAACAAGTTCGATCCTGAAGCGGACTTCGGCAGTCCCAGCGAAGACGAACGGCACCGCTTTGTTCTGTCGGGAGTAATGGATCTGCCGTGGAGCATCCAGGTCTCACCCATCTTGCAATTGGCTTCGGCGCGGCCATACAGCATATTCCCCGACCCCGGCAGCGGCGGCGCCGGTGACATCAATCGTGATGGCATCGTTAATGACCGCGAGACTCGCGACGGCAACGACCAAAACAAGTTGCCGCCAAACACTGAGCGGGGAGACAAGTTCGCCCAGGTCAACGTAAGAGTTGGCTGGTCGCACAAGTTTACTGAGAATATGAAGCTTTCTGTGTTCTTCGAGGGCTTCAATATTTTTAACACCGCTAACTTTGGCAACCAGTTTGACGGAACCGTGGGTAGTCCCAACTTCGGGAAGCCCATTAACTTCTTTGGAGCGACCGGCTTCTCGGAGCCGATAGGAATCCCGTTCCAGGGACAGTTCGGCTTCCGATTCATCTTCTGATAACTCTGGGGAGGATCACCATCAAAGGCCGGGGCTCGAAAAGCCCCGGCCAATTTCTTTGGCGACGTGTACAATTGAGTTAGAAGAGCACGCAATGGGGCACACCGCATCAGCGCGAGTCGGTTTGCTGACGATCGCTGTTCTGCTCGGCGCGGGATGGGCGCTCGCACAAGGAGCGCACAGTCTTCAAGGCAAGGTCCTGCTGCCAAACGGCACTCAGCCTCCGCATCCGGTCAAGGTTACGCTGACCTTCAGCGGGAGGCCCGTCTACGAGACATTCACCGATCTGAGCGGCCGCTTTTCTTTCTCGGGCTTGCATCGAGGCAGGTATCAGCTGATCGCCGAAGGCGACGGGCAAACGTTCGAGACCACTCGTGTCGAAGCTGAGATCCTTGCTTATGGTTCAGCTCCGCAATCTTTCACGCAGAATATCCAGTTGCGCGCGAGAGTCGACAAGACTGTTTCTGCCGCAGCCGTCACCTCGGTTGAGGTATTAGATCCAAATGTGCCGCAGCGAGCGCGAGAAGCCTATCAGAAGGCTCTCAAGAGCGCCGAGGCAAATAAACCGGAGCAAGCGGTCAAGCTGCTGCGAGAAGCCATCGAGGCATACCCGCCATTCCAACCCGCTCACGTCGCGCTCGGCGAACAATACGACAAGCTCAAGAAATACACGGAAGCGGAAGCTGCTTATAGGACAGCCGTCGAATTAAAGAGCGACGCTGCGTCCGCTCAAGCCGGGCTCGGGGTGGTTCTGGTGAAGCAAAAGAAGTATGCCGAGGCAATTTCCCCGTTGCGGCGCAGCATTGAGATAGATAAGCAGTCTTCGGCGCCATATCTCTTTCTAGGGCTGGCCGAAATGATGACCGGCGATTATGAATCGGCGGAATCCAATCTGTTGCGCGCATATGAGATAGGAAAGCCGACGATTGCGCACATCTATCTTGCGAATCTCTACGACCTGCAGAAGCAACCGGCAAAGGCGATTGAGCACTTGCAAGCGTTTCTCAAGGAGAACCCCGAATCGCCAAACTCTGGCCAGATACGGGAAGTGATCGAGAAACTCCGCAAACAGATCGCAACCAAGAAGTGAGAATTGCGAAGTATAGTGCGCCAAAATGAGGCTATCGGGTCGTTCCATGTTTAAGGTCGTCGGGTGGGTCCCCAATCGGGTGGTTCAAAAATTTGGAAGGAAATCCAGATTTTCATATCGTGAGCCAGTGACGCGGTCATCTCAGACTCTCATTTGAGTGCCTAAACGAAGATATATTGACTGTTAGCGGCTTTCCCGCGGAATGCTCGATGCTGGAATGTAGCTTGCTGCTAGCACATGCCTCATCAACTGAACGAATAACAATTCATAGGGCAATCAGGGATTTACGCAGTCAGGTTGTGGCTCCACGGGGCAGCAGGAGAGTGCGTCCAATAGGCACACCGCCACCTCGATTACTCTGAACTGGATCAACTGAGGCAAGAGGAGTTTAGGCCAATCGTTGGTCAAGAAAGACAGAAGGACCAATGATCCTCAAAGCCTCAGCGCACACGAAAGCGATCTCTCATCTTTGGTGCTGCTTCGCGTAAAGGTTGATAGCGGGGAGTAGCAGCCTCTCGGATTCACTGATGAGCGGTAAAGTTTCACATCATCATGAGGAGAAGAACATGACCAAATTTGGATTCACAAAGAAGGCTTTCCGAACCTTCGGAAGCTTTGTGCTACTCGGGGCCGTGGTTCTCGGACCATTCGGCTCTGCGTTCTCTGCTTTTGGACAGGAGAACACGGGTAGCATTCAGGGACAAGTTAAGGACCAGACCGGCGCGGTTATCGCGGGCGCCAAGGTCACCATTTCGAGCTCGGCATTGATTCGCTCGCTCGATGCTACGTCCGACTCTGCGGGGAACTACCAGTTCCCGCTGGCCCCGGTCGGAACCTACAACGTATCGGTCTCCAAGCAGGGTTTTAAGACGGTCAAGTCCGAAAACGTCACCGTGTTGCTTGGCAAGTCGACTATCGTAGATCTCGAGCTGCCCGCGGGCCAGGTCTCGGAGTCGGTAACCGTAACAGCCGGCGGGTTTGAGACGATCGATTTAACCTCGACCAAGACCGCGACCAACATTACTGAAAAGTTCATCGAGAATACGCCGAAGGGGCGAACATTCAACTCGATTCTTCCAGCGGCTCCTGGTGTTATATATGACGTGAGAGCGGGGAGCGCTGCGGGAACCGCAACCGGAACGTCCGGAAACAACCCGGGCGGCGGCGTTGGCGGATACTCGGTCAACGGCGCGAGCGGTTCTGAAAACGCATTCGTTATTGACGGAGTTGAGGTTTCAAACATACGCAACGCGGCGCTGGGCCGTGAGAGCGCGATTCCATTCGAATTTGTCCGCGAGGTTCAGGTCAAGAGCGGTGGATTCGAGGCCGAGTACGGCGGAGCGACCGGTGGCGTGGTGAACGTCATCACCAAGAGCGGAAGCGATGAATTCCATGGCCAGGTGTCGCTGAGCTTTACCAATTCCTTGATGAACTCGTCGCCACGAGGGTTCTATCAGAGACTGGCTGCCGATCCGTCGCAGTCCGAGTTCTTTGTTCCAAAGGAAGACAGCTACTCCAGCATTTTCCCGGGCGTTTCGTTGGGTGGTCCGATCATCAAACAGCGCCTGAATTTCTTTACGAGCTATTTCCCTGAATTCACCCGGACTCAGCGCGACATCGCGTTTGTCGCCGGAGCCAAGACCAGCACCAACAAAATAACGCGGCACTATGGGCTGGCGCGGGTCGACTATTCGCCGACTCAGAAGATGCAGTTCAACAGCTCGTATCTGTGGACACCGATTCGCAGCACCGGCGGTCTGACCGGAACGGATCCGCGCGTTGCTCCTCCGACTAACAATCTGTCAATTCTCGGTGGGTTCACTCCGGCGAGTGCCTATACGGCTTCGTTCACTTACACCCCAACTTCAAAGACGGTCCTCAGCGCCCGTTACGGGTACAAGTACCTCAATGACAAGGGGAATACGTACGGACTGCCTACTGGCACGCTGGTGCTTTATGCAGCGGCGACATCGGGATCGGCGTACACCGGACCCGCGGTGCCGGCCGCGTTCGCTGGACCCGCTGGCAAGCAGAACATCAGCAACCCGTTCAAGGTTTTGTTTGATGTCACCACCCGCAAGAATCTGTACCTTGATGGGTCACAGATTTTCAGGCTCGCAGGCCAACAGCACACCGTCAAAGGTGGTTACGCCGAGAACCGCATTGCTAACCGGCTCGAGGATGACTATCCGGATGGTCGCTTTGACATTTACTGGGGTACCGACTTCTCGCGCGGAACGCTTGTGGATCACGTGAGAGGAACCTACGGATACTACCGCTGGGAAGACGGCGTTCGGCACAAAGCCGGCGCCAACAGCAGCAACAAGGGCTTCTACATTCAGGATCAGTGGCAAGCTCATAGCCGCGTGACCATTAACGCTGGTGTTCGTTTTGAGCACGAATTCCTTCCGCCGTTTACCAAGACCGCACCCAACGGCGCTCCGATTCCCAACCCAATCGATTTCGGATGGGGTGAGAAGATCGCTCCGCGCTTCGGCGTGGCCGTGGACGTGCTGGGGAACGGCAAATGGAAACTCAGCGGAAGCGTCGGTAAGTTCGTCGACACGCTGAAGTATGAGCTGGCTCGCACTTCGTTTGCCGGCGAGTTCTGGTTCACCACGGTCTTCAAGCTGGATGATCCTGATGTTACAAAGTTGTCCAAAGCGCACCCCGATGCATTGGGCGCGAAGGTTATTACGTTCGACAACCGTGCTGCTCCCATCAATGCTCAGGGACAACTTGATGGTATCGATCCGGACATCAAGCCGATGTCGTCCTTCGAGTGGACGATCGCGTCGGAGCATAATCTTGGAACGAATTCGCTGCTTTCGTTCCGGTACACAAACAAAAAGCTCCTGTACGGAATTGAGGACATCGGGGTCCTTGATGAGTTTGGAACCGAAGTCTACACCATCGGAAACCCTGGCTACGGCCTGACTGATTACAAAGACCCTGCGTACCTGGCGCCAAACGGGCAACCGCTGGTTCCAAAGGCGCAGCGCGACTACCAGGCGTTCGAAGTTCGTTATGACAAGCGCTTCACCGAGGGTTTTGCTCGCAACTTCAACGTCTTTGCGTCATATACGTGGAGCCGCCTCTATGGTAACTGGGCGGGTCTGGCCAATTCAGACGAAGCTGGTCGTTCTCAGCCAAACGTAAGCCGAGCGTTCGATCTTTCGCCGGGCAACTTCGACGGCAAGGGAAAGAACGTTTACGGCTTGCTGGCGACGGATCGTCCGCATCAGTGGAAGTTCTTCGGAAACTACCTCTGGAACAACAAGGCCGGTGGAACCACCTTCTCGCTGTCGCAGCTAGCCTTCAGTGGCACGCCGCTCAGCTCGGAAGTGACGTTCATCGTCCCGGCGTTCTATAACGGCCGCGGAGACCTCGGACGGACGGACTTCTTTACTCAGACCGACTTCCTGGTGTCACACAGCTTCAACGTAAC
>Ga0134127_10003541_pt1 | contig 11238 bp, 14 predicted proteins | sample KB31753_FD_96459 | JGI IMG/M metagenome (GOLD analysis project Ga0134127, IMG submission 96459) | Terrestrial soil microbial communities with excess Nitrogen fertilizer from Kellogg Biological Station, Michigan, USA - KB3-175-3 | ecosystem: Environmental > Terrestrial > Soil > Unclassified ...
GGCGCCAACAACATCGCCTCGATCCTCGTCGCCACCCCGCAGGGGCACATCCTGATCGACACCGGCACGCAGAAGATGGCCGCCGTCGTTTTTCCCAACATCGTGAAGCTGGGTTTCAAGCCCGCGGAGATCAAGCTGATGCTGATCTCGCACGCGCATTACGACCACATGGAGACGATGGAGACCATTCGCCGCATCACGGGCGCGACCGTGGCGGCGCTGGAGGCGGAAGTGCCCGCACTCGTCACCGGTCATGATCTTTCGTCGAATGAGACATGGGGTCAGGAGCCAATCCAGGTGGGCCGTGTTCTCAAGAGCGGAGATGACATCACGCTCGGAGGGTCGACGATCAAGGTGATCTGGACGCCGGGCCACACGCTTGGCGCGGCGGCGTACTTCATCACGACGCAGGAAAACGGCAGGACCTATCAGATTGTGTTTGGCGGGCCGCCAGGACCGATTACCGGCGATCCAAAGTACGACACGCGTCCGGAAGATGCCTTCGACTCCTACAAGGCGTTGCGCGCGATGAACCCGGACATTCTGATCACGGGCCATCCGCAGAATCTCCTGAAAGGGAAGCTCGATGCGCTGTGGGCCAACAAGCGTCCCAGCCCGCTCGCGCTGCAGCCGGGGCAGTGGGCGAAGATGATCGACGATTCCGAAGCCGGCTTCAACAAGCGGCTCGCCGAGGCGAACACGCCGGCGCGCTGAACCGCCTATGTCCGGCCCCATCCTTTACGTCGACACCTCAGAGGTTCGCGATGGACGGTTGGCGGATGTCCGGCAGGCCATGCAGGAACTGGTGGAGTTCGTCCGCACACACGAGCCTCAACTCATTACCTACGAGGGTTATCTCAGTCGCAACGGAACGCGGATGACCATCGTTGCCATGCATCCTGATGCGGCATCGATGGATTTCCATCTGAATGTTGCCGGTGCTGCATTCCGGAAATTTGTCGGACTCATCGACCTGCAGCGCATCGATGTATACGGCCGCGTGAGCGAGATGGCAGTGCAACAACTGCGGCAGAAGGCGGACATGCTCGGACACGCAACGCTCACGATTCACGACCTGCATGCGGGGTTTACGCGATTCGCAGATCGCACCACCCAGATTGGATGATTCGGACACTGCGCCTTGCCTCGAATGATCGTTGTGATCGCGTTCGCAATGCTGATATCCGGATGCGCCGCACATCCTGCCCAGCCAAGCCGTCCGCTCGGCCAGCCGTTCGAGCTGCACGCAGGGACGTCGGCGATGGTTGAGGATGGCTTGCGGGTGATGTTTGAACGGGTGCGATCCGATTCGCGATGTCCGCTCGACGCGCTTTGCATCCAGGCGGGCGAAGCCATCGTGGTGTTGACGCTGTCGCAGTCGGCCGCCGCGCAGGCCGAGCGGGAATTGCGCACGACGCCCGCGTTCTCCGAGGCATCGTATCTGTCGTACGTGATCAAGCTCGTGGCACTGGCGCCCTATCCCAGATCCACGCAGCAGATCCGCCCGGAGGACTACGTCGCCACTCTCACTGTTGACCGGCGCTGATTCGAGCCGATTGCCCCGACATCATGAGCAGCCTCGATACGATCCTCAAGCGTTTCGACAGTCCCGATGAAGTGCGTGAGTTCGAGAAGGGCCGTCTGGAGCTGGTGACCCTGGCTGGCCAGACGCTCGGACGCGCCACCTACGAACCGGGCTGGAAGTGGTCAACGCACGTTGGATCGAAGACAGGCCAGCGGCGTTGCAGCGTCGAGCACCTCGGGATCGTGCTTTCGGGCCATGCAACGGCGGCATTCGAAGACGGGCGGATCTACGATCTGACGGCCGGGACGATCTTCTACATCCCGCCGGAGCCGCACGACAGCTGGGTGATCGGCGACGAGCCGTATGTGTCCCTTCACCTGCTCGGCGCGACGCAGTATGCGAAATAGCTCATCACGTGCGAAGTTCGCGACGCTCGTCGCGCTTGGCGCGATCGTCACATGCGTGCATCTGTCGCGAGCATGGGGCCAAACCGCGCCTGACGCGGTTGTCTTCCAGCCCGCGCCGGAGATCGACGGAGTCATCAAGGCAGGGACCCGTCCTGAGGTTGTCGTGCGCGGATTGCGAAGCTCAGACGATCCGATCTGGCTGCCGAATATCGGACTGGTTTTTTCGGAGTCGCAGGCGAACCGGGTCGTGAAGCTCGATGAACACGATCAGGTCACGACCTTTGTCGGCGACCTGCATGGCCCATTGGGCATGACGTTCGACCGGAAAGGCAGGCTGATTTCGCTGCAGTCGCAGGCTGGCTTCGCCGGTCCGAGGGTGATTTGGCCGCGAGGCAGCGAGACGGTCCTCGCCGACAGCTTCGAAGGGCGTCCGTTTGGGAGACCGAACGACATCGTCTCCGACAGCAAAGGCGGTGTGTATTTCTCCGACCTGCCGCCGCGGCCTGTTCCCTCTGGTGTGATGGCGCCGGCCGTCTACTACGTTCCTCCGGGCGGCGCACCAATACGTGTCATCGATGACATCGCACGTCCGAACGGGGTGCAGTTGAGCCGCGACGAAAAGATCCTCTATGTGAACGACACGGGAGGAGTTCAGGCGTTCGCATTCGACGTGTTGCCGGATGGCCGGCTGACCAATCGTCGTGTGTTGGTCACCTACGTCGGCCGTGACCGGTCGATTCCCGCAACCGAACCGCCTGTGTCGAACGCGGACGGTCTCGTGATCGACGCAGACGGTCGCGTCTACGCGCTCACGGAGGCCGGTATCGAAGTGATCAAGGCCGACGGGCTCCATCTCGGCGTCATCCCCGTATGGTGCATTACACGCCGATGTCAGAACCTGACGTTTGGCGGTCCTGACAAGCGGACGCTGTATGTGGCGGGAGGTGGCACGTTGCTGCGGATACCGATGCTGTCGCGCGGCTTCGGTGGCCGCGCCAAGTAGTTGTGACTCTGGTACGGGACCTCCGGAAATGGGATCTGGTGGCCCTGGTGATCAACTCCGTCGTGGGCGCAGGCATCTTCGGTCTTCCAGCGCAGGTCTATGCGCTCGCCGGCACCTATAGCCTGGCGGCGTATGCGGTCGCGGCGCTGGCGATCGGCCTCATCGTGCTCTGCTTCGCGGAGGTGGGCAGCCGCTTTGGCGCGACCGGCGGTCCTTATCTGTACACCCGCGTCGCATTCGGACCGCTGATCGGATTTCAGGTCGGCTGGCTGATGTGGATCGCGCGCCTCACCGGGTTCGCATCGCTGATCAACCTGTTCGTGAGCTATCTGGCGGTATTCGTTCCAGGCGCGAGCACCGGTGCGCCGCGGACGCTGATCATTGCCGCCATCGTCGTCATTCTGGCGATCATCAACATCGTCGGCGTTCGCGCGAGTGCGATGGTGACCAATGTGCTGACGGCGGGAAAGCTGATCCCGTTGTTTCTGCTCGCCGCGATCGGGTTGCTCTTCGTCGATCCACAACGATATGCATTGGTGGCCCCACCGGAGTACGGCTCATTCTCGAAGGCGACGCTTCTTCTCGTGTTCGCCTACATGGGTTTTGAAGGCGCGGTCATTCCGTCCGGCGAGATGCGCGATCCTCAACGGCACCTGCCCTTTTCTCTGGTCGTCGGCATGGCGCTCGTCGCCGTGCTCTACATCGGCGTGCAGGCGGTGTGCATCGGAACGGTGCCGGAGCTCGCGCGCAGCGAACGGCCGTTGTCGGACGCGACAATGCAGATCGTCGGTCCGGCCGGCGCCGTCCTCATGGCCGCAGCCGCCCTTGTCTCGATTGGCGGCATCCTGAACGCAATCGTGTTCGCCACTCCGCGCATTCTGTTCGCGATGGCGGACAACGGCGAGCTGCCTCGCGTGTTGTCGCAGACGCATGCACGGTTTCGAACACCGGCGGCCGCCGTCATCGCGACCGCTGTTGCCGCAGCCATCGTCGCTGAATTCAGCACGTTCATTTCGGCTCTGACGATCAGCACAATCGTGAGGCTGGTCGCCTACATTGCAACCTGTGTGGCGCTTCCCGCGCTGAGACGCAGGAGCGACGTCCAGGCCGCCGCGTTCCGCACGCCGGCCGGATGGGTGATCTCGGCCAGCGCGACTGCGCTCAGTGTCTGGCTGCTGTCCAACACCGCATGGGCCGAACTGCGTCTTGCGGTTATCGCCATGATTGTCGGGATGGTGATCTATCTTGCGTGCGGTCGCCCGAGTCGGAGTACGGTGGTGCTATCATCGCGCCCCTCGTAATTCAGATTGGAGATTCTGCGATGACACGAATTCTCCCGTTCGCCGCGGCGATCGTCATCTCTGGCGCCGCATTGTTGTCGGCCCAGGTGCAGCCTCCCCCCGCGCCCTGGCGCGGCGCCGGCCCGACACCGTGCGTCGGATCCGATGGCGGCGTGTACAAGTGCGCTGCCGCTCCCCGCGTCATCGCGATTCGCGCCGGACGCCTGTTCGACAGCACAACCGGTCAGATGCTGACGCGGCGTGTCGTCGTGATCACCGGCGATCGCATTACCGAGGTCGGCGCCGAAGGCACGGTGAAGATTCCCGCGGGTGCCCAGGTAATCGATCTCAGCCAGGCAACGGTGCTGCCGGGCCTTATCGACGCGCACACGCACATGTTCAACACGCGCGGCCCGAAAGGAACAACCGAGGCCTCGATGCTCATCGCGGTCCAGAACGCCCAGGCGGATTTGCGCGCCGGCTTCACCTCGGCGCGTGACATGAGCTCTCACGGCAACGGCTACGCCGATGTGGAGATCCGCAACGCGATCAACGAGGGACGCTTCGACGGTCCCAGGTATCAGGTGTCGACGCTCGGCATCGTGTGGGGCGCCACGCCGCCGGATCCGAAGAAGCCCGACAATCCGCTCGCCAGTACCGTCGTCCGTTCCGTTGACCAGGCGCGCACGGCGGTGCGCGAACAGATCGCGCACGGTGCCGACTGGATCAAGCTGTTTCCGACCGGCGCGTATTCGTTCGACGCCGCAGGCAAGGCGCACTATGTCTTGATGTATCCGATGCCGGTGCTGCAAGCGCTCATCGACGAGACGCACCGCCTCGGAAAAAAGGCCGCCTGCCACGTTCTCGGCGGCGAAGGACAGCGCAATGCAATCGTCGCAGGCTGCGACACGATTGAACACGCCTTCGACCTCGATCAGGAGCAGGCCAACATGATCGTGGCCAAGGGGCTGTACTACGATCCGACGCTGCAGCGGTACATCGAGCCGTACATGGACGATAACGACACGAAGAACACGGGCGGCAAGTACCGGATGATCCCGATCTTTGAAAAAGCGGTGTCGATGGCGTCCGCGACAAAAGGCCTGAAGATCATGATGGGCAGCGGCGCTGATGGCTCGACGTACCCGCACGGTTCGCAGGCACTCGACTTCGAGATGCTTGTACGCCACGGCGGCCTGACGCCCGCGCGCGCCATCCAGAGCGGCACGATCATCAATGCCGAAGTCATGGGTTGGAAGGACCGGGTTGGTTCAATCGAGAAGGGCAAGTACGCGGATGTGATCGCCGTTGCTGGCGATCCGCTCGCGGATATCACCGTCCTGCAGCGCGTCGGCTTCGTGATGAAAGGCGGCAAGGTCATCCGCAGCGAGTTGCCGTAACGGATACGGCCAAATGCATGCAGTACGAATCGGATGGACGGCGGGAGGTATTCATGAGCGTTGAGCGCACGTCCGTCGGCGATCCCCTTTCCGAACTCGAGCGCGCATTCATGGCTGAGTTCCTTCAGGACCGCGGCCATACCCTGAGCTCCGTGCTGACGTTGCCGCCAGCCGAAGCGCACGCGCTGCTGCAACAGGCATCGGTCTACGCGTCGTGCCGGCTGACCGAAGTCGAGTCGCGCGCGCATTTCGTCGACGACATGCATCGGCCGGGCGCGCCGCGAACGCGACGCGAGTAGCGCACAACGCGTCCGCGGCATGCCGGTCTCGTTTCGCCAGCTCGCTCCGGCAGACCTGCCGATGGTGCACGAGTGGCTGTGCCGCGCGCACGTCGCCGAATGGTGGTCACCCACTCCGTCTCTCGAGGAAGTCGTCGCCGAGTTCTCGCCGTTGACACAGCCCGCCCATCGGGATCGCGCGTACATCGTCCTCGACGGTTCCCGTGAAATTGGCTACATCCAGTCCTACGTCGTCAAGGATTGTGGCGATGGCTGGTGGGAAGACGAGCAGGATCCGGGTGCGCGGGGGATCGATCAATTTCTCGCTGACCCCGACTCTCTAGGCCGCGGAATCGGCACGGAGATGGTGCGTGCATTCGTGGCGCGTTTGTTCGAAGATCCTTCGGTCACACGTGTCCAGACGGACCCGGATCCGGGGAATGCGCGCGCCATTCGGTGTTATGAGAAGGCTGGCTTCCGTGCTATGCGACACGTCGATACGCCTGACGGCCGTGCGTTGCTTATGATGTGCACTCGTGAAAAAACGTAGAGGCGGACCTTCAGGTCCGCCTTGCGCTCGTGAAAAAACGTAGAGGCGGACCTTCAGGTCCGCCCTTTGCGCAGGAGGCGTCCGATGAAGCTTGCAGCAATCGTCGTCATTGCTATTGCCACGATGGTGGTCACCTTGGCCGCCGCACGCGGCGTTCCGAGCACGGTGACCTATATTCCTCACGACAAGGTAAACACGACGATGGCGAAGGGTGGACAGATCATCGGCGAGAACGGGTTGATCGTGCTCGCACAGCGACGCGGCGCCGGCGAGGTGGAGGTCCACGAGAACACCAACCACGTGTTCATCATCGTCGAGGGGGAGGCCACTTTCGTGACCGGCGGCACGATGGTTGAGCCGAAGAACACGGCGCCGGGGCAGATTCGCGCGAAGAGTTCCCAGGGCGGGCAGACCTATCACCTCACCAAAGGCGACGTGATCACGATTCCGGCGAAGACGCCGCACTGGTTCAAGGAAGTGCCGACGCAGACGATCGCGTACTACGCAGTGAATCTCGAGCCGTAGGCGGCGCTCGTCCTCATGAGAAGAACCGATTCGCGCATGACGCGGCGTCGCATGATCGGCAGCGGCGCCGGTCTGCTGGCCGCGGCTGCCGCACCGCTTCGCGGCCAATCGACTCCCGCCGCACGCGAGCAGTCCGCCGCCGGGGCGGATCTCACCGGGCGCGTGGCCCGGTATATGGCGGCGGCGCGTCAACAAGCGTTGCCGGCCGACGTTGTCCGCGAAGCCAAACATCGGATTCTCGACACGCTTGCCGCCATGATTTCCGGCGCACGCCTGAAGCCCGGCGAGAGCGCGATTCGATTTGCGCGCGCTCAGGGGGGAACCGCCGAAGCCTCGATCGTCACCACGAATCTGCGCACGTCGGCGATCAACGCGGCGCTGGTCAACGGCATGTTTGCGCACGCCGATGAGACCGACGACTTCGAGCCGGTCACCAAGGCACATCCCGGATGCGCCGCCGTTCCCGCCGCTCTGGCGATCGGCGAGCGCGAGAACGGGTCCGGCCACGACTTGATTCGGGCCGTTGTGCTTGGTTACGACCTGGGCTGTCGATGGCTGCAGGCGCTTGGCCCCAACCACGTTCGCGCGACGCACCGCAGCGCGGAAGGCGTCAGCGCGACGATGGGTGCCGCGGCGGCGGCGGCGTCGATGGCGCGGCTCGACGAGCGGGGCATGCGCTACGTGCTGTCGTATGCGGTGCAGCAGGTGTCGGGCGTCTGGAGCTGGGAACGCGATCTCGAGCACGTTGAAAAGGCGTTCGATTTTGCCGGGATGGGTGCGCGCAACGGCGTGACCGCGGCGGTGATGGTGCAGAGCGGCTTCAGCGGCGTGCCCGACGTGCTCGAAGGCGAGCACAATGCCCTCGAGGCGCATTCGACGCAGCCGCGACCCGAGGAAATGGCTGCCGATCTCGGCAAGCGCTTCTACGTCACGGAAACCGCAATCAAGACGTTCTCCGTCGGCTACCCGATCCAGTCCGCACTCGACGCGTTGCTGACGCTTCGCCGCCAGCATGGCTTGACCGCCGAGAACGTCGATCGCGTCGTGGTGCGGCTGCCGGAAGATGGCGCGGGGATCGTCAACGACAGCGCCATGCCCGACGTCAACCTGCAGTACCTGGCCGCTGTCGCCCTGATCGATGGAACGGTGTCGTTCGACGCCAGTCACTCCTTCGAGCGCATGAGGGATCCTCAGGTACTTGCCGTGAAACAGCGCGTCCAACTGGTCGGCGATCGTGCGTTGATGGATCCGGCGGCGCCCCGCAGCGCCAATGTCGATGTCCAGCTGCGCGATGGGCGCATGGTGACCCATTTCACGCGCTTCGCGCCCGGGACGAAAGAGAATCCGCTCGATACGGCGGCGGTCGCCGCAAAGGCGCGCAGTCTCATCACCCCGGTGCTCGGCGCGCAACGCAGCGAGCAGATCGTCGAGCGGGTCAACGCCCTCGAAAATCTGACGAGCATTCGCGATCTCGTTCGCCTTCTCGTCGCGTAGCGGTTCCTCTGTTACCATCCGCGCCATGAGCGCCATCAATCCCAAACTCGTCACCACTGCGTTCGAACTTCCGGGCTGCCGCATCGTCCGCAACATCGGTCTGGTGCGAGGCATCGTCGTCCGCTCGCGCAGCATCGTCGGCACCATCGGCGCGTCGCTGCAGACGCTGGTCGGCGGCAACATTACGCTGTACACCCAGTTGTGTGAAAAAGCGCGAGAGGATGCGTACCGGCTGCTGCTCGAGCACGCCGCCGAGCACGGCGCCAATGCGCTCATCGGCGTCCGCTACGACGCAAACGAAGTGGCGCAGGGGGTCACCGAAGTCCTCGCCTACGGCACGGCGGTGGTCGTCGAATCGGCGCCATGAACCGGCGGGTGATCGAATTCCGGCGGCTGCACGAAGCCGGCTGCTTCGTCATGCCGAACCCGTGGGATATCGGCAGTGCCCGTCTGATCGTCGGCCTCGGATTTCCCGCGGTCGCGACGACGAGCGCCGGTCTCGCATGGTCGCTCGGCCGTCGCGATAACGAGATTTCCCTCGACTTGTCGCTGGCGCACCTCCGCACCATCGCAATGGCCGTCGAGGTACCAGTCAACGCGGATTTCGAGGATGGCTTCGCGAGAGATCCAATCGGTGTCGCCGCCAACGTCTGGGCGGCGGCCGAAACCGGCATCGCAGGAGTGTCGATCGAAGATTCCACGGGTGATCAGGCGGCGCCGCTCTACGATTTCGACCTGGCCGTCGAGCGCGTCAAGGCGGCGCGGCGGGCCATCGACGACAGCGGGACCGGCGTGCTGCTCACGGGGCGCTCGGAAGGATTCATTGCCGGACGACCTGATCTCGCGGAGACGATCAAACGGCTGGTGGCTTACGCCGATGCTGGTGCGGACTGTCTATATGCACCGGGCGTGCGCGCGATGAACGACGTGTCGGCGATCGTCAACGCCGTCGCGCCCAAGCCGGTCAACGTGCTGGTCAGCGCTGATTTCACCACCGTGGCGCAGCTCGCAGAGCTCGGCGTGCGCCGAATCAGCGTCGGCGGCGCGCTGGCGCGCGCCGCGTGGACGGGCTTTCTGACGGCGGCAAGGGAGATTGCGACCACCGGCACGTTCTCGACGCTGACGCGCAATATTCCCGTCCCCGAGATGAACAAGCTGTTCAATCCCGCGCGCCGCCACGACCCGTCGTCGTAAGTGCTAGTATCCCGGCGCACAGGGGGGCTGATGTCGTATCGGCTAGCGATTCTCGCGATCGGTATTGCCGCGATGGCAGCGATGGATGCGGACGCCCAGGGTGTCGTGATGCAGCGCAATCTCTCGCTCGGTCTTGCGAAGACCATTGCCGAAGCCGCCCAGGCGGAATGCCAGGCCAAGGGCTTCCATACGTCGGTTGCGGTCGTGGATCGCGCCGCGCAGGTGCTCGTCATTCTCCGCGACGAACTGGCGACCGCTCAAACCGCCGACATGGCGCGGCGCAAGGCTTACACCGCCCGCATGTTCCGCATCTCGACGATGGATTTTCAGAAACGGACGGCAGAGAATCCGGGTTCCGCGGCACAGCGAGATCTCGCCGACATCCTCGCGCTGAGCGGTGGCGTACCCATCCAGATCGGCAATGACACGATCGGCGCTGTCGGCAGCGCGGGGTCGAATCTGGAAATGGATGATGCGTGCGCACGAGCAGGCATCGCGAAAGTGAAGGATCTTCTCAAGTAGAGGCGCCCATGCGGATCAACAAGAAGGCGGCAATCGTGTTCGGCATCGGCATCGCAGTCGCTGCGCTTGCCGCGCTGACGGCGGGCCAGGCCCCCAAACCCGCGGCCGCCGCAGATCGGAACAAGACCATCCTTGCTGACCTGGTCGTCGCGAACCGAATCCTCGCGAACGAGAACATTCTCGACGGCCTCGGTCACGTCAGCGTTCGCAGCCTGGAACATCCTGATCACTTTTTCCTCTCCAGAGATCTCGCCCCAGGGCTCGTGACGGCCGTAGATCTCGTCGAGTACGACCTCGACGGCAATCCCGTCAACAAGGACGCGCCGGCGGGATACCGGGAGCGCTTTCTGCACGCCGCGATCTACAAGGCGAGACGCGATGTGAACTCGGTGGTCCACTCGCACATGCCGTCGGTGCTGCCGTTCACGGATGTCACCACGCCGATGCGGCCGATGTATCACATGGCGTCGTTTCTCCTCCAGGGCGCGCCGATCTTCGAGGTGAGGAGCGTGCAGGGCCAGGTCGGCATGTTGATCGACAACAACAAGGTCGGTGGCGCGTTGGCGCAAACGCTTGGCAGCAAGACTGTCGCGCTGATTCGCGGGCACGGTGCCGCGATCGTCGGCACGACGATTCCCGACGCGGTTCAGAGTTCGATCTTTCTCGACGTCAACGCGCGCGTGCAGGCGCAGGCCGTCGCGCTCGGCGGCAACATTTCGTACCTGACACCGGCCGACGTCGCGGGCGGCAATCCAAACCCACAGCCCTCCGCGGCGCCAGGGGAGCCGGGCTACTACACCCGGAGTTGGTTGATCTGGAAAGCTAAAGCAATGGGAGAGACGCGATGAGATATGTGATGACGTTGCTCGCCCTGTTTGTCGCTGCGGCGACGCTCTCGGGCCAGTCGGCAGGAACCAACCCGCTCATCGGCGCGTGGAAAGTAGAGAGCGCCCAGCCGGGCCTGTACGTGTTCGCAAAGCAGCATTACAGCTTCGCGCGGATCCAGGGCGACAAGCCGCTGCCCGACTATCCGTCGAACGACAAGGCGACCGACGCGGAC
>Ga0134127_10003543_pt1 | contig 11237 bp, 9 predicted proteins | sample KB31753_FD_96459 | JGI IMG/M metagenome (GOLD analysis project Ga0134127, IMG submission 96459) | Terrestrial soil microbial communities with excess Nitrogen fertilizer from Kellogg Biological Station, Michigan, USA - KB3-175-3 | ecosystem: Environmental > Terrestrial > Soil > Unclassified ...
CGGGATCGAGGCCATCGCCACCACGCTGGCGCTCTATCACGGCGTCTTGCCGCCCACCATCAACTACGAGACCCCGGATCCCGATTGCGACCTCGACTACGTCCCGAACCAGGCCCGCAAGCAGGACGTGGAAGTCGCGCTCAGCAACGCGTTCGGCTTCGGGGGCACGAACGCCACCATCGTCCTCCGCAAGTACCGTCCATAGTCCTGCCGCGGGGCTGAGTGTCGTTGAGCGCTGAGCCGGATCCGGCCGGCGTGCTGGGCTCGCGGCTGGGCCACTCCTTCCGTGATTCCGAGCTGCTGCGGCAGGCGCTCACCCATCGCTCGTTCACGAACGAGAATCCCGGGTCGCCCGACAACGAGCGGCTCGCCCTCCTGGGCGACGCGGTGCTGGCCCTCGTCGTCGCCGAGCGGCTCCTCGCCGCCGCGCCCGCGGAGCCGGTGGGCGTGCTGACCCCGCGGCGGGCCGCGCTGGTGTCGGGCGAGAACCTCGCGCGCTGGGCCACCGCGCTCGACCTGGGGCCGCACCTGCGGCTCGGGCGCGGCGAGGACCAGATGGGCGGGCGGGCGAAGGAGTCGGTGCTCGCCACCGCGCTGGAGGCGGTCGTGGGCGTCGTCCATCGGGAAGCCGGTCTCGACGCGGCCCGCCGCGTCGTGGCCCTCCTGGCCGTGTGGTAACCTTCGTCCATGCGCCTCTGGCCCTTTCCCCTCTCGACCGCGCACGGGACCAACGGGGTGCCCGCGGAGGGCTACGCGGTCGTCGAGGACTTGCTGCGCCGCAACATCGAGGACATCTTTCGCGTCGAGCGGCAGGAGGTGCGGGGCGCGACGTTCGGCTGGGGCGGGCAGCTGCTCGTGGAGCCCGCCCGTGCGCTCGCCCTGCTCGAGCCGCGCCTGAAGCGCTTCGGCTACACCCCGTTCCTCGGCCGCCAGGGCGACCTGGCGTGGATCCGCGCGGTGCCGCTGGCCGATGTGCGGGAGCCCGCGCGGCCCGGGCTCAACGTGCTGCTCTTCGTGCTCACCGTGCTCTCCACCCTCGCGGCGGGCTGCCTGATCACCGGCTCCTTCCCGTTCGTGACGTTCAATCCGTTCCTGCAGCCGCTGCGCCTGCTCGACGGGGTGCCCTTCTCGTTCACCCTGCTCGCCATCCTGGGTACCCACGAGTTCGGCCACTACTTCGTGGCCCGCTTCTACGGGGCGTCGGTGAGCCTGCCCTTCTTCATCCCGGCGCCGCCGCCGATCTTCCTGTTCGGCACCATGGGCGCGGTGATCCGGATGCGGTCGCCCGCGCGGGACCGGAACTCCCTCTTCGACATCGCGGTGGCCGGACCGCTCGCCGGGCTGGTGGTGGCGGTGCCGGCCCTGCTCCTGGGCCTGCAGTGGTCGCGGGTGGGGATGGTGCTGCCCGAGCACGGCGGCATGACGTTCGGGGACTCGCTGCTCATGCGCCTGCTCACCTGGCTGGTCTTCGGCCCCATCCCCCAGGGGATGGACATCTTCGTGCACCCGGTCGCGCTCGCGGGCTGGGTGGGCCTCTTCGTCACCGCGCTCAACCTGTTCCCGGTCGGCCAGCTCGACGGCGGGCGCATCGCGTACGCGCTCGTGGGGGCCCGCCACCGGCAGGTGTCCATGGTCACCCTGGTGGCCCTGGCCGCGCTCGGCGCGGTGTTCCAGTCGGCCAACTGGATCGTGTTCGGCGCGCTCGTCCTCCTGCTCATGGGCTTCCACCACGCGCCGCCGCTCGACGACTTGACTCCGCTGTCGCCCCGGCGCTACGCGCTCGGGGTCTTCTGCCTGATCCTCCTGATCGCCCTGATCCCGCCCGTCCCTATCCGGTAGGCCGGGGTCAGGTCTTGCATTACGACATTTCTGGCCGGCGGGGGTGTGTCCGGCGGGGCACGGTGTATTCGAAATGTCGTAATGCAAGACCTGACCCCATCGGGTAAGATTGCGGCGCTTTGCGTCGCCGCCTTCTCGTCATGCCGGTCGCTCGAGGGAGACAGATCCTTGCCTGAGGATCGGGCCGACGCGAAGGGCCTCGAGGCGCTGATCAAGAAGGGCGAGGTCGACACCGTGCTCACGGTGTTCGCCGACGGCCTCGGCCGCCTGCTCGGCAAGCGCGTCGTCGGGCGCTATTTCCTCGACCACGTGCTGCACGACGGCGTCCACGCCTGCATCTATCTCTTCACGGTGGACATGGAGATGGAGCCGCTGCCCGGCTTCAAGCTCGCCTCGTGGGAGCGGGGCTACGGGGACATGAAGCTGGTCCCCGACCTCACCACCTGGCGGATCCTGCCCTGGCTGCCCAAGACCGCGCTGGTCTTCTGCGACGTCTACACCGAGGAGGGCGAGGCGATCGAGGAGGCGCCGCGCTGGGTGCTGCGGCGGCAGCTCGAGCGCGCGACCAAGGCCGGCTACCGGGTCAAGACCGCGTCCGAGCTCGAGCTCTACCTGTTCAAGGAGTCGTTCGACGAGGCGCGGGCCAAGCGCTACCACGGCCTCACCCCGGTCTCGAGCTATCTCGAGGACTACCACATCCTCCAGACGTCCCGGGAGGAGCCGCTGGTTCGCGCGATCCGCAACGGGATGGAGGCGGCGCGGGTGCCGGTGGAGTTCTCCAAGGGCGAGTGGGGGCGCGGGCAGGAGGAGATCAATCTCCGCTACGCGGACGCGCTCGAGATGGCCGACCGCCACGTACTCTACAAGCACGGGGTGAAGGAGATCGCCTGGCAGCAGGGCTGCTCGGTCACCTTCATGGCCAAGTACGACATGGGCGCGGCGGGCTCGTCCTTCCACCTGCACTCCTCGCTGTGGGACGCGGCGGGCCGGCGCAACCTGTTCGCGGCCCGGGACGGGGGCCGGCAGGGCACGCCGCTCTTCCAGCAGTGGCTGGCCGGCCAGATGGAGATGGCGCGCGAGTTCGCGTACTTCTACGCGCCGACCGTGAACGCTTACAAGCGCTACCAGGCGGGTTCCTTCGCGCCCACCCGCGTCGCGTGGGGCTGGGACAATCGCACCTGCGGCTTCCGGATCTGCGGTGAGGGCGGCGGCTTCCGGGTGGAGAACCGGATCCCGGGCGCGGACGCCAACCCCTATCTGGCCTTCGCGGCCACGATCGCGGCCGGCCTGCGCGGCGTGCAGCAGAAGCTGACTCCGCCCGCGATGTTCGAGGGCAATGCCTACGAGGACACCCGGCTGGCCCAGGTGCCGAAGACGCTGCGCGACGCGCTCGGCGAGCTGGAGGGGTCGAAGGCGGCGCGGGAGGCGTTCGGCGCGAAGGTGGTGGACCACTACCTCCAGCACGGCCGACTGGAGCAGCAGGCCTACGACCAGTCCGTGACCGACTGGGAGCTCATCCGCCACTTCGAAAGAATCTAGGAGAACGCGAGAGCGGGTCGGCCGGAGACCGGTAGACCGCGGAACATGTAAGAAGATGCGAAGCCTCCAAATGGAGGTCGTCGCTTGCGACGACCGTAGGATCAAATAGAGGGCGTTGCCCAATGGAGAAGCACTGAATGCCAGGAAGGCTCAAGAACAAGATCGCGCTAATAACCGGGGCGGGGATGGGCATGGGACGCGAAGCCTCCGTGCTCTTCGCCGAGGAAGGCGCGCGCGTCGTGGTCTGCGACCTGAACGGCGCGGCTGCGGCCGAGACCGTGGAGCTGGTCCGGAAGGCGGGCGGGGAAGCGCTGGCAGTGGTGGGCGACGTGGCGGTGGAGGCCGAGATGCGCCGCATGGTCGAGGACGGGACGCGCCACTTCGGGGCGCTCCACATCCTCTATAACAACGCGGGCGTGCTGTGGAAGGACCGCGACCGGTCGGTCCTCGAGACGGACGGCGAGCAGTGGGACCGGGTCATGGCGATCAACCTCAAGTCGGTCTTCTGGGTGACCAAGTACGGGATCCCGCACCTCAAGGCGGCGGGCGGGGGATCGATCATCCTGGTCGGGTCGGTCTCGGCGCTGGCCGGGTTCACGCGGGCGCAGGACGCCTACACCGCGGCCAAAGGGGCGCTGATCTCGCTCAACAAGTCCCTCGCCATCCAGTTCGCCCGGGACAACATCCGCTCGAACGTGATTCACCCGGGGATCGTGGAGACCCCGTTGCAGGCCCCGTATCTCAACGACGCGCTGCGGGCGGAGTTCAAGACCGGAATCCCCCTCGGCCGGATCGGCCAGCCTCGAGACATCGCGAATGCGGCGCTCTTCCTCGCCTCCGACGAGTCGTCCTTCATGACCGGGGCGGAGATGATCGTCGACGGCGGATTCATGGCCCAGTAGGCTCACTCGACCCGCTACCCAAGGAGATGTCCATCATGCTGACAACCGCGCGCCGCGTCTTGACCCTGGTCGTGACCGCCGCACTGCTGACCCTCGCCGGGGTCGTGCCGGCGGCGGCCCAGAAGCAGACCGTGGTCATCTACACCGCGATCGAGAACGAGCAGATCGCCGAGTACAAGAAGGCCTACGAGAAGTCGCTGCCCAACATCGACGTCAAGATGCTGCGGCTGTCGACCGGCGACATCGCGGCCCGGTTCATGGCCGAGAAGGACAACATGCAGGCGGACGTGATCTGGGGGGTCGGGGCCACCAACGTGCTCGTGTTCAAGAACGCGGGCCTGCTCGAGGCGTACGCGCCCAAGGGACTCGACCGGATCCAGCCCCTCTTCCGGGACAAGGCCAATCCGCCCTCGTGGGTGGGGCTCGACATCTACATGTCCGCCTTCTGCTTCAACACCGAGGCGGCCAAGAAGCACGGGCTGCCCAAGCCGGCGTCCTGGGCGGATCTCACCAAGCCCGTCTACAAAGGGCACCTGGTGATGCCGAACCCGGCGTCGTCAGGGACCGGCTACCTCTCGGTCGTCTCGATCCTGCAGCGGATGGGCGAGGCGGAGGGCTGGAAGTACCTCGACGCGATCCATCCGAACATGGCCGAATACACGAAGTCCGGCTCCAAGCCCTGCAAGGACGCGGCGGCCGGGGAGCGGGCGATCGGCGTGTCGTTCGAGTACGTGGCGCTCGAGATGAAGAAGAAGGGGGCCCCGGTCGAGATGGTCCTCCCCAAGGAAGGCTCGGGCTACGAGATCGAGGCGAACGGGCTCACCAAGAAGGGGGCCAAGAATCCGGCCGCGAAGCAATTCCTCGACTGGGCGATCACCGACGAATCGATGAAGATCGCGGCGCAGTTCTTCGCCGCGGTGGGGGTGGCCGGCATGCCGGTGCCGGAGGGGCTGCCCAAGGACATCAGCAAGGTCGTCTTCCCGAACGACTTCGACTGGTCCGCGAAGAATCGCGACCGCATCCTCGCCGAGTGGCAGAAGCGCTACGCCAAATAGTTTGGCGAGGCGCAGCCGCAGGCGAGCCGAGCGGATAAGTCCGAGCTGGGCGAGGCACAGCCGCAGGCGAGCCGAGCGGATAAGTCCGAGCTGGGCGAGGCACAGCCGAAGGCGAGCCGAGCGGATAAATAATGAAGCTCCCAGCTGACGTGCCTCACCCGGTGACAGACCATCTCGACGCGGCCCTCGCGCGGCTCGGCTACGCGGCCTTCCGGCCGGGCCAGCGCGAGGCGGTGGAGACCCTGTTCGCCCGCGGTCGCCTCCTCCTCGTCGCGCCCACCGGGGGCGGCAAGAGCCTGAGCTACCAGCTCCCCGCCACGCTCCTGCCCGGCACCACGCTGGTCATCTCCCCGCTGGTCGCCCTGATGGCCGATCAGGTGCAGGCCCTCGAGGCGCGCCAGGTGCCCGCGACCTACCTGGCCGCCACCCTCGACGCCGCGGAGCTGCGGCGGCGCATGGCGCGACTGGCCGCCGGCGCCTTCCGGCTGGTCTACGTCGCGCCCGAGCGGCTGGCGTTTCCCGGCTTCCGCGCCATGCTCGCCGGGCTCAACGTCCCGCTGATCGCGGTCGACGAGGCCCACTGCATCAGCGAGTGGGGTCACGACTTCCGGCCGGAGTATCTCGGGATCGGCGCGCTGATCGGCGACTTCCCGGCGGCGCGGGTGCTCGCCTGCACGGCCACCGCGACGCCGATCGTCCGCGACGAGATCCTCGCGCGCCTCGGTCTCCCCCCGGACACGCCCCAGATGGTGCGTGGCTTCGCCCGCCCGAACCTCGCTCTGCGCGCGGTCGAGGTGGACGGCCGGCGCGAGGGCGAGCGGCTGGTGGACGGGGCGCTCGCCGAGGCCCTCGGCGGCCCCGGGCGGGGTGGTGGCACCGCGATCGTCTACGCGCCGACCCGCAAGAAGGCCGAGGAGGAGACCGAGCGGCTGATCGCGCGCGGCTGGGGAGCGGTCGCCTACCACGCCGGGCTCGACGGCCGGACGCGTGAGGTCGCCCAGCGAGGGTTCGCGGAGGGTCGGGTCGAGGTCGTGGTGGCCACCAACGCCTTCGGCATGGGCATCGACCGACCCGACGTGCGCGCGGTGATCCACCTGGGCCCGCCCGGATCCATCGAGGCCTACTACCAGGAAGTGGGCCGCGCCGGCCGCGACGGGGCGTCCGCCCTCGGTCTCCTCCTGGTGAGCGGCGGCGATCTCCCGCTGCGTCGCGCCCTGCTCGAGCGGGGGGGCGCCGACGGCGCGGTCCCGGACCCCGCGGTGGTCGAGCACAAGTGGGGCATGTTCCTCGAGCTGATTCGCTGGGTCGAGGGGGGAAGTTGCCGTCACGACGCGATTCTCCGCTACTTCGGCGACGAGGCGGAGACGCTGGCGGGCTGCGGCCGCTGCGACGTCTGCCGGACACTCGAGGCCACCCCGGAGGAGGCCGAGGACGCCGAGCGTACCTCCCTGATCGTCCGCAAAGCCCTGTCGGGCGTCGCCCGGGTCCACGACCGCTTCGGGCTTCAGACCGTGGTCAAGCTCGTCCGCGGGGAGCCGGACGAGCGCCTCGAGCGGGCCGGGCTGACCCGGGTGCCGACCCACGGCAATCTCAAGGAGCATCCCGCGACGTGGATCCTGGCCCTCCTGCGCCGGTGCGTGTCGGCGGGGTGGGTGAGCTTTTCGGGGCGGGAGCGCCCGGTCGTCGTCCTGACCGATGAGGGCCGCGCGGTCATGAAGGGCGAGCGGCCGGTGCGGCTCCTGCTGCCCCCGGTGGGCGCCCGAGCGGCGGCCGCGCCCGCGGCGGAGCCGGGGCGGCGCCGGCCCCCGCGCGAGGCGGCGGCGCTGGATGCAGCGGCGCTGGCGCTGTTCGAGGCGCTGCGTCGCCACCGGCTCACGGTGGCGCGGGCCGAGGGCCTGGCGCCCTTCATCGTGGCCAGCGACCGGACCCTCCGCGACATCGCCACGCTGAGGCCGCGGACGCTCGCCGAGCTCGAGATGGCGCACGGGGTGGGGCCGCACAAGGCCGGGCGCTACGGAGCGGGACTGCTGCGCGTGGTGGCGGAAGAGACCGCGCGGGGAAGCCGCGGGTGAGCGCGGACGCCGCCCGCCAGCCGGCGGTGGCCCTCGAGGGCATCGCCAAGAAGTTCGGCCAGTTCGTGGCCCTGCGCGGCGTCACCCTGTCGATCTCGCCCGGCGAGTTCGTCTGCTTCCTGGGGCCCAGCGGCTGCGGCAAGACCACCCTGCTGCGGATCATCGCGGGGCTCGAGCGGCAGAACGCGGGGGTGGTGCTGATGGGCGGACGCGACGTCTCCGCGCTGCCGCCCAGCCAGCGCAACTACGGCATCGTCTTCCAGTCCTACGCGCTCTTCCCGAACCTCACGGTGGCCCGGAACGTGGGCTACGGCCTCGAGACGCGGCACGTGGGGAAGGCCCGGATCGAGGGCCGCGTCGACGAGCTCCTGGCCCTGGTCGGCCTCGCGGCCCACAAGCACAAGTACCCGGCCCAGCTCTCGGGCGGCGAGCAGCAGCGCATCGCGCTGGCCCGCGCGCTGGCCCCGTCGCCCGCGCTGCTGCTGCTCGACGAGCCGCTCTCCGCCCTCGACGCGCGCGTGCGCCAGTCGCTCCGCCACGAGATCCGGGCGCTGCAGCGGCGGCTCGGCGTCACCACCATCATGGTGACGCACGACCAGGAGGAGGCGCTCGCCATGGCCGACCGCATCGTGGTGATGAACCACGGGGTGGTGGAGCAGGTGGGCGCGCCCGTCGAGGTCTACATGCGCCCGCGGTCGCCGTTCGTCGCGCGCTTCGTGGGCCAGATGAACTTCCTGGAGGCCGTCGCGGGGGCCCGGAACGGGTGGGCCCGGCTCGGCTCGGTGGAGATGCGGCATGGGGCCACCGAGCCGATCGCCGCCGGCACCCGACTCACCCTGGCGATCCGGCCCGAGGAGATCACGGTCGGCGCCGCGGCGGACGCCGAGAACCGGCTGGTCACCCGCATCCGCGCCATCCAGTTCCTGGGCTCGTTCACCCGCCTGAGCCTGGCTCTTCCGGACGGGGCTCCCGCGCTCGAGTGCGACGTGGCGGCCACCGCGTTCGCGAGGCTGGGCGCGGCCGAGGGATCCGAGCTGGCGCTCTCGCTCCGCGCCGAGGCGCTGCGCGTCTTCCCGGCCGCGGGCTAGCGGCTCGATGGCGCGCGCGGCGGCGTCGGACGGGCGGCCCTCCGCGATTCCGGACCGCACGGTCCGTCACCGGCTGGCCGGCGAGGATCTCATCCGCTACGCGCTGGTCGCGGTCTTCGCGATCGTCCTCTACCTCTTCGTCCTGTACCCGCTGCTGCACGTGATCTGGCGGAGCCTGCTGGACGGAGACGGCGGCTTCGTGGGGTTGACCAACTACCGCCGCTACTTCGGCACCCCCGCGATCGCCGCGTCCATCTGGAACAGCCTCGCCGTCTCCCTCGTGTCCATGGTCATTACGGTGGCGCTGGCCTTCGGCTACGCCTACGCGCTGACGCGCACCCTGCTGCCGTGTCGCGGCCTGTTCCGGACGGTGGCGATGCTGCCGCTGTTCGCGCCTTCCCTGGTGCAGGCGCTCGCCTTCATCTACGTGTTCGGCAACAACGGCATCTTCACCCGCGCCACCGGGTACAACGTGGGGATCTACGGAGCCAAGGGCATCGTGATGGCCGAGGTGTTCTACTGCTTCCCGCACGCGCTCCTGATCCTGGTGGCAGCCCTCTCCGCCACCGACGCGCGGCTCTACGACGCGGCGCGGACGCTCGGGGCCTCTCCGCCCAAGACCTTCCTGACCGTGACCCTGCCCGGCGTGAAGTTCGGGCTGGTGAGCGCCTGCTTCGTGGTCTTCACCCTCGTCATCACCGACTTCGGCGCCCCCAAGGCGATCGGCGGCAAGTTCTCGGTGATGGCCACCGAGATCTACAACCAGGTCTCCGGCCAGCAGAACTTCACGATGGGGGCCACCGTCTCGGTGGTCCTGCTGATCCCCGCGGTGCTCGCCTTCGTGGTGGACCGCATGGTCCAGCAGCGCCAGTACGCGCTCGTCACCTCGTCCTCGCGCCCGCTCGCCCCGGTGAAGCGGCCGCTCGCCGACTGGGCCGGCTTCGGCTACTGCGCGCTGATCGCCGGCGCCATCGCGGGCATGTACCTGGCCATCGCGGTGTACTCGCTGGTGGTGCGCTGGCCCTACGACTTCACCCCGACCCTGCGCCACTACCGCTTCGACACGGTGGGCGGCTACGTGCCGCTCTGGAACAGCGTCTACGTGGCCGCCCTCAGCGCGCTGATCGGCACCGTGCTCACGTTCGCGGGGGCGTACGTCGTCGAGAAGTGCCGGACCGCCTGGAGCGGGACCCTCTACCTGCTGTCGGTGCTGCCGGTGTCCATTCCGGGCATGGTGCTGGGGCTCGCGTACATCTTCACCTTCAACAAGGCGGGCAGCCCGCTCAACGTGCTGTACGGCACCCTCGCGATCCTGATCATCTCGAACGTGATCCATTACTTCACGGTGGGCTTCCTCACCGCCACCACCGCGCTCCGCCAGATGGACGCGGAGTTCGAGAACGTCTCCGCGTCGCTGGGGGTGCCCTTCTACCGGACCTTCTGGCGGGTGACGGTGCCGATGGCTCTGCCCTCCATCGTGGGCATCAGCATGTACTTCTTCCTCAACGCGATGGTGACGCTCTCCGCGGTGGTCTTCCTGGTGGCCCCCGGTACCGAGCTGGCCGCGGTGGCGGTGCTCCTGATGGACGACGCGGGCGACACCGCCCAGGCCGCCGCGATGTCGGTGTGCATCATCACCATCGGCCTGGCGGTGCGGCTCGGCTACTGGGCCCTCATGCGGGGGGTGAGCCGCCGCACCCAGGCCTGGCGCGAGCCTCGCGAAAGCACTACGCTAGCGGAGCCTGAAAAGCGCGAAGCCACCCTATAGAGGTCATCGCTTGCGATGACCGTAAGAACAAAGAGGGGGTCATGACAACCACCCTGGTAGATATCGAAGGATACCGCGGCCGCTTCTTCGAGGTGCTGCAGCAGACCGAGCGCACCCAGACCGCGGTCATGACCATCGCGCCGGGGCGGGACGGCGGCCCGGCGGAGACCCATCCCGGCGACCAGGTCGTCTTCGTGGTGGAGGGGGAAGCGATCGTGACCGTCGAGGGGACCACCCACCAGGCCCGTGCCGGCGCGTGCGTGCTGATCCCAGCGGGTGCGCTCCACCACGTTCGGAACCCGGGCTCCCAGCCGTTGTTCTTCCTGTCGGTCTACGCACCGCCGGCCTACTAGCGATGACGGTGGCCGGGAAGACCGCGCTCGTCACCGGAGCTGCCCGCGGGATCGGCCTCGCCATCGCCACCCGCCTGGCCGCCGACGGCGCGCGAGTGGCGCTGCTCGACCAGGACGCCGAGCTCGTGGAGACCGCCGCGCGCGGCATCGGGCGCGGGGCCCTGGCCCTGGCCGGCGACGTCACGCGGGCCAAGGACGTCGACGGCGCGGTGGCCCGCGTGGAGGGCGCGTGGGGCCGCCTCGATGTGCTGGTCAACAACGCGGGGATCACCGGCCGCTCGTTTCCGATCTGGGAGCTCTCCGACGAGGACTGGCAGCGGGTGATCGACGTTGACCTCACCAGCGTCTTCCTGTGCTGCCGGGCCGCGGTGAAGGTCATGCTCCGGCAGGGCGGGGGCCGCATCGTCAACATCGCGTCGATCGCGGGGAAGGAGGGCAATCCGACGCTCGTGCCGTACTCCACCGCCAAGGCCGGCGTGATCGGGCTCACCAAGGCGCTCGCCAAGGAGGTCGCGACCCGCGGGATCTTCGTGAACGCGGTGGCTCCCGCTGTAATCCGCACCGAGCTGCTCAAGCAGATGGAGCCGAGCACGGTGGATCTCCTGGTCTCCAAGATCCCGA
>Ga0134127_10003544_pt1 | contig 11236 bp, 9 predicted proteins | sample KB31753_FD_96459 | JGI IMG/M metagenome (GOLD analysis project Ga0134127, IMG submission 96459) | Terrestrial soil microbial communities with excess Nitrogen fertilizer from Kellogg Biological Station, Michigan, USA - KB3-175-3 | ecosystem: Environmental > Terrestrial > Soil > Unclassified ...
CGTTCAACGACGACGTGCGCACGCGCTTTCTGCGCGAAGCGGAGACCGCCGCACAGCTCTCGCATCCGAACATCGTTCCGATCTACAGCGTGGACGAGCGCGAAGGGCTCGTGTACTTCGTGATGGGATTCGTCGACGGCGAGAGCGCGGCCGCGCTGCTCGCGCGCGAGGGCCCATGGCCGCCGGAGCGCGTGATCCGCGTGCTCTCCGAGGTCGCCGACGCGCTCGCGTACGCGCACGCGCATGGCGTCGTGCACCGCGACATCAAGCCCGACAACATTCTGATCGAGCGGGCCACGGGACGCGCGCTCGTGACCGATTTCGGGATCGCGCGCGCGACAGCCGGCGACACGCGGCTCACGGCGACCGGCGTCGCCGTGGGAACGCCGGCGTACATGTCTCCCGAGCAGGCCCTGGGCGAGCGCGACGTGGATGGCCGCAGCGACGTGTATTCGCTCGGCGTCGTGGGCTACCAGATGCTCTGCGGCAAGCCGCCATTCACGGCGGCGAACACGCCGGCGATGCTCGTGAAGCACGTGTCCGAGGCGCCGGATCCGATTGGCGACCGGTGCAGCGATGTTCCGCCCGCGCTGGCCGCGGCCATCGATCACGCGCTCGCCAAACGGCCGGAGCAGCGGTGGAGCAGCGCGGCCGAGTTTCGTGACGCGCTCACGCGGCTCTCGACGCCGTCGCGCGCCGGGACCGCGACGGCCCCGGGCGGCGAGCGCGCCGCGCCGGATTCGCCGATCGATGATGCGCGCGGCGAGGTCGAACGCGCGCGACAGCAGCTCCGCGTGCTCGCGCGCGAATATCGCGGGGCGCGCCGTGCCGCGGCGGACGCGCCTGTCGCGCCGTTGCGGGTGACGCCGGCGGCCGGCGTCTTCGGCCTGGCGCAACCGCTCGCGCCATTTCCGCAGCCGCCGGCCGGTCTGTCGCGGGGCGAGATCAAGCAGTGGTACCGCGTCCAGGCGAAACTCGTGCACGCGCAGCACGCCATGTCGTACGTCGGAACGGGCCTCGCCATGCGCGAGGCGTTTGGGCGGAGCAGCCTCGAGCGGCGCGTTGCCCGTTTTCGCGTGAGCGTTTTCCAGTTCCTCGGTATCACACCGGTGCTGCTGCTCATCAACGCGGCCAAGGGCGGCGAGCCATGGTTTCTGATTCCGGCTGGAGTCCTGCTGATGCTGGCGCTGCGGCGCATGGCCGGGATCTGGGCCGACGGCGTGGGTCCGATCGAGGCGTTCTCCAAGGGAATTACCGCCAAGCTCCGCGCACGCGCGGCGGCGGAGCAGCCCGCGCAGCCGCGTCTGCCCGGCGCGCCGGCGCCCGATCCGGCGCGGGGGCTCGTGCCGGATGACGTCCTCGCGGGAGCGCACGGGCCGGCCGTGCGCCGCGCGGCAGCCGATCGCGCGGCCGTCGCGAACGTGATGGCCGCGCTCCAGCCGTCGGAGCGCGAGATGGTGCCGGACGTGGTTCCCACGGCGGATGCGCTGCTGGATCGCGTGGCGCGTGTGGCGACCACGCTGCACCGTCTCGAGTCCGACGTCAGCGGCAGCTCTCTCGGCGCGCTGGACGAGCGCATCGCCGCCCTGCGCTCCGAGTCGCCGAACGCGGACCGCGAGCAGCGGCTCGGTCTCCTCGAGCGGCAGCGCGCGACGCTCCGAGACCTGCTCGATCGGCGGCACAAGCTGTCGGGCCAGCTCGAGAGCTCCACGCTGGCGCTCCAGAACCTGCGGCTGGATCTGCTCAAGCTGCAATCCGTCGGACTGGGCTTCTCGGCGGAGGGCGCGTCGAGCGCGACGCAGCAGGCGCGCGCCGTCTCGCGCGACATCGGCTACCTGCTCGACGCGTCGGACGAAATCAAGAAACTCTGATCGCGGCGCCACTCCATGCCGAACGACGCGATGGGCGTCAGCGGCTGAGCAGTCGCGCGATGGCGTCCGCCACGCGCACGGGCGCTTCGTCCGGCAGGTAGTGGCCGGCGTCCTCGATCGTCTCGAGGCTCGCGTTCGGGATCGTGTACGCGAGGCGGCGCGATCGCTCGAGCGGGCAGTAGGGGTCGCGCTCCCCGTGGAGTACGGCCGTGGGCACTCGGACGCCCGGCAGCGCCGGCGCGAGCGCGGCTGTGTCGGCCGCATGAAGATCGCGCAGATGATGGAGCAGCGCGTCCCGTCCCGTGGTCCCGGTGTAGGCGCGCATGAAGCGGGTCACGGCGCGCGCGCCGCGCGCCGCGTCCGCGTGGCCCGCGAGCAGGCGACGTTCGACTGCGTCGCAGATCATGCGCGGAGGCAGCGCCCGCAGCAGCGGCAGACAGGCGCGCAGCGCGCGGAGCTTCCTGTCGGGCCAATCCGAGAAGCACACGGCGTTGATGAGCGCGAGACGCGACACTCGCTCCGGATGGTGCACCGCGATGGACTGCGCGATCGCCGCGCCAACGCCGTGTCCCACGATGCACGCGCGCTCGACGTGGAGCACGTCGAGCACCGCCATCACGCGCTCCGCGTGCGCGGCGATGCCGAAACTCGCCGCGCGTGACTGATCGCTGCGGCCGCAGCCGAGCAGGTCGAGAACGATGATGCGATAGCCCTGCGGCAGCAGCGGCACGACGTCGGACCAGAGATGGCCCGAGACGGGGACGCCGTGCAGCAGGAGCATCGGGTCGCCCGAGCCACGCGTGCCCGCGGCGTAGTAGTAGAGGCGCGTGCCGGCGACGTCGATGAACTCTCCGCGCATGCCGGCTCAGTGCGACGCGTTGGGCATGGGGCGCAAGATGAAAACGACGCCGCGCAAACGCAACGCGGGCCGTCGCATGAGCGACGGCCCGCGGTCGATCGACGTACGAACGACTTACGATCGAGTCAGCGGAAACTTAGAGCGAGACCGGGGGACGGCCGCCGCCCTGACGGGCCGCTGCCATATCCGCGACGTTCTTCTCGAACACGGTCTTCTGGTCGGCGGTCAGAATCGCCTCGATGTCCTTCTGCTGCTGCTCGCGGTTGGCCATCATCTTGGAACGGGCATCCGCATCGCCGCCACGGGCGGCCGTCATCAGGTCGGCGTTCTTGTCGCTGTACGCCTTGCTGATCGAGTCGAACTGCGCCTTCTGGGCGTCGGTGAGCGTGATCCCGTTCAGCAGCGCCTGCATGCCGCGACCACCGCCACGACGTCCGCCCTGCTGCTGCGCGCCGGCATCCTGAGCCTTGGCGACGCTGGTGACGCAAAGCGCCATGGCCGCGGCCATCATCGCAATACGAAGCTTCTTCATACGGTGTAGCTCCCCAAAAAAAGTGTGGTGGGACTCGCCGCACGCGCGTCAGAACGCTGGGCTGGACGGAAGTGTCCAGTGGCGACATCAGCTACGGGTGCGCCAGACCCGCGACGGCAACTACTGGGAACGCAACTGGTTAGCTGCGTGCCTCTAGCGCATACTCTGAAATTGGCTATCCTTACCCGCCCTGTAGCGGGGCCAACCATCGTGCAACTCAGCGGTGCGTGAGTTCCCGACATCCGAGCGAGCTGCCTGTGACTTTGCCGTCCACCCAGACACCCCCCCCGAGTCCCGCTTCCGCTTCGCCTCTGACCCCCGCCCCCGCGCCGCCGTCACCGGCCGTGCGGTTCCCGGTCACCTGGCTGATGGAGCACGCTGCTGCACCGATCCGGTATCGCGCTCTCACCGACGTGGTGAAGGTTGGAGCGCCAGCCAGCCAGGAAATCGCGACTCTTCCATTTACGTTTCGCCCCGCTCTGACGTTGGGGCTCATGCAGGCCACCGACGGCACGTGGAACCACTCGATGCTTGGCATCCCATCGAGTAAGGCGACCCACTTTGAAGGCGTCGGGACCATAAACGCTGTTCATCGTTTGCTGGAGTACGGTTGGGATCGCGAATCGCCGCCGCTGCTACACGCGCGGCGCGTGCTGTTCCGTCTGCTGGCCGAGGACGACGACCCCGAATACCTGTTCGAGCTGGCCGGCAGCAAGGCGCTGGACGAAGACATGAGCCGGCGTGGGCGCGCCATTCTGCGCGAAGCGGCCGCGGCCGCGCTGGCGCACGCGGGCTACGAGGGCGATCCGCGCCTGCGCGGCGCGGCGCGGCGCATCCTCGAGCGGGTGGTCGGATTCCTCCGGTCGCCGCTCGCGCAGAAGCCGTTCGTGCGCGTGGGGAACCAGCACGTGCTCGCGAACGAGGCGGCGCCGCCGTCGATGTACGCGCTCATGATGCTCGCGCACATGCCGCTCTTCCGGACCGAGCACCGCGACGCAATGGACCGGCTTTATAATTTCCTCATACAGCCGCTGCCGCGGCAGGAAGCGGTGCAGCTCTGCGGGAGCAAGATCGTTCCGCAGCCGCACCTCGTGCTCGGCGACCGGCTGCCCAACCGCAACGCCGTCGACGCGGACGTGGTGGCGGCGATCGCGTGGCTCGAGCTCATGGCCCGTCTGGGCTTCCTGCGCCGGAACGAGAACTGGAGCAAGCTGTTCGAGCGTTTCGTGGACGATTCGGACAAACAGGGAGTGTGGCACCCGCACAAGGGCGCGAGCGCCGCACGCACGACCGACCCGTTCGTGTGGCACATGTATCCGCTCGAGGAATCGCTCGCGGGCGACGAGCGCTGGACGGACGTCACCTTCCGCATCGGCCTGATCGCGCGGCTGTCCGGCCGCACGATCGAACCCGTCTAACAGCGCCGCCTCGGTCGCGCTCTCGTGCAGGGGCGGCTCGATCCGGCGCGGATGTACCCCGCGGGCGTGGCGAACGTCCACGCCCGCACCATTTCGCTCGCGACGGGGATCGCGATCCGGGTCGTGGAGTCAGGCCCCGCCGCCGGAGCGCCGGTGCTGCTGCTGCACGGGTGGGGCGGATCCGCATACATGTTCCGCGGCGGGATCGATCGACTGGCCGCGCAAGGCTTTCGCGTCCTCGCGCCGGACTTGCGGGGTTTTGGACTCTCTGACAAGCCCACGGCCGCCGGGTCGTATACTGTCGCCGCGTTCATGGCTGACGTTCTCGCCCTGCTGAACGCGCTCGATCTACCCCGGGTGGTCCTTGTCGGACAGTCGCTGGGCGGCGGCGTGGCGCTGCGTTGCGCGATCATGCATCCAGAGCGCGTCGCGGCGCTCGCGCTGGTGAATCCCGTCGGCCTCTCGCCGCTGCCCTACCTCGGCTTGATCCGACTCTTGCCGCAGAGCGTGCTCGACGCGCTGGGCCCGCGCGCCGTGCCGCGCTGGGTCACTGAATTCGTGCTCCGCCGGCTGGCCTACGCCGACCCGCGGAAGGTGAGCGAAGCCGACGTCGACGAGTACTGGGCGCCGTCGCAGTTCGCTGGATACGCGCACGCCCTGCGCGCCACGATGAGCGATTTCGACTGGAGTCCCGTCGGCGCGGCGGAGCTCGCTTCGCTCGCGCCGCGCACATTGGTTGTGCTCGGTGATGGCGACCGCCTCGTGTCGCCTGAGGCCGCGGCGAAAGCGGCGGCGGCGATTCCGACGGCCCAGGTCGTCGCGCTGCCCGGCGGGCATTGCGTGCACGAGGAACAGGCCGACCTGGTCTACCCCCTGATCGCGAAGCTGGCGCAGAAATCAAAGAATCAGAGCAGTTGATCGAAAGTCCAACCCAGACGCTACGGATTGTCCGATCAAACGGATCTTGTTTTCGATTCGCGGAGGGTGCGATTGACGCATGGCCCTCTAGTAGTACGTCGTCTGGTCGCCACCGTCCGTGACGTTTAGTTCCGTCGCAGCGAGCCGAGGCCGGAGCGAATCGTATGTACGCGTGTCTCCAGACTCCCACTTCCGGTGCACGGACCAGCAGCAGTAGTCAGCGACCTGTATCCACTTGTTACTCTCGCTGCGATGGCTGAACACATGGTGTTCAACCGTCGGGATCTCGGCCGCCGAAGTTGTTTTGATGGCCTTCAGCACCCCTTCGCGTTTCGCCTTCGTATCCAGCGGAAGCGTGTCAGCGAAAAACAGCACTCGGCTGGTTCCCCTCCGAATCCTCCCGCGCAGAACGAACTTGAGCAAAGTGCCCGCGAAGCGGGGATAGAACTTCTGGGGTTCGCGCAAGGCGGGGTTGACCTTGCATTTCTCCAACACGACCGCCGCGAACGACCACGCGGAATATCCGAGCAGGGTCCGTACGACCGCATCACGCGTCGCCTGCTGATCGGGGGAAGCGTGGAAGCCGTCGATGTTGTGGCCCTGCTTGACGAGGCCGTAGCGCAGCGTTGTCAGCGCGGAGGCAAGCGGCTGGGGATCGTATGTCCAAGCGACCGCGAACGAGTAGAAACGCGAGCCCTTCGGGCTGAATTCCCAATTGCCCGACTCGTCGAGGTGTATGTGAAGGGTGGACACTGAGGGTACAAAAATGACCTACCCGCCTATGCCCATTACAGGCAGACCCCCAAGGGGTCTTGTCGGCGGGTAGGAACCTTTGACTGCTTGTGTACTTCGGTGTACGAAGAACCTGCGACATTTGTTCCACAGCCGCAAGCCGGGAGTGAAATTTTGGGTGTCCACCAATCCCCGCAGGTTACGCCGTTGTCGAGGCCGCTCGCGTCGCTTCACGCCGTGGCGCAGGCGTCTCTCGAATCGACCTCGAGCTTCTGCGTTCAAGTGCTCCGACCCTTTGATTTTCCTTTCGCTAGCGTCAAGGCTGACAAGGGTTTATATTACTTATTCGACAACATGAATGCGCCGCGGCAGGGATCGCCATGAATGAGCGATCGCCAGGACCGTCGCGGCAGATGGGCAGGCAGGCGTCGATCTGACGTGCAGGCCGCAACCAGCCCGTTGCGTGGACCGGATCCACGCGCTCAGCCACGCTGCGCCCTCTGCGCGACGAGGCACTTTAAGTGAGACATCGGTCCCGGGGCGGTCCCGGGCGTGCGGCCCCGATGCGCAGCTGTGGAGACTATGGTCAGCAAAAAAACTGAAGTTGAGGCGTCGGTACCCGACGCTGAGGCGCAAGTCGAATTCGACGCCCTCGGCCTTTCGGACGACGCGCTCGAGGCGGTCCGGCTTGCCGGGTACGAACATCCGACGCCGGTGCAAGCGCAGGCGATTCCGCTGATCCTCGAAGGCCGCGACGTGATGGCCCTCGCGCAGACCGGCCCCGGCAAGACGGCGGCGTTCACGCTTCCCATCATCGACCGCCTCCCCGGCCGTCCCCGCCGCACCCGCGCTCTCGTCCTCACTCCCACACGCGAATTGTGCGTGCAGGTCGAGGAGAGCGTTCGCAAGTATGCCCACCACTCGGGCATCTCCGTCGCATCGGTCTACGGCGGGGTCCCGCTGGAGCCGCAGCAGCGAAAGCTGCGCGCCGGCGTCGAGATCGTCGTCGCCACGCCGGGCCGTTTGATCGATCACCTCGAGCGGCAGAACGTCGTATTCGACGATCTGGAAGTGCTCGTGCTCGACGAAGCGGACCGCATGCTCGACATGGGCTTCGCGCCGCAGATCAATCGCATCGTGAGCGACATCCCACCGTACAGGCAGACACTGTTGTTCAGCGCGACGATGCCGCCCGAGGTCGAGGCGCTCGCGCGCAAGTATCTGCGCAAGCCCGTCGTCGTGCAGGTGGGCCGGCGTTCATCGGTGACGCCCACGGTCACGCATGCCGTCTACCCCGTGCCGCGCGATCGCAAGAGCGCGCTGCTCGCGAACCTGATCAAGACGAACGACGACGCCGGCTCGGTGCTCGTGTTCACGCGCACCAAGCACGGTGCAGATCGCGTCGTGCGGCATCTCGAGCGCGAAGGCATCCAGGCCGCGTCGATGCACGCGGACAAGACGCAGCCGCAGCGCACGCGCGCGCTCGAGGATTTCCGCGCGGGCAAGGTCAGGGTGCTCGTCGCCACGGACATCGCGCAGCGCGGGCTCGACATCAGCGGCATCAGTCACGTGGTGAACTACGACGTGCCGCAGCAGGCGGAAGACTACGTGCACCGCATCGGCCGGACGGGCCGCGCCGCGCGCGAGGGCGACGCGTTCACGTTCATGGCGCCCGACGAGATCGCGATGGTGAAGTCGATCGAGCGGGTGATCGGGCAGCCGATTCCGCGTGTGTCCGTGGCGGGGTACGACTTCGGGACCGTGGCGGCGGATTGAGTCCTTCGTAAAATCGTCATCCCGATTGAGCGCTTCGCAGGATCGTCATCCCGAGCGAAGCGAGGGACCTGCTTTCCCAGACGCGAAGTTCGCATCAAGGCGAGCAGGTCCCTCGTCGCTACGCTCCTCGGGATGACGGGGGAGCTACGCTCCTCGGGATGACGTGGGAGCTACGCTCCTCGGGGCGACAGCCCTAATGCCCGTTCACCACGAGCACGCCGACTTCGCCGTTGTACCCGTCGCGCATGGTCGGCATTCCCGGCGGCGCGACCCAGGCGCCGCCATCCACGCGGATGTCGATCTGATGGATCCCCGCCGACATCGGGATGCTCAGCTCCCACGTGTCTCGCCCATGGCGCACGAGCGTGAGCGGCGTCCAGTCGCTGAAGTCGCCCATCACGTCGACACTCTCGACGCCGCCCACGTGCACCGTGAGCTTCTCGAGCCCGTCGCCGCTCGACGCGGGATGAAGCTCGAAGCTGCGCACAGGGGTCACGTGCGCTCCCGTCACGGGCACCGCGCCGCGGGGCAGCGGCCAGTAGGCGAGCACCAGCCCCACGCTTCCGAAATTGCGCGCGGGAAGATCTCGCGCGGGATTCGCGGGCTCGCGTCCGCCGCCGGCGACGACAGCGATGCGGTCGTCGAGCCAGACAGTGGCCGTCGCGGACTGCCAGTGGCGCGTGTCGCTCGCGACGTCCGCCGCGGTGCCAAAGCGGTAGCCGGCGTCCGCATCCAGTTCCAGCGCGCCATGCTCCCAGTGCACCGCACCGGTCAGATCGCCAAAGTGTGACTGGAGAGCGCAGGGCGCCGCGTCCGACGCGGAAGGCAGAGCCCCTGGGGCCGCGAGACTGCCGGGAGCTGACACATCGGAGCTTGTGGCGCAGACGCCGGCGGCTCCGCCGTTCGTGTCCGCCGCCATCTTGGTGAACGAGAAGTTCGTGTAGGTGCCGGTGAGCTTGGTGTTACCGAGCTGCGCCCAGGCGCCCGCGCCCGCCACGTCGATCGAGGAGATCACGGCGAGTCGCCAGGGACGGGCGACACCGCCGCCGACCCACACGCCGCCCTTCTGGTGAAAGAGAACGTGGACGCGCGTCTGCACGTCCACTTCATCCGTGCCAAGCGCCTGATCGCTGAAGGCGCGGCTCGCGTTGGTCAGGAATTCCGCGCGCACGCCGTACACCGTGGGCGACGTGAAGATGCCGGACACGCCGGCGTCCGCGACCTGCCACTGCTGCTGATTGAGCCATGCCGCGCCGTGCGCGGCGAGGTTCATGTGCTGCGACCGATACTCGAAGTCGGGCGCGAGTTGCAGCACATCCGCCGGAAGTCCGCCATTCCCGTTGTTGGTCGCCAGCGCTCCTGCTTCGAGCTTGGACCCCACCTGTGCGGCGCCCACGCTGGGCAGCCCCATGGATGGCACCAGCGCGGTGGCCAACGTGACAATGGCGACCTTCAGGTCGGTCATGGCATTAGGAGCTCGGGGATTCCGGCTGCCCCGTGGGCGGCGTCAGTGTGTTGCCGGGCGCGCGTCCCGGGAACTCCCGAACCCGATTCTGCAACGCAGCACCGGGGTTCAACCCCTCCAGTATGTCCGATTTCACGCTGTTCCACAACCCGTAGAAGTCGGCATCTCGCGCGCCGCTGCGCCACAGTTTCACGATGGCGGAGGTAGCGTCGTCGCGCGGCACGCCGCGCGTGACGAGGTCAACCAGAACGGTGAACGCGGACGCGAGCGGCCGGCCGCGCGGCGCGTCGCGGAAGCTCGTGAGCGCTTCCGGCTTCACACCGGCGCTCAGCACCTCCGCGGCGGCCTCGAGATCGGGGTCGTTCACCGGGCCGAGCACCGACCGCGCCTCGCGCATGGAGCTGAAGAGTCCGTGTACCACGCTGACGATGCGGCGATCGTCCGCGTGCACCGCGACGCCCTCGAGCGCCTTGGAGCGGAGCGCGGCCACGGGCAGCCCATCGACGCGCGCGGAGTCCATGATGGCCTCCACGGCGAAACGGCTCGTGGCGTCGAGCTTGGCAAGCGGATCGGTGTCCTGCGCGGCTGCCCGGGGGGCAGTGGCAACGAGGGCGAGCAGGGCCGCGCAGGCCACCGGAATCCACGAACGCGCGAAGCGTGAGCTCACAGGACGGCTCCCGGCCGCACGAGAATGACGGAGTTCTTATGGCCGAATCCATCATCCGAGGCGATCGGCGCCCCCGGGTCGGCCATCCATTGCGAGCCATTCACGATGTACGCGTACAGGTGGCGCCCTTCCGCGAGCGGCAGCGTCACGCTCCACACGCCCGCGCGGCTCGTTGGACGCATGGGCGTCGCCGCCGCGTTCCATCCATTGAAGTCGCCCACGAGCGAAACGGCGTTCGCCCGCGGCGCCATCACGATGAACTGCACCACCGTATCAGAGACCGGGAGCTGCGGATTGGACACAGCAACAACCGGAGGTTGTCCGGCCGCCGTGAAGCGGCCGTCCCGGTGCGAGTACAAAGCGCCGGCAAACACACCAAGCCCAACGAGTCCCGCGGCGAAGGCCATGCCGGCCGCGGGCGAGAGGACGAGCGAGCGCACACGGAACAGGTCGCGAACGCGGTTGGCGCGGCTCAACCGGCTGAAACGCGTCGAACGGCGCGGCGCGGGCTCCATGCGCACGAGCGACATCAATCGATCACGAGCAGCGGGGTCCAGGTCCACTGGCCGCCTCGCTTCGCTGACGATCCGCTCCACATAGGGGTGCTGCCAGTCTTCAGTCATCCTTGATCCGCTCCCACCGTTCGCGCAGACGATCGCACGCGCGTTTCACCCGCATTTTCAGTGCAGACACGCCCACGCCTGTGAGCGCCGACATCTCCTCGTAACTCATCTCCTCGATGTGCTTGAGGAGAAAAGCTTCTCGCAACAACGGGTCCAGTTCGCTGAGCACACGTTGCACGAATTCTTCGTCTTCACCCGACCAGTTCGGCCGTTCGTCAGCCGCGCGGGCCAGGACCGCTTCTTCACGCACGAACACGCGCTCCCGATGCGCGCGCCGCGCCGCCATGCTTCGACACTGGTTTACGAGTATTCGGTACAACCACGCACTGAACCGATCTCGCTCCTGGTAGCGGTCCAGCGCACGATATGCGCGCA
>Ga0134127_10003545_pt1 | contig 11233 bp, 9 predicted proteins | sample KB31753_FD_96459 | JGI IMG/M metagenome (GOLD analysis project Ga0134127, IMG submission 96459) | Terrestrial soil microbial communities with excess Nitrogen fertilizer from Kellogg Biological Station, Michigan, USA - KB3-175-3 | ecosystem: Environmental > Terrestrial > Soil > Unclassified ...
CCCGAGGCCTTCGGGCGCCTCGCGCGCGCGGTGACCGGCGCGGCCATCGTGGTGCTCAGCGTGGTCGCGGGCCTCGGCGCCCTGATCGCGCCGCTCGTGGTGACGGTCATGGCGCCGGGTTGGCGCACCGATCCCGAGCTGCTGGCCCTCGCGGTGAGCCTCACCCGCGCGCTGTTCCCGTACCTCGTGTTCGTGGGGCTGGCCGCCCTCGCGATGGGCGCGCTCAACGCCCACCATCGGTTCTTCACCGCGGCGATCGGGCCCGCCGTCCTGAACCTCGCGATGATCCTGGCGGTCGTGGGGCTGGCGTCCCGGCTCACCACCCCGATCATGGCGCTGGCGATCGGGGTGCTGGTGGGCGGCCTCGGCCAGCTCCTCGTCCAGCTCCCGGAGCTGCGGCGGATCGGGGTGCCGCTCCGGCCCTCGCTGGAGTGGCGGCATCCCGCGGTGGTGCGCATCGCGCGGCGCCTGTGGCCGGCGGTCTTCGCCCTGGCCGCGGTGCAGATCACGGTGGTGGTGAACACCCTGCTGGCCTCCCTGCTGCCCACCGGCACCGTGTCGTACCTGTACTATGCGGATCGGGTGATGGAGTTCCCGCTAGGCGTGTTCGGCATCGCGCTCGCCACCGCCACGCTGCCCAGCATGTCGGCCCAGGCCGCGCGCCGGGAGCTCCCCGCGCTGCGCTCCACGCTGGAGTTCGCGCTGCGGCTCTCCGCCTTCGTGGCGGTGCCCGCGACGGTGGGACTCCTGCTGCTGGGCGGGCCGATCGTCCAGGTGCTCTTCCAGCGCGGCGAGTTCACCGCCGCCGACGCCGCGCTCACCGCCCAGGCCCTGGCCGGCTACGCGGTGGGGCTGCCCGCGTTCTCGGCCACCCGGATCGCGGCCCAGACGTTCTATGCGCTCGGGGACACGCGGACGCCGGTGATCGTGGGGTTCGTGTCGGTGGCGGTGAACGTGCTGCTGGCCCTGATCCTGATGTGGCCGCTCCGCCACATCGGGCTCGCGCTCGCCTCGTCGCTGTCGTCCTACGTCAACGTGATCGGGCTCTGCTGGCTGCTCCATCGCCGGCTGGGCGGGCCACGCGGCGCGGAGATCTGGGGCTCGCTGGGCCGGACGGTGGTGGCGACCGCGGCGCTCGCGCTCTGGTGCGCGTGGGTGGAGGGGTTCCTGCCGGTGGTGCCGGAGCCGGTCGTGCTCGGTCTCGCCCGGATGCTGCTGGCGATGGTGGGCGGGGTCGCGGTGTACGTGGCGATGGCGGCGGCGATCCGCGCCCCGGAGCTGCGCGCCCTCCTCGGCATGCTGCACGCGCGCCGGTGAACCTTGCCCAGCCGCCGGCGCCGGTGATAGACTCGCTCATGCACCCACTCGCAGGAAACGCCCCGGTCGTGGCCTGGATCCGATACAGCGGCCACTGCCGGGGCCGTCGTTTCTTGGGCCTGCCACTCCGGATGTGACCCGTGCGCGCCCGGCTCGGAGCGTCCGCGGAGAGGGAGACCGCGGGAGTCGTCTCCGAAGCCGCGACGCTGATCGACGAGTACCTCGCCGGTCTCCAGATCGAGCGGGGCGCCGCGCTCAATACGCTCGCCGCATACCGCCGGGACCTCAAGGGATTCGAGAGCTTCCTCACGCGCGAGCGCCGCGCGATCGGTGACGTGGGCGTCACGGACCTCTCGCGCTACCTGGGCGGTCTCCGCCGGCGGGGTCTCGGCGGCCGCAGCATCGCCCGGCATCTCTCGGCGGTGCGCGGCTTGTACCGCTTCCTCCTCGAGGCCGGGCGCGTGCCGGGCGATCCGACCCAGCACCTGGACAGCCCGCGTCCGGCCCGGCGGCTGCCCCGCACCCTGTCCATGGCGGACGCGGCCTCCCTCGTCGAGGCGCCCGACGCGACGCGCCCGGACGGGCTGCGGGACCGCGCGCTGCTGGAATTGCTCTACGCCTCCGGGCTCCGCGCCTCCGAGGTTCTCGGCCTGCGGATCGAGGACGTGAACTTCAAGGCGGGCTACGTCATCGTGATCGGGAAGGGGGACCGCCAGCGCCTCGTGCCCGCGGGTGCGCGGGCGCTCGACTGGGTGCGTCGGTACCTCACCACGATCCGGCCGCGCCAGGTGCGCCGTGAGTGCCCGGCGCTCTTCCTCAATCGCTCGGGGGGGGCCATGTCGCGCCAGGCGCTCTGGGGCCTGATACGGCGCGCCGCGCGGCGCGCGGGCCTCCGCGCCGCGGTCTCGCCTCACACCCTTCGCCACTCCTTCGCGAGCCACCTGCTCGAGCGCGGCGCCGATCTGCGCTCGGTGCAGGCCATGCTCGGCCACGTGGACATCTCGACCACGCAGATCTACACGCACCTGCCGTCGAGCGTCGTCCACGACATGTACCGGAAGTTCCACCCGCGGGCGTCGCGGGTGGGCCGGGTCGCGCGCGCGCGCGGCCTCGAGCGGGCTGGCTGAGATGGCGAAGCCCGGCCACGCGTATCCGCAGGTGGAGCCCGGCGTCACGGCGCTCATGGACTCCCGCGTGCTGAGCTGCGCGCCCGCGGTCACGGTGGCGCGGGCGCTGGCCCGCGCGCGTGCGGCGGGCGCGACGGTGATCGCCCTCGGCGCGGGGCGCGCGGCCCGCGTGTCGGAGCTGGCGCGGGCGGCCGCGTGGGGCCTCGACGGCCGGCCGGTGGTCGACGTGGCCTGGCGCGACCTGCCGAGCGTGGCCGTGGGCGCCTCCGAGGTCGAGGCGCGGCGGCACCTGCGGGCGGGCGCCCCGCTGATCCTCGTGCGTCGGGGCTCCCGCGTGATCGGCGCGGTGGACCGCGATCGCGTCGAGGTGTCGCCGCCCGAATTCTCCCTCCTCGCACGGCTGGAGCAGCCGGGTGAGGCAGGATCACTGAGCGACGCGAGAGGCTGGCTCCTGCGCGCGGCCGGCAAGATCGGCGAAGGGCTGGGCGCGCCGGCCTACGCGGTGGGCGGCTTCGTGCGTGACCTGCTGGCGGGCGCGGTGCCCCCCGATGTGGACCTCGTCGTCGAGGGTGACGGCGTCGCCTTCGCGCGGCGGCTCGCCGAGGAGATCGGCGGCACCGTGCTCGTGCACCGGAGCTTCGGCACCGCGTCGATCGAGGGCGGCCGCGCGCCGGCGGGCGCCGGGCTCGACGGCGTCGCGCTCGGCCGGGTGGACGTGGCCTCGGCTCGGCGTGAGCACTATCCGACGGCCGGGGCGCTGCCCGAGGTCGACCCGGCCCCGCTCCTCGAGGACCTGCGCCGTCGCGACTTCTCGGTGAACGCGATGGCGCTGGCCCTGTCGCCCGATCGGTTCGGCCGCCTGCTCGATCCGCTCGGAGGTCAGGCGGACGTCCGGCGCCGCCGGCTGAGGGCGCTTCACCCGCTCTCGTTCGTCGAGGACCCCACGCGGGTGTTCCGGGCCGCGCGCTACGCCGGCCGTCTCGGGCTCCGACCGGACGCGGGAACCCTGGCGGCCATCCGGCTGGCGGTGGAGCAGCGTGGGTATGTCGCGCTGTCGGGCCAGCGCCTGTGGCGCGAGATCGAGCTGGCAGCGGCCGAGCCGCGGGCCCGGCTCATCTTCGAGCGACTCGTGAGATGGAAGGCCCCAAGTCTCTGGAATCTCGATGGGGCCTCCGGACGGTACCTGTCGGATGCCGAGCGGCTCGGGCACTGGGCCCGGTCGGCGGGCGTGGCGGTGGACCCGGCCGAGCTCGCCCTGCTCGCGCTGATGCTCGGCCGGCCCGCAGAGGTGATCGAGCGGAGCCTCGACCGGCTCGCGCTCGGCGGCGAGCCTCGTGCGCGGCTCGAGGCGGCGGCGGTGGCCGCGCCGCTCGCCCGGCGGCTCGAGGCGGCGCGATTGCGGCCGAGCGCGGTGGGGGAGCGGCTCGAGGCGGCGCCGGCGGCGGCCGCGCTCGCGGCCTGGCTTCGCGGCGGGCCGCGGGCGCGCCGCCGGATCCAGTGGTACCTCGCCCACGGGCGCGCGGTACGGCCGCGGCTCACCGGCCGCGATCTGCTCGCGATCGGGGTGCCGGGCGGGCCGCGCGTGGGCGCGGCGCTCGCCATGCTGCGACGGCACCGGCTCGACGGCGGGGCGGGCTCGGTGGCCGAGGAGCGGGAACTCGTGAAAGAATGGCTCACATCGGGAAAGGAGGCGTGAGGTGACGACCAGATTCATCTTCGTGACGGGCGGCGTCGTGTCCTCCCTGGGCAAGGGGCTGGCCGCGGCATCGATCGGATCCTTGCTCGAGGCGCGCGGTTTCCGGGTCACGCTGCAGAAGATGGATCCCTACATCAACGTGGATGCGGGGACCATGAGTCCGTACCAGCACGGCGAGGTCTACGTGACCGACGACGGCGGCGAGACCGACCTGGATCTCGGCCACTACGAGCGCTTCACCTCGGCCCGGATGACGCGCGACAACAACGTCACCACCGGGAAGGTCTACGGGACCGTGATCGAGAAGGAGCGCCGGGGGGACTACCTGGGCCGCACCGTCCAGGTCATCCCGCACATCACCGACCAGATCAAGGCGGCGATCCGCAAGGTGGCCGCGGGCGTCGACGTGGTGATCATCGAGATCGGGGGCACCGTCGGCGACATCGAGGGTCTCCCGTTCCTGGAGGCGGTCCGCCAGTTCAAGAAGGACGTGGGCAAGGGCAACGTCATCTACGTCCACCTCACGCTGGTGCCGTACATCCAGGCCGCGCAGGAGCTCAAGACCAAGGCGACCCAGCACTCGGTCAAGGAACTGCGGGCCATCGGTATCCAGCCCGACGTGCTCCTGTGCCGGACCGCCAAGGACCATCCGCTCACCCCGTCGATCAAGTCCAAGATCGCGCTCTTCTGCGACGTCGAGGAAGAGGCGGTCATCGCGGCGCGCGACGTGGACACGATCTACGAGGTGCCGATCGCCTTCCACGACCAGGGCCTCGACGAGTCCATCATCAAGCTGCTGGACCTGCCGTCCCGGCCGATCGATCTCTCGCGCTGGGAAGAGATCGTGCGCCGGATCAAGGCGCCCCGCCGCCGCTGCCGGATCGGGGTGGTGGGCAAGTACATCGAGGTGAAGGATTCCTACAAGAGCCTCTACGAGGCGCTCGCCCACGGGGGCATCGCCCACGAGGCGGCGGTCGAGGTGGTGTGGGTCGACGCCGAGCGCATCGAGCGCGAAGGGCTGGCCGGCCACGTGGCCGGGCTCGACGGCATCCTGGTGCCCGGCGGCTTCGGGGACCGGGGCATCGAGGGAAAGATCCAGGCCATCCGGTACGCGCGCGAGCAGCGCGTGCCCTACTTCGGCATCTGCCTGGGCATGCAGTGCGCGGTCATCGAGTACGCGCGCCACGTGTGCGGGCTCGAGGGAGCCAACTCCACCGAGTTCGATCCCGCCACCGGGCACAACGTGATCGATCTCCTGCCCGAGCAGCGCCACGTCCAGGACAAGGGCGGGACCATGCGGCTCGGGCTCTACCCGGTGTTGCTGAGCGAGGGCACCGCGGCCTCGCGGGCCTACGGGCAGGGGCTGATCGAGGAGCGCCACCGGCACCGCTACGAGGTCAACAACGACTACCTCGCCCGGCTCGAGAAGAACGGGCTGCGCATCTCCGGGCTCTGGGCCGAGAAGCAGCTGGTGGAGATCATCGAGCTGCCCGATCACCCGTGGTTCGTGGCCGGGCAGTTCCACCCCGAGTTCCGCTCGCGCCCGTGGGAGCCGCATCCGCTCTTCGCCGCGTTCATCAAGGCCGCGCTCGACCACCAGGGGGGCGCGTGATCCGGACGCGCGCGGTCCGGATCGGCTCGGTCGTCATCGGGGGCGGCGCGCCGCTGGCCCTGATCGGGGGCCCCTGCGCGATCGAGAACGAGAAGCACGCGCTGATGGTCGCGGAGCGGCTGCAGCGGGTGACCGCGGACGCCCGCGTGCCGTTCATCTACAAGTCGTCCTACGACAAGGCCAACCGCTCCTCGATCAACGCCTACCGCGGGCCCGGCCTGACCGAGGGCCTGCGCATCCTTCAGAAGGTCAAGGACGAGACCGGCCTCGCGGTGCTGTCCGACGTGCACGACGTCTCCGAGGTCGCCCCGGCGGCTCAGGTGCTCGACGTGCTGCAGGTGCCCGCCTTCCTCTGCCGCCAGACCGACCTCATCGTGGCCTGCGCGCGCAGCGGTCGGCCGGTGAACGTCAAGAAGGGGCAGTTCGTGGCGCCGCGCGACATGATCAACGTGGTGGAGAAGGTGCGGGCGTCCGGCACCGAAGACCTCCTCCTGACCGAGCGCGGCACCAGCTTCGGGTACAACAACCTGGTGGTGGACTTCCGCGGGTTGCCGATCATGCGGGCCTTCGGCTATCCGGTCGTCTTCGACGCGACCCACGCGGTGCAGCTCCCGGGCGGGCAGGGGGACCGCTCGGGCGGCGAGCGCCAGTACGTGCAGGCTCTGGCGCGCGCGGCGGTGGCGGTGGGGGTGGACGCCCTCTTCATGGAGATGCACGAGGACCCGGACCGCACGCTCGAGGACGGGCGCCCGCTCTCCGACGGGCCCAACATGCTGCGCCTCGACGATCTGCCGCGGCTGCTCGACGAGCTCCGCGCGATCGGGGCCGGCCCGGCGGGCGCCTGATGGACCGCGCGCGGATCCTGACGCTCGCGGAGCGCGTGCTCCGCCTGGAGGCGGAGAGCGTGCTCGCCCTGTGCCCGCGCCTGGACGATCGGTTCGTGGCCGCGGTGAAGACCCTGCACGACTGCCGCGGACGCGTCATCGTCACCGGGATGGGCAAGTCGGGCCTCATCGGGCGCAAGATCGCCGCGACCCTCGCGAGCACCGGCACCCCGGCCTACTTCCTCCATCCCGCCGAGGGCGTGCACGGCGACCTCGGCATGGTCGCCCGCGAGGATGTGGTGCTGGCCCTGTCGAACTCGGGCGAGACCGACGAGGTGCTCGCGGTGCTGCCCGCCCTCAAGCGGCTCGGGATTCCGCTGGTCCTGCTCACCGGCGGGGCTACCTCCGCCCTCGCGCTCCAGGCCGACATCGTGCTGGACGTCGGCGTGGCCGAGGAGGCGTGTCCCATCAAGCTCGCGCCCACCTCGAGCACGACCGCCGCGCTGGCCATGGGCGACGCCCTCGCGATGGCGCTGCTCGACCTGCGCGGGCTCGGACCGGACGACTACGCGGCGCTGCACCCGCGGGGGAGCCTGGGCTGGAAGTCGCTCTTCAAGGTGAGCGACCTCATGCACACCGGCGAGGCGATGCCGCGGGTCTCCGAGCACGCCACCATGAAGGAGGCCATCGAGGAGATGAGCGGCAAGGGGCTCGGCATGACCACGGTGGTGGACGCGGCGGGGCGGCTCGTCGGGGTGGTGACCGACGGGGACCTGCGACGCCAGCAGCTCGCCCACGGGGCCGCGCTGCTCGAGCGCCGGGCCGCGGAGTGCATGACCGCGCGGCCCAAGGTCATCGGAGCCGACCAGCTCGCCGTGAAGGCCCTCGCGATGATGGAGGGCCGCATCACCAGCCTCGTCATCGTGGACGAGGCGGGGCGGCCCGCCGGCGTGATCCACCTCCACGACATCCTGCGCGCCAAGATCGTGTGAGGGCCGCTCCACGCGCTTCCCGCATTCGCCTCCTCGTCCTCGACGTGGACGGTGTGCTCACCGACGGCGGCCTGGTGTTCTCCGCCTCCGGTGAGGAGACCAAGCGCTTCCATGTGCACGATGGGCTCGCGATGGTGGCCGCGCGCCGAGCGGGCCTGCAGATCGCGATCCTTTCCTCACGCGCGTCCGCCGCGGTGACCCGGCGCATGGCCGAGCTCGGGGTCGGCGAGGTGCACCAGGGCGTGGCCGACAAGGCGGGCGCCCTGGACGCCCTCCGCGAGCGGCTCGGCGTGGCCCGCGGCGAGGTCGCGATGATGGGGGACGACCTGCCGGATTTGCCCGCGATGGCCCGCGCCGGGCTGGCCCTGGCGCCCGCCAACGCGGTGGCCGAGGTCAAGCGTGCGGCCCACTGGGTCGCCCGCCGGCGGGGTGGGGACGGCGCGGTCCGGGAGGCGGTCGAGATGCTCCTAAAGGCCCGTCGCGCTTGGCCGCCTCGCTCGGAGGGCTGAGCGGGGCCTTCTTCATTTGCCACGGCTGTAAATACTGTGTTAGCGTGGCATGGAGATTGCTATGAGGAAGGCCCCACTCATTATTCTGTCGCTCGTCGTGGTATTCCTATCGGTGGTGGTGGGCGTGCTCGTTCATCGGGCCCGGACGCCTCGGGCGATTACCACCGAGCCCGCCGCCACGAACGCGGACTACCGGCTCAAGCAGGTTCGCCTTCAAGAAACAGCTCGGGACGGCTCCCGATGGCAGCTCGACGCGGAATACTCCGAGACCTTCGAGGAGCGGAACACGACGTCGATGAAGAAGGTGACGATCAAGGTGGACCAGGCGGCCAAGAGCGCGACCAGCGCGCGCTCGTGGACGGTCACCGGCGACGAGGGCGACCTGAACCAGGAGACCAAGAACGTGGAGCTGCGTGGCAACGTGGTGCTCGTCTCCAGCGACGGCCTGCGGCTCGAGACGGAGCGGCTGCGCTGGGACGCCGAGGCCCAGCGAGCGTGGACGACCGAGCCGGTGATCATCTACCGAGCGGGCACGGTCGTGCGCGGCACCGGCTTCGAATCGCGCGTCGCCGAGGAGGCGTCCAGCGTCAAGGGGCGCGTGCGCGCGACCTTCAAGCGCGGCACCCCCGCCGAGCCGGTCGCCTCCGGTCGCCCATGAGGCGGGTTCTCGCGCTCGGCGCGGTGATGGTGTGGTCGGTGGCGACGCTGTCGACGGCGGCGGGGGCGCAGCCGGCACCGTCCCGGTCCCGCCCGGCTCGCCCGGCCGCGACCGCCCCGCCCGCGAGCCAGGAGGGGCGCGACGCTCCGGTCACGGTGGACGCGGATCAGCTCGAGAACCTGCAGAAGGAAGGACTCACCGTCTTCACCGGCAACGTGGTGGCCAGCCAGAACGGCTCGACGCAGTACGCGGACCGCATGGAGGTCTACCTCGACGACAAGGGCAACCGCATCGTCCGTACCGTCTCGACCGGCAACGTGCGGATCATCACCAAGGATTGCCGAACCGGCACCGCGAAGCGCGCCGAGTACTACGACGCCGAGCAGCGCGTCGTCCTCATCGGCGACGCGCGGGTGTGGCGCGACGACAACGTGGTGACCGGCGAGCGGATCACGATCTACCTCGCGGAGGACCGCAGTATCGTGGAGGGCGGCCGCGTGAAAGGGGTCTTCTACCCCAAGAACCAGGACGAGGCCGCGCGGCCGAAGGTCCCGGCGGGGCAATGCTCGTGAGGTCGTCGTGGAAGGTCTGATCGCTCAGGGCCTGCGCAAGCGGTTTCGCAGCCGCGTGGTGGTGAACCGCGTGAGCCTCGACATCCACCCGGGTGAGGTGGTCGGGCTGCTCGGGCCCAACGGGGCGGGCAAGACCACGTCGTTCTACATGATCGTGGGCCTGCTGCGGCCCGACGGCGGGCGCATATTCCTCGAGGGCCAGGACGTCACCGAGCTGCCGATGTACAAGCGCTGCCGGCTCGGCATGGGCTACCTGCCGCAGGAGTCCTCGGTGTTCCGCAAGCTCACCGTCGAGGAGAACCTGCTCGCGATCCTGGAGACCCTCGACCTCTCGCACCAGGAGCGGATGACGCGCCTCGCCGAGCTGCTCGCCGAGCTCGACCTGACCCGCCTCGCCCACCACAAGGCCTACACCCTGTCCGGCGGCGAGCGGAGGCGGCTCGAGATCACGCGGGCGCTCGTGACCAGCCCCCGCTACCTGCTGCTCGACGAGCCGTTCACCGGCATCGATCCGATCGCGATCGGCGACATCCAGGAGATCGTGGCCCGGCTGAAGGAGCGCGGCATCGGCGTGCTGATCACCGACCACAACGTCCGGGAGACGCTCGCCATCACCGACCGCGCCTACATCCTCTACGACGGGCGGATCCTCGCCTCCGGCACCGCGACCGAGCTGGCCAACAACTCCAAGGCCCGGGAGATCTACCTGGGCGAGAAGTTCTCGCTATGAAACTCGTCCAGCGCATGAGCCAGCGGGTCGTCATGACCCCGCTGCTGCAGCAGGCGATCCAGCTCCTCCAGCTCTCCACCCTCGAGCTCGAGCAGGTGGTGCGCAAGGAGCTCGAGGAGAATCCGCTCCTCGAGGAGGTGCCGGTCGAGAACGCGGAGAGCCAGGAGAATCCGGACGCCTCCGCCTCCAGCACCACCCCGGAGGCCGCCCCGACCGCGGAGACCACCGCGGCCCTCGATACGCCCTCGAAGGAGACGTCCTCGGTCGACAGCGAGAAGGCCGACGACCTCCCCTTCGATCTCTCGTCCGCGGTCTTCGACGACCACGGCGACGAGCGGACCCCGGTGTCGATGGAGGAGCGGGACGAGCTGCCCTTCGAGAACCTCGGCCGCAGCGACACGTCGCTGGGCGAGCACCTGATGGAGCAGCTCCGGCTCGGCACCGACGACAAGGACGTCCTGCGCATCGGCGAGGCGATCATCGGGAATCTCGACGAGGACGGCTACCTGCGCGCCGACGTGGGCGAGATCGCGTCGGGCATGGGAGCGAGCCCCGAGGCGGTGGAGGCCGCGTTGAAGCTCATCCACGCCTTCGACCCGCCGGGGGTGGCGGCGCGGAGCGTGCAGGAGTGCCTGCTGCTCCAGCTCACCGCGGACGCGGAGCCCGACCCGGTCTCGGTGGAGATCGTGGAGCGTCACTTCGAGGACCTGGAGCGACGGCGCTACCCGGAGATCGCGCGGGCGCTGAAGCTGCCGCTCGAGCGGGTGATGGAGTCGATCGAGGAGATCCAGAGCCTCGAGCCCAAGCCGGGGCGGCGCTTCTCGGTCAACGACTCCCGCTACGTGGTGCCGGACGTGACCATCCAGAAGGTGGGCGACGACTACGTGGTCATCCTCAACGAGGAAGGCATCCCGCGCCTACGGGTCAACTCGCTCTACCGCTCGCTGCTGCGGCGGTCGGGGGACGAGGCCAAGCAGTATGTCGAGCAGAAGCTGCGCTCGGCGGTGTGGCTGATCAAGAGCGTGGAGCAGCGTCAGCGCACCCTCCGGAAGGTCGCACAGAGTCTGGTGAACTTCCAGCGCGACTTCCTCGACAAGGGCCTGACCCACCTGCGGCCGCTCGCCCTGCGCGACGTGGGCGACGACATCAGCATGCACGAGTCCACGATCAGCCGGGTGACCACCAACAAGTACGTC
>Ga0134127_10003548_pt1 | contig 11231 bp, 9 predicted proteins | sample KB31753_FD_96459 | JGI IMG/M metagenome (GOLD analysis project Ga0134127, IMG submission 96459) | Terrestrial soil microbial communities with excess Nitrogen fertilizer from Kellogg Biological Station, Michigan, USA - KB3-175-3 | ecosystem: Environmental > Terrestrial > Soil > Unclassified ...
AGCTCAGCGTTCCACTCGAGTTGAAAAATCCCGTCAGCCCGACTACCGCATTGAGCTTTAGCAGAGCAAGCGTGGTGGCTGGATCGTCGAGGTCTACCTCGCCCCTCTTCAGTTGCCTCAAGAGTTTGCTTGGAAGCGCATCGGCGTCGACCTTCAAGCCGACCGCCAGGGCCGTCTTGGGACTAACTCCGGGACCGACGCCTCCAGCTTTCAAGCCTTGAATGGCCTGATGCAACTTGAGGGTGTCGCCCCAGAAGGCTTCATCGCCAAAAGTGTCGAAGCGAAATATCTGCCGGCCTTCATCTACCATCTGCTGAGCGTTGGTGTTGATCCGCTCGGCAAGTCTGTCTTTTTGAGCGTGAGTTCCGGCCGCGAACATTGCAAGCATCGCGATTGCGGCTGCGAGCGTGACCGTCAAAGAAACCGCTCTCCTTTTATGACTAACTCGGCTTTCAGTTTTGGCTGACATAATGACCTGCTCCTTTTCTGTGACTCAACTACGCAGAGCACTCGCAATCGTCTAACTCAGAAGCTCTATGGTACGTATTAAGCCGGAAGAGGTCTGTTCAATACTGCACAACGTGTGAAAATAATCACAACAAACAATAAGCCGCCTCTTGATCGTCCGTCACCATCGACAGCCGGAAGGTAGAGCTGCGTAAGCTCCCTTTCGAAGGCATACCCGCGCTCGACAAAATAGAATTTCCTTTCTGTCGCCCAAGCGACATACAACGACTCACCCGCATAGATAATATGAAAGTTACTTAGACAAAGGTGATGGTTGTCACCACAGGCAGTGACATTTGTTGCACTTAATCATCACCTAAAAGGGGCTGTGCGTGATGAGGGACTCCTCAATGCGCGCAGGCGCGAATCAGGCGCCGTCTCGGACGAAGGGAAGTTACTAATGCGTTTCGAGGATGGAGCCACCATATCAATATCGCTGGAGGACGACAATGTACAAGAAGAACGTTTTTGGCGAAAAGATTTCTGGAGCGCGCTTCAAGGAGATGGCCAACGCGAGGAAGAACCGGAGGGAGTTGGTCGCCGAGCACCTTAACCGTCGAGAGTTGATGAAGATGGGACTCCTGACGGGCGCAGGCTATCTGGTGAATAAATCTGGTCTGAGTGCTCGCGCGAACTCTCCCTTACCGACGGCCCAACTAGCCAGTCCTCCGGTCAGGCCCTTTCTTCAACCTCTTTATATTATGCCGGTTCAACAGCCCGTGACTTTGTCCCCCGGGCCAACGGTACAACCAAATACCGCTGCGGGGGAATCTCGGACGCGTCCTCATCAGGCATTGACGCTGTATCCGCCACAGAAGCTCTATCAGGTGAATCAGGTGCTATGTCAGATCGATATGACCCCGGACCTTCCGTTGCAGCCAATGTGGGGATTCAACGGGCTTGTGCCAGGCCCCACCTACGTGGCCAGGTATGGAGAACCGGTGCTGGTGCGGAACTTCAACGATCTGCCCCCGGCTTCGCAGAACGGGGGGTTTGGTCTTCCCTCGGTCACCACCCACATGCACAACGGTCACACGCCGTCGGAAAGTGATGGGTTCCCATGTGACTTTTTCGAAAGAGGGCATTGGTATGACCAGCACTATCCGAACATACTGGCAGGCGCTCTCTCCACACACCAGGCTACCGGGGGTGACATTAGGGAGTCTATGAGCACGCTGTGGTATCACGATCACCGCGTAGATTTTACGGCGGCAAACGTCTACAAGGGCCTGGAAGCGTTCTATCTGCTGTTCAACCAATTCGACACAGGTGATGAAGACACCGGTTTCCATCTGCCTTCCTTCCCTGAATTCGATATACCGATGCTCTTCAACGACAAGATCTTCGACGAAGATGGGATCTTGTTCTTCGATCTGTTCAATATTGACGGCATCCTGGGTGATAGGTTTCTGGTCAACGGCAAGATTCAACCGTTCTTCCAGGTGCACCCGCGCAGGTATCGCTTCCGCTGGTTGAATGGCGGACCTTCCCGTTTCTTTGAGATGTTCCTGACCGATCCAAACAATCTGAGCGCGCACCTCCCCTTCTGGCAGATTTCCAACGACGGAAACCTCTTGCCCGCGCCGATACAGGTCGAGAGCGTTCGCCTCGGTGTGGCCGAGCGCGTGGATGTGATCATAGACTTCAAGCAGTTTGCCGGCCGGTCGCTCATCCTCGAGAATCGCCTGATCCAGGTGGACGGACGCGGGCCCGTGGCGCCTCCGAATGACATCTACCCCGCGGGTCAAGGAAATCAGATGATGCGGATTGACGTGGTTCTGCCCAATGTGCCGGATCATAGTGACAAACCAGCGAACCAACATTTCTACGCTCTGCCGGACAAGACGGAAGCGCCGAGGATCGTTCGGACTATGAAGTTCGACCGATTAAACGGGCAATGGTCTATGAACGGGCGCTTCATGGACTGCGCTGAGGATCCTGTCCGCGTGAAAGTCACGCAGAACTCGGTGGAGCATTGGATGCTTTCGAATCTGTCGGGTGACTGGCAACATCCGATCCATACACACTTTGAAGAGCACCAGATCCTCGACCGCAATCTTCAGCCGCCGACAGGGGTTGAGATTGCCAGGAAGGACGTCACAAGGCTTCAGCACAATGAACGAGTGAGGCTCTTCTTCCGGTTCCGGGACTTCCTTGGGCGCTACCCGATACATTGCCACAATGTAGTGCACGAAGATCACGCAATGATGTTGCGATGGGACATCGTTCCGGAAGGCGACAATCAGATAGTGCCGTAGGAGCGCGAGAGAGAAGTGAAGCGGATGCCTCCTTCCACGGAGGCATCCGACAGATTCTCTCAACTCGTTTCCAGAAATCAAAATCGGAAAAGATAGGAGGGCTTAAGTTATGGGGGATCTAACGAGAAGAAACTTCGTGGGGCGTTCCGCGCTGACCGCGCTTGCCGGCGGCCTTCTGACATCAGTACCGGGTCGAGCACTCGGTCAGGCCATACAACCTGATAGGAAGCGCTTTGGAAGCAGCACACTGTCGCCGCGTGAAAAGATAAGGCAACGATACTTCCCGGATGTCGTTCTGCGCACCCATCTGGGAAAGGAGGTCCGGTTTTACGAGGACCTGATGAGGGGGAAGATCGTAACCATCAATTTCGTATATGCAAGTTGCGAAGGTGTGTGTCCGGCCATAATGACAAACCTGGTCAAAGTTCAGAAGCTTCTTGGAGACCGGGTTGGCCGGGATGTTTTCATGTATTCGTTCACACTCCAGCCAGAGAAAGACACGCCTCAGGTCCTCAAGGAATACGCGGAGATGCACGGGGTCAAGCCCGGCTGGACATTTCTGACGGGGAAACCGGCCGACCTCGAGTTACTACGCAGGAAACTCGGCTTTACAAATCCGAATCCCGAGCAGGACAAGGACAAGTCCAACCACATCGGCAACGTTCGCTACGGCAATGAGCCCCTGATGCTATGGGCGGCGTGCCCAGGACTGGCTAATCCAAAATGGATCGCCGAATCGATCTCGTGGGTGATTCGGCCGGAGCAACCACGCAACGGGTGAGGTGAACGTAAGACACTTTCGAGGGTAGCCGGTCACCTTCCGATGAGCGGATTAATCCAGAAGGAGAAGAACGATTATGAACAGCAAGCGAAGGATATTGACGAAGAACGTTAGGGCGAGCCTTATTGGGCTGGCAATGTTAATCCAGTTGGTTTTTGGTTGGGCAGGCGCGGCTCCAACGCGGGCGGATAATACCCACTTCAGTCCACCGTTCGATTTCAGCGACGCTTTCTACCTGGAGAACGGGGTTAACCCTGCGAATCTGATAGTACGCGTCGGCACGCCGAGTCGACCTCAGAATGTGTGGGTGTTGGATAACTCCAACACCGATCCCAGGAAGAACAATATAAGAAACAAGGAGACGGCCGCAGCCTTCGACATAGATGGGAACCTAACCTACTTCAACGTTATGGCGGTCCTTGACCCTTCGGCCTTCACCAATGATGCCGCGGGGGTGCGCGCCAGAACGATCGCCGACAGTTTCAGGGCCTTCTTCTTTCCTAAGACGGCGCGGAACCCTGATGGCTCTATCGTTGAACCCGTCAGCCTCGACTTTGCCGTGACCAGTCGCCGACAGGATAATTTGTTCGAGACGAAGACCGAGTATTTCTGCACGAACCTGGTTGGGTTCTGGGTTGCCGACTTTGCCATCTACACGAAGGAGGCGATGAAGCAAAAAAACAAGGCGTTCTTGGACGCGATTGCAAACCGAAACGGGCGTGACGCGGACGGGACACCCATCATCAAAAAAGTCGCCGAGGTTGAGGATCTGATAGCCCGCGGGTTTATTGAAATTCGGCAAAACCCTTTCACCGGGGGCGCAGGCACTCGCTGGCTGATCTGTCCTGATATCCTGGACCCTCGTCAGGGAGCCATCGCGCCGGACGCATTCCTGCTCCTGGCGAACAGGGTGAATGGCACCGATGTGACGCCGGCATATCGGTCGAACTTCGCTTGTCTGCAGACTACCGGCAACTTCTGCACATGCAGGACTCAATTCTGCGCGCAGTAGCGGTTGGACCTTGCGCGAAGTCTAATGCCCAGTCGCGCGAGATCGCTGAACGAAGATAGACGACAAACAAGGCCGCGGCGCCCGACATTTCCTGAGTCGGGCGTTGCGGTCAACGTGCTGGTCGGCTGATTGGCCTGATGGATGATGATATGAAAAAGGAAAACCCTGGTTCAGTCTCTCGCCGCGATTTCCTGACTCTGGCAGGAGCGGGGTTACCGATGGGACTGGCAGGTCGCGGGCCTTTCTTCATCTTCCCGCAACGTTCGGAGGCCCGAAAAAAGAAACTCAAAATTCTACAATGGCAACACTTCGTTCCCGGCTACGACAGGTGGTTTGACGAAGTGTTGGCGAGGGAATGGGGTCAGAAGCACGACACTGATGTCATTGTCCACCATATCCCTTTCTGGGAAATCAACGCACGCGCCCTGGCAGAGGTAAAAGCCAGCAGCGGCCACGACCTGGTTATGTTCACGTCACCTCCCGCCAGTTATGAGAGTCACGTGATAGACCACGCCGGCATCTATAAGGAAATTGCCGGAAGGCAGGGGCAAATGATAAAGCTTGCCCACTTGTCGACTTTCAACCCTTCGACGAAGAAGTATTTCGCTTTCGCGGACTCTTATGTACCGGTTGCCTTCAACTACGTGCGAGATTACTGGGAGCACATCGGGTATACATATGGTCCTACCACTTACGATAGCTTGCGCGAAGGGGCGAAGCAGATCCGCAAGTCCCTCGGCATCCCGTGCGGCCTGGGCCTTGCGCCGGAGCTAGACAGCAATGTCGCGCTGCACGGCTTGCTCTGGTCGTTCGGTGGGCTGGTGCAGGATGCTTCAGGGAACGTGGTAATCAACTCCAAAGAAACCATTGAGGCCCTCCACTACGTCAGGGGGCTCTATCAGGAATCCCAGACGGCGGAAGTCTTCAATTGGAATCCATATTCCAACGATCGGGCGCTGTTGGGCGGCAAGATCTCCGGCGCCGTGAACGCTGTCTCGATCGCGCGCCAGGCTGAACGAGAGATGCCCGAATTGTCGGATCGCATTATGATGAATCCCTCGCTACGCGGTCTTGCGAACTGGCGAGCTTGTCCCCACATTACGAGCTGCTATGTGGTCTGGCGGTTTGCCGAGAACCAGGAAGGAGCCAAACAATTCCTCGTCGATCTGGCCGACAATCTAGGAACGGGCTTCAAAGTGAGCGGGTTCTGTAATTTTCCCTGCTTCCCGAAGACGGTGCCAGATTTGAAAAAGCAGCTTGAAAACGACTCGAGCGCCAGTCCCCCTCACAAGTACATGGCCACGGAAGACACACTGTTATGGACGAGCAATATTGGTTATCCGGGATACGCGACACCCGCGGTAGAAGAGGTCTTTAATACTTTCGTCATTCCAAAGATGTTTGCCGCGGTAGCCAAAGGTAAGCTGACTCCGAAGGACGGCGCCGACACCGCCGAGAGGGAGGTAAAACAAATCTTTGATAAATGGAAGAGCTCTCGAACCCAGAATAGCGGCGCCAACAGCCTTTGAAGATCTGTTTTCGGAAGAGACAAGAAAGAGATCAATGCTTCTTCTCTCATTGTGATCTGGCTGACATACATTCCACCTCAAGTTGGGATATTCTGGCTGGGGATGAGCGGAATCAGTTTTTTCTATCCGCCAGGACCAGGCGGCAATTTGTGGCACACTTATTCAAATCACCAAGGGCCCGAGCGCACGCGCAATCGCGAACTTGCCTGAGTGGTTTATGTTTGATCTCCCTTTGAACGGAACCGCGCGATAACCTGTCGCCACCCATTGTGTTGGCGAACACTCTGTCTGAAGGCGGCCCGAAGGGCCCCAACCTCAAAAGACGAGTTTTCCACTGCGCCAGGACGAAACATCATCTGGCGGCTAATCGGGAGTCGGCAAACGCTTTTCGCCTTCCCTTCCTGACAATCAGACTGTATTAGGTGCGACGCTGAACTCGTTTTGTACGAAACATCTCTGATTGCCCTTGCGTGGATTCTCACATTCGAAATCACGGAAAGAGGCTTGGGTTTAGATGATGAGGAATAGAGTAGGCCACAGGTTTACCTTCCCGACAGAGACAGAAGCGGAGAGACTGCGGAATATTAGTCGTGTTGATTTCTTTTCAGGATTAAGCGCGGATAAGCTCGCACAGGTGGCCTCTATCTCACACGCGATTCACAGGCCTCGCGGTGCGATTATTTTTATGGTGGGGGATCCCGCGGACCTGTTCTATGTGACAGGTGTTGGAAGGGTAAAGATCTCGCTGCTTTCCTGTTACGGCAAGGAACTCATCGTGGAGATCGTTGAGCCCGGAGGAATCTTTGGCGAGCTTGTCCTTATCGATGACTCTCCGCATGTGACTGTCGCGGAAGCCCTCGACGACGTTTTGCTCTACGGGTATTGGAAGCAGAACTTCAAAAACATAATAGCAAGTCACCCGGAGCTTGCATTACGCCTGGCGAAGATTGTCGGTTCAAGGTTCAGAAAGATCGAAAGAAAGGTCTCCGACCTGGTCAACAAGGACGTTTCTGCCAGGATTACTGATTTGCTTGTCGAGCTGGCGGGAACGCGGGGTGACAATGGGGACAGCACGGGCGAAATCCTGGTGCGTCTCAAGCAGCAGGATGTCGCCGGACTGATCGGCGCGTGTCGTCAGGCGACTACCAAAGCCCTGAATGATCTGGAAAGGATGGGATGGATTGAGCTTGGTCGAGGCTCTATTCGGATAAAGTCCCTTCACGGCCTCCGAGGCCAACAGCAGGAATAGGAAGATCAGAGTCCGGTCCAGGTCTATTGTCTCAGCGAGTGTTATCTTTCCAGTCCGCCTCCTCTCCCCAAAAACTCCACTCCACGCCGTTCCGGTGCCTTTCACATGTAGGGAGCATTCCACGCTGCTCGAGCAGTCGGCGAGCCTCACGTTGGACTCGGGCGTATAGATATTGCGTGATATCCGAGAAGGCCCATCCGCGTTCTGTCAGCGTGGTCTTTTTGAAAGCCGATTCCAATTGTTTGCGGCGCTTCTCAAACAAATCCGCCATACGATCGGCCATGTCGCTGCAGAGTGATTCGAACTCAACGCGCTCATTTGCCTGAATGACTGGAAAGTTCGGCTCATAGTAGCGCTCGGCCGGGTATTTCCGTTCCCATTCCTCGGATTCACGCAGCAGCTCACTCGCCATCATTTCGCCGATATGGCGGTAGACGGTTGGCTGCGACAGGCCTAGTTTTTTTGCGAGCTGCGCGATGGTTTTTGGTTCTTTAGCCACGAGGTTCAAGATCCCTTCCTTAGTGCCGTTTGGAAGCAGTTTCTTCTGAGCGACTCCCGCCCAGGGATCGCTGTATCCGCTCATCGCCGACACGCACTCACAAGGGAAACACAATCCGTCTTTCTGCCGCTTGGCGCTCATCAGATTCTCCTTGACAAATCAATATTAGCCATCGTACTAATAGCGCATTGGCTATCATGCTAGGTTTCAGTTTTGCGATGCTAAGCTGAGGGGACGCAAGGATTAGCTTGCATCGAGAAATCCCAGCCCACACCTCCATACTTGTTCTGTTTATAGCAGAAAGTTGGGGTAAGGAGGTAGTAAACATTAGGGTGCCCGCTTGGATCGGATCCAGCCGATTCATGCGGTGCTGATCTGTATTCGATTAGCTTTGCAATTTTAGCGGACAAGAACCTGAAGTAAGGAGGTTCCCCCATGCGCCTACTCAAAGGGAATGGTAGTCCGAGCGAGAATCGGCTGCTGGCCGCCCTGCCGCCAGCGGAGTATGAGAGTCTCCGTCCTCACCTCGAGCAGGTCTCCTTCTCACTCGGTGAATCGGTCTACCAGGCTGACCTGCAAATGAACCATATTTTTTTTCCCACTACCTGTATTATCTCTTTGCTCTACACTATGGAAAACGGCGCCTCCGCCGAAATCGGGGTGGTGGGTAATGAGGGCGTTGTGGGCATCGCTCTGTTTATGGGAGGCAAGACCACGCCCAACCATGCCCTCGTGCAGAGCGCAGGCAATGCTCTCAGGATGAAAGCTGACACACTTCGAGATGAGTTCATCCTTGGTGGTTCGTTTCAACAATTGTTGCTGCGTTATACCCAGGCGCTAATTACTCAGATATCTCAGACGGCAGTTTGCAATCGCCTCCACTCAGTCGAAAAGCAACTCTGCCGCTGGATACTGTTAAGCCATGACCGCTTGCAGTCGAACGAATTGCGTATGACCCAGGAACTTATTGCCAACATGCTCGGCGTGCGCCGTCAGGGCATCACCAGCGCTGCAAGGCGACTCCAAACCGCCGGTATGATCAAATACACGCGTGGCCGAATTGCTATTCTCGATCGACGCGCCCTGGAGACCACGGTCTGCGAGTGCTATCAGGTGGTCAAGAATGAGTATGACCGCTTACTTGGCGGTTAGTTGGCCATTTCTTTTCCCGCCGTTAAGTCCGTTACCGGACCGACAACCGTTGACTCATTCTAGTATAAGGACGTTCTCGGATTAACTATCTTCAGCCGAGGATCAAGGCGCCTTATGAGCAGTAACCTTGACAAGATAAGCATTCGAATTCTGTACGTCGAAAACGACGAGGATTCTCGCGAAATGATGCGCGCCTTATTAGACCAGGAAGGGTGGGAAGTCGTAACAGCTCCTACTGTTTCTGACGGCTTGACGCTGGCAAGAATTGGAGGCTTCGACCTTATCATGCTCGAGAGTTGGTTCCCAAATGGAACGGGTATTGACCTCTGTAAGCAGATTCGCACATTCGATCTGCGAACTCCCATTCTCTTCTACTCAAGCCTGGCGTATGAATCCGACATCCAGCGGGCAATGAGCGCCGGGGCGCAAGGCTACCAGGTCAAGCCAAACGGTTTGGGAGATCTGGGAGATGTCATAACAAATCTGACCCACCTGCCTACAACCGTCGCCGTCGCGTCGGCGGCATAACAATAAGCCAGTCCCAAAAATGAGCAACTTCTCGAGAGAATACATAATTGGACGAGCCGAGCGAATCGCACGACCCAGCGTGGTCCAACTCGGCTTGAGCGTTGAGTTCACGAACCGGCCCCCCACCACGTTCGGCTCCGGGGAGATCATTTACAACATTGATGATATTTCTCACAGCGCGTTTTACCTGCGCAGCGGCTTGGTCAAGCTGACTGCGCTTTCGGAGGATGGCAAGGAGATAATCCTGGCGATGCGCGGGCCGGGGGAATTATTTGGTGAGCTTTGTCTCTGCAGCGGATTGCGGACCGAAACCGTTACGACAATGGAGTCGAGTGATGTTGTCGAGATCGGATTTGAAGAATTAGTCACTTACATTCAGCGCAACCAGGACGAACTCTACAACCTCCTGATATCCGTGTGCGAGAGGCTCTCGAAAGCTTATCAGGTCATCGAGGAACTGTCCTTTGATGAGCTGCCGAATCGGCTTGCAAAAGTCTTACTCAGGCTTGCGGATGAATACGGCTACGAGACAGGCTCGGGCTATGAGTTGAGTTGCTATGTCACCCAGGAGGAACTTGCCCAGATGGTATCGGCAAGGCGCGAGGTGGTCTCAGCGATCCTCAATCGATTGCGGGAACAGGGACTGATTGATTACACCCGAAAGAGTAAAATGATAATTCATCAGGAAGCACTAATCGCTCATGTTGAAAAGAAGACCACTCCGTCAAATGACGCGCGCGGAGAGTCAACTTATCCGCCTTCGTTAGCAATGGTCCGTAGCCAATAGCAGGATCAGATTGGCCAAGCGCCCTAGAGTGGCGCGACCTCAAGTAGTAACACTTCCAGTCAGGCCTCCGCCATTTCTCCCCATGAAAGCTCTTGGCTGAACCGGATAAGACAGGTAGACGATCTAAGTTATGCGGATAACTTTCCGCGGGCGTTTTAAGTGATAGAGTCGGAGTGGCAAGTGTCTCAACCTGGATGAGCAGCGGTTACAGGACATCCATTGGCTGAATCATCGTTTCAAGACCTCCGCCTGATACTTCACGGGTACTCACCGGATGCGGCGGCGTTCTTAATACTTAAATTAATGCCGATCAAATCAGCATTGAAATCGCAGATGCAACGCAGAATGAGAGGAAAGTTATGGAAAACACGAGCGAGGGAATGATCGTTCCGGCGGTATATGAGGACCGTCCGAATGCCGGGTTCTACAAGAGAGGGGCCGCAGCGCAAACTAGGAAGAAGGCGTTCGGCGTTCTAATAGCGGCCATGTCGTCCGCCGCGATCGTGCTGATGCTTACTGATCGAAGTCAGGCGCAAAAGAACTTCGATGAGCAGATCAGCGGAAACGCGCAACAGATGTTAAAACAGGGCAAGCAGATCTTTCGCTTCGATACCTTTGGTGATGAAGTATTCTGGGGAGATACGCTCAAGCTTCACAAAGCAATTGCAGGCGCCAAGCTTGGCGGCGTGGGACCAGGCGTGAGCCCGAAGACCGCGCTTGCGGTTGGCTTAAAAGTCGATATGGACGCGCTTCCCGAAGCGCTTGTGAACCAGGTAAAAGAGGGCAAGGTCAACCTCGATGATCCTGCGACAACGCTTGCGTTGCTCAACTTGAACGCAGTCGTGGGAGTCACAGGCCGCTTTAACGACGGCGGCTCACTGATATCGATGGGCGTGACCTGCGCGCTCTGCCACTCGACGGTCGATGAC
>Ga0134127_10003549_pt1 | contig 11231 bp, 11 predicted proteins | sample KB31753_FD_96459 | JGI IMG/M metagenome (GOLD analysis project Ga0134127, IMG submission 96459) | Terrestrial soil microbial communities with excess Nitrogen fertilizer from Kellogg Biological Station, Michigan, USA - KB3-175-3 | ecosystem: Environmental > Terrestrial > Soil > Unclassified ...
ACCCTTTGAGAAATCCGGTTTGGGAGGACAGTTCGGGTCGGCCAGGTGCGTCGATGCATAGAGTATCCGCTTTCCGTTTTGGAAAAAGTAAGAACAGGTTGTGCGGCCTTTACCGGTCGAGACCATTTGGACGTCGGAGCCATCGGCGTTCATTGTGTAGATCTGGTCGCAACCGCGCCCGTCGCGGGTGGATTGAAATATGAGCTTCTTCCCATCGGCAGAGAAATATGCTTCGGCGTTCTCTCCACCAAATGTCAATTGACGAATGTTGCGGAGGTGCTTTTCGTCCGGAAGGCGAAGCGGGTCATCGACAATCTTCACTGTCGCGACCACCGGCGCGGAACCGAAAAACGAAAATGCGGAAGCGGAGAGTACTAATCCAATTAGAGCGAGTCTCATTAAGTCCTCCGAATTAGATGTTCGGCAAGCCTCGATCAAGAGCCGGCATTTGCGTCACCGGCGGCCCCGGTTTGACGCGCCAACTGCGCTGCAAGCTTGATAGCTTGCACCATCGCTCCCTGATCGGCAATGCCTCGGCCGGCGATGTCAAACGCGGTGCCGTGGTCAACCGAAGTTCGTATGATCGGCAGCCCCAATGTCACGTTGACTGCCGCCCCGAATGCCAGGCACTTGACCGCGATCAATCCTTGATCGTGATAACACGCCGAGACCGCGTCGAACTCACCCCGCCACGCACGCACGAAGAGAGTATCCGCCGGGAGCGGACCTGTTACGTCGATGTGGTGTTTAGAGCGACACTCTTCTATTGCCGGCGTGATTTCCAGAGCCTCTTCGGACCCAAACAGTCCGTGCTCGCCGGCATGCGGATTCAGCCCTGCGACGCCGATTCGAGGCCGATCGATGCCGAACCTGCGAAGCTCGCGATCCGCCAGCACTATCGCCCTGGTGACCCGCTCTCGAGTGATTGATTTGATTGCGTCCGACAGGCTGCAGTGAATGGTCAAAAGAAAAACCCTCAGGTCGCCTGCAAAGAAGCACATAAGTGATTCTTCAGCGTCGCAAAGGGAGGTGATCATCTCAGTGTGGCCCGGAAAAGGCGAGCCGGCCAGCTTAAGACATTCTTTATTTATTGGCGCCGTAGCCATTGCGTCCAGCTCGCCCGCGAGACAGAGTCCAACGCAACGCTCGATTGCGGAAATCGCAGCCCGCCCGGATGCTGCCGACAATGCTCCCCAGTGTACGAACTCGCTCACGCTACCTGTATCTACGATGAGCGGCTCGTCGGATATGGACTGGCCAGGAGACGCCTCGTCATAAGCGGAGAAATCCGCACCAAGCGAGAGTGCCTCCGCTTGTCTTTTGAGTTCAGCGGCCGGGCCAATAATGATCGGCAGACAAGTCGCGCGAACGTCCGGGTTCACGACGGCCTTAAGGACCACTTCAGGGCCAATGCCGGCGGGGTCTCCTATTGTGATTCCAACTCGCGGTTTTCCGGGACTGCTAGGTGCTCGCGTCACAAGGGTCCAGTGTGGCGAGGATAGGACAGAGCGGGGGTGACTGCTGTCGCCAGGTTACTCCTCGGGCGCTTCGTCGTTATGATCCTCGCTTAGGCCGTCGCCGTCCTCGGCATCTTCGGTCTTGTACATGTACTTGATGTTGTGTTTCAGCACCAGCAGGTTCGGGCCCTCTGTGCGATGCAGCTTGATGCAGCCGCGGTCGTACCACTCGACGCTTCCCCTGAGCTCTTCACCATCCTGAAGCACTATTACCATTTGTGTCCTGTTATCCATCTGCTTTTTGTAATAGAAGCTCTCAGCGTGAGTCTGTTCAGGCGGCACGCGCTTACGATTCGGGTCGTTGGTATTGCGTCGATGTTGAGAATCGCGATCCCCGCGCTCCCGCACTTCCGCAAGTGTCGGTCGTATCAGTTTCCTATTCACCACACTTCCTCCAAATTATGAATTGATCTCCAAACGGCGAGCGAAGCAACTTGTGCGCTCCTGGCTGTCTCGATCGGGTGCGCCCCCTGAGCCGAACGCGGTTAGCGTCATCCTAACGTAGACGCTGATTCCCCGGTAGTTTTCCAGCTAGAAATGTCGCGGGTGATTGTCCACCGTTCAGAATGGGTCCATAGTAGCCAATCGAAAAACAAAACGCAAGCAGAAGATTAAAAGGGTAGTGATGTTATGAAGCGGGGATTCACTCTTTTGCTTAACCTCGAAAGCCGTAAAACGACAATAATTACCGGCGCTGGACCGGCACAAATCGAATCCGCGGTTTTACGTTTTCCTTCCACTCGCCGGATTGGTGTAGAATGAGAGCCTGACGGAGGGGAAAACTATTACCAACATCGAAGGAAACCTACAGGGACTCAAGCCTAATCAAATCCACCGTCTCGAGAAGCTTTACAAGAGGCGGATCCCAGCGCGGCAGATCGTTACTCACGAGTTTGCTCGTCAGCTTTCGGAAGCGTCTCATGAGATTCATCGACAGGTAGGGGTGCTCGTCAATCGCAACGGATATGTCGAGCATGTGATTGTAGGCAACGCAAGAAGCATCGTACTGCCGGATCTGAAACGAGTGCGAATGGGCGCCGATCGCTTCCGCGGTTTGCGGTGTCTTCACACGCACCTGGCAGGCGAAGGCTTGACTCAAGACGACTTGACCGACCTCGCGCTGCTAAGGCTGGACCTGATGGCTGCTATAGACGTTCAAAGCGACGGGATGCCCGGACTTGTTCGGGCAGCGCATCTGTTGCCGGCCAACGGAGCCAGCTCAGAGGCCGCCTCGATCGAAGCGGAGGCTGGCGACGAGGAGCCAGCCGCAATCTGGGGTTTTCTTGATCCGCAAGTCCCAAGTCAGCTCGACATAGACTTCATATCCTTGATCCAGTCGCTCGAGGAAGAATTGGCTCGGGCGCGGCACATCAGGAACCCGCGCGATCACCGTGACCGCGCAATTCTCGTCGGCGTGACGACTGGAAGTGCTGCTTCCGCACAGGAGTCATTCGAGGAACTTCGCGAGCTTGCGCGCTCGGCAGGAGTGGTTGTGCTTGACTCGATTGTACAACGGCGGCAGAAGCTCGATCCCCGGTCGCTGGTCGGCCGAGGGAAGCTGGACGAGTTGATCATCCGCAGTCTTCAGCTGGGCGCGGATGTCATCATCTTCGATCAGAATCTCACCCCTGCGCAGGTTCGCGCGATCAACGAGGCGACCGACTTAAAGATCATCGATCGCACACAACTCATCCTCGATATCTTCGCCCAGCGGGCGCAGAGCCGCGAGGGAAAGATCCAGGTCGAACTCGCCCAGCTAAAGTACATGCTTCCGCGCCTGACCGGTTCAGGAATTGAGATGTCACGGCTCATGGGAGGGATCGGGGGCCGCGGACCAGGCGAGACAAAACTCGAAGTGGATCGCAGGCGGGTGCGTGATCGCATACACCTCCTCGAGAAGCAGATCGAGCAAATCCGAACGAGCCGTCGCGTTCAACGGACCCGCCGGCTGCGTCGCGACTTGCCGATAATTTCGATCGTCTGTTACACCAATGCCGGAAAGTCTACGTTGCTGAACGCACTGACGGCGTCGACGGTCACCGCCGAAGACCGGATGTTTGCGACGCTCGACCCGACCAGCCGCCGGCTAAGGCTGCCGCGCGATCAGGAAGTGATCATCAACGACACCGTAGGATTCATCCGAGACCTCCCGCCGGACCTGATTACTGCCTTTCGCGCCACGCTCGAGGAGATGGAAGGATCAAACATATTAATACATCTTGTCGACGCTTCGAGTGCGCACATCGAGGATCATATCGCATCGGTCCACGCTATCCTGGAGGAGCTGAATCTGTCAGGGATACCAAGGCTGCTCGTCTTCAACAAGTCAGATTTATTGAGCATGGAAGGACTCGAGAACATGAAACGGGGCTCTGACGCGATCTTGATCTCAGCGCTGGATCGCAAGTCATTGTTGCCGATGGTTGAGCGCCTCAGCGAAATGCTCGAGGAGGCCGGCAACCTTCAACCCTTATCACCACAACGCGATCAGGAGTTCATTGCTCCAGCTCGCGTCATAAGCTGAGATTGGAGAGGCGAGGTGAATCTATGAGCAATTACGAGCCAGGAGCCACCACCGACCAACGGGATGAGTTTCGACAGGAGTATACGAGTCAGCAGAATCAGATCCAGCAGCAGCAACGCTCTCGGTCAATGTGGAAGACCGGACTTTTGATCGGAGCGCTTCTGCTGCTTCTGATTGTAGGCGGAGGAGCGTGCAGCACCTACAACTCGCTTTATGGGAAACGCGAGGGTGTAAAGCAAAAGTGGTCGGACGTAGATGTGAACCTTCAACGCCGAGCAGACTTGATTCCAAATCTGGTGAATACAGTCAAAGGCTACACAAAGCACGAAGAGCAGGTGTTTAGCGAGATTGCCCAGGCACGCTCCCGGCTGATCAACCCCCAGGCTACGCCTGAAGAGAAGATCGCCGCGAATGCTCAAATGGACAGCGCGCTTAGCCGGTTACTGGTCATATCTGAGGCGTATCCGGACTTGAAAGCAAGCGAGCAGTATCGAAATCTGATGACTCAACTGGAAGGGACGGAGAATCGTATTGGCGTCGCGCGGCGAGACTACAACGCGACGGTAGCAGACTACAACACTTCCCGCGGACGTTTTCCCGGAGTGGTCTTTGCGAATATGTTTGGCTTCCAGCGTGAGGAGGAGTTCAAAGCCGATCCAGGAAAGCGTGACGTTCCCGAAGTGAAGTTTAACTAAACAGCAGTCACGACAGCATCACGAGCCAGAGCAGTTCGTGGTAACGGTTCCGGGACGGTCACCGAAGCCAGCTCACCAACCGGGTCTCGGAGTCACAATGCCGGTACGAGTTGAGAAGAACGGCCCGATCACTACTGTTATTCTAGTTTTCTATGACTGAACCACGGCAATCATGTTATCGTAAACATGTTCGACGACGTTAGAGTTCCTGGGTAGGGCTCATTAGCCTTTAAATTATGAGTCGAGCGTAACAGGAGCTGCGAATGAACAACGATGAGATGACCACCCAGCCTACGATTGAAACCATCCTAGCACGTTTTGACGAGTGGGGCGCTCGGGTTACAAACGAATTGTCCCAGCTAAGGGCAGGGCAGGACGAACTGCGCAAGGGCCAGGACGAACTGCGCAAGGGCCAGGGCGAACTCAGCAAAGGCCAGGAGGGATTACGAGCCGAACTCAATACGGGTCTTCGCCGCGTCGAACGTAAAATCGAAATCCTCAACGACAACCTGCTCACGATTAAGGCGGACATTCGCGACTTGGAAGTTCGCCTTGAGAAAGTCGAGTCCGACTCGCTAGCCCGAAGTTGATGTCACACTGTTGGTGACGGGCGCGCAAGCATCAGCACATTCACCATGCCGGTACGCGTTGAGAAGAACGGTCCAATTACTACCGTTGTGCTGTCGCGGCCAGAAGTCCGTAACGCTGTTGATCGCGAAACCGCTCTAGCGCTCGCCCAGGCGTTCAAGGGGTTTGATCAAGACTCCGAGGCTTCCGTCGGGGTGTTCTTTGGCGACCACGGAACCTTCTGCGCCGGCGCCGACCTCAAGTCTATCTCAGCAGGCAGATCGAACCGCACCGAACCAACTGGTGATGGTCCGATGGGACCGTCGCGGATGATCCTGAGTAAACCAGTAATCGCAGCGATCTCCGGATACGCGGTAGCCGGCGGTCTAGAGCTCGCCCTCTGGTGCGATCTGCGGGTGATGGAGGAGGACGCAGTACTCGGGGTATTTTGCCGGCGCTGGGGAATACCCTTGATCGACGGGGGGACCGTGCGATTGCCGAGATTGATAGGTCTAAGCCGTGCCCTCGACCTGATTCTGACCGGCCGTCCCGTCGGTTCCAGGGAAGCCCTCAACATGGGGCTTGTTCATCGAGTCGTACCAAATGGGACATCCAGGGCCGCAGCGGAAGAGCTTGCTCGCGAACTGGCTCAGTTTCCTCAAGTGTGTATGCGAGGTGACCGGATGTCAGCCTACGAGCAGTTTGACTTGAGCTTTCAAGACGCGATGTCTAACGAATTCAGTCACGGCCTCGACGCATTGCGGGAAGAAACATCTGCGGGAGCAAAACGATTCGCCGGCGGCGCCGGCCGGCATGGATCCTTCAAAGAAGGTGATTAACTAATCGCAAATAGAAAATAGCAAATCGCAAATATAAAATTTTCTATCTGCGATTTGCTATTTGCGATTTACTTCTTTGAGAGGGCTTCATTGAGCGAGCCTGTTCGGTAGCCTTCCAAATCAAGTGTCACGTACTTGAAGCCCAACGGTTTCAGGGCGGCAGACATTTGCCGAACCATTTCCGGATCAAGCGCACGCCCCATTTCTTCCTCTCCGACCTCTATTCGCGCGACGTCGCCGTGATGTCTCACGCGTACTTGTCGGAAACCGAGTTGTTTCAACGCTATTTCCGCTTTGTCCACCATCGATAACTTCTCGATTGTAACTACCTGTCCGTAGGGCACTCGCGACGACAAACACGCCGACGCGGGTTCGTTCCAGGTTGGTAGCCCCGCGCGTCGCGATAACTCACGGATCTCCGATTTTGTCAGCCCACACTCAAGCAAAGGCGAGCGAACGCCCAATTCTCGTGCTGCTTCCCTTCCCGGCCTGATATCGCCAACGTCGTCGGCGTTGGTCCCATCGCAGATAATTGCATAGCCGCGATCGACCGACAATTGGCCGAGCTTGGTGTAAAGCTCTGATTTGCAGTAGTAGCAGCGGTTCGGGGGATTGCTGGTGTAATTTGGATCATTGAACTCTTCGGTGAAAACAATCTCGTGGGCTAAGCCAAACCTCTGAGTGAGCTGGTCGGCGAGCTCGCGTTGGAATGTTGGATACGATGCGCTGTCTCCGGTTGCGGCGAGCGCTCGTTCACCGAGTTCTTCGTGGGCAATGTACGCGAGATAAGCGCTATCGACTCCGCCTGAAAACGCTGTGATTACGGATCCAAAGCTTCGCAGCAGCCCTCGGAGCTTGTTTTCTTTGAACGCTATGAGATCGGATTCACCGGCCGCAGCGGTTGACGCAGTTTGAATATTCACGCGATCAATCGTACATGGTTAAAAAGTGAGGAGCAACTCGCGCCACATCGCCGGGCAAACCACGTCTGTGATACTCTCGATGGAGCGAGGCCTTTCATCCATGCCGTTGCACAAGACTGAAGCCTTTTTGCTGCGCTCTTACGCGCTCAAGGAAGCGGACAAAATCTGCGTGTTCCTGACAAAGGACCAGGGCAAGGTGCGCGGCGTGGCCCACGGCGCCAGGAAAATCAGAAGCAGGTTTGGGTCTGCGCTTGAGCCTTTCACCGAGGTCGCTTTGAGTTACTTCCAGAAGGAAGGGCGCGAACTGGTCAGCATTTCGAGTTGTGACATTCTACGATCTCACTTTGAGCGAGCGGCGCGCGACGTAGAAACCGCCAGCACTTTCTCCTATATGGCCGAGCTCCTCACTGAGTTCCTGCCAGATCACGAGCCTAACGAGCGTCTCTACAGGCTGGTTGTTGCCACGCTCGAGGCGATCGAGAGTGAAGACGGCGATCTCACAAGGATACTCAGATATTTCGAGTCGTGGCTGCTAAAGCTGGTAGGGTTTTTCCCGGACACGTCGCAGTGCGCGGTATGTGATCAGACGATCCCGTCTACCGAGTCGGTGTTTCTCACTGCGGAAGGGACTCCGCGTTGCGACGCCTGCGGGGGCAGCAAGGGCTTTGCGCTTGATGCGGAACTTCGAAGCGTTATAGGCGAGATGTTCAGGCTTCATCCCACGGCCTTCACTCGCGGTGATTTGAAGCCCGAACATATCTTCAAAGTGGGTGAGGTCAACTACCAGATCATCCGTCACGCTCTGGAACGCGACCTCAGATCCCGGCCTCTCCTCAAGCAGCTAAGTCGGCCTGCAAGTATCCCGGATGCGAAGTAGTCTTTGCGACTACCCATCTACTGGCCTCCGACAAACTCTCTGATTACGTTGTAGAGCGCAGTAATAGCGACATGGTTGTACCACCGCGCGATTGTATGGTGCGGCCCGGTTCGCTCACTGCGTTCCCATAGATTTGCGGTAACTGCTGCGGCAGCGCCACCCAACAAGAACGAAACATTGGCCTGGTGACAGGCGCAGCGGTCACCCTGTGTCACGAATACGCGCGTTGCCGCGTAGACGACCCTGGATCCTGCGCCCGACTTACCGGATCGGTGATAGCGCGGATCTTGTCTTAATAGCGATGGAAGAACAGCCTTCTCAAAGAAGGCTGACGTCGTCCCGAATGCATAACTCCGCGCGGCGCGGGTCATGGAATCGGCAAAATAGTTTTCAACGGTGTCCTTTTTGAAGTCGTCGTTGTCGTTCAGCTCCTTCCACATGCCGTTGTACAGCGCTGATCCGAAGGGGCCGACCGACAAAAACCTCGACCGGAACCACGCCTCGAATTTCTCTCCAACCGACATTGGCGCGGTGCTCGCGACTGTAGACGACTGTCGCGGCGTTGGAAGGGGAATGGGTGTCACAGTTATGGCGTTGACCGATTCCGCCACCTTTGTGACGGTTCGCGGCCGGGTTGCCGGCTCCGGTGCAGGTTCAGTGACTATCGCATCCTCGAATGCCGCATACAAAACGCGAGGGGATTTTGCTTCCGGTGTCTCGGTGGCAACCGATGCGTCTTTGCCGACCACTTTATCGGAGATCTGCGGGCCGTCGGCCGCAGCAGCTATCGGCGCGGATAATGACAGGACACAAGCAATCAAAAGCGCAGTGACTATTGTCCGTGCTATCGGTCTATTCAGACTGAACATCATCCACCTCAAGGGATTGGTTTTCGTATCCGCGCGATACTAGCACAGTGGCCCAATTGGAATCGAGGGAAAAAACTGCGAGCCTTGGGAGATGAGAAGTAGAGGAGAGGTGGGCGACGGGGAGCGGGGACGACGGGAGAGGAGCGACAGGGAAGGAGCAATAGGGAGAGGGACAGAGGCGAAGAGGCCTTCTTTTCTGCTCCTCTTATCCCTCGGCGCCCTCGCCCCCTCGCCCCCTCTCCTCTTCTCCTCTTCTCCCATCGCCCTCTCCACTTGTAAGGGTCCAACTGCGAGGATAGAATTGGGCCGCTTGAACTTGCCACTGGTAACGGAGGTGTATGATGTTTTCCGCTAAGAAGACTCGCGCATCGCTCATATCAATTGCATTCATCATTTCGATGCTGGCACCCGGAGTAAGCGCCCAGCAATCCCAGCTGGGCAGAGTGGTGTTCCCGACCTCTGGTTCCGAAAAAGCGCAGGTCCATTTCATGCGCGGGCTGGCGGCTCTTCACTCATTCTGGTTCGAGGAAGCTGTCGATGAGTTTCGTGAGTCGACGAAGATCGATCCCGAGTTTGTAATGGGCTATTGGGGCGAAGCGATGGCTTACAACCATCCGCTTTGGGCAGAGCAGGACACCGAAGCCGCCAGAAAGACGCTTGCTAAAATCAAGGACACCTCGAAGACAACCGCGAGAGAACGCGCCTATGTTGATGCGGTCCGAATTCTATACGGAGAGGGTGACAAGCTGACGCGCGACAAGGCGTACTCAGCAGCAATGGAAAAAGTCTATCGCGACTTCCCCGACGATCTCGAGGCGGCATGCTTTTACTCGCTCTCGCTCTTAGGCACTGTGCGCCCGGGCGACAAGGGGTTCAAGCGCCAGTCACTGGCCGGAGCCATTGCCTTTGATATCTATCGTAAGAATCCCGACCATCCAGGCGCCGCACATTTCATTATTCACTCGTTCGATGATCCCGAACACGCGATCCTCGCGCTGCCGGCCGCCCGGCGTTACGCCGAAATAGCACCTGAGGCCCACCACGCCCGTCACATGCCCGCGCACATTTTTCTGCAACTGGGAATGTGGCCCGAGGCTGCGGCGTCCAATGAATCCGCGTGGGCGGTTTCCGATGCGTGGGTTAAACGGAAAGGACTCCCGCTAAGCGCTCGTGATTATCACAGTCTTCACTGGCTGGCATATGTGTACTTGCAGCAAGGGCGCTACGGAAAAGCCGAGCAGATGCTGCCGATGAATCGCAAGGATGGCGTCGCTCGTTACAACGACGATTTGACGGCCGCGTTTTTGGTCGAAACCGAACGATGGGATCAGGCCGCAAAATACTTCCCCTCCACCGCTGGTGCGGCTGGCGGCGAGATGGCTGGACACGCAGGTCATAATGCTCCGCCCGCAACTTCTCCTCCGTCGGCTAATGCGACGAGGCCACCACGAAGCCAATCTCTTCCCAGCTTTATTCGCGGACTCGCCGCGGCAAAGACCGGCTCACCGGAAGCAACTCGGTTCATTGCGGAGCTCCAGGCCGCGCGAAAACAGATATTGGATAAGGGTGATGCTTATGCGGCAAAGTCGGCGGAAATCAAAGAGCTTGAAGTCTCCGCAGCAACGGCTGCATACAAACAGAACTTCACCGAAGCAATAGACATGATGAAACGCGCTACCGGGCTCGAAGAGGAAATGTCGCCTCCCTCGGGACCGCCGAGCTTGATCAAACCGTCGCACGAATTGTTCGGAGAGATATTGCTGAGCGCCAATCGGCCAAAAGAAGCGGCCGTGCAGTTTGCTATCGCCCTGCAGCGGCAACCCAACCGAGCGCGCTCGCTGCTGGGCTCCGCGCGAGCGGCGGCAAAGACCGGCGACACCAAAGCAGCTCTGGCAGCCTACTCGAGGTTAATGAACCAGTGGAATCAGGCTGACCAAACTCTGCCCGAGTTGCGGGAAGCACAGGACTACCTCAAACAGGCAAGCACGCGTTGAGCCTCTGAGCAGATTTCAGAACACTAAGCCGTGAAGCGTAGGTCCGGGGAGATTGTTGAATGAGTATCGATCGTCGGGACTTCATGAAATTCACCGCGTTGTCCGGGTTGGGGCTCGCGCTCGATCGGCAGGCCAACGCTCAGGACGCCCCGGTCAAAGCACACGCAGGCCAGGCCAGGCCGATTAACCATGAAGAACGCCTTCAGCGGCAAGAAACCGCCCGACGATACATGCGCGATGCCGGAATCGACGCGATCTTTCTGACGGGCGGCGCAAGTATGCAGTATTTCACTAACGCGCAGTGGGGATTGAGCGAGCGGTTGCTCGCGGTCGTGCTTCCCGTCCGCGGCACGCCGTTCCTCGTGACGCCGGCGTTCGAACGCTCGCGCGCGATGGAGCAGGTTGCCGAGGGGCCGCTCGATACCG
>Ga0134127_10003550_pt1 | contig 11229 bp, 5 predicted proteins | sample KB31753_FD_96459 | JGI IMG/M metagenome (GOLD analysis project Ga0134127, IMG submission 96459) | Terrestrial soil microbial communities with excess Nitrogen fertilizer from Kellogg Biological Station, Michigan, USA - KB3-175-3 | ecosystem: Environmental > Terrestrial > Soil > Unclassified ...
CGCTTGCACATGCGCCGCCTGACGCGACTCACCTATGCGTTCAGCAAGAAGCTTGAAAACTTTGAAGCGGCTGTCGCGCTTCATTTCGCTTACTACAATCTTGTACGCTCTCACGGTTCCCTAAAAATGACGCCCGCGATGATGGCCGGAATTGAAAAGAGCTTTTGGAGTGTGGGCGATTTAGTAGAGGCTGCATTGTGACGTGACATCGAGGAACTACAAGACGTAATTCGCAATCGTTATCACGCGGAGCCAACCTATGTTGAGACTGTGCCCGTACATGAAAAACACCAGGGCCAGACAGTCTGGGACGGTGAGGTTGAGGTATTTGATTTAGAGAACGCGAGCAGGGTCTATGCATGGGCCTATGAAACGGATCAAGTAGATGAACCTAAACGCACGGTAACAGTATTGCACGTTCCGCCCATTACATCGCCAGTGTTGGCAGTACGGGCCGCAATCATAAAGGACTATCGTGACCAACAAGAAAAGCACTAAGAAGATGGGTAGACCAAAGCTCCCGAAAGGCGCAGCCAAAGGCCGGATAGTGCCCGTTCGTTTGAATGACGAAGAACTAAAACTATTCACGAAGGCGGCAAATAACAGCGAGCATAAAACGTTATCTAGCTGGATACGTCACAGTCTGCGGGAAGTGGCGACAAGGTGAGGGTTGTCGCCAAAGGCGGGATCAGGGTTCTAGGCCCAGCGATTTCAGTAGCAGTTCTTCGTCAACGGTAAGCGTTCCGTTTATTACCTTAACGAACAGTTCAAAAGAAAACTCATGAATGTCCGTATACGGAAACAGCACTGCGAGTGCGTTATCAAGTCCCTCGATTGCTGTTTGGATCTTGACCGGGTTAACAGCAAGGTAGCTTTTCAGAATCATCAAATGGGCACTGAGCCTAAGGGCCGCACCGGGATTTCCCTCGTATGGGTCAAACGGGATTTGCCAATCTTCCGCATCGAGCGGGGGCGCCTCTTGTTCAGACGTGTTAGGATCATCTTGCATGGTCGATTCCTTTCGCTTAACAGGCTAGGATTCGGCTGTGTAGGGCTGGCAAGTGTTTACGCGCTTGTCGGCCCGCGCCGTTTTGGTGGCGCATCCTACCACTCAATCTGCACTTTGTTTTTAGAGATAGGCGAGGATTTCAAATTAAGACACTACTAACTTTCGCGGCCGGCGCTCTTTTGTGGATGGACAATAATGTCCATCCTCGATAAATGGACCCTTCCACTCGCAACAGCCTGTTTCCTATACATTTTTCACTCTTGGTCTATATCGGCCCCAACTGGCATTACCCTGCTGGACCAAAAATTCCATGTAGACCTCAACCCGCAATCACGAACCCCGGTAATTGCCGTAAAATAGACTTCGTCCAAAGTGGCACGTCATGTGCACTTCGCCTGCGCTGGGCGTAAATTTTTGACCTCAAAGCTCGATGAGCGTGGCTACTGAAAACATCGGCAAAGATCCAACTCCGATTTCTCAGCCGAGCCCTGCGCCACAAAAGCCCGCCAGTATCGAAGAACCAGAACACAAGGAACTTCACAGTCAACTCGGAAACGCCAGCCTGGCCGCCGCAGCCATCGGTGAATTTCCTCCGACTGACACTCGACGCGCTAATACCTTCCTAAGTGGTTTTGGAAATGCAGCGTTGGCGCGGTCGCTTATCCAGCGCAAAGCCGAAGATAGCGCGCCTGCGCCAACGCAAACGGCAAGTCCCGCAGTAGACCCATCGATCACGCCATTGATCGTCGAAGACAACGCGCAGCGTAATGCTGGCCAGATGCTAAAGACTGCCTTCCTGGCTCAGTTGCGAACGTCAGTCTGCAAAGCTGCGGAAGAGGCTTTCGCGGGGACGCCATGGACCGAAGCAGGATGCCCTTACATTGATCGCGTCTTCGCATTTTACAGTACTCAGGATAGCCAACGAGTGGAACGTAGTATTCGGAAGTATGCTCCAGAGACTGCTGGTGCAACCACGGCCTCCGACATGATCCCATTGATTACTGCGCGAGTTCAGCGCTCGCTCGCAACCTGGGTAAAGACCGGGCAGGTTGCGGGGATTCCGGAGGGCATACCGCTGAACGTTGGACTCGCAGGAGCTTTAGGAAACGTTCTTTCTGGAATTGCCGGCACTGCCACGACGGCAGTTGCAGACACGAATGTATCCGGAACCAAAGATGTACGTTTCAAACATGAACATGGCGGAACTAGCGAAGCGGTTGATCCAGAAGCTGTGCAGGCGCAACTTGGAGCCGGTCAGACGCTGGATGCCGGCGTCAGGTCCAAAATGGAATCGGCATTCGGTCACAGCTTTGGTGATGTGCAGGTTCACACGGACGCCGGCGCCGGCAAACTTGCAAAGGACTTCAACGCTCGTGCGTTTACTTTGGGGCGCGATGTTGCTTTTGCTACGGGACAGTATCAGCCCGGCACCTTGATAGGAGACGCGCTCATCGCACATGAACTAGCGCACGTCTCTCAGCAACGCGGTGCGAGCGCCGGAGAAATAGCACCAAAAGGCGAATCGGGACATAGCGATCTCGAAGAAGATGCAGATCTTGCTGCTGTGAATGCCACGGTTTCTATCTGGGGCAAGACCAAAGCAGGTCTTTCGCAAATTGCGAGTAACGCGAAGACTGGTCTCAGATCCGGCTTACGACTGCAAAGATGTGATGTGGTTAAAGCGCCTACGGATCTTACGACCGTGGAACAGAAGGCCGCCTGGATCAAGAAGGCGATGAAAGAGGACCAAACGGGGGCACCGAGCGCCATTGTCGATGTTTTTAAGACTTCTGAAACCGCTTCTGAAGCACTCGCAATTCAGCAACATCTCGATATGGCTGCGCTAATAGAATATCTTCCGGATTGGGAGGCTATTCAAATTGGGACTCTCGGACCGGTGCTGGCTGGACAAGAGAAGCTAAATCAGAAGCGAGCTGCATTTATCGTGACGGCAACACACGACTATGGTGTTAATCGCGGTCAGGTATTCGTCCATCATATCTTCGCCACCATGCATACAGACGATATGCGTTCTGTGCTGAAGATTCTCGCAGCGGACAAACGACTCGGACAAACAATCCTGTTGATGGATGCAGTCAAAGGACTGATAACCGAGAGAGGAATTAAGCCGGAAGAGTACAAAGACAGACCTGAAGAAGGGTGGGATGCCGCTCGTGGTGTGGGCCAGTTTGGTTCAGACTTCCTGAACAGTAGTGAATTAGCCAAGAGCGGCAAGGCGATGACGTATTACGGTCAATCCGCGGATCTGCCTGACGAATACCAGAACCTCTTGCGCGAGATCGAGAAAAGAGAATTTGAGGCCAACATGAGCCCGACTAACGTTGCGCTCGGGACGGCCGACTACATCACGTTCGGGGTCGTCAGCGGTGCTGTGGGTCTTGTCAAAGGAACGGTTAAAGGAGCCTGGGACGTTGGGCACGGCAAATATGAAGAAGGAGCCTACGAGTTAACTGGCGCAGCACTCGTCCTTGCAACCTACTTAGGAGTAAAAGCCTATCAACGACTGGGCGGTCCAAAGACCGTCTATGGACCTAAAGGGCCGGGACAGTTTGTGATACCAGGTTTTCAAGGCCCGATTCCCAAAGACGTTGCGCGCCTTGGGTCGATCCTTGCGCTGAACTCGGAGGCGCAAGCTGTGGGAGGTTTCGTTATTTCGCGCATAGGACAGGATGGATTGCTGAAGGTTGCGGGCTACGTAAAAGCCGATTCTCAAGCCGCAATTCTGGTGCACGGACGCGGTGTCCAGGCGATCGAAGCTCTTTATAAGGCTGAAGGCGATGTTGCGAAGGCGAGAGCCATGCTGCCACCAAAGCCTGCCGGTCTTTTGCCGGCCACGGCGGAAACGATTGAATCCGGGGTACCCAAGAAGGGCACTCCCGATCTGCCTGAGAAGACTGAGACAAAGGGAAAGCCAGAGACTAAGCCGGTGCCTGAACCAAAGCCCGAAGCGAAACCGGAAATCAAGCCTCCGCCAGTAAATGCAGAGGGAAGATTTGACTTTACCGGTAGGACGAATAAGGAACTAGCTCGAGACAGCGTATCTAAACCTTATGCCGGTGAGACGGCGATGCAAGCCGAAACAAGAGCAGCGCAAGCTCAAGCAGAGGTTGTGAGCAAGTTGCCTGGTCTTAAGCCCTGTTTCGTAGCCGGGACACAAGTGCTTACCCCGGATGGACCAACCGCGATCGAAAAACTGGAGGTCGGCAATCAAGTGATCGTGATGGATCCTGCCAGTCCAGCGTCCGTGAGCGTACAGGAAATCCTGGAGGTATTCCGCGGCAGTACTAGTCGCCTTTGTCAGTTGTCTTTAGGTGGGCAGTCGATACGAGTAACCCCGAACCATCGCTTTTTTGTCGTTGGCGCCGGTTGGAAACAGGCAGGCGAGCTAAATGCCGGAGATCTTTTGCTTACGCCGTCGGGCGAACCAATCATCATTGATGCCGTTGAGCAACAACACCTCACTCAAGTGGTTTCAACTTTTAACCTGCGCGTTGCGGAGATCCCAACCTATTTCGTAGGTTGGCCAACGTCGGTTCTCGCACACAACAACGGACCTGACTTCAATCGCACGCTTTGGTGGTTGCTGGATAAAAGAGCAAAGTTCCGACCAACGGATACTGATGGCCCCTCGATGTGGAAAACGGAAAATGCGGAAGATGTGAACGATCTATTCAAAGTCAGGAAAGGAATTGAAGGTCGCTCAGCAACCGATCCTCATCAGGCGTATACTCCCGAAGAGCTCGGTAAGAACGGCATACAAGTCGATCATACTTCTGGTGATGGACCGTTGAACGGTCGTCTTCAGCATGGCAGTGCACGACCGCAGGGAACAACAGGTGACCTCAAAGAGTCAGCAATTAATGAGGCAGTTGCCGGCATCAACAAGACCGAGCCGGCAGTGAAAGCAACACCTAAATCAATGGGTTGTCCTTAATCATGAACAACATCGTCGCTCGTTACCCCATTTCTTTTCCGCAATCCGGCCAGACGCCTGTACTTAGATCCCGCACGGTGGTTGCCGCCGGTGAACAGGCGCTCATTGTAGTCAGCCCGGGCAACACTCGAACTATCCCAGTCGAGTGGGCAGTGGATAAGTTCGAGCTCACACCAGACGGTGAGTTCGTTCTGGCACTTGGTGACGATATGAAGCGGGGCGCTGTTTGGGAAACACGAACCGGTCGGAAGGTAATTGAGTTAACGGGCGCAGAAGGTCAACGCCAGAGTTTGAGGGCTGGCCTTGTAATGATTCAAGAGGAATTGTGTGTGCTGGTCGCGGTTAAGAACAAAGACATAGTCATATTGTCGGCTACAGATGGCGCAGAACGTGGGTGGATTGCTACCACCGGAATGATCTGGTTTCACTTTGAAGGGGTTATTCAATTGGATCCGAACTGGATCTGCATTACTGGATATCACGACGGCGAGTCACGAGACCAAATCGCAGCGATGCAAACAAGTGATTTGCTTCAGGATCCGATGGCCTTGTACAGCGCGCTGGTAGAGCGCGCGACCGTTAGTCAGTGGGGTTATGAAATCGCGGCTGGCCCTGCAGGAGGTGGACATGCCGTCGTCGTGCGCGATCCCGAGTGGAACAACGAGGAGCCCTCGTTAGATCTCGCAGAATCATTTAGAGGCATCGAGATTTGGGATCTGAAGTCCAATGAAGTAGTACAGCGGATAAACTATAGCGACGAATTTGACAGTAGAGCGGTGATTGGAGCGGACAACACTCGCGTTGTAATTCAAAGTCATGGCCACGTTCATGTAATAGCTCGTGAAAACGGAGATGTCACGAGCGTTGAAGGCATGGCCCTGGATCCGTATTCCCTTGAACTCGCTACCATTCAGGAAGACACGATCTCAATCGCCAAACTATAGCCATAAAACCTGACTTTACTGTGGCGCACCCAAAAACGAAGCAAGCCTGAGCAGGTCCGCAAAAACACCTCCTGCCGTTACCTCTGGTCCCGCGCCTGGCCCTCTTACAATCATCGGCTGGGAGTTGTAGCGTGCAGTTTGAAAGCTAACGATATTGTCGCTGCCGGATAGCCTTGCGAACGGGTGATCAATCGGATAGCTGCGCATCTGAGCTGACATGTCGCCGTTACTGTCGATCGTGCCGACGTAACGCACAACCTGACCTTTCTCGCACGCCGAGCTCAACAATGCGGCTATCGTCTGATCGTGTTTACCGAGCGTCTTTAGATACTCATCCACCGTTGCCGCGCGCAAATCTTCCGCAACCATACTCTCCACTTGAACTGCATCCATCTCCACTTCGAGGCCCATCTCGCGCGCAAGGATGATGAGTTTCCGAGCGACATCTACGCCAGACAAGTCTTCGCGTGGATCTGGTTCAGTCAATCCCAGCGAGTGCGCTTCCCGGACAACTTCTGAGAAAGTACGCCGACCGTCAAGCGAGTTGAAAATGTAAGAGAGTGTGCCTGAGAGCACGCCCTCAATCTTGATTATTTCGTCTCCTGTTTCTACAAGGCCCCGAAGCGTTTGAATAATTGGCAGCCCCGCACCGACGTTTGTTTCGTAAAGGAAGTATCGTTGGTGTTTGCGCGCGGTTTCGCGGAGGCTGCGATACGCGGGGAACGGTCCGGCATTACTCTTTTTGTTGGGCGTGATTATGTTGATTCCTTTGGACAGCCAGCTTTCATAGTGACGGGTTAATTCACCGCTGGCGGTTGCGTCGATGATTACTGCGTGTGGCAGGTGAGCGGCATTAACGTGGTTGATAAAACTTTCGAGGTCGGCCGTTTTGGATCTCTCGTCTAACTCCTCATGCCAGCGGTCGAGCGCGAGGTGTCGATCGGCAAGAATCATCCTCCGGCTGTTCATGATTCCGCGCACCCTTAAGTCAATTCCGCGATGACGCTTGAGCTCTTCGATTCGAGTTTGAAGTTGGCCCAGAAGAGTGCCACCGATCAGGCCCGTGCCGATCACGCCGATTGAAAGAGTCTGGTTCGAAAGGTAGAAGGCGGAATGGAGAGCTCGCAGCGCTTTCGTCGCTTCATCCTGTTCGACGACAGCGGATATGTTCCGTTCCGACGATCCCTGGGCAATCGCCCTTACATTGATTCCCGCTTTGCCGAGGGCGCTAAAGAATTTTCCGGCCATGCCCAGCCTCTCGATCATGCCGTCGCCGACCATGGCAATAATGCAGCAACGTTCTGTCAGGTCCACCGTTTGAACCTCTCCACGCTGCATCTCGACAACGAACGTCTGCTCAACTGTCTTCCTCGCGAGTTCTGCATGTACACGCGGAACAGCGAAGCAGATTGAATGCTCAGAGCTCGCCTGTGAGATCATGACGACCGAGACATCGACTGCACGCAGAGCACCGAAGAGTTTGTGGGCCACACCCGGAATGCCAATCATCCCGGTGCCTTCCACATTGATTAAGACCACATCTTCCACCGCCGCAAAACCTTTTATCGGCACGTCCCTCGTTGAAGAAGCGGATATTCTTGTGCCTGGAGCCTCCGGCTTGAAAGTGTTTTTTATCCAGACCGTGATGTTGTTTGCGATCGCCGGAGACATGGTGTTGGGATGAATAACCTTTGCCCCGAAATACGCGAGCTCGGCCGCTTCCTGGTAGGAAAGTTCAGGAATAACTACAGCATCCGCAACTCGTCGCGGATCAGCACTGAACACCCCATCAACGTCGGTCCAGATCGTGACGGAGCTGGCGCCCAATAGTGCGCCGAAGATCGAAGCCGAGAGATCGCTGCCGTTTCGTTTCAACGTGGTTGCGACTCCGTCGTGCGTGGAGGCGATGTAACCCGTGATTACGAGGAAGTCAGTTTCGGGACGCTGTGATTGCCACGTCTGTAGCTTCTGCTTCGAAATCTGCCAGTCGACCGCAATAGTGTTGGTGTTTGGTTCAACGACGAGGACCTTGCGGGCGTCAAGCCAACTCGAACGATGGTTGAGAGACTCGAGATAGGTGTGCAGAAGTTGAGCCGACCACAACTCTCCGTGGCCCGAGACGAATTCAATGATGCGCTCGGAAGCGAGTCTGGTGATCCAAACACCTCTTAGCACTTCTTTGATAGCGGTGAAATCGGAGACTATCTTCTCCCTTAGAGCGGAACCTTGTGCATCTTGAAGCTGTAGTCCGGCGACAGTCTCAAGATGCTGGTTCTCGAGCTTTTGGAGGTTCTGTAGATAAGAGTCGTCCTGATGGGCCGCGAGATTCACCGATTCGATGAGTGCGTTGGTGACGCCACTCATCGCCGAAACTACTACAGCAGCACGCTCATCTGATCGTTGCGAGAGGACAACTTCACATGCCGCTCGATAACGCTCGGCATCAGCTAGACTGGTGCCGCCAAATTTGTGAACTGTCCATCCTGAACTCATGTCTTTGTGGCCCGGCCGTAAATGTCGTTAGAAGACTGTAAGGTAGTTCAACTCACACGCGGTTTGCAAAACAGTCGGCTCAGCGGTAGCTGCGGTCCGTCCATGTGCAGCATGTGTTTTGGCGTACAATTGCGGTGTTGGATGTTGTGAGTGGAAAGGCAACAGCAAATGAGAATGAAGACGATTCTGATGATGTTGGCGTTGGCGAGTGTCGCTTCAGCAGTCACGTTTGCAGGTGGGCAGAGGTCGAGTAGTGCAAACCCCCTGCGCGGCACATCCTGGCAATTAGTTAAGTTTCAGGGACCGGATGAGAGGACCTTCTCGCCGGACGACAAATCAAAGTACACAATTCAGTTTGGCAGTGATGGCCGAGTGGGGGTGCGAGTCGACTGCAATCGTGGCAGCAGCACCTGGAGAGCGACCGCAAAGGGTGAACTACAGTTTGGATCATGGTCGCGCACAAGTGCGAAGTGTGGCGCCGGATCGCTTCACGACCAGATCGTCACAGAGGGTGCGGCGGTGCGAAACTACGCCATCAAAGACGGGCACCTGTTCTTATCGGGGATGGAAGGCGGTGGTTACTACGAACTGGAGCCAATGCCAGGAAAACAGTAGGGGTTGCCTGAAAAGTTTTTAGCCACAAAGAAGCACAAAAGCACAAAAGGGGGGTCTGCCGACTTTGAGCTTTTTGTGCCTTTTTGTGGCTAAAAATGGGGCGAACTGTTACGCGTGATCGACTTTGGCAAAGCCTCACCGCACTGTGAACACAGTTGGTGGCGCCACCACGGCTGCTTCCGGATTGTAGTAATCGTAAAGAGTCGAGGCCGCGGTCTTCGCGTGCAGTCCGAATCGTGGCCGAAACTTGAAGTTGAACGAAACACCACCGGCTCTGGGCCAAAGATAGACCACGACGCGATCGGGCAGCACGTCGTATTGACTGACGGTCCAATCTTTCAATGCGACTTGAAGCGAACTCCGATCGACCTCTGCGCCGGGGGGAATTCCAATTTCCGCGAGCATCATTCCGTAGCCGCGAAAACCCACCCGAGCCGCTTCAATACGACACGTGATTTCGTCGTTGATCTGTGCTTCAGTCTTGTCAAACTTCACTTGCAAACGCAGATCGGGCGTGGACGGAGCGGGCTTCGAAAAAGCCCAGGGGACATAATAATTAGCCACTGCCTGAACAGACGCGACTGGCAGACCTTGCTGACGCTTGATTTCAATCCGGTTCTTTCCGGCTTTCAGAAACTGGGAAATGTCTACCGTGACTGGATTGTTCAAACGATCATCAATCTGCAGAGTCTGCACGCGGTTGCCGTTGACGACGATATCTGTTGAGGATTGCGCTCCTGTATTATTCGCACGGTTAAGCAGTGACAACATCGCATCGAAAACGTTTACAGTCGCTTGCGTCGAGTACCACACTCCGTAACGATCTTTCTGTTTCAGAAGGAAAAGCAGACCGCGATTGATCAATTTCATATCAACGTCGCAGGCGGCAGTTTGCGAATTACAGTTTCGAGCTAGTGCCTGCACCACGAGCGCCGTTGTCTCAACGCGTCCAGCAAGGCCCCAACCGTAAAACGGCGTGTTCGTTTCAAGTGACCAGTAAGTCGTGTTTTCTTGTTCGAGAGCGAGCGTACGAAGTTTTTGGATAGCAGGCTTTGCGCGCTGAATGTCTTTTGCGTCCATGGAGGCTAACGCGTACGAAGCAAGTAAGTAAGGCTCGTCGATCCGCTGGGACTCTCGGCCGAGAAAATCCAGCGCGCGTTTCAACGGATCCGAAACCTCGGCGTCTGTTCGCGCGAGAACGCGCGTGACATACGCTGTAAGCACAACACTCGGACCATGATCCTCACGATCATTCCAATACGGCTTCCGCCAACTTCCATCGAGTTGCTGTTGTTTCAGAAGCCAATCGCGAGCGTCTTTGACGACATCCGGGTCCACGGACACAACACCGGCGGCATCGACGAGGAACCGTAGCGCGTAGGCAGTGAGTGCCACATCCGGGTCGCCGTGTCCCCAGTAAGTAAAACCACCATTCTCCGTGCGATAGTTGAGCAACCGGCTATAGCCGTCCCTTAAATAGCGTTGCGCTCGCGCGCTCAGAGGAAAATCTTCACCGCTCTTCTTGTAATGGCGTAACAGCAGCAGACTCGGATACGTGGAAGAGATCGTTTGTTCTCCACAGCCGTATGGCCGCTTCATGATCGCTTCGACACCTTCGACCACGTGCGCTAAAAGGTTCGGATAGATCTTCAACTCGCCGCGGCTGGAGTTAGAAATCATGTTTTGCGCTATCTCCAACTCGAGCGAACATACATCGCCGAGAACATCGCCGGCTGTGACTGACAACTCTTCGCCATCCGGATGAACAGTGACTGGCTTCTCAATCGCGTCCTGCTCGTCACTTCCGCGCGCGGAGATGCGTTGTTTACCGTCCTTCACCGAGGCAATCACACGGAAGTCAAACGTCTCGCGCTTCGCATCGCCCGCGACCACACTCGTTTGCTTCTGTGCTGGTCCAAGGAGGGAAAACCAACTCTCCGGTTTGATTTCCAGATCGACCTTTTGCGCTTGTGACAAGTAGTTGCGCACCACAACAGGCAGGGCGATTTCATCGCCTTCGGTGAGCACGCGCGGCGGGTCGTGTTCCACGAAGAACGGTTGAAAAGATTTGATGTCTTTTTCAGTTGTTCCGATTCGACCGTCCTCTGTGGAACCGATCACCATCATCTTCCACGTCGTGATGTTATCGGCAAGTTTCAAGCTGATCTGGGCGCGTCCCTGTTTGACGGTTTCGATCGAAGGTTGCCAAAGCA
>Ga0134127_10003551_pt1 | contig 11228 bp, 10 predicted proteins | sample KB31753_FD_96459 | JGI IMG/M metagenome (GOLD analysis project Ga0134127, IMG submission 96459) | Terrestrial soil microbial communities with excess Nitrogen fertilizer from Kellogg Biological Station, Michigan, USA - KB3-175-3 | ecosystem: Environmental > Terrestrial > Soil > Unclassified ...
GCACGCGCGAGATGAAGATCTTCTGGCCGTTGACGACGTAGCGGTCGCCCTTGCGGATGGCGGTGGTCTGGAGCTTCGTGGTGTCCGAGCCCGAGTTCGGCTCGGTCACGCCGAAGGCCTGAAGGCGCAGGGCGCCCGTGGCGATCTTCGGCAGGTACTCGCGCTTCTGCGCGGCCGACCCGTGCCGCAGCACGGTGCCCATGATGTACATCTGCGCGTGACAGGCGCCCGCGTTGCCGCCGGAGTAGTTGATGGTCTCGAGGATCAGACCGCCCTCGCGGATGCCGAGCCCCGCGCCGCCGAATTCCTGAGGAATCAGCGCGGCGAGATAGCCGGCCTCCGTCAGCTCGGTGACGAACTTCTCCGGGTACTCGCGCCGCGTGTCGAGGTCACGCCAGTACTCGCCGGGGTACCGCTTGCAGATCTCGAGCACGCCCGCGCGGAGCGCGCGTTGATCTTCGGTGAGCGAGAGGTCGATGGACGCCATCGTCACTTCCCCTTGAACACGGGTTTCCGCTTCTCGTTGAAGGCGCGCACGCCCTCGACGCGGTCCTCGGTCACGACGGTCGCGTTGTAGGCCTCGATCGCGAGGATCATGGCCGTGTCGAGATCCGTCTCGGCTCCGTAGGCAATGGCCTTCTTCGCCTGGCGAACCGCGATGGGCCCGTTCTTCGCGATCGTTGCGGCGATCTGGGCCGCCTTCTCACGCGCCTGCCCCGCCGGCACGAGGTGATTGATGAGCCCTGCCGCCTTGGCCTCGTCGGCCTTCATGCGGCGCCCGGTGAAGATCAGCTCCTTGGCGAGCGGCGTGCCGAGGATGCGCGGCAGGAGCTGGGTGCCGCCGATCCCCGGGAAGAGCCCGATCGTCGTCTCGGGGACGCCGAACACCGCCGTGTCACCGGCAACGATGAAGTCCGAGAGAATCGCGAGCTCGCAGCCGCCGGCCAGCGCGAAGCCTTCCACCGCGGCGATGACCGGCACCGGGCACCGGAGCACGCGGAACGCAGCCTGCTCGAAGATGACGTGCTGGGCGCGCCACGTCTCGTCCGTCATCATGTTGCGTTCCTTGAGGTCGCCGCCCGAGCAGAATGCCCGGTCGCCCGCGCCGGTGAACACGACCGCGCGCACGTCGGGATCGCGCTGCAAGCCGTCGAAGCAGGAGAGCAGATCCTCGCCCATCGCGGTGTTCATGGCGTTCATCTGCTCCGGGCGGTTCAGCGTCACCGTGACGACCTGCCGGTCGTCCGTGCGCGTGACGAGAAGATGGCGATAGCTCACTGGATGACTCCGTTGGCCTTGAGACTGCGGACGTCGTCGAGGGTGTAGCCGAGCCAGGTCATCACGTCAGGGCTGTGCTCGCCGAGGAGCGGCGGAACGCGGCGAACGGCCGGCCGGACGCCATCCCACGTCACCGGCAGCCCGATACTCTGGTAGTCGGGCAGGCGCGGATGACTGCCGCCGACCAGGATGCCGCTCTCGCGCGCTTGCGGCTCGGCCAGCGCCTGATCGACGGTCAGGATTGGCGACGCCGGCACACCGGCGACGCGGAGGATCTCGACGAGGTCGGCGGCCTTTCGCTCGCGGGTGCGCCTCGAGAGCTCCTCGACGAGCGCGGGCCGGTTCTTCACGCGCGATGGGTTGTCCTTGAACCGCTCGTCGGCCGCGAGCTCGGGGCAGCCAAGCGCGCGCGCCAGGCGCGCGAAGAGCGCGTCGGACGCGGCGCCGATCAGCGCGTAGCCGTCGGCCGTCGGGAAGGCCTGGTACGGCGCGATCATCGCGGTGCCCGAGCCCTGCGGCTTCGGCACCTCGCCCGACCCCAGGTAGGCCGCGGCGTGATAGGACATCCACATCATCGCGGTCTCGAAGAGCGCCGTCGTCACCTCGACGGCTTTCCCGGTCGCGTCGCGCTGGCGGAGGGCGGCGACGACGCCGAGCGCGGCCCACATTCCAGTGCCCATGTCCACGATCGACGTGCCAACGCGCGCGGGCTCCTGATCGGGATGGCCGTTCACCGACATGAGGCCGGTGTACGCCTGCATGAGGACGTCGTACCCGGGCAGGTGACGAAGCGGGCCTTGCGCACCATAGGCGGTGATCGAGCAGTAGATGATGCGCGGGTTCAGCCGCGCCGCCGCCGCGAAGTCGAGGCCGAGCTCGTCGATGGCGCCGGGCCGCAGGCTCTGCACGAGCACGTCCGCGCGCTTGACCAGGCGCTGCAGGACCTCGAGCCCGCCGGGAGACTTGAGGTCGAGGGCGAGGCTCTTCTTGTTGCGATTGAGCGCGATGAACGTCGCGCTCTCCTTGCCCCAGTACGGGGGCGCCCACGCCCGCGCGTCGTCGCCGCGACCCGGGCGCTCCACCTTGATGACCTCGGCGCCCATGTCTCCGAGGATCTGGGTGCAGAAGGGTCCGGCGACGTTTTGTGTCAGGTCGGCAACGATCACGCCTTCGAGAGGTGGTCGCACGGCAGGGAGTCTATCACCGCACAATGCCTGGTGGAGGGGCGTCGCCCGGGGCCAATCCGGGCTCTATCCCGTAGTTTTGACGGGTTTCCGGTGCCCCTTGCTAGAATCGATTTCACCCCCAATGGCGCTCAATACTGACGAACTGGCCCAACGTCTTGCCGCGCTGAGCGAGCGGTTCGCGCACCTGGCCCAGTCGCTCTCCCAGTCGGCCCAGCTGGCCCAGTCGGGCGCCCCACCCGCGGAGTCGCTGATCGACGAAATCACCAGTATTCGTACGGAGTTCGTCGATGTTCGCCAGCGGGTCGTGGAGGCCGCGAAGGCCCTCTCGGTGAACGCGCCGGGCATGGCCGAGATCGACAGCCTGAAGGCGCTCAAGACGGTGATCGACGCGGTGGCCAAGGGGATCGCCGACCAGGAGAAGAAGGCGGCCCTGTCGGAGGCCCGGACCAAGGTCATGACGGTGCTCGACCGGATCCTGGCCATCTCCCACGTCGACGGCCCGAACTTCACCGCGCTGGTGCAATGCCAGGCCAAGGCACAGGAGATCCGCCAGGCCGCGCAGGACCCCAGAGCCTTCGACAGCGAGAACGCCCCGGCGTTCCTCGAGAGCACGCCGTCGTTCGCGGCGCTGCTCACGATGATCGAGAATCGCGACGCGCTCGACGACGACAAGTTCGCGGCCCTCGAGGATGCCGTCACCCAGTCGTTCGGCAAGACGCTCGCCGTCGCGGCGACCCGCGGCAAGCTCGTCGTCGGGGCGGGACCCGCGCCCGCGGCCGGACGACCGGCTGCCGCCGCGCCGCGCGGCCTGGAGCCGTCGCCCCGCATGGCGACACCCGCTCCGGCCGCGCCGCAACCGGCGGCCCGAGTCGCGGCAGCGCCCGCCGCCGCCGCAGCGCCCGCGCCGGCCGCCGCCGCTGCAGCGCCGGCTGAGCCCACGGCGCCGGCACCCTTGATCCTCGGGGGTCCGTCTGACGGCTCACCAGCGGCGCGCGCGGGCTCGGGCGCCGAGCAGGGCGAAGCGTCGCAATCGGGTGAGCAGTCCGGGCAGGACGAGGCGGCGCAATGGTGGGTGTCGGCCTGGGCACGCTGGACGAGCTGGAAGGGCACGCTCTCGTTCGCCGACGCGGTCAAGGAAGAGCTCGCGAAGTATAACTACGTCCTGAGCGTTCCCATCCAGAAGAGCACCGACTACGAGGAAGGACTGCTCGCGTACGGCTACTCGATCTTGATCGATCACATCGAGCACCTGCACGCCGGCTTCGTGAACAAGGCCCTCAACAGCCTCAAGACGTTCCAGCCCGGACAACCCGGCCAGGCCAGGACCGTGGGCGGGCATCTCTACAACGTGCTGGTGAACGAAGGGAAGCTCGGCGAGCATTACCCGGAGTTCGTCAAGACCGTCATGCTCGCCGCCGTGCCGGAGCCGGGGTTGTGGACGCACGCGCGCATCCTCGAATCGACCACCGAGACGCGCATCTTCACCCATCCGAGTAACCGCATCGGCGACCCCGAGCACAACTCACAGCGGCTGACGCAGGAGCGTCAGCGCTTCGCCGATCACCGGTTCCCCATCGTGGTGGCGCCGCTGACGACGCGATTCTTCGCGATCGCTGCCGACCTTCGCGAGCCGCGCGCCATCGACGTGAAGCTCCTCGACGGCCGCAACGACTCCGATCAGGCGTGGCTCATGACCATGCCGCCGGTCGGACGGACAGAGCTCAAGGCGGAGGTGCTGCGGCTCTTCCCGGAAGGGACGTCGGTGCCGGGGCTGGGTCGCGACTACGCGACGCTGTGGATCGCGGTGTTCAATGCGGATCCGCAGACGGAGAAGAAGTACGATCTGACGCTGAGCCTCAAGCAGTCGTCCAAGCAGTCGGCCGGAACCTTCCGCTCGGCCCGAACCGCCTAGGTCTCAGGACTTCGCGGGGTCGGGAACCTTCGGCTGCTCCATGGGCCGCGAGTCCTTCCCCGGCTCGCCCCGCTCGAACGGACTGCGGCGTGGAGTGATTCCGAGCTTGGCGGCGATCTGGCTCATCGCCTGAGCGATCTCGTCCTTCTCGAGCCGGAGAAGGTGATTCTCCCGCTTGAGGTCTTCGACTTCCTTGTGGAGCTTCTCCGCTTCCTTCTGCGCGGCGCTGGCCCGCTCTCCCGCCTGGTGGTCGCCCGACATCAGCTCCGGCAGGAGGGCAAAGATCTGACGCGCCTCTTCGATCCACTTCGTGATCCGTGCTCGCGCTTCAGCAGCGGATGTGGGGTCCATGACCAACCTCGCCTGCTCCCTTGCGCGCACCGTCGCCGACGTCGTGACCGGCGGGGCGACGGTGGCCTTGCCGGCAGTAAGTACGCAAACTTGTAGAATCTCAGCGTAGCATCCGCGCTCGTGAATTCGCAAACCACGCCTGCCGGGAGTGACGGGTCAGAATAAGCCCATGAAATCCGCCACTTGGCGGAGTCTCAGGGCGCCGCGAGCAAGGCCTCGATGAAGCGGCGGCCGGCCGGGCTATCCCATGGCCTGGGTCCGGCTGCCCGTCCGGCGAGCCGACCCTGGCGGTCGATGATGTAGAGCGTGGGCGGGCCCCACACGCCGTACACCTTCCCTGTCACATCGCCGACCTGGTCGATCAGCACGGGAGCGGTGTAGCCGCGGTCCTTCACCGCCTGCCGGACACGTTCCGGGTCTTCCTGGAAGTCGATGAGGAGAACCTCAAAGCCCTTGCTGCGATATTCCTGGTAGAGCTTCTGGACGGGAGGCAACTCCTCCCGACAGGTCGGTCACCACGTGGCCCAGAAGAACAGCATCACGACCTTGCCGCGAAGATCGGCGAGCGAGACGTTCTTCCCGGACAGGTCCGGCAACGTGAAGGCCGGCGCCGGCTTGCGCGGCTCGTAGGGCTGCACCTGTACGCTGGCGAAGTCTGGCGGAGCCGCCGCCAGCGGAGAGAGCGCGGTCGAAGCGACCAGCGCCACGGCCATGAGGGCGACCTTGAGTGAGGAGCTCATGGAGGAAGCGTACCTCACCGCCAGGCGGCGCGCTATGCGCTCCGCCGGATCGCCTGGATGACGCGTGCCGGGGTGATGGGCTGGTCGGTGAGCATAACTCCCAGCGGGGCCAGCGCGTCGTTGACCGCGTTCAGGATCGCGGCGGGCGCGCCGGTCGCGCCCGCCTCGCCCGCGCCCTTGAAGCCGCCGGCGATGCCGGGCGCCGGCGTCTCGATGTGGTGCGTCTCGATCGGCGGCACGTCCTCGGCGGTCGGCACCGCGTAGTCCATGAGCGTGGACGAGAGAAGCTGCCCGGCCTCGTCGTAGACGCAGTGCTCTCCGAGAGCGCCGCCGAGGCCCTGGGCGACTCCGCCGGCGATCTGGCCTTCCACGAGAGCCGGATTGACGATCCGACCGCAGTCGTCGACGGCGACGTAGCGCAGCACGCGTACCTTGCCGGTCTCGACGTCGACGTTGACGACCGCGAGGTGAGCGCCGTTGGTGAAGGTCCACGCCGCCGGATTCGTGTAGTGCACGGTCGCCTCGAGGCTCGGCTCGACGCCGCGGAGCTCGTTCGACCGGAAGTGCACCGTTCGAGCCAGATCGGCAAAGCTCAGGCCTCGCTCCGGGCTTCCGCGGATCAGCGCGCGGCCCTCGAGGAGCTCGACGTCCGCCGGATGCGCCTCGAGGAGCGCGGCCGCGATCGACCGGATTCGCTCGCCGAGCGCCCGCGCGGCGAGCAGCGTGGCGCTGCCGCCGATCGGCATCCCGCGGCTCGCCCAGGTGCCGCCGCCGTACGGCACCATGCTCGTGTCGCCCGAGCGCACGGCGACGCGCTCGAGCGGCACGTCGAGCTCCGCCGCGATGATCTGCGCCAGCGCCGTATGCGTGCCCTGGCCCTGCTCGGTGACGCCGACCAGCGCGGTGACGGCGCCGCCGGGCTCGAGGCGCACCGTCGTACCCTCCTGGCCGGAGATCGGCGCGCCGCCGACGCCGTAGAACTGCGCGCCCGGCCCGGTCAGCTCCACGAAGCACGCGAGCCCGATCCCGACGTGCCGTCCCTCGCGACGGCTGGCCGCCTGCTCGCGCCGGAGGCGAGCGTACTCCGCCGCCTCCAGGAGCCGCGCGAGCGCGGCGTGATAGCTGCCACTGTCCAGGACGTTGCCGGCGGCGGTCGTGTAGGGGAGCTCCTCGGGACGCACGAGATTGCGTCGGCGAAGCTCGGCCGGATCGATCCCGAGATCGCGGGCGACGAGCTCGACCATGCTCTCGGTGACCGCGGCGGCGATCGGATGCCCGACCGCGCGGTACTGCGAGGTGACGACCTTGTTCTGGGCGACGACGCGCAGGGCGGCGTCGTAGTGCCGCAGGCGGTAGGGGCCCGGCAGCAGGCGCAGCACCTGGCCGCCTTCCACCACGCTCGAGCGCGGATAGGCCGAGTACGGCCCAACCGCCGCCTCGATCGAGGCGCGCATCGCCGTCAGAACACCGTCCTGGTCCGCCGCCACGTCGACGCGGATGGTCTGCTCGCGGGCGTGGATGTCGGACAGGAACGACTCGCGCCGGGCGGCGACGAACTTCACCGGGCGGCCCAGCGTCAGCGCCATCGCGCAGGCGGCCATGTCGTCCTGGTAGACGTGGATCTTGATCCCGAAGCTGCCGCCGACGTCGGGTGCCACGACGCGCAGGCGATGCTCGGGAAGACCGAAGAGCTCGGCCAGCACCGCCTGCATCATGTGCGGCACCTGGGTGGAGATCCACACCGTGAGCGCGCGCGTCGCCGGCTCGTAGTCGGCGACGAGACCGCGCGGCTCGAGCGGCACACCCGTGTGTCGCCCGGTCGTGAAGGTTCGCGTCCACACCCGATGGGCGGCGGCAAAGGCGCCGTCGGCGTCACCCGCGGCGAGCCGCGTCTCGTAGAGCAGGTTGTCACCCAGCTCCGGATGGATGAGCGGCGCGCCGGGCGCAAGCGCCGCCGCCGGGGTGAGCAGGGGCGGCAGCGGCTCGTACTCGACGTCCACCAGCGCGGCGGCGTCCTCGGCGGCCGCGCGGCTCTCGGCGGCGAGCGCCACGATCGGCTCGCCGGCGTAGCGAACGCGCTCCCGCGCGAGCGGGAGCATCGCGCCGGTCTTCATGCCCTTGTAGTGGAGGAGCACGCCGCGATAGGGCTTGCAAAGCCGAGCGGCGTCCTCTCCCGTGAGCACGCCGACGACGCCGGGCGCGCGCCGCGCGGCGTCGAGCTCGACGCGCGTCAGGCGCGCGTGGGCGTGGACGCTGCGCACGAACGCCAGGTGGACCATGCGCGGCAGCGTCAGGTCGTCCACGTAGCGGCCGCGGCCGGTGAGCAGGCGCGGATCGTCGCCGCGTTTGACGCGCGCTCCGATGTGGCCCGCCGGCGCCGGCACGGGCGGGACTCTATCACGCCCCATCGCGATTGTTGACACCCGCCGACCGCCCCCCTATCATCGGCGCCACCCGAACGCGTTCGCACTTCATGATGTCCAGACGGAGGTGGCCATGCATCGACGCGAGTTCCTGACCACCGCGGTAGCCGGCACGAGCATCCTCGCCTTTCCCGCCGTGCTGCGCGCGCAGAGCAAGGAGCCGATCCGCATCGGCTTCCCGCTTCCGCTGACCGGCACGTTCGCCGCCATCGCCGCCGACATGAAGCGCGGGGCGGAGCTCGCGTGGGACGAGATCAACGCCAAGGGCGGCATCATGGGGCGGAAGCTCGAGGTCCTCTTCCGCGACGACGAGCTCAAGCCGGCCGTCGGGGCGCAGCGCACCAAGGAGCTCATCGAGAACCAGAAGGTGGACTTCGTGGTCGGCGGGCTGGCCGCGCACGTGCAGATGGCGATCAACGAGCAGACCAAGGCGGCCAAGAAGCTCTACATCTCGGTGAGTCAGTCCGACGAGATCAGCGCCAAGCCCGACACGAGCCCGGTGACCTTCCACGAGGCGCTGAACCCGACGATCACCAGCCGGGCCATCGCCACCTTCGGCATCAAGGAGCTCGGCAAGAAGTGGTGGATCGTCTACGCCGACTACGCGTTCGGCAAGCAGAACAACGCCGTGTTCGGCGCGGCCGCGCCCAAGCTGGGCGGCACGGTCCTCGGGAGTACGCCGTATCCGCTCGGTAAGCCGGAGTTCTCAGCGCATCTGCCGAAGATCCAGGCCGCCAAGCCCGACGTCATCTACGCCGTCACCCCGGGCGCCGACGCCGTGCCCTTCCTGAAGCAGGCGATCAGCTTCGGCCTGAAGAAGGACACGAAGATCGTCGTCCCGCTGCATTTCCTCGACTACACGAAGGAGGGCGGCGCCGAGGTCTGGCAAGACATCTACGGGGCGACCCACTTCTGCCACGAGCTGGCCGAGACGATGCCGCAGGCCAAGCGCTACGTCGACGCGTACACGAAGAAGTTCAACCGGCCGCCCGACTCGTACTCCGGCTACGGCTACAGCGGCATCATGGAAGTCGCCCGGGGTACCGAGCTCGCGAAGTCGACCGACTCCGACGCCGTGGCGAACGCGCTCCGGAAGAATCCCGTCTACGACCACTACAAGGGCAAGCAGTGGTGGCGGGCGTGCGACGACAAGTCCTTCCAGGACCTCTGGATCATGAAGGTCAGGTCGCCGCAGCAAGTGAAGGGCGAGTGGGGTTTCTTCGACATCGTCGGTCGCGTGCCGGCCAACGAAGAGCTCGACCGGACCTGCGCCGAAAAGGGGCTTGCGTAGGGGCGTGCTCGACGTCCCGCTGTCGGCACTGACCGCCCAGGTGTTCACCGGGCTCGTCCTGGGCGGCATCTACGTCCTGATGGCCATCGGACTCAGCCTCATCTTCGGGCTGATGACGGTGGTGAACTTCGCCCACGGATCGTTCTACATGCTGGGCGCCTACGTCGCCTTCTCCGTGATCGGGGTGACGAAGAGCTTCTGGGCGGCGCTGATCCTCGCGCCCCTCGTGGTGGGCGCGCTGGGCTTCCTGGTCGAGCGCTTCCTCATCCGGCGGCTCTACGGACGGAGCCCCGACGATCCGCTCCTGCTGACCTTCGGATTGTCGCTGGCCATGGTCGAAGGCGCGAAGCTCATCTGGGGAAAGATCGGTCTCCAGGTCGATCCCCCGAAGCTGCTGGCCGCGCCCGTCGATCTGGGCTTCATGAACTTCCCGATCTACCGGCTCTTCGTCATCGCGGTGACCGCTGTGGTCCTGCTGGCGCTCTGGCTCTTCCTCGAGAAGACCAACGTCGGGCTCATCATCCGGGCCGGCTCGCGCGACGCCCTGATGGTGCGCGCTCTCGGTCTCGACCTCAACCGCGTCTGGCTCCTCGTGTTCGGCATCGGGATCGCCATGGCCGGGCTGGCCGGCGTGCTGGCGGGCCCGATGCGTGGGGTCTACGCCGAGATGGGCGTCGAGATCATCATCGATTCCTTCGTGGTCGTAGTGGTCGGAGGCATGGGGAGCCTGGCCGGAGCGATCGTCGCCGGGCTGATCATGGGCGAGATCGTCAGCCTCACCACGTTCTTCGCGCCCAAGCTCGCCGAGCTGGTCATCTTCATCGTGATGGCCATCGTGCTGCTCGTCCGGCCGAGCGGGCTCTTCGGCGAAGCGGGCCTCGCTGAGTGATCCGGGCGGCGATCCAGAAAGCCACCGGGTGGGTCACGGCCCATCCGGTCACCTCGTTCGTCGTCTTCTTCGCGATCTTTCCGTTTCTGGTCCCGTACCAGTCGCTGGCGACGCAGGTGCTGATCTTCGGGCTCTTCGCCCTGGGCTTCAATCTTCTTTACGGCTACACCGGTCTGCTCTCGTTCGGTCACGCGGCCTACTACGGGCTCGGCGCCTACGGCACCGGCATCGCCCTGGCCAAGCTCAAGCTGACGTCGCTCTGGCTCGCGCTCGGCGTGGGTCTCGTGGCGGCGGTGGTGGGCGGCGCGCTGATCGGGTTCTTCTGTCTGCGACGGCGCGGCATCTATTTCGCCATGCTCACGCTCGCCTTCGCCCAGATGCTCTACTTCATCGCCTTCCACGCGGCCGACCTGACCGGCGGCGACGACGGGCTTCGCGGTATCCCGCTGCATCCCTTGACGCTGCCCGGCCTGTCGCTGTCGCTCCGCACGCCGCTGGCCTTCTACTTCTTCGCCTACGCGCTGGTCGTGCTCGCGGTGGCGGGGCTTCGGCGCATCCTCGACTCGCCGTTCGGCGCCGTGCTGCAGGCGATCCGCGAGAACAGCGACCGGGCGGTGGCCTGTGGCTATGACATCAACCGGATCAAGCTCCTGTCGTTCGTCTTCTCCGCCCTGTTCGCGGGCCTCGCCGGATCGCTCGACGCGCTGCGCCTCACCGTCGTGCCGGTCGACTCGCTCTACTGGACCACCTCGGGCCAGGTCGTGATCATGACGCTGCTGGGCGGCGCCGGGACGTTCTTTGGTCCCTTCGTCGGGGCGGCGACGTTCCTGATCCTGGCCGACCGCCTGAGCCTGGTCATTGAGGCCTGGCCGATCGTGATCGGCGTGATCTTCATGGCCTTCGTCCTGTTCCTTCCCCGCGGCATCTGGGGCACACTGACCTCGCCGGCGAGCCAGCGCTAGCCGGTAGTGCGAGCCGCAGGAGGTCGCGGGGCTGGGGCCCGCCCTCCGAGGCGAGCCTATGAACGAGCTAGTGCGAGCCGCAGGAGGTCGCGGGGCTGGGGCCCCGCCCTCCGAGGCGAGCTTATGAGCGAGCTAGTGCGAGCCGCAGGAGGTCGCGGGGCTGGGGCCCCGCCCGCCGAGGCGAGCTTATGAACA
>Ga0134127_10003560_pt1 | contig 11216 bp, 8 predicted proteins | sample KB31753_FD_96459 | JGI IMG/M metagenome (GOLD analysis project Ga0134127, IMG submission 96459) | Terrestrial soil microbial communities with excess Nitrogen fertilizer from Kellogg Biological Station, Michigan, USA - KB3-175-3 | ecosystem: Environmental > Terrestrial > Soil > Unclassified ...
CACGCTTCAGTCCGTCCCCGATGCAGAGCTGCTCCGCCGTCTCGCTGAGCTCGTCTCGCAAGCGCACGGCGTCGAGGCCGATCTCGTCGCCCATCTCGGCGAGGTCGACGAGCGACGGCTCTATGCCCGACGGGCATTCCCGTCGATGTTTGCGTACTGCACCGAGCACCTGCACCTCTCGGAGGCCGAGGCCTACCGCCGCATCACCGTTGCACGCGCCGCTCGCAAGCACCCGGCAATCCTCGAGCCCCTGCGAGACGGGCGGATTCACCTGAGCGGCCTCGCGCGGCTCGTACCGCTCCTGACTGCGGCGAACTGCGAGGCGCTCCTCACCCGAGCCACGCACCTGACGACGCGCCAGATCGAAGCGCTCGTAGCCGAGCTGGCGCCGCGGCCGGATGTCCCGGCTGCAATCCGCAAGCTTCCGCAGCGACCGGGCGCTACGCCGGTGACGAACCAGGAGAAGTCGCCACTCGCCCCCGACTTCGTCCCGCCACGAGTCGAGCCTGACACAACGGCACCCCCTCACCGAGAACTCGTCGCGCGACGAGTTGAGACGATCGTCGAGGCCCTTGCGCCCGCACGCTTCAAGATCCAGTTCACCGCCAGTGTCGAGCTGCGCGACAAGCTCGAGCGGCTCAGGGCATTCATGCGCTCCGAAGTCCCCGACGGCGACCTCGCCGCGGTCATCGAGCGCGCCGTCAGCGAGAAGCTCGAACGGCTCGAGGCGCGCCGCTTCGGCAAGACGGCGGTTCCCCGTACGAGTCTCGCGAATGCGGACGTCTCCGGCGCGTCGCGCCACATCCCCGCCGCGGTGCGCCGCGCGGTGAGCGACCGGGACGCAGGCCGATGCCGCTTCGTCGACGAGCAGGGCCGCCGCTGCTCCGAGCGGCGATGGCTCGAGTTCCACCACCGTCACCCCTTCGCCATGGGAGGAGGCCACGGCCTCGCGAACGTCAGCCTGCTGTGCCCCCAGCACAACCGACAGATGGCGGAGCGGGATTACGGCAGTGGAAAGCTCCTGCCACACCTCTCTTCTGGAGGGCATCGTCGTTCGACGGCTGACTGAGTCAGTTCACGCTCCCAGGGGCGAAGAGCCGCGCGCCACTCCTCGCCGCCGACCGTGTTCGAGACGGGCCACCACCCGTTGACTGACGGAACGAACTAGACGAACCCACGGAGAGACGGAACGACGAACAACGGAACAACGGAACAACGGAAACGGAACGACGGACAGCGGAAACGGACAACACGCAAGGGGAGGCCGACGACGCACGCCGGCCCAACAGCCCGACGGAATTGCCAGGGATCCTTCGGAGACCCTCTTCAACAGGACGGGAGGGATCTCCTCAGGATGGTGTGGAAATGTGGAAGAAAATGTGGAATAGTCCTAGCTCGCTGTGTTCAAAGGGACTTATCGGCACCGGATCGACGCGAAGGGGCGGCTGCCCATCCCGGCCGTGTTCCGGCGGGGGCTCGGCGACGAGCAGCGCGTCGTGGTCACGCCGCTCGATCAGTGCCTGGCGGCGTATCCGCCTTCGGAGTGGGCGAAGCTCGAGGCGCAGCTGGCCGCGCTGCCCGCGTTCAGCAAGCCCGTGAAGGCGCTCACGCGCCTCCTCGCCAGCCGCGCGGCCGACTGCGAAATCGACGTGCAGGGCCGCATTCTGCTGCCTCCAGCGCTCCGCGCGGGCGCGGGGCTCGAGCGCGACGCGGTGGTGATCGGCGTGCTCAACCGCTTCGAGGTCTGGGCGCCCGAGCCCTGGGCCGCATTCGTGCGCGACTCGGAGCGCCTGCTCGAGGACGTCTCGCTCGACGTCCAGTGGCCCCCCGCCCCGACACCCCCGGAAGCGACCCCCGGAACCCCCTCCCGGGGCCGGCCGTCCAGCCGCGATCCACAGGCAAACTCCAACGGCTAGTGCAGTTTCGGCTTGACAGTGGGTTTTGACGACGCATAGACTTCCTGTGGAATTTTGTGGAGTGCAGTGGTCTCTCTGTCGCCCCCGGTGGGCGGCAGGGGGTCGACTTCTTGCGAAGCGGGTGAGTGGATGCTGCGCGGCAATCATCCGGCGCGGATCGACGACAAGGGACGGCTCAAGATCCCGAACGGCTTCCGCACCGCGATCGAGTCGCAATGGGGGCAGGAGCTCTTCGTCACGAGCGTGACGGGAGAGTTCGTGCGCCTGTATCCGATGGCGGTGTGGCTCGAGATCGAGCGCCGCCTCGCGGAGGTGCCGAGCGCGCACCCGTCGAAGCTGCGCTTTCTCGACCGCGTGAACTTCTTCGGCCAGGCGGGCACGCTCGACCGCCAGGGCCGCATCGTGATCCCGCAGCCGCTGCGCGACAACGCGGCGATGGCGGGCGACGTGAGCGTGCTCGGGCAGCACAACTACCTGGCCGTGTGGAACCTGAAGCGGCTCCAGGACCGCTTCAAGAAGGAACCGTTCAGCGACGAGGACGGGAGGCTGCTCGCGGAGTATGGGATCTGATGCGGGACACGTTCCCGTCCTGCTCGCGGAGACCCTGGAGCTGCTCGGCGTGAGACCGGGCGGGCTGTGGGTCGACGGAACCGTGGGCCTCGGCGGCCACGCCGAGGCCGTGCTGCGCGCGAGCGCGCCCGACGGGCGGCTGCGCGGGTTCGACCGCGACAGCGAGACGCTCGAGCAAGCGCGCGCGCGCCTGCTGCCGTTCGGCGACCGCGTGACGCTGGAGCACGCCGACTACCGCGCGCTGCCCGAGCGCCTTGCGGGCGAGCCCGCCGACGGCATCCTGCTCGACCTCGGCGTGTCGTCGCTGCAGCTCGACGACGCCGAGCGCGGCTTCTCGTTCCAGCGCGAGGGGCCGCTCGACATGCGCATGGATCGCACCGAGCGCGGCTCGGCCATGGAGCTCGTGAACCGCATGCGCGAGAGCGACCTCGCGGACCTGATCCACGAGTTCGGCGAGGAGCCCTACTCGCGGCGCATCGCCCGCGCGATCGTGCGCGCGCGCGAGAAGGCGCCGATCGCGACCACGACCGAGCTCGCCGAGATCGTGCGCCGCGCGGCGCCGAAGAGCCGCCGCCCCGGCTTCCACCCCGCGACGCGCACCTTCCAGGCGCTGCGGATCCGCACCAACCGCGAGCTCGACGGCCTCGAGCCCGCGCTCGAGCGCATGGCCGAGTGCCTGCGGCCGGCCGGCCGCATGGCCGTGATCGCGTTCCACTCGCTCGAGGACCGCGCCGCCAAGCAGGCGTTCCGCGCGCTCGAATCGCGCGGCTTCCGCGTCCTGACCCGCAAGCCGGTGCGCCCGGGCGAACCGGAGACGCGCGACAACCCGCGGGCGCGCAGCGCGCGGCTGCGCGCTCTGCGTCGCGAGGAGGCCGCGTGAGGGACGAAGGCGTCGTGCGGCTCGGCAAGCCGATCGACAACTCGCGCGTCGTGCGCCAGGTCGACCCGCGCTCGCGCCGCGAGCTGCTGCTGCTGATCCTGCTGGTGAGCGTGCTCGCCGCGGGGCTCGGGCTCTACGCCTGGCCCGCGCTCGAGATCCGCCGCGCCGGGCAGGCCGGAGCCCAGCTCGACCGCGAGAAGCAGCGCCTCGCCGAGGAGAACCGCAAGCTGCGGCTCGAGAAGGCGGCGCTCGAGAACCTGCGCCGCGTCGAGCAGCTCGCGACCCGCGAGCTCGGGCTCACCGCCCCCGCCCCGGAGCAGTCGGTGGTGGTCGAGGTCGAGAAGCCGAAGGCGGCGGGCACCAGCGTGGCACGGCGGGAGGCGCGCGGCAGCGCTCCCGCGGAGGCCCGGCCCTGAGACAAGAGCGCCTGCCGCTCCTGCCGTCCGCGGGCTACGCGGAGCCGAGCAAGCCGCGCGAGCGTCGCACGCGACTGCGGCTGATGCTGCTCGCGCTGTCGGTGTCGCTGTGGGCGCTCGTGATCTTCATCCGGCTGGTGCACCTGCAGGTGCTGGGGCGCGAGTTCTTCGAGCAGCAGGGCACGCGCCAGAGCGAGCGCACGCTCAACATCGACCCGCGCCGGGGCCCGATCCTCGACCGCTCCTCTCGCCCGCTCGCCGTCTCGGTCGACGCCGAGAGCCTCTACGCGGTGCCGCAGGACGTGGTCGACGCGCCCGGCACCGCGCAGGCGCTCGCGCGCGCCCTCTCGCTCGACGCCGCCGAACGGCGCGAGGTGCTGGGCAAGCTGCAGCAGCGCAACAAGGCCTTCGTCTGGATCCAGCGCAAGGTCGACCCAGGCACCGCGCACCGCGTGCGCGAGCTGTCGCTCGAGGGCATCGGCTTCCTGACCGAGCACCGCCGCTACTACCCGCAGCGCGAGCTGGCGGCCCACGTGCTCGGCTACGTCGGGCTCGACAACGACGGCATGTCGGGGGTCGAGCACGCGTTCGAGAAGGAGATCCGCGGCCGCGCCGCCAAGGTCGTGGTGCACACCGACGCGCGGCGGCGGCCGCTGGCGCAGACCGAGCGCCCCTCGACCGACGGCGCCGCGGTGACGCTCACGCTCGACGAGCGCGTCCAGCACATCGCCGAGCGCGAGCTCGAGCGCGCGATGGCCGAGACCCAGTCGCAGTCGGGCAGCGTGGTGGTGGTGGAGCCGTTCACGGGCGAGGTGCTCGCGATGGCGGGCCGCCCCAGCTTCAACCCGAACCGCTACAACGCCTACCCGAGCTCGCGCTGGCGCAACCGCGCGGTATCGGACGCCTTCGAGCCCGGCTCGATCTTCAAGATCGTGACGGCCGCGGCCGGGATCCAGGAGAACGTCGTCTCCCCGAACGAGACGCTCGACTGCGGCAACGGCAAGATCGAGATCGCAGGCACCGTGATCAACGACCACGCGGTGTTCCAGCAGCTCACCTTCACGCAGGCCGTGGCGCGCTCGAGCGACATCGGCATGATCCGCGTCGCGCAGCGGCTGGGGCGCGACAACTTCGCGCGCTACGTGAAGGCGTTCGGCTTCGGCAGCGCGACCGGCGTCGACCTGCCGGGCGAGTCGGCGGGCCTCTTCCGCCCGACGGCGCGCTGGAGCGCGCTGTCGCTGCCGACGCTGTCGTTCGGGCAGGAGATCGGCGTCACCGCGCTGCAGATCACGATGGCCGCCGCGGCGGTCGCCAACGGCGGCTACCTGATGAAGCCGTTCGTCGTGAAGCGCGTGGAGGACAGCGAGGGGCGCGTGCTGCGCGAGACGAAGCCGATCGTGGTGCGGCGCGTGCTCGAGCCCGCCACCGTGGACGCGCTCACGGAGATCCTGCAGGAGGTCGTGCGCGGCGGGACCGGCCGCAACGCGGCCGTGCCGGGCTACGTGGTGGCCGGCAAGACCGGCACCGCGCAGAAGATCGACGCGAGCGGCCGCTACTCGATGATCGACCACGTGGCGTCCTTCGTCGGCTTCGCGCCCGCGGCGCACCCGGCGCTCGTGGTGCTGGCGTCGCTCGACACGCCGCGCGGGCTGCACAACGAGGGCGGCGACGTCGCGGCGCCGCTCTTCGCGCGCGTGGCCGCGGCGGCGCTGCGCGTGCTGGCGGTCTCGCCCGACGACCCCGCGCGCGTGCTGCACGCGGTGGCGGCGATCCCCGACACGCTCACGCCCGCGGCCTTCCGGCCGCAGGCCCCGCTGCGGCCGCAGCTGGCGCCGCCCGTCGACGAGCCGGGGCTGATGCCCGACCTGCGCGGGCGCCCCGCGCGCGAGGCGGCGATCGCGGCGGCGCGCCGCGGCCTCGTGGTCGAGCTGCGCGGCTCGGGCCAGGTGGTGGCGCAGAGCCCGGAGCCGGGGGCCGAGATCGAGCCGGGGCTGACGTGCCTGCTGACGCTCGGCCGGGAGCCGCACTCGTGAAGCTCTCCGAGGTCGTCGCGCGCCTGCCGCAGAGCGAGCCCACGGGCAACCAGGCCCTCGAGATCGCCTCGGTCACGCACGACTCGCGCCGCGCGGGCCCCGGCGCGCTGTTCGTGGCGATCCGCGGGCTCGCGACCGACGGCAACGACTTCGTCGACGCGGCGCGGAAGAAGGGAGCCGTCGCGGTCGTCTCCGAGGCCGCCCCGCGCGGCGAGGGCACGTGGGTCCGGGTGAAGGACGCGCGCAAAGCGCTCGCGCTGTTCTCCGCCGCCGTGCTCGGCGACCCAGCCCGCAGGCTCGACCTCGTCGGGGTGACGGGCACGAACGGCAAGACGACGACCGCCTACCTGATCGACTCGGCGCTGCGCGCGGCCGGCGAGACGGTGGGTCTGCTCGGGACGGTCGAGTACCGGATCGGCCGCCGCATCGCCGAAGCAGTGCGGACCACGCCGGAGTCGTCCGACCTGCAGGCGCTCTTCCGCGAGATGGTGGACGCCGGCTGCAGCCGCGCGGTGCTCGAGGTCTCCTCGCACTCGCTCGCGCTCGAGCGTGTCCACGGGCTCGAGTTCAAGGTCGCCGTCTTCACCAACCTGACCCGCGACCACCTCGACTTCCACGGCGACATGGACGCCTACTTCGCGGCCAAGCGCGTCCTGTTCGAGCGGCTGCTGCGCGCGGACGGCCACGCGATCGTGAACCTCGACGACGACCGCGCTCCGGAGCTGCTGCGTGCGAGCCGCGGCAAGGCCTGGACCTACTCGCTCGCCAATCCCAAGGCCGATCTCTTCGCGGAGGAGATGCGGCTCGGTCTCGACCGCACGCGCCTGCGCGCGCGGACGCCCGCGGGCGTCCTCGAGCTCGAGACGTCGCTCGTCGGCCGCTTCAACGTCCAAAACGCGCTGGCGGCGCTCGGCGCGGGCCTGGCGCTCGGCCTGCCGCCCGACGCCGTCCAGCGCGGGATCGCGACGCTGCCGGGCGTGCCCGGGCGGATGGAGCGGGTCCAGGCCGGCCAGGACTTCACGGTGCTGGTCGACTACGCGCACACCGACGACGCGCTCAAGAACCTGCTCGAGACGGTGCGCGCGCTGTCGCCGCGCCGCGTGATCACCGTGTTCGGCTGCGGCGGGGACCGCGACCGCACCAAGCGGCCGCTGATGGGCGCGGTCGCGGCGCGGCTGTCGGACGTCGTGATCCTGACCTCGGACAACCCGCGCAGCGAGCCGCCCGAGGCGATCCTCGAGGAGATCCGCCGCGGCATCCCGGCCTCGCGCGCGCAGGACACGCTCGTGATCCCCGACCGCCGCGACGCGATCGCGCGCGCGCTCGAGATGGGGCGCGAGGGCGTCGTGGTCGTGATCGCCGGCAAGGGGCACGAGGCGTACCAGGTGCTGCGCGAGCGTACGGTGCCGTTCGACGACCGCCAGGTGGCGCGCGACGTGCTCGCCCGTCTCGCCGGGGCGGGAGGAAAGAGGTGAGCGCGGTGACCGCCGCAGCCGGCCTCACTCTCGAAAGCGTGGCCGAAGCGACCTCCGGCCGCCGCGTGGCGCAGGCCGGAGGCCAGCCGATCCTGACGTCCGTCTCGATCGACTCGAGGACACTCGAGCCGGGGGCCCTCTTCGTGGCGATCCGCGGAAAGCACTTCGACGGGCACGACTTCCTCGCGGCCGCGCACGCGCGCGGCGCCGGCGCGGCGCTCGTCGAGCGCGACGCCGCGGCCCCGCCGGAGCTGCCGCTCGTGCGCGTCCCCGACACCACGAAGGCGCTCGCCGACCTCGCGCGCCACGTCCGCCGCGGCGCCGCGATCCCGGTCGTCGCGGTGACGGGATCGGTCGGCAAGACCACGACCAAGGACATGACGGCCGAGCTGCTCGGCGCACGCGGGCCGGTGCTGAAGACCGAGGGCAACCTCAACAACCAGTACGGCCTGCCGCTCACGCTGCTGCGGCTCGAGCCGCGCCACACGGCAGCCGTGCTCGAGCTCGGCATGTCGGCCGCCGGCGAGATCCGCGCGCTCACGACGCTCGCCGAGCCCGACGTCGCGACGATCACGCGCATCGCGCCGGTCCACCTCGAGTTCTTCGCCTCGCTCGACGCGATCGCCGACGCCAAGGCCGAGATCCTGGAGGGCCTGCGCCCCGGCGGGACCGCCGTGCTGAACGGCGACGACCCGCGACTGCGCCGCGTCGGCGAGCGCTTCGCGGGCCGCACGCTGTGGTTCGGGCGCGACCGCCGCTTCGACGTCTCGGCCGAGCGCTGGCGCGGCACGGCGTTCGGGATGCGCTTCGACCTGCGGATCGCGGGCCGCTCGCTCGACGTCGCGCTGCCCCTCGCCGGGCCGCACTTCGTGGAGAACTTCCTGGCCGCCGCGGCGGCGGCGCACGTGCTCGGCGTGTCGCCCGAGGCGATCGCCGAGGCCGCGCTGCGGTTGAAGCCGGCCCGCCACCGCGGCGAGCTGCTGCGGCTCGGGCAGAGCGTGATCGTGCTCGACGACTGCTACAACTCCTCGCCCGCGGCGCTCGAGGCCGCGGTGGTCGCGCTCGGTCTCGTCCCGGGCCTGCGGCGGGTCGCCGTCGTCGGCGACATGCTCGAGCTCGGCCCGACGGGCAAAGCGCTCCACCGCGAGGCCGGCCGCGCGCTCGCCGGCCGCGTGGACGTGCTCGTCGGCATCGGCCCGCTCGCCCGCGAGATCGTCGAGGGCGCGCGGGCGGCCGGTTTCGCCGGCAAGGGGCTCGCGCACTTCGACGAGGCCGCGCAGGCGAAGGCCGCGGTCGCGAGCCTCGTGGCCCCCGGCGACGCCGTGCTGGTGAAGGCGTCGCGCGGTGTGCACCTCGAGCAGGTGGTGGACGCGCTCGTGGCGCGCTTTGGAGAGACGGCGGGAAACACGGCGGGCGAGCCGGCGGGGGAGGGCCGCCGCTGATGCTCTACTGGGCCCTCTACTCGATGCGCTCCGAGCTCAGCGTGCTGAACGTGACGCGCTACATCACGTTCCGCACCGCGGTCGCCGCGCTCACGGCGCTCTTCCTGGTGCTCGTGCTCGGGCCGTGGGTGATCGAGCGGCTGCGGCGCCTCTCGATCGGCCAGTACATCCGCGAGGAAGGCCCGCAGGCGCACAAGAGCAAGGCGGGCACGCCGACGATGGGCGGCGTGCTGATCCTGGTCGGCATCCTGGTGCCGACGCTGCTCTGGGCCGACCTCACGAACCGCAGCATCTGGATCCTGGTGCTCTCGACGCTCGCCTACGGGCTGGTCGGCTTCGCGGACGACTACATCAAGGTTGTGCAGAAGCGCAGCCTGGGGCTCACCGCGCGGCGCAAGCTCGCCTGGCAGCTCGCGATCGGGCTCGCGGTGGGGCTCGCGGTCTACGCGCTCGCGCAGGCGGACCCCAAGGAGTACTCGACGCGCGTGCAGTTCCCGTTCTTCAAGCAGCTGGTGCCCGACCTCGGCCTGTTCTACGTCGTCTTCGCCGTGTGGCTGCTCACGCTCTCGTCGAACGCCGTGAACCTGACGGACGGGCTCGACGGCCTCGCGATCGGCACGACGCTGATCGCCGCCGCGGCCTTCACCGGCCTCGCCTACGTCACCAGCCACTTCCGCTTCTCCGAGTACCTCGACCTGCTGCACCGCGCGAGCGCGGGCGAGGTCACCGTGTTCTGCGGAGCGATGGTGGGCGCCGCGATGGGCTTCCTGTGGTGGAACTGCTACCCGGCCCAGGTCTTCATGGGCGACGTGGGCAGCCTCGCGCTCGGCGGCGCGCTCGGCACCGTGTCGGTCCTGATCAAGCAGGAGCTGCTGCTGTTCCTGGTGGGCGGGCTCTTCATGATCGAGGCGTTCTCGGTCATGCTGCAGGTGACCTCGTTCCGCCTGACCGGCAAGCGCATCTTCCGCATGTCTCCGCTCCATCACCACTTCGAGCTCGTGGGCTGGAAGGAGCCGCAGATCATCATCCGCTTCTGGATCGTGGCGTTCATCTTCGCCACCTTCACGCTCATGACGCTCAAGCTGCGATGAGGAGCGCAATGCCGGGCGCGGGCCAGCGCGCCGTGGTCGTCGGGCTGGCGCGATCGGGCGTCGCGGCCGCGGCGTTCCTCGCGCGCCGTGGCGCTTCGGTCACCGCCGTCGACCGCAAGCCCGAGAGCGAGCTGCCGAAGGAGGCGCTCGCGCTGCGCGAGCTCGGCGTCCGCCTCGAGCTCGGGCCGCACCGCCGCGAGACGTTCCTCGCGGGCGAGCTCGTGGTCGTCTCTCCGGGCGTGGCCTGGGAGCTCGAGGAGCTGGAGGCGGCGCGCGAGGCCGGCATCCCGGTGATCGCCGAGATCGAGCTGGCGTTCCAGCACCTGCGGGGCGAGGTCGCGGCAATCACCGGCACCAAGGGCAAGTCCACGACGACCGCGGCGCTCGGCGCGATGCTGCGCGAGGCCGGCAAGGACGCGCGCGTCGGCGGCAACATCGGCGCGCCGCTCATCGGGCTCGTCGAGGGCTCGACCGAGGCCACCGCGTTCGCCGTCGAGGTCTCGAGCTTCCAGCTCGAGGGCACGACGAGCTTCCGCCCGCGCGTCGCGGTGTGGCTCAACCTCTCGGCCGATCACCTCGACCGCCACCCGACGCTCGAGGCCTACGTCGCTGCGAAGGCGCGCATCTTCGCGAACCAGCGCCCGGAGGACTGGGCCGTCGTCAACGCGGACGACCCCGTTGTGCTGGCGCAGGCGCGGCAGGCGCGGGCCCGCCAGCTGCTCTTTCGCGTCACCGGCCAGCCGCTCGCCGTCGGCGACGGGGCCTTCTTCGCGGAGGGCGCCGCGCGCCTGCGCCGCGACGGCGCGGAGGAGACGCTCTTCGCGCGCGCGGACCTCTCGCTGCCCGGCGCCCACCTCCACGGCGACATGCTGGTGGCGGCGGCCGCCGCGCGCCTCATGGGAGCGCCCGCGGAGGCGATCGTGCGCGCCGTGCGCGGCTTCCGCGGCGTCGAGCACGTGCTCGAGCACGTGGCGACGGTGGACGGCGTCGCCTACTACAACGACTCGAAGGCCACGAACGTGGAGGCCGCGCGCCGCAGCCTGGAGGCCTTCGCGGAGCCGGTCGTGGTGATCCTGGGCGGCCGCTACAAGGGCGGCGACTTCGCGGATCTGATCCCGTCGCTTCGCGCCCACGGCCGTGCTGTCGTGGCGATCGGCGAAGCGACGGAACGCATCACCAGCGCTCTCGCGGGGATTCTCCCTCTGGAGCCGGCCCAGTCATTTCGTGAGGCCGTTCTCAAGGCTCGTTCCCTGGCGCGTCCGGGCGACGTCGTCCTGCTGGCCCCCGCCTGCTCCTCCTTCGACATGTTCAAGGACTACGCCGAGCGCGGCCGCGCGTTCAAGGCCGAGGTCGGCGCGCTGAAGGGCGCCGCGAGCGGGAGCGCCCGTGGCTA
>Ga0134127_10003562_pt1 | contig 11214 bp, 9 predicted proteins | sample KB31753_FD_96459 | JGI IMG/M metagenome (GOLD analysis project Ga0134127, IMG submission 96459) | Terrestrial soil microbial communities with excess Nitrogen fertilizer from Kellogg Biological Station, Michigan, USA - KB3-175-3 | ecosystem: Environmental > Terrestrial > Soil > Unclassified ...
CTTCGTGTTCGGGCCGACGTCCCCGCCGCCGACCGGGATCTCGCGGCCGCCGTCGCGCACGAGCGTACCGACGCCGGAGAGCACCGCTGCAGTGCCGCAGAGCGCAGCCTCGCCGTCCTTCACCCAGTCGAGCATCTCGTCCACCGTGAACTGGCGCTCCTCGACGGTGAAGCCGAGCTGCGGCGCAATCGTCAGGATCGAGTCGCGCGTGACGCCGTGCAGGAAGGTCGTGTCGAGGCTGCGCGTCAGGAGCCTGCCGTCGCGGATCAGCAGGAAGTTCGCCGCGCCGGTCTCCTGCACGGAGCCTCCCGGGCAGAACACGACCTGGTCCGCCTGGTACTTCTGGCGTGCAGAGATCGTCGGTCCGAGCGCCGCCGCGTAATTGCCGCCCGCTTTCACCATGCCCATGAGCGTCGCGGTCCGCGTCAGCTTCTCCTCGACGTAGATGCGCAGCGGCTTCTCGCCCTTCGCGAAGTAGTCCCATACCGGGCTCGCGAGCACGACGAGCATCGCCTCGGTCGCGGGCGAGGTCGCACCGCCGATCGAGGCGCCGGTGCCGAACAGCGTCGGCCGCAGGTACAGCGCGCCCGGCGCCTCCGGCACTTCACTGCGCACGCGGTCCACCACGCCGACGATCATCTCGGCGAGCTGCTTGGGGTCCGGCTTCGGGAGCACGAGGTATTCGGCGCTCTTCTGCATCCGCGCGATGTGCTTGTCCATGCGGAAGATGTTGACGCTCCCGTCCGCCCAGCGGTACGCCTTGAATCCCTCGAAGCAGGTGCTGCCGTAGTGCAGCCCGTGGATCGCGGGGGACATCTCGATCGGCCCGTACTTGCAGAACTCGTGTTCCAGCCACGCGCCGTCCTTGAACGACGTCACCGCCATCTGGCTCGCGAGCAGTGTGCCGAACGCGGGGCGGGCCGCGGTCTCCGTGGGATGCGTCTTGTGCATGACCTGTGCGTTCATGTTTCAGTCCTGTATGAAGATGGTGGCGGGATGCTCGAGCCTTTCCTTGAGCGCCTGGATCATCGCCGCAGCGTCGAATCCGTCGACGAAGCGATGATCGAACGAAGACGAGAGGTTCATGACGCGGCGGATCGCGATGGCGCCGTCGACGACGACCGCCCGCTCCACCGCCTTGTTGACGCCGACGATCGCGACTTCCGGCGCGTTGATGACCGGCGTCGAGGCGATGCCGCCGAGCCTGCCGAGGCTCGTGACCGTGATCGTCGAGCCCGTGAGCTCGTCGCGCGTCGCCTTGTTCGTGCGCGCGGCCTCGGACACGCGGCGGATCTCGGCCGCGAGGTCGTGGAGCGAGCGCGCCTCGGCGTGCTTCACCACGGGCACCTTGAGGCCGTCCGGCGTCTGCGTCGCGATGCCGACGTGCACCGCGGAATGGCGCAAGATCAGGTTCCGCTCCGCATCGTGCAGCGCGTTGCATTGCGGGAAGGACTCCAGCACCCGCACGAGCGCGGCGACAAGGAACGGCAGATAGGTGAGCGATAGCGCGCCTTTCGGCAGGCGCGAGTTGAGGTACTGACGGAGCGCCTCGAGCTCGGTGACGTCCACCTCTTCCACGTACGCGAAGTGCGGGATGTTCCGTTTCGCCGCGCTCATGCGCTCTGCGATGACGCGGCGCACGCCGATGATCTTGATCTCCTCGACGCCTTTCCTCGGCGCGCGGGCTGCGGGCTTCGCCGCACCGCCGTCCTTGCCCGAGATGACGGCCTCGAGGTCCTGCGCGGAGATCCGCCCGCCGGGCCCGGTGCCGTTGACCGTCGCGAGGTCGACGCCTGCGACGTGGGCCTTGCGGCGCGTCGCGGGCGAGGCCATGACGCGCGAGGCCGACGCGGGAGCGGCGGCGGGCGCCGCGGCAGCCGCTGCCTGCGGCTTCGTCGCGGCGGATATCGCAGCTGCGGCGATTGCCGGCGCCGCGGACTTTGCCGACGGCGCGCCATCGGACGCCGGAGTGTCCGACGTGTCGAATGCGATGAGCTCGGAACCTACCGCGACCATGTCGCCCGGCTGGCCGGTGATCGATACGACGCGCCCGGTGACCGGCGAGGGAATCTCGACCGCGGCCTTGTCCGTCATCACCTCGGCGATGACCTGATCCTCCTTGACGGTGTCGCCGACCTTAACCTTCCACTCGACAACTTCGGCGGAGACCGTGCCTTCGCCCAGGTCCGGCATCTTGAAGACGTAGCGGCTCATGAGGCCTCCATGACGGTCTTCAGGGCTTTCGCGACGCGCGCCTGGCCGGGGAAATACTCCCACTCGAAGGCGTGCGGGTACGGCGTGTCCCAGCCCGCGACCCTGAGGATCGGGGCCTCGAGGTTCCAGAAGCAGTTTTCCTGGATCGTGGCCGAGAGCTCGGCGCCGAGTCCTGCGAAGCGCGTCGCCTCGTGGACGACGACGCAGCGCCCGGTCCGCGCCACGGAACCGCAGATCGTGTCGGTGTCGAGCGGCACCATCGTTCGCACGTCGATGATCTCCGCGTCCAGGCCGAGGCTGCGGGCCGCGGCGTCGCTGACGTGCACCATGGTCCCATAGGTCACGACGGTCAAGTCGTTGCCGGGTCGGACGATCTCTGATTTTCCGATCGGAACGGTGTAGTGCCCATCCGGCACCGCGCCTTTCGGGTGCGTGCTCCACGGCACGGCCGGCTTGTGCGGGTCGCCGTCGAAGGGGCCGTTGTAGATGCGCTTCGGCTCGAAGTAGATGACCGGGTCGTCGTCCTCGATCGCGGCGATCAGCAGGCCTTTCGCGTCGTACGGATTCGAGGGCATCACGACCTTGAGCCCCGCGACGTGCGCAAAGAGCGCCTCGGGACTTTGCGAATGGGTCTGCCCGCCGCGGATGCCGCCGCCGCAGGGCGTGCGCACCGTCACCGGCGCCGAGAATTCGCCGGCGCTCCGGTAGCGGATGCGCGCGAGCTCGCTCACGATCTGGTCGTAGCCGGGGTAGATGTAGTCGGCGAACTGGATCTCGGCGACGGGACGGAGTCCGTTGACCGCCATGCCGATCGCCGCTGCGATGATTCCGCCCTCGGCGATCGGCGTGTCCATCACGCGGCTCTCGCCGTACTTGCGCTGGAGGCCGTCGGTCACGCGGAACACGCCGCCGAAGTAGCCGATGTCCTCGCCGAGCACGACGACCGACGGGTCCTGGCCGAGCTTGATGTCCATGGCCGAATTCAGGGCCTGGATCATGTTCATCTGCGCCATGGTCAGTTCCCGGCCATCTCGTCACGAAGCTCTGCCGCCTGCCGCCGCAGGTGTTCGGGCATCTCCTTGAACACATCCTCGAACATCAGCCCGGGATCGAGCCTCGGTAAGTCGGTGAGCGTGCCGTAACTGACCGCCTCCTTCCACGTCCTCGCCACGAGTTCCTCGAATTCGGCCGTGAGCGACTTGTGTCGTTCATCGGACCACTCGCCGAGCGCGATCAGGTGGTTCTTCAACCGTTCGACGGGATCGCCGAGCGGGAATTTCTGGTAGTCGTCCTTCGGCCGGTAGCGCGCCGGGTCGTCGCTTGTCGAGTGCGCGGCGGCGCGATAGGTCACGTGCTCGATCAGCGTCGGTCCCTGGCCGGTCCGCGCCCGCTCGGCGGCCCACTGCGTGACCGCGTGCACCGCGAGGAAATCGTTGCCGTCGACGCGCACGCCCGCGATGCCATAGCCCGGCCCTCGCGCCGCGAAGGTCTGGCGCTCGCCGCCGGCGTGGCCCTGGAAAGTAGAGATCGCCCACTGGTTGTTCACGACGCAGAGGATGACCGGCGCCTTGTAGACCGAGGCGAAGAGTAGCGCGTGATGGAAGTCGGCCTCGGCACTCGAGCCTTCGCCGAGCCAGCTCACGGCGATCGCGTCCTGGCCCTTGATCGCCGCGCCCATGGCCCAGCCCACCGCCTGCGGGAATTGCGTCGCGAGGTTTCCGGAGATCGAGAAGATGTTGCCGTCGCGCCAGTGGTACATGACCGGCAGCTGCCGCCCCTTGCACATGTCGCGCGTGTTCGAGAGCAGCTGGCACATGAGGTCGAGCATCGGCCGGCCGCGAACGAAATAGAGCCCCTGGTTGCGGTACGAGGGAAACAGCATGTCCGAAGGACGCAGCGCCATCGCCATCGCGACCGAGACGGCTTCCTCGCCGTACGAGCGCATGTAGAACGAAATCTTTCCGGAGCGCTGAATGCGCTGCATGCGGTCGTCGAAGACTCGCGTCAGCAGCATGTGGCGGAGGCCCACTTGCAGGTCCGCCACGTCGAGATGTGGATGCCATGGGCCGACGGCGCGATGCTCGTCGTCGAGCACGCGCACGAGGCCTTCGGAGAGATAGCGGACCTCGCTCGCAGGCGCGCCGGCATCCGGCCGCGCTATTTTCCCGGCGGGCGAAAGCTTCAGGTAGCTGAAATCGGGCGCGTCGCCGGGACGCGCAGGCGTCTTCGGCACGTACAGGCGTGACTGGGCGACCATCGGCTCCCTCGCGCGCGGCGGGCCTGGGCTCAGCCGCGTATGGTACGCGGCGATGCAGTAAAAACGGGGCTTTCTTGTGCTGTCCTGCAAAATAATGAAATAATCATTGCGAATTCATCCTTCATTCGAAAGGATCATTTCAATGTCTCTGGATGCCATCGACCGGCGCATCCTCGACGAGCTGCAGCGCGACGGCGCGCAGTCCGCGGGCGATGTCGCAACCAAGCTTGGGCTTTCCAACACGACCTGCTGGCGGCGCATCCAGCAGCTCGAAAAAAACGGAGTGGTCAGGAAACGCGTCGCCCTCCTCGACCGCAAGGCGCTTGGCCTCGACGTCATGGTGTACGTTCACGTCCGGCTCTCGAGCCAGGGCCGCGACGCGCTCGCGCAGTTCGAGCGCGCGATCCGCGACCGGCCGGAAGTTCTCGACTGCTGCACGCTCACGGGCGAGTGGGACTTTCACCTTCGCATCGTCACGCACGACATGAAGGAATACGAAGCTTTCTTCCTCGACCACCTTTCGAAAATCCCGAACGTACAATCGGTGAATTCCTCGATCGTTGTCACGGTCATCAAGGAATCGACGGTGCTGCCGCTCAAGAAGGACTGATTCGACATTCGATGCCCGCATCGGCATAAAATACCGCCGGCCTCGACATGTCCAACCGAGCCTTCAAGCCGCTGTTCGAATCCCTCCTCGCAGGGTCCGGTGTCCGCCTCGACGGCGGCCGTCCCTGGGACGTTCGCGTGAACCGCGACCGGCTCTACCGCCGCGCATTGCGCGGCTCCCTCGGCATCGGCGAGTCGTACATCGACGGCGACTGGGACTGCGACGCGCTCGACGAGCTGTTCCGCCGCGTCCTTTCCTCGAACGCCCAGCAGCGCCCGCTGATCCGCGCCGCGCGCGCGCTCAAGGCCTTCCAGTCGCGTTTGATGAACCTGCAGACTCCGCGCCGCGCGCGTGCGGTGGCCGAGGAGCACTACGACATCGACCACCGGATGTACGCGCTCTTCCTCGGGCCCTGGAACCAGTACACCTGTTGCTTCTTCGACGGCACGGACGACCTCGAGCGTGCCGAAGAGCTGAAGCTTGAGATGATCTGCGACAAGCTCGAGCTCAAGTCCGGGGACCGCCTGCTCGACATCGGCTGCGGCTGGGGCGGCTTCGCCAAGTACGCGGCGGCAACCCGCGGCTGCGAAGTCACGGGCATCAGCCTCTCCGACGAGCAGATCCGCTACGCGGTCGAATACACGCGGGGCCTTCCGGTCAATATCCGCAAGCTCGACTACCGCCAGCTTCCGGTCTCGGGGCTCCCGCCCTTCGACAAGATCTCGATCATCGGCATGCTCGAGCACGTCGGCTACAAAAACTACGCGACGATCATGTCCGTCGTGCACCAGATGCTGAAGCCGGACGGCCTCTTCCTGCTGCACACGATCGGAAACTGCGAGAGGACCACGGTCGTCGACCCCTGGATCGAGAAATACATCTTCCGGAACTCGATGGCGCCGGCCATGAGCCAGCTCTCCAATGCCGCCGAGGGCAAGTTCGTGGTCGAAGACTGGGAGAACTACGGCCATTACTACGCGAAGACGCTCGAAGCCTGGTACGAGCGCTTCAATGCGAACTGGGACCGTATACGCGCGCTGAAGACGGCGAAGCCATTCGACGAGCGCTTCCGCCGCATGTGGAACTACTACCTGATGTCCTGCAAGGCCGCCTTCGAAGTCGAGCAGCTGCACCTGTGGCAGCTCGTCATGACGCGGCGCCATTCGGGGCGCGGCGTCTACCGCCGTGTCATGCGCACGAACGCCTCGCAGCCGATGCCCGCCGCCTCACGGGAGTCCCCGAAGAATAAGGCCGACGCCGCCTGAAGGCGGCTTATTCCGTGAATACGAGCGAGCGGACCTGCCCGGTCCCGTAATCGAGCAGGTACAGCTCGCCGTCGAGATCCTGGGCGAAGGCCGAAGGCGCGAGCGCCCCGTCGGCGCCCGGTGGCGTGCAGCCCTGCTCCACCAGCTGGCGTACGTTGAACGCGTTGCCCGTGACTTCCCGCTGCAGCCAGCCGATCATGCCGCTGAAATCGCCGAAGACGTAGTTTCCCGCGACCTGCGTCTGCTGCCCGCCGCGGTACACGTAGCCGCCCGTGATCGAGAAGCCGACGTTGCGGCCGTATTCCGCGACCGGGTCGGTGAGTCCCGAAGTGTCGCACCCGGTTGCCGGCGAGAAACAGTGCGCGCCTTCGCGCACGTCCCAGCCGTAATTGCCGCCGCGCTCGACGATATCGACTTCCTCGAAGGACGACTCGCCCACATCGGCGACCCAGAGGTCGCCGCCCTGGCTGTCGAAGCTCCAGCGCCAGGGGTTGCGGAAGCCGACGGCAAAGATTTCCGGGCAGTCGAGGACGCTGGCTCCGCCGAAGCTGCACAAAGGAGCCCCGCTGAACGGGTTGCCGGGCGGAATGGCATAGGGCGCGCCGGCCGGCCGCGAATTCACGTCGATGCGCAACATCTTGCCGAGCAGGCGCCGCGTATTCTGGGCATTGGTCGAATCGCCGCCGTCGCCGAGTCCGATGTAAAGGAGGCCATCGGGGCCAAACGCGAGATCGCCGCCGTTGTGATTGGTGGCAGGCTTGACCACCGTCAGCAGGTCGCGCTCGGAGGCGGGATCGAGTGTCTGGCCGCCGTCCGTGCTCTCGAACTCCGCGGTGACAGAGTGTGTCTCCCCGCCGACCTGCTCGGTGAAGTTGAGGTAGACGAGGCCGTTCGTCGCGAACGAGGGATGGAAGGCCATGCCGAGCAGTCCCGCTTCTCCCTCCATGTGCACGCGCGAACTGATGTCGATGAAATCGGTGGCGGCGGTCGCGTCCGGGTCGTTCTGGAAGGTCCGGACGACGCCGCCCTGCTCGACCACGAACCAGCGCGAGGCGTCGTTCGGCGCCTGGAGCATCGCGGTCGGGGCCAAGAACGCGAGGTTCGGGAAGGCACGCGGCGTTTCCAGGCCGCTGCTGCACGGGGGTGGGGCTGGCACCGGAATGCCGCCTCCGCCGCTGCCACCGCATCCGATGACCGCCAGCGAAACGGCGGCCGGCACAAGGCTACGGCGCTTCATGTTCAGCTTCCTTGTCGGGCTTCCCTGTCAGGACCGCTCAAACGGCGCGAAGTTTCGCCGCCGCGGCCTCCAGCGTCCGGTCCTCCTTAGCAAAGCAGAATCGGACCAGCCGTGCGGCAGGAGGCTCGTCGCAGAAGGGAGACAAGGGAATCGCCGCGACGCCGTGGCGCCGCGTCAATTCCTCGCAGAACGACACGTCCGGCACGCCTGAGATCGCGGAATAGTCCGCCAGCTGGAAATAGGTACCGTGCACGGGGCGCAGGCGAAAGCGCGAGCCTTCGAGGAGCGAGGCAAAACGGTCGCGCCGCGCCTCGTAGAAGGGCCCCAGCTCGTCGGCGAATCCCGGCATTTCGCGCATGAAGTCCGCGATTGCGTGCTGAACCGGCGTCGAGACGGCGAAGGTCAGAAACTGGTGCACCTTGCGGAACTCCGCCGTGAGCGACGGCGCGGCAATGCAGTATCCGACTTTCCAGCCCGTCGCGTTATAGGTCTTGCCGAACGAGAAGACCGCGAAAGCGCGATCGCGCAGGCGCGGGTTGCCGAGGACACCCGCGTGACGCAGGCCGTCGAATACGAGGGACTCGTAAACCTCGTCCGACAACAGAAAGCATTCCCTGCCGACAAGCAGGTCCGCAAGCCTGTTCCAGTCCGACGCCGAGAGCACCGCCCCCGCCGGGTTGAGCGGCGTGTTGACGACAAGGAGCCGCGTGCGCGGGCTGATCGCGTCCGCGAGCCGCTGCCAGTCGATGCCGAAGTCGGCGAGCGAAAGCGGGACGCGCACGACCCTCGCGCCCGCGAGCTCGGCGGCGGGGCCATAGGAGTCGTAGCTCGGGTCGAGGAGGATCACTTCTTCGCCCGCGCGCACGACCGCGTGGATCGCCGCGAAGATCGCCTCGGTTCCGCCCGCCGTGACCGTGACCTCGGATGCGGGATCGACGTGCCAGCCGTGGCGGCGCTCGGCCGATTCCGCGATCGCCTCGCACAGCGCGGGCAGCCCCGCCATCGGCGCGTACTGGTTGTGTCCCGACTCGAGGTGGCGCGCGACGAGCTCGCGCAGCCGCTCCGGAGGGTCGAAGTCCGGAAAGCCCTGGCCGAGGTTGATCGCACCCGCCTCGGCCGCGAGCCGCGACATCACCGTGAATATCGTGGTGCCGACGCCCGGGAGCTTGCTCGGCGGCCGCGGCATCACTCGTTGGCCGCGATAGCCCGCTGCACGTCCAGCTCGCGGCGCTTCTGCAGCCGCTGCGAGTAGATGCCGAAAACCGCCGTGCCGATCGCGACGATCAGCACCAGGATCGTTGCGAGCGCGTTGATATCCGGGCTCACCCCGAGGCGGACCTTGGAAAAGATCACGATCGGCAGCGTGCTGGAGCCGGGGCCGGTGACGAAGCTCGTGATCACGAGGTCGTCCCAGGACAGCGTGAAGGCGAGCAGCCAGCCGGCGGCGATGGCCGGGATGATGATAGGCATCGTGATCAGGAAGAATACCTTCGCGGGCCGCGCGCCGAGATCCATGGCGGCCTCCTCGAGCGACTCGTCGAGCGTCGCGAGCCGCGACTGCACGATCACCGTGACATAGGCCATCGAGAATGTCATGTGCGCGATCGTGATCGTCGTGATGCCGCGCCCCTTAGGCCAGCCGAGCAGCTGCTCCATCGCGACGAAGAGCAGCAGGAGCGACAGGCCCGTGATCACCTCAGGCATCACGAGCGGCGCGGTAGCGAGCGCCGTGAGGAGCGGCCGGCCGCGGAAACGCCCGAAGCGCGCGAGCGCGAGCCCGGCGAGTGTCCCGAGGACCGTCGCGCCGGTCGCGTTCATCGCGGCGATCCTGAGCGACAGGGCGGCCGCGCCCAGGATCTGCTCGTTGTGCATGAGCTCGGCGTACCACTTTGTCGAGAAGCCCGCCCAGACCGTGACCAGCCGCGACTCGTTGAACGAGAACACGATCATCAGGACGATGGGCAGGTACAGGAACAGGAATCCCGCGGTCATCATCACGGTGACGAAGCGTGAGCGGCGGCCGTTCAACGGTGACCTCCGATCTGCTGTCCCTGCGATCGCTGGTAGAGCATGATCGGTATGACCAGCACGAACAGCATCGCAATCGCGACCGCGCTCGCCACGGGCCAGTCACGGTTGTTGAAGAACTCCTCCCACAGCACGCGCCCGATCATCAGCGCGTCCGGCCCGCCGAGCAGCGCCGGGATCACGAACTCGCCGACCGCGGGGATGAAGACCAACATGCACCCCGCGACGATTCCGGAGCGCGTCAGCGGCACCGTGATGCGGAAGAACGTCTTGACCGGGCGGCAGCCGAGGTCGGCGGCCGCCTCGAGCAGCGACAAGTCGAGCTTCTCGATCGCCGTATAGAGCGGCAGCACCATGAACGGCAGGTAGGAATAGACAATGCCGACGTACATCGCGAAGTTCGTCTGAAGCATCACGATCGGCTCGTCGATGATGCCGAGCGCCATCAGGACGTTGTTGATCACGCCGTTGTTCTTGAGGATTCCGATCCAGGCGTAGACGCGCAGCAGGAAGGACGTCCAGAACGGGAGCATCACGAGCAGCAGCAGCAGGTTCCGCCAGGCCGGCTTGCTGCGCGCAATGCCGTAGGCCATCGGGTAGCCGATCAGCAGGCAGAACACGGTGGAGATTGCCGCGGTCTGGATCGAATTCAGGAAGGACTTCCAGTAGAGCGAGTCCTTGACGAGGAAGGCGTAGTTCTCGAAGTTGATGCGGAGCCCGATGACGTGGTCGGCGAGCCAGGTGACGAGCGGCTCGTAGGGCGGCATCGCGAGGCGGATCTCGGAGACCGAGATCTTGAGCACGATCACGAACGGCACGAAGAAGAAGAGCAGCAGCCACAGGTAAGGCACGCCAGCGACGAGCGTGCGGCCCGAGTAGCCGCGGGCCTTCAGCTCGCGCGTCGCCCAGCGCCAGGGCCCGTGCGCTCGGATCCAGGCGAGCACTTCGCCCAGGCGGAACGCCGGCGGCTTGGGCCGCTGCGCCGCGCCGCTGCTCACTGCGTCACCACCACCGGGCTGGAGGAATCCCAGCTGAGCCAGACCTTGTCGTCCCAGCGGATGCGGTCGCCGGATCCCGTGCGCAGAGTGTTCGGCTGCGTCACGCGCATCTGGCGGCCCGTCGCGAGCTTCACGAGGTAGATCGACTGGTCGCCGCGGTAGGCGACCTCGGCGACGACGCCTGCGACGCGGTTGTCGCCGTCACCTTCGGGCTGCTCGCGGGACAGCAGAATCTTCTCGGGTCGCAGCGCGACCCAGACCGTCGCGTCGGGCGCGGCGCTCACGCCGTGACCGACGTGAAAGGTGGCTCCGAGCTCATCCGAGGAGACGCGCACGTAGTCCGGCTCGTCCTCGATGAGCCGGCCCTCGAACAGGTTCACCGAGCCGATGAAGTCCGCGACGAAGCGCGAGCCCGGGTATTCGTAGATGTCCGACGGCGTGCCGATCTGCACGATCCCGCCGTGGTTCATGACGCCAATCCGCGTGGCGAGCGTCATCGCCTCCTCCTGGTCGTGAGTCACGACCACGAAGGTGACTCCGAGCGTTTCCTGGATGTTCAGCAGCTCGAACTGCGTATGCTCGCGGAGCTTGCGGTCGAGCGCGGC
>Ga0134127_10003564_pt1 | contig 11212 bp, 8 predicted proteins | sample KB31753_FD_96459 | JGI IMG/M metagenome (GOLD analysis project Ga0134127, IMG submission 96459) | Terrestrial soil microbial communities with excess Nitrogen fertilizer from Kellogg Biological Station, Michigan, USA - KB3-175-3 | ecosystem: Environmental > Terrestrial > Soil > Unclassified ...
GATTTACCTGCCGGACATCTACCAAGGGCAGGCGCTGGTGCTCATCGAGCGTCCGGTCGACGAGAACATCGTTCGCGCGGCCGACTCCGCGCCGGGGGAACTCGAAAGCCGGCTGCACATCATCAAGCAGGAGATCCTGAGCCGCGATCGGGCGCTGGAGCTGATCAACCGGTTCCACCTCTATCCGGCAGTGATGAAGAAACGCGCCATCGACGAAGCGCTGAATCAGATGCGGAGCGACGTCGAGGTCAATCCGTCCGGTCCCGAACAGGTGAGCGGCAGGGTCAAGACGGTGTCCTTCACGCTGAAGTACACCGGCGATTCAGCCAAGACGGCGTCGGATGTCACCAACGCGATTGCCTCGTTCTACGTCCAGCAGAACGAATCGATGCGATCGCAATCGGCGATCGGCACGCTGGAGTTCCTGAGGCAGCAGCTCGGCGAAGCCAAGGCGCAGCTCGATCGCCAGGATGCCGCGATCACGCAATACACGACGAAGTACACCGGGCAGCTGCCACAGCAGGTCGGAATCAATCTCGCGACGATCGAGCGGTTGAACACCCAGCTGCGCCTCAACGGCGAGCAGCAGCTGCGTCTCATCGAACAGCGCGAGAAGCTGTTTGAAGGGCTGCAGGACCCCACCTCGGTGGCACGCGCCGAGAACCCCGATGCGCCGCCCGACATGATCGAGCGGCTCAAGCAGCTCGACAAGCTGAAGGCCGATTTGGCGGGCCTTCAGACCCGCGTCACGAGCAAACACCCGGACGTGCTGCGACTCCAGGAACAGATTGCAGCACTGGAAAAGGAGCAGGACGCGGCTGAAACGTCGCTGGAACAACGGCAACAGGCCGCCAAGGCGGCGGCCGCCGCGTCGCAGGCGGCATCGGACGACGCCAAGGCGCCCCGTCGCCGCACCATCGAGAGCATCGACGCGGAGCTCGGGAAGCTGCGCAGCGAAGAAACCACCCTTCGCGCCACGATTGCCTCGTTCGAACAGCGTCTGCAGGGCGCGCCCGAGCGTGAGCAGGAGTTCTCGCTGGTCACACGCGACCGCCAGGTCGCCAAGGATCTGTACGACTCGATGCTGAAGCGGTATGACGAAGCGCAACTCGCCGCCAGCCTCGAATCGGATCGCCAGGGCGAGCGTTTCCGCGTGCTCGAGCCGGCGCTGCCGCCTGAAGGGCCGACGGGACCGAATCGCCTCCGGCTGATTCTGATGGGGGTCCTCCTGGCGCTGGCGGCGGCCGTTGCGCTCGTCCTCGCCTCCGAACAGTTCGACGCGTCGTTCCACGGCGTCGACGAAGTCCGCGAATTCACCAGCGTCCCGGTACTCGTCTCGATTCCCCCGATCGGACCGATGCCACTGAAACGGCGGTTGTTGGGCGGACTGGCAACGGTTTCGGCTATCGCAACCATCGCGCTCATCGCGATGGCATCCGCATATTTCGCGCACGGCAACGAACAACTCGCCCGGCTGATCGGGCGCGCCGGTTAACGGTCAGGGAACAAAGTCATGGCTAAGACAAAAGTCGACCCGCATCTCGTCACGCTCACCTCGCCGGGATCGTTTGCGGCGGAACAGTACCAAGGCCTGCGCCTCACCATCGAACGGCTGCGCCGCGGACGGACGCTGCAGGTGATCGCCGTGACGAGCCCCGCTGCCGGCGAAGGCAAGACGCTGACGGCGATCAACCTCGCTGGCGCCCTCGCGCGCGGCGCGGACGGTGCGCGCGTGCTGCTGATTGACGCGGACCTCCGGCGGCCAGCCGTAGCGCGTCAGCTGGCGATCGACCAGTTCTCGCAGGGCCTCACCGAGGTCATCGAGAACCCGGCGACCACTCTCGACAGTGTCACGCACACGATGGGGTCGTACAACCTGTCAATCATCCCCGCTGGTCTTCGCAAAGGTGCGGTGCACCAGGTTCTTCGCTCACCACGCCTTGATGTGGTGCTCAGCGAGGTGCGTCGGCGTTACGACTTCGTCGTGCTCGATACGCCTCCGCTGCTCCCGGTGTTCGACTCGGCGCTGCTGGCCAACGCCGTAGACGGCGTGCTCGTCGTCGTCGCGGCCAACCAGACACCACGCAAGCTCCTCGGCGAAGCGCTCAACATGCTCGATCCGTCGAAGGTGCTCGGCATTGTGTTCAACCGCGACGCGAAGCCGCTCTTCGGCTACTACGACGCGTACTACAAGGACTACTTCCCGGAACAGGCTGTAACGGAAGCGTAAAGAGAGATCAGGTATCAGGTGTCAGGTAGCAGAGATCAGAACCCATGGTAGGCAAACTTCGCGACATGCGCGATCAATCACGCCGCGTGCTCATTCTTGGTTCGGGGCCGCTCGCCGCGGCCCTGATCGAGGAAATCGTCTCGGCGGAGAACCGCCGCTACATCGTCGCCGGCACCGTCGACGATCAGATGCCGGAGTCCAACTCGCCGGATTATCGGCGATGGATTGGCCCGATCGACGCGCTCGCCGACATCGTCGATCGCGTGCATCCGGCGTTCATCGTCGTGGCGATGGCGGATCGCCGCGACCGGCTCCCGCTGCAGACGCTGCTCGACGCCCGCGTCCGCGGCATTGTCGTCGAGGATGCGCTCGACTTCTCAGAACGCCTGATGGGAAAACTCGCGATCGAGGCCATCAGACCAAGCACGCTGATTCTCGCGAAGGGATTCCGCAACCATGGCGCCGCCGATTTGCTGGCCCGTGCGGTCAGCATCATCGGCGCAATGGTGGGCCTGCTCATCTGTGCGCCGCTGCTCATCGCCATCGGCCTCGCGGTGAAACTCGACTCGCGTGGCCCGATGTTCTTCATCCAGCACCGCGCCGGTCGCAACGGGCGGCCGTTTGGCCTCATCAAGTTCCGGACGATGCACCCGTGCGATGAGCCAAGGTCGGAGTGGGTCTCGGACAACGTCGATCGGATCACCCGCGTCGGCCACTATCTGCGGCGCTTCCGTTTTGACGAGCTGCCGCAGCTTGTCAATGTGCTGCGTGGTGACATGAACCTGGTTGGACCAAGGCCGCACCCGGTCACGAACCAGGCGATCTTCATGGAGAAGATCGCCTACTACGGTCTGCGATCGACGGTTCGTCCGGGCGTCACCGGCTGGGCACAGATCCGCTACGGGTATGCGAACAACCTCGCGGAAGAGACGGAGAAGATGCGGTACGACCTGTACTACATCAAGAACCGCTCGCTCTGGCTCGACCTGCGGATCATGCTGGAGACGGTCCTCACGGTGCTCTTCGGCACCGGCGCGACTGAGGTGCGGCGCCGCCGTGCACCACTTCGACCATCGGTTGTCTGGAAGTCATCACGGCCTGTACTGGCACCAACTGGCACGGACGGTCTGCGGTGAACCAGGTCGCAGTTGGGTGGTGGCAGGCCGGTAGCGCGGACACCCGTCGCGCAAACCTTCAAGGTTTGCGCGCGAACCCTAAAGGTTCGCGCTACGCCAGTCTGGCTGCCACCGAAGGAAGCCGCGTCGCGTTTTATGCGCTGGTCGCGTTCACCTTCGTCCTGTTGCTCTCACCACAGGCCTGGTTCCCGGTTCTGAAGCTGATTCGCATCGCGCTCCTCGCGGGCGGCATCGCCATGGCGGCGCACGTCTTCGAGCGAACCGCGCACCGGCAGCCGATCACGCCGCTTGCGCCGGAGATCGGGATCGCGCTGGCGCTCGTGTTCTGGTCCACGGTGACGCTGCCATTGTCGTACTGGCCGGGTGGCGGCGTCCGGCTGCTGACCGACCAGTATCTGAAAGCCATCGCATTTTTCTGGCTGCTCGCCACAATCATCACGACGACAGAGCGACTTCGCGCGATCGCCTGGTCGCTGACGCTCTGCGCCATTCCGCTCGCGGCGACCGGCGTGTGGCATTACCTGTCAGGCGAGGTCATGACGACCACGCAAGCAGGTCTCGTTCGCGTCGTCGGCTACATGGGCAGCTCCGGGCTGACAGGAAATCCGAACGACCTGGCGCTGATGTTGAACCTGATCATTCCGCTGACGGGTGCGCTCGCCCTCAGTTCGCGGGGTGCGACGCGGCTCTTTGCGATTGCGGTCGCGCTGCTCAGCGTCGGCGGCGTGATCATTACGTTCTCGCGGGCGGGGTTCCTGGCGCTGAGCGCGACGCTGTTCATGTTCATCCTCGTGCTGGTTCGGCGCCGATCGGGTGCCGCGGCCATCGCGCTGCTCGTCGCCATCCTCGCGGTGCCGTTCGTGCTGCCGAAGACGTATGTCGAGCGACTGAGCACGATCACGAATCTGGAAGAGGACAAGACCGGGTCGGCGCTCGGGCGCTATAACGACCTGCGTCTCGCCCTTGATGTCGTTGCGCACAACCCGATCATCGGCGTCGGCCTCGGGCAGGACATGCTGGCGCTCAACCAGGCGCGCGGGCAGTCCACATGGCGATCCGTTCACAACGTGTATCTGCAGTACGCCGTGGATCTCGGCATCCCCGGTTTTCTGCTGTTCGTGTGGCTGCATCTGCTCTGCTTCCGCAGCGCGTGGGCCGTTGAAAAGCGGGCGCGCAGCGATCCGGCGCTGGCGCGGCTGGGCACGTTGGCTGCCGGCGTCCAGGTGTCGCTCGTCGCGTTTTTCGTCGCGGCGATGTTTCACCCGATCGCCTACCAGTTCTATTTCTTCAGCATCGCGGGATTGGCCGTGGCGCTGAAGAACACGTACCGCGGCGAGATGGCGCGGACAGCTCTCGCGCCGCTCGACGTGCGTGAGGCGCCCCGACGCGCTCAAGAGATGGGACAGTCGTGACCACTGCTCGCGTTCTCAACGTGGTGCCCACACTGATGTGTGGCGGCACCGAAAACCAGTTCATGACGCTGGCCCGGATGCTCGATCGCACGCGCTTCGACATCGAGTTCGCGTGCCTGCGGCGATGGGGCGGATTCGTCGACGAGCTGCTGGCGCGGAAAATCCCGCTGACCGAGTACCCGGTGTCGACGTTTCGCAGCTTCGCGGCGATTGCGCAGCAGGCACGTCTGACTCGGCACATCAGACGGCGCCGCATCCAGATCGTTCACGCCTACAACTTCTATGGCAACGTCTTCGCGACGCCTCCGGCGAGGCTCGTCGCGCCGGTCGTCATCGCGTCGATTCGCGATCGTGCGCCATACCTGACCAGGATGCAGAAGCGCGTGCAGCGCTACGCCTGTCAGTTTGCGGACCGCATTCTCGTCAACGCCGACGCCGTCAAGGACTGGCTCATCGCCGATGGGTACGACGATTCGAAGATTGCGGTGATTCGCAACGGCGTTGACCTGTCGCGGTTCGACAATCTGCCATCGCGGATCAACCTGCGGCGCGAGCTTGGACTTTCCGACGACACGCCGCTTGTCGGCGTCGTGTCGCGGCTGACTCGCCTCAAAGGGCTGGAGCACTTTCTCGAAGCCGCCGCGATCGTCCGGGCGCGCATACCTGCGGCTCGCTTTCTCGTCGTCGGTGAAACCAGCCCGATGGACCGTCACTATCTCGGAGAGCTGCAGGACTACGCGGTTCGGTGTGGCGTCGCCGGGCACGTTACCTTCACGGGACTGCGGAGCGACGTGCCCGCGGTGCTTGCCAGTCTTACGGTGTCGGTCATGCCCTCGCTCAACGAGGCCCTCTCGAACGTGGTCCTCGAATCGATGGCGGCAGGAGCGCCGACGGTGGCCACGCGGGTCGGCGGAACGCCGGAGGCGGTGGTGGACGGGGTCACCGGAATCCTCGTCCCACCTGCCGATTCCGCGGCCCTGGCGGATGCGATCGTCCATTTGTTGAGCAATGCGCAGCTCGCCGCCCACCTGGGATCGGCCGCCCGTGCACGCATTGCGGATCACTTCTCCGTTCGCCGTATGGTGCGCGCGACGGAGGACCTTTATACAGAACTTCTGGAGCGGAAACAGCGCAAGCGGCTTCCGTCCGCGGCATGTTAGCGACCATTTCTGCCTCACGGGTTGGGGAGATCGTGAGTGATTACGACTCCTTCATCGCCCTCGAGAGCGAATGGAACGACGCGGTCCAGCGCGCGGAGATCCCGCACCCGTTCCTTCGACATGAGTGGGTGCGGACCTGGTGGGACAGCTTCCAAGGAGATCGCGAGCTTCACATCGTCATCGTGCGCGAGGATGACCGAATCGTCGGTATCGCTCCACTGATGCGCGAGAACGCAGTCATCTACGGTCTGCCGGTGAGACGCCTCGCGCTGGTCGCCAACGATCACACACCGCGGACCGATTTTGTGGTCACCGGAGATAAGAACGAGGTCTATCGAGCGATCTGGAACTCACTCGCCGGCGAGATGGATCGGTGGGACGTGTTGCAACTCACGCAGCTGCCGCGAACGTCTCCGACGATTCGCGCGATATCGGGCCTGGCGGCTGCCGACCAGTTGCCGATTGGCACGTGGAAGAGCAGCGACTCGCCATACCTCGAACTTGCCGGCACGTGGGAATCCTATTGGGGGAGCCTGTCAGCGAAATTCCGCTCCAATGTGCGGAACCGGCTGACGCGGCTCAAGCAGATTGGCGAGCCCGCGCTCGAAATCGTTTCGGACACGCCGGCGATCGCGGCCGCGTGTCAGGACGTATGGCGACTGGAGGCGTCGGGCTGGAAAGACAAGGAAGGGACGTCGATTGCCTCGGATCCCGCGGTGCGGAAGTTCTACACGCTGCTGGCGGAGCGCGCCGCGGATTGTGGTTGGCTGCAGCTGCTGTTTCTCACCGTCGGCGGCAAACGGATCGCCGTCTCGTACAGCGCCGTTGATGACGGCCGGCTGTTCCTGTTGAAGACCGGCCATGACCGCGAGTTCCATGCGTGCTCCCCCTTCAAGCTGCTGACGTATTTCGCCGCCCAGGAAGCGTACGCGCGCGGACTGCGCGAAATCGATTTTCTCGGCGACACGGAGCCGTGGAAGCAGGAATGGACGTCCACGGCGCGCGGTCACGACTGGTTGTTCATTTTTTCCAACAGCAGACGAGCCCGGCTTTTGCATTCCATCAAATTCCAGATGGCGCCGGAGATCAGGAAATGGCGAGCGTAGTCGGAACATTCGTGCCGACCTATCAGGGGCTCGCGGCCATGCACCTGGTCGGGCGGCCGTCTGGGTCGGAGGCGCCATTTCCGTTCAACGCGCCGAGGCGGATCTCCTATTACCGCGCCCGCAACGCCATCTTTCATCTGTTTCGCACGCTGCGCGAGGCGAGACCATCGCTGACGGTACTCGCCCCTGACTATTACAGCGGCAACGAAATCCTGGCGATGCAGGCGGCGGGCGTGAAGATTCACTACTGCCCTGTTGGCGCCGACATGCAATGGGATCCCGCGGAAGTCGAACGTCTGTGCCGCGCGCACTCCCCAGACCTCTTGTATGTCATTCACTACGCCGGCTGGCCGCAGCCAATCGCGCAGCTCGCGGAGATCTGCCGAAAGCGCGAGATGCTGCTCGTCGAAGACTGTGCGCTCTCACTGCTGAGTGAAACTGACGAGGGACGGCCGCTCGGGAGCTTCGGGCAGTGGTCGGTGTTCTGCCTGTACAAGACGCTGCCGCTGCCGAACGGCGCTCTCCTCGTGCAGAACGACTTCCCCATCGAATCGTTGGAACGGCTTCTGTTGCGGCCAGCAGGCGCCGCATCGGTTGCGGCACGAGTCGCGGAACTGTTCGTCCAACGCATCCGCGGCCGCTTCAACGGCCTCGGCGCGGCGCTGCAGGCGATCAAACGCGGCATGGGGATGGCCGCGGGAGCAATGGATGTGCGCCGTGCGAACGTCGGCGACATCGGCTTCAACCTCGATGAAGTCGACCTCGCGATGTCGCCGGTTTCGACCCGGTTGCTGCGGCGGCTCGACTATCCGGACATCCGCCGCCGCCGCGCGGCGAACTACCGTCAGCTGCTGCAGGAAATCGACTCGCATATCTGTCCGATGTTTCCGGGGCTCCCCGATCGCGTGTGTCCGCTCTTTTTCCCGGTCATCGTGCCCGACAAGGCAGAGGCCGCGAGTGCGCTTCGACGGCGCGGGGTGGACGCACTGGAGTTCTGGAACGATCCCGTGGGCGACGGCAGCGACATGTCACCGCACGCGCGTTTCTTTCGCGAGCATGTTCTCGAGCTGCCGATCCATCAGGACCTTTCGCGCCGGCATATCAGCCACGTCGCGAGGCAGGTGAATCTCACGCTCGGAGCGGGCCGCAAGGTGCGGAGGGCTGCATGATCGCGCCAGCGGTCGTCGAATTTCGCCAGCCGATCGCGGACGCCGTCGGGAGCAAGATCCGCGAGGTCGGCGGCGCGCGCGTCGATTCGGAGCCGCGTTTCGCCGAGCTTCGGTGCGCATGGGATTCGCTGCTGCAGTCGAGCGACGCCGCGTCTCCGTTTCTCACGTGGGAGTGGCTTCACGCATGGTCGCGGCATCTGGGCGGATCGTCGCGGCTGCGAATGTTGACCGCGGATGCGGGCAACCGCCTGCTCGCTGTTGCTCCGTTACGGCTGACACGAGGCGTTGCGCGGCTGCGCTGCCTGGATTGGCTTGGAACAGGAGAAGCCGGGTCCGATTATCTCGATGTCATCACGCGTTCCGGCTTCGAAGCCGAAGCCCTCGATGCGATCGAACGCCTTGTCGTGGCAGAGAATATGGCGCTTCGTTTGACGCATCTTTCGTCATCCGCTGCAGCCCTGGGGCTCGCAACACGCCTCGAACGCCGGCGCTGGACCCAGGTCACGACGCCAGGCGGCATCTGCCCGTATATCCCGCTGGCAGGTCATACGTGGGATTCATACCTGGCGACGCTCGGCGCGTCACACCGCGCCAACGTCAGACGGCGTCTGCGTGCGCTCGAGCAGAAGTTCGACGTCCAATTCGAACAGGTCACCGCGGACGATGATCGTCGCGAAGCGCTCGAACGGCTGACGCACTTTCACGAGCGCCGCTTTGCGGCGCGCGGGACCGCCTTCGGCACGGCGCCGCTGCTCGCGTTTCACGACGAAGCGACCAAAAGTTTCCTTGATCGCGACTGGCTCCGAATGTTCGTCCTGCGGCTGAACGGCGTACCGGCCGCCGTCATGTACGGCTTTCTTTATAACCGCACGTTCTACTTCTACCAGCACGGGTTCGACGACTCATATCAACAACACAGCATCGGTCTGGTGCTGATGGCGCTGTCGATTCGTACCGCCATCGAGGAAGGCGCTGCCGAGTTCGACATGCTCTGGGGCACCGAACCGTACAAATTCCTCTGGGCCCGCCACGTTCGCGAGCTTCGCAACCTTCATCTCTTTCCGCCGCATCTCGGCGGGCAGCTTCATCGAGCTCTATTTTTCGCCCGGCGGCGGCTGAGCGCTTTCATCCATGTCTCTTAAAGTTCGTCGGTTCCGGACTCATGTCAAAACAGCCGTCGCCTCCGCGCTGGCGAAGGCGTACGACCGCGGCCTGGCGGGCCCACGCGGCACCACTTATCGGCCGCTCGTGGTCGGCTACCACCGTGTCGTCGAGGACTTCGCGTCCGAGGCCAAAGTCGAGATGCCCAGCATGCTCACCGGGCTCGCGATGTTCCAACAGCACCTCGACTGCCTCGGCCAGTACTTTCGCTTCGTGTCGCTCGACGACATCGGCGATCGTCTGCTCAACGGGTTGTCCTTCGACGAACCTGTCGCGGCAGTCACCTTCGACGATGGCTACCGGGATGTGTACGAACTGGCGCTGCCGCTACTCGAACGCAAAGGCATACCGGCGGCGATGTTTGTGGTCACCGACCTCGTCGGCCAGCCGGCCTGGCAGGTCCACGACAAGCTCTATCACCTCGTCGCGAAAGCATTCCGGCGGTGGGACGACCCGCGGTCGAAGTTTGCCGACCTGCTCGGCGAACTCGGCCTGCCGGCCCACGATTTCGTACGCCGCTCCGTGACGGCCACGCCGATGACCGCGGTGTCAGCGTTGCTCCCGGCGCTGCCGCAGTCGGATATCCGCCGCCTGATGACAGGTCTCGAATCGAGCGTCGGCAATGGCTTCCACAACGTGCCGTTGACAGTCACGTGGGAAATGATCGCCGACATGCGTCGCCGCGGCTTCATCATCGGCTCGCATACACGAAAGCACGTGTCGCTGCCTGTCGAGTCGCGCGAGCGGGCGAGGGTTGAGATCGAGCAGTCGAAATTCGATCTCGAACATCACCTCGGCGAGCGCGTCGATCATTTCGCCTATCCGGGCGGGCACTTCAACGCCGACATCGTTGATGACGTCGCGCGGGCTGGCTATCGATTCGCGTATACCGCCTGCTGCCATGACGACCCGCGCCATCCGCTGTTGACGATGCAGCGGCTGCTGCTGTGGGAAGGGTCGTCCGTGAATGGCGAGGGCGAATTCACCCCCGACATTCTCAGCTGCCAGGCGCATCACCTCTGGCCGCCCGCGTGGAAGTGCGAACGGGTACACCAGGCATGACGGCGAAGGAAATCACCAGGCCCGCGGCGCTGCTCGTCACCGGCCGCGTCATTGGTCTGGTCGCGTCGTTTGCCATCGGCATCGTCCTCGCCCGCTATTTCGCGCCCGCCGTGTTTGGCACGTACAAACAGTTCTTCCTGCTCTACGGCACGCTCTACGGCCTCGCGCAGCTGGGGATGGCCGAGAGCCTGTATTACTTCGTGCCGCGGAATGCGGCGCGCACGCCTCGGTACGTCTGCAACGCGCTGATCACTCTCGCCGCTGCGGGACTGATCTGTCTTGCGGCGCTGTACGGCTGGCGTTCACAGATTGCCGCACGTCTGACCAACGCAGCGCTCGGCGACTACATGGTGCTGGCCGGACTGTTTCTCACCTTCATGCTGATGTCGACGGTGCTCGAGATCGTGATGGTCTCCCGCAAGAAGCACCTGATGGCGGCCGTGACCTACGCGGGCTCCGACATCGTTCGGACGCTGTTCTTCATCGTGCCGGCGTTCCTGCTCGGCAGCCTCCGCGCGGTGTTCATCGGCGCGGTCGCATTTGCCGCGGTCCGCCTCGGCCTGCTGGTCGTCGCGTTGTGGCGTGAGTACGGGCGCGAGTTCCGTATCGACGTCGGGTTGTGGCGCGAGCAGCTCGCCTACGCTTTGCCGTTTGCGCTGGCCGTTGGCGTCGAAGTCATTCAACAGAACTATCACCAGTATGTCGTGGCGTCGCGCTTCGATGCCGCCACGTTTGCCATCTATGCGGTCGGCTGCCTGCAGGTTCCCCTCGTCGAC
>Ga0134127_10003566_pt1 | contig 11210 bp, 10 predicted proteins | sample KB31753_FD_96459 | JGI IMG/M metagenome (GOLD analysis project Ga0134127, IMG submission 96459) | Terrestrial soil microbial communities with excess Nitrogen fertilizer from Kellogg Biological Station, Michigan, USA - KB3-175-3 | ecosystem: Environmental > Terrestrial > Soil > Unclassified ...
CGAACCGCCGGGGGCGGGCACCTCGGTTCCGATGACATAGCGCAACCGCCCGGCCAGCCCGATCCGCACCGCCTCTGCTTCGGCGGCCCCGAGCATGCGGGCTGCTCGGGCGGCGACGACATCGTCGGTGAGAGGTCCGATGTCGTCGGCGCAGGGATAGCTGCAATCCAGATGGAGTTTGGTGTATCCGGCCAAGACATAGCTTCGCACCAGTTCATCGGCGTGCGACATGGCCGTTTCGGCAGGCAGCGAACGCCATCGGTTGGGACCGAGGTGGTCTCCGCCGAGCACGATGCGGTCGACCGGGAACCCGACGTGGTGCGCGATTTGTTCGACGAGCTTGCGGAAATCGGCCGGGCGCATACCGGTGTAGCCACCGAACTGGTCCACCTGGTTGGAGGTGGCCTCGATCAAAACGACCTCACCGCCGGTTTTTGCCTGCTCGAGGGCCGCCTCGATGACGAAGGGGTGCGCCGAGCACACCGACGCGATGCCGGCTGTGCCGGACCGCACGACGGGATCGAGGGGATGACTCAAGCGGCCGCCTCCTTTCGAATTGTTGCGCATATGTGTTCGTTTTGGCGAAAACGAACACGTACACTTCGTGCGTGAAAGCAGAACGACTCGCCGAGATCCTCGATCGCGTGGTCGAGCACGGCAGTGTCGACGTCGCCCGCTTGGCCGAGGAGTTCGACGTCTCGGCCGCCACCATCCGTCGCGATCTGCAGACCCTGCACGAACAGGGGTTGCTGCGCCGCACGCACGGCGGCGCGCTCCCCAAGCCTGCCGGTCTGGAAATGCCCATCCGGTACAAGGCGTCCAGGCAGTTGCGGCAGAAGCGCGCGATCGGCCTGCACGCCGCCAAGCTCGTCCGTGACGGCGAAGTGGTGGGCATGACGGGCGGCACGACGGCGACCGAGGTGGTACGCGCGCTGGCCGATCGCCGCGATCTCACCGTCGTCACCAATGCCCTCAACATCGCCGCGGAACTCGTTGCGCGGCCGAACATCCGGCTCGTCGTGGTCGGGGGCAACGCGCGGCACGCGTCCTACGAGCTGGTGGGGCCGGCGGCCGAAGCGATGATCGCCCAGTACCACCTCGACATCGCGTTCGTCGGCACCGACGGCTTCACTGTGACTGACGGGTGTACCACGCACGACGAAATGGAGGCGCACACCGATCTGGCCTTCATCCGGCAGGCCAAGCGCACCATCGTGATTGCGGACAGCTCCAAGATCGGAAAGGTGACGTTCGCCAGGATCTGCGGGCCCGACGCCATCGACACACTGGTCACCGACTCGGGCATCGATCCCGCGACGCGTAAGGCCGCCGAGTCCGCGCACATCGAAGTGATCGTCGCCCCTGTGAAAGAGGGGTAGGCGCCGCCGCCGAACGCGTGGCGTCATGCCAGCGAGATCCGCTCGCGGGTCACCCGTGCACTACCCGTCACGGCATCGAACAGGTAGGTCTTCTCCGGGTTGAATTTCAGGGCGACAGAGGTGCCGACGTCCAACACGGTGTCGGGCGGCGCCTGCACCACAACACTGGTCGGCGCGTTGTCGGACGCCTCGACGAGCGCGTTGACCAGCACGTGGCTGCCGAGCGGTTCGCAAAAGTCGACCTGGGCAGGCACCGTGCCGTGCACCGAGGGCGGGCACACGAGCAGATGCTCGGGCCGGATGCCGACGGTGGCCGGGCCGTCGGGCGCGTGCACGGTGGCGAGCGGCGCTTCTCCGACGTGCAGTACGCCATGGCGCACGGAACCCGGCAGCAAGTTCATTGGGGGGCTGCCCATGAATGCCGCGACGAACGTGTTGGCCGGCCGGTTGTAGATCTCATCGGGGGTTCCGATCTGCTGCACTTCGCCGGCGGCCATCACGCACAGCCGATCGCCCAGTGTCATCGCCTCCACCTGGTCGTGCGTCACGTAAATGGAGGTGACCGGCACCTTGCGATGCAGTCGCTTGAGGTCGCCGCGAACCTGGGTGCGCAGCTTCGCGTCGAGATTCGACAGCGGCTCGTCGAGCAGGAAAGCCCGCGGCCGACGAACCAGCGCACGGCCCATCGCGACTCGCTGTCTCTGGCCACCGGAGAGCTGGCCAGGTTTGCGGTCGAGCAGTTCGCCGATGTCGAGCAGGCGCGCGGTCTCACGGACCCGTTGTTCGACTTCGGCCCGCGGCGTCCTGCGCTGACGCAGTCCGTACGCCAGGTTCGCGTAGACGCTCATGTGTGGGTATAGGGCATAGTTCTGGAACACCATCGCGATATCGCGCTCGCCGGGGCTGAGCCGGTTCACCGAGTCACCGCCGATCTTGATCTCGCCCGATGTGGGTTTGTCCAAACCCGCTAGCAGGCGCAGCGCCGTGCTCTTGCCGCAGCCTGACGGGCCGACCAGGATCAGGAATTCGCCATCGTCGACCTTGAGGTCGAGATTGTTGAGCGCGACCACATTTCCTGCGTAGCGGCGTGTGACGCCGCAGAACTCTACCTCTGCCAAGCTGCCCCTGCTTCCGATTGCCGTGTCACGCTCAGCCCTTCAGTCCGGTGCTGGCTACCGATTGGACGAAAAACCGCTGTGCCACGATGAATACGAGCAGCATGGGCAATATGCTCATCACATTCGCCGCCATGAGCAGCGGCCAGTTGGTGAAGTGAGCGCCCTGAAAGTAGCTGAGCCCCAACGGAACCGTCATCTGGTCGGGCGAGGTGACGGCGATGAGCGGCCACAGGAAGTCGTTCCATGAGGTCAGAATGGTCAGCGCTGCCAGCGTCGACAACGCAGGCAACGACAGCGGCAGCACGATTTTCACAAGCACGCCCAGTCGCGACGTCCCGTCGACGCGGGCGGCGTCCTCGAGTTCCACCGGGACGGTCAGAAAGAACTGCCGCAGGAAGAAGATGCCGAACACAGTGGCCAGATTCGGCAACATCAGCGCGCCGATGTGGTCGACACCCAGCCCGAACCACACGTTGTCGCCGAACCATTTCACGATCAGGAAGATCGGGATCATGCTGACCTGGAACGGCACCATCAGGGTGGCCATCAGGGTCGCAAACAGAATTCCGCGGCCCAGGAACCGAATTCGGGCGAATGCGTACCCGGCCAGGCTGCACAGCACGAGGTTGCTCATCAGCACCACCAGCGTGACGAGCGCGCTGTTGAGGAAGAAATGACCGAACGGCGCCGTGGCCCAGGCGTCCGGGTAGTTCTGTAGCCGCGGGTGTTGGGGGAGGACCGGCGGGAAACGGTTGGACTCACTCGTCGTCTGCAGTGACGTGACCAGCATCCACACCAGTGGAAGCACAAGCAGAAACGACAGCGGGATGAGCACCAGATGCCACGGGCTGAACGGCAGTCGGAGACGCTTCGGCGTGGGCGCTTCTGGCGCGGAGTTGGTCAGGTCGGAGGCCGCCATGGTGTCGCCGATCATGGGTGATACGCGTATCTCCGGGCGATGCGGAACTGCACCGCGGTGACGACGACGATGACCACGAAGAGGACGTAGGCCATTGCCGCGGCGTAGCCGGCGTCGAACTGGACGAAGGCCCTGTCCCACAGGTAGTAGACGATCACGGTGGTGGCGCGCAGGGGTCCGCCGCGGGTGGTCTGGTAGACCACGTCGAACAGTTGCAACGCATTGATGGTCAACCACACCATCAGGAACAGGTTGGCCGGCCCGAGCAGCGGCACGGTGATGGTGCGGAACCGGGTGAACCGGCTCGCACCGTCGATGGCGGCGGCTTCGTGCAGTTCGGGCGGGACACCTTGCAGCGCAGCCAGATACACGATCACCGAGAACCCGGTCCAGCCCCAGATGGTCATCGCCACGATGACGTACAAGGCTTGCGAGGGGGAGGCGAGGAACGGTTGTGGCGAGATTCCGACCACGCCGAGAGCCGCGTTGATCAAGCCGAAATCGCGGTTTGTCAGCCAGAGGAAGGCGATGGCTTGCGAGATGGTCGACACCGCCATCGTGATGTACGCGGTGGTGCGGTAGCAGGCGATGAACCGAATCGACCGGTTCATCGCCGCCGCGATGAACAGGCCGACGAGCATGGTGCCGGGGACGAACAGCGCGGTATAGATCAGCGTGTGCTTGATCGCCTCGGCGAACACCGGGTCGTCGGCGAGTCTGCGGTAATTCTCGGTGCCGACCCACGGTGTCTCGGGTGTCAGCAGGTCGGATTTCTGAAAGGACAGCTGTAGCGACATCAGCACCGGCAGCAGCCCGAAGATGCCGATCAGGATCACGCCGGGAGCGGTCAGCGCCCACCCGTTCGCATTGTCCGAGCGCAGGAACCGGCGCAGCGGTGACGGCGTCCGGACCGCCCCGCTACTTCTCGGCAAGCGCTGCATCCGTCGTCTGAGCCGCCGTGTTGAGCGCGTCGGCGGGTTGGGCTTTGCCGAGCAGAACGGACACGATGGCCTGACCCAGCGCCTCGGAGATCTTGGGATACTGGGAGACGGTCGGCCTGGCCTTCTGTGCGTTGGCCAGATTGTGCACGAAAACTTCTGAGCCGGGCTGCTTTTCGTTGAGCTCTGCGACGAACGCTGAGTCGTCGCCGACGGAAATGCGGGTAGGCAGATCCGCTGTGGTCAGTGAGGTCGACTTGACCTGCGGCGCTGCGGTCAGCCACTTCACGAAGTCGATGGCCGCCTGCTTGCGTTGTGCGCCGTTGTCGAACACCACCCAGTTGTCGGGCCCGGAGATGGTCTGATGGCCGCCGGCCGATCCGGTGTAGGTCGGCATGATCTGAACGCCGTAGTCGACGTCGCTGAAGGTGCCGAGATCCCACGGCCCGGTGACCAGCATCCCGATCTTTCCTGCGGTGAACAGCTTCGAGTACTCCTGGTTCGTGGTGTCCACGTAGAGCGACTTGTCGGTGACGGCCATCTGCTGCAGTGTGGTCAGCGCTTTGACACCGGCTTCGGAGTTGAATGCCGCGTGCTGGTTGTCCGGGGTCAGGAGGTCGCCGCCTGCCTCCCATAGCATCGGCAGGTAGTGCCAGACGGTGTCCTCGGAGCCATCGGCGGGAATCGACCAGCCGTACTGGCCCTTCGCGGGATCGGTCAGTTTGGCTGCGGCCGAACGGAAGTCATCCCGCGTCCACTCCGGCGTCGGCGGTGTCAGTCCGGCCTGTTCGAACAGCGTCTTGTTGTAGACGATCGCGAGGTTGTCGACGAGTGCGGGCACACCGACCACTTTGTCACCGACGGTCGCAGCGGCCCGCTCACCTGGGTAGAAGTCATCCCACTTCCAGTCGGGTTGCTTGACGTACTCCGCCATGTTCACGACCTGAGGTATCTCGGCGATGTTCGGCGACCACGAGCCGAACATGTACGCGACATCGGGCGCGCTGTTGCCGCGGACCGCGGTCAGCACCTTCTGCAGGACCTGGTCGCTCGGGGTGACCAGTTGGGTCACCTGGACGTCGGGATGCTCCTTGTTGTACTGGTCGAGCAGCTTGGTGAAATTCTCGGCCTGCACGTCGGTCCAGCCGTTCCAGACCGTGATCTTGGTGGGCCCACCTGCAGAACCCCCACCGCCACCGCCGCCGCAGGCGGCGAGCGCGAGGGTGAGGGCTGCGATCAGGACGAGCAAGAGGCGTGGGCGGGTCACAGTCGACACTCCTTCACATGGAGCCGGATGGGCGGACGGCACCGAGGTGCGTTGTGTGGAGCTGCGCAGCTCCCGCGCGGTATGGTCGAGGATTATACGCGAATGCGCAATATGCAGTGCGCATTCGCGCAATCGAATTTTGATCGCCGCCGCGAGGGGTTGCATCACGTCAACACCACCGACCGGGTCAGGCCACGGGGCTCGTCGGGATCGAGTCCGCGGGCGGCGGCGACGGCCACCGCACTGCGTTGGGTCTGGACCAGTTGGGCCAACGGGTCCAGGTCGCTGGTCACGACGACGGCGCCAGTGTCTTCGATTTGCTCGACCAGGCCGGGCGGCGGCGTGCCGAGCATCCATATCAGGCTTTTCGGCCCGGCGACCGCGATCGGCCCATGCCGGTAGTCCATCGCCGGGTACGACTCACTCCAGGCCTGCGCAGCCTCGCGCATCTTGAGCGCCGCCTCGTGGGCCAGGCCGACGGTCCAGCCGGCGCCGAGGTAGACGAAGTGGTCGAAGGTGGCTGGATCGACCGGTAGGGCGTCCCGGACAGCCGTTTCTGCATCGGCGATCGCCGACTCGACATCCTGGCCGAGTGCCGTGCGCAGCAGTGTCAGCGCCGTGGTCGGGAAGCGGGTCTGCACGATGCTCACCTCGTCGGCGAAACCGAGCGCGACCTCCTCGTCGACCAGCCCGGACAGGGGACCTCCTGCGACCGCCGTCAGCACGACCTTGGTGCCGGCGTCGAGCCGCTTCACCGCGTCGATGATCTCAGTGGTCGTGCCCGACCGGGTGATCGCCAGGACGGTGTCATAGTGACGCGACGCCGGTATCTCCGAAGCGTAGGCCCAGTCCGTCTCGCCGAACCCGGCCTGCTCACGTTGAGCCGCATACGCCATCGCGATGAATGCCGATGTACCGCAGCCGATTACGAGCATCCGCTGACCACGCGCGCTCAGCGCCGCCGGGGTCGGCCCGGTGGCGGCCTGGCGCCAGAGTGCGGGCTGGGACTGGATCTCCGTTCCTGTCACCGTCATGAGTCGATAGTATGCGCAGAGTTGTTCATATTGCGCAAGAACGCGCACAAATGACTGAGCGTTTCGGTGCGCACGACGGGTGCCCGCTAAGACTGGGCGGGCGATCGGAGCGCCTCGGGCAGCAGATCACCGTGCGCGGTCGTCAACTCGGCGCACAGCTGCCAGATCTCGTCGACGGTCAGGGTCGCGGCCGTGTTGGGATCCAGCATGGCCGCCGCGGGCACCAGGCGCGGATCGCCGTCCACGGCGGCTCGGACGGCGAGTTCCCCGGGGCCGATGTAACAGCGGTTGAGTGCGGCGCACTGCGGCGGCAGGTCACCGACCTTGACCGGATGCGCGCCCAGTGCGTCGAGCACGGTCGGAACTTCGACCGCGAAACCGTCGGGCAGGTTGGTGATCAGCCCGTCGTTGGCCACATTGGCCGCGATGACGCGGAGGGTGCCGGTCTCTAGCGAGTGGATTACCTGCGGGGCGTATTCGGTTGATCCTGAATCGATTTCGAGGGTGTCCGTGTGAGCGAGGTCGGCGCGGACCTGCTGGTACTCGGCCAGGTTGGCCTCGCTGATGCCGACGTACTCGCCGACATCGAGCCGTAGCCGGTCGACCTCGGATGGGTGGTGCAGATACCACGGGACGTACTCGCTGGAGTGCTCGCTGGTTTCGGTCGGGTAATACCCGAGTCGGCGGTACATGTCGACGCGCACCCGTCGTCGCAGTTCCGGATTCGCCGCGATGCGCTCGTCCAACAGCGGATACAGGTCTTGACCCTGGCGTTCCCATCGCAGCACCCAGGCCTGGTGATTGACGCCGGCCGACCAGTAGTGGACATCGTCGAACGGAACGTCGATGAGCTCGCACAACCCGACCATCGTCCAGTGCACCGAGTGGCACAGACCCAGCACCTTCAGCTTCGGTGCGACGTGGTGCAGGAAGGTGACGTTCATGGCCATGGGGTTGGTGTAGTTGAGCAGCCACGCGTCCGGGCAGACCTCCGCCATGTCCGCGGCGATGCCGGCGAGCACCGGAAAGGTCCTCAGCCCCCGGAAGATTCCGCCGATGCCGATGGTGTCGCCGATGGTCTGGTGCAGGCCGTGGCGGGCCGGGATGTCGAAATCGCGCACGGTGGCGTCGTGCATCCCCACCTGGATCACATTGATGACGTAGTCGGCGCCGTCCAGTGCACGGCGTCGATCGAGGGCCGTGACGACTTCGGGGTGCGCCTGGGCCGCGCGTGCGGTCGCGTGCGTGATCCCTTCCGCCGTCTCGAGCCGCTCGGCGTCGATGTCGTGCAGGACGACGCGCACCGCGGCCAGCTCGGGAAACGAGAAGATGTCGCCGAGCAGCTCGCGGGTGAACACGACACTGCCTGCTCCGATGATCACGATCGTTGGTTTCATGGTGGTCAGTATTGCGCATTTCGCGCACATCGCTCAATAATGTGCGGACCAAGGCGTGCGTTTGTGCGCGGACGACGGTGTGCGTACGGTCGTCACCGACTCTTCGACAAGGATTGCTATGCGGGCGCCCGAGGTACTGGTGATCGGCGACGCCAATCCCGACCTGGTGCTCAGCGGTGACGTCGAACCGCGGTTCGGTCAGGTTGAGAAATTGGTCGACGCCGCGGACCTTGTGCTGGGTGGGTCCGCTGCGATCGTGGCCAGCGGTCTTTCTCGGCTCGGCGTTCCCACCGCGCTGGCCGCGACAGTCGGCGATGACGCATTCGGCCGCTTCGTCCGCGACGAACTCGCCGCCTCCGGCGTCGACACCTCGTGGATTCGCACCGACCCCAACGTCTCCACCGCGGTCACCGTCGTCCTGTCTGCCGGTGACCGGGCAATACTGACTTACCCGGGCACCCTGGCCTCGACCGGACCCGAGGTTGTGGACGCCGACCTGCTGACCCGGGTGCGTCACGTGCACAGCGCGTCGATGTTCCTACAGCCCAAGCTCGCGCCACACCTGCCGGAAGTGTTCCGCCGCGCCAGGGCCGGCGGTGCGACATGCTCGCTGGACACCAACTGGGATCCGGCGGAACGCTGGACCGGTGTGCTGCCCCTACTGGAACACACTGACGTGTTGTTCCCCAACGTCGTTGAGCTGCTGGCGCTGACGGGCGGGCTCGACCTTGACGATGCGGCGCGCCGCGTTGTGAGCCTTGGCTGTACGGTGGCGCTGAAGAACGGTGCCAGCGGCGGGATCCTGTGGACGGATACCGAGACCATGACGGAGCCGGCATCGCCGGTCGACGCCGTCGACACCACCGGCGCGGGCGATTCGTTCGACGCCGGTTTCATCAGCGCGATGGTCGAGGGCCTGCCGAGTCGGGACTGTCTTCAGCGTGCGGTGCTCTGCGGCAGCCTGTCCACCCGGTCGTTCGGTGGGACGGCCGCACAAGCAACCCGCACCGACCTCACCGGCTGAGGCTCAGGCCGCAGCGCGTTCGGCGACCGCATGGTCGAAGCGGTCCAGCACCGTATCGGCCACCAATCGGTGCGGGCCGAGCGGGGCCGCCATCAGAATCCCTTGTGCGCGTGCAAATTCGGCGATGCGATCGGTGATCCGACCGTGGGCGAGGAACCAGGGCGCGATGACCAACCGGGTGGCGCCGCGATCGCGCAGAATGTCGGCGGCATCGGCCAGCGTCGGTTGAGCCCCGGTGGCAAAGGCGGTGGTGGCGGTCCACCGCGTGTGCTGCGTGAGAAAGTCTGCGACCAGCGCCGTGCGTGCATTGGCTTGGGGCCGTGAGGATCCCACCGCCGTGACGAGGATGCCGACGTCAGGGTCGAGTTGCGACACGCCCGCATGTGTCAGGCGTTGCCGAAGGACCGCAACGAGCCTGTCGTCCTCGCCGAGCACGTCGGCCTGCCGGGCATCGACCCCGGATTGTGCGATGAGGGCCGGGATGTCGACGCGCGCGTGATACGCGTCGGCGAGGAGCAGCGGCACCACGACGGCGTTGCGCCCGGTCGCCGCGAGCACGTCCTGCAGATTGGGAAAGTTCTGCTCACAGAACGCCACCCGGACGTCGACATCGCGTCGCATCCTTCGGATGGTGTGCGCCACCTCATGTGCCGATTCCGCCGATCGCGGATCGGCACTCCCGTGCGCCGTCAGGATCAGAGCCGGCTGGGATTGGGCAGGATCGAACCGAGTCACGAAGCGTGCAGCCCGCATTCCGTCTTCGACGTGCCCGCCCAGCGACCGCTGCGCGGGTCGGCTCCCGCGATCGGCTTGGCCGTGCACGGCGCGCAACCGATCGACGGGTAGCCCTCGAACACAAGGGGATTGACCAGCACATCGTTGGCGTCGATGTAGTTCTGCATGTCCTCGTCGGTCCATGCGGCGATCGGGTTGATCTTCACCAGTCCAAACGCCTTGTCCCAGCTGATCAGCGGCGCGTTGGCCCGCGTCGGCGCCTCGACGCGGCGGAGGCCCGTCACCCACGCGGAATAGCCCCGAAGAGCCTTGCTCAGCGGCTCGACCTTGCGCATCCGGCAGCATTCGTTGGGCTCGCGGGCGAACAGGTCCTTGCCGAACAGCTCGTCCTGCTTGGCGACGGAGTTCTCGGGCGTCACATTGACCACGTTGATGTCGTAGACCGCTTCGACCGCGTCACGGGTGCCGACGGTCTCGACGAAGTGATATCCGGTGTCGAGGAACAACACGTCCACACCGGGACGCACCTTGGCGGCCAGATCGACGAGCACCGCGTCCTGCATGTTGGACGCCACGACGTAATTGCCGCCGAAGTTCTCGTCGGTCCAGCGCAGCAGGTCCATCGCGCCGGCGCCTACGAGCTCGGCCACGCCCCGCTCGGCAAGCTCCTGTAGGTCGGTGTCTGTCATCAGTTCCGTCATCGCAAATCCGCCTCGTCTGCTCTTACCGCCCACGTAGCGAAACGCTCACCCTGCTCGCGTTGTTTCACGAAATTGCGAACAACCCGATCGATGTAGTCGCCCAGCTCGCTCGACAGCACCTTGTGCTGGCGCAACTTGCGGCCGAAACCGCTGTCCAGGCCGAGACTGCCGCCAAGGTGCACCTGGAATCCTTCGACTGGGTTGCCGTCGCCGTCGTCGACCATCTGGCCCTTGAACCCGATGTCGGCGACCTGGATGCGGGCGCACGAGTTCGGGCAGCCGTTGATGTTGACCGTGATCGGCACGTCGAGCCGGGCATTGATGTCCTCCAGCCGCTTCTCCAGCTCCGGCACCAGCACCTGCGCACGGCCGCGGGTCTCGGCGAACGACAGCTTGCAGTACTCGATGCCGGTGCATGCCATCAGGTTCTTGCGCCACGCCGACGGTCGCGACGGCAGCCCCAGCGCGTCGAGGCCCGCGACCAGATCGTCGAGTTTGTCGTCGGGAACGTCGAGAATGACGAGCTTCTGGTAGGGCGTGAAGCGGATCCGGTCCGAGCCCGCGGCCGCGGCGAGGTCCGCGACCTTCGTCAGGATGGTTCCCGACACCCGGCCTGCGATCGGCGCGACGCCGACGGCGTTCAGGCCGTTCTTCAGCTTCTGCACACCGACGTGGTCGATCGGATGTTTGACGGGCTC
>Ga0134127_10003567_pt1 | contig 11207 bp, 10 predicted proteins | sample KB31753_FD_96459 | JGI IMG/M metagenome (GOLD analysis project Ga0134127, IMG submission 96459) | Terrestrial soil microbial communities with excess Nitrogen fertilizer from Kellogg Biological Station, Michigan, USA - KB3-175-3 | ecosystem: Environmental > Terrestrial > Soil > Unclassified ...
CGATCAATCGACCGGCGCTATCGAGCAGTGGCCCACCGGAGTTTCCCGGATTGATGGCGGCATCGGTCTGAATGACCCCTTCAATCGTCCGGTTTGATAAAGACTTGATCGTTCTCCCCAAGGCACTCACCACACCGGTGGTCAGCGTGTGATCGAGCCCGAATGGGTTCCCGATCGCCAATACCTTTTGCCCGACGCGCAGATCATGCGATCTCCCGACAACGATGGGCGAGAGCGCCTCCTCCGGCGCACGAATCTGCAGCACCGCCACATCGCGATCAGGATCGGCGCCGATGAGCGTAGCCTTATGCTCCGTCCGATCGGCCAGCGTGACGGTGACCGAATTGGCTCCATAGACGACATGAAAATTCGTGACGATATGCCCCTGCTTGTTCCAGACGAATCCCGATCCGGACCCTTGCGGAACCTCAAAGGTATTGAGAGACCAGGGGTCTCGCTGAATCGCCGTGTTCGCAATAAATACTACGGATTTCGTCGCTCGCTCGAACACGGCCATCGTAGCCCGCTCATCCACGCTCAACTCGGCGGGCGAGGGCGTCACAACGCGCGGCTTCCCCTCAGGCCCGTCATAAGTCCCGCCCAGCGGCTTCCCCCACTCCCCGGTCGCCAACCCAGGCCAGAGACCGACGAGCACGAGTCCCGCCGACAGCATTCGCCCCTTCATCGTTATCATTCCCCCATGATTTGGAAAATGAGCTCCCTGGTTCGGGATTTGGTATCGAAATCGACGAGGACGATCTGTTGCCAGGCCCCCAGCAACATCGTCCCGTCTAGAAAGGGGATGGTGACTGACGGCCCTTGGAGCTGACCTCGCAGGTGGCTGTGGCCGTTGTCTTCACCGGCATTTCTCGTGTTGTGCTGCCAGGCCGGATCAGCCGGTACGGCCCTGTCCCAAAATGATTTCGTATCGGCCCTGAGACCCGGTTCATCTTCGATGATCATCACCGACGCGGTGGTGTGCTTGATGAACACCGTCACGATCCCGGACGACAGTCCGGTGCCCGACAGGGCGTCGGCCACGGACTTCGTAATATTTTCGATCTGTGTGTTCCCCTGCATGGTGAGACGCAACGATACCGTCTTGACCGCCATCTTATGACTCCATCGCTCGAAGCGCCCGGCGCTCCCTCCGCGTAAAGGCACAGCCACGCGCCTCCTCCAGGATTGCATCAAACTCGCCTTGCGCCGTCAACCGGCGCAAGGCTCCCACCACCGCACCACTCACAATGCCGTCACGTTGCAACGTCTCCAAATAGGCGAAGGCATCGACCAACGTTTCTTTCTTCCGCACATAGTAGTCCCGCCCACGGCGCTGATTGCTGTAGGCCTCAAACTGCTCGCAGGCGACGAGAATCTCCGCCAACTGCCTGATCCAGGGCTTGGCAGACGCCAGCTTCTCCGGATAGTAATAATAGAGCATCACCTGCTGCATCCAAGGCGCCCAGGTCACCCCCATCTTCCTGATCGCAGGTCGAACCGCACGCAGCCGGCGGACAAGCCGGCGCGAATATCCCAGCCGCATCTCGACCTGTTCCTTTGCCCAGGCAGTCACCGTAATTCCTTCGGCCTCAAGGTCATTACGATAACACCGGAGAAAGGCCTCCGTTTCCCGCCCATAGATCGTCTCCGGATGTATGGCTCTCCATTCGCGTGGTCTTGTCGGAATCCCGCGCTCCTTAGCCCAGGACCAAATTTTCCCAAAGAGCCGGCGATCAAGCCCGGCGCGGCCCAAGTCATGCAAAAGACACGCGATCTGATACTGATGCACCCGCTCAGCTCCATGGCCCAGCGCCGTGGCCACGGCGACGCACATGCGCGTGGTCCGCACCGCATGAGGGCGATCGTATCCCCGAATCATGCGCCCACGGTGAACAGGGTGCGGGTAATCGTAGAGACGCATCAACCGGCTCAGGAGTGTACGGGGAACCAGGGTCGGGACATGTGTGTGGACATATTGCATCATGAGTCAGCCTGCACGCGGGCGAATACGCAACAGATAGGGCCGCGAGGAGAATATCGTTCGATGAAACGAGGTGTCAAGGTAAGCCTGGGCGACAAAGCTCGATGAAAGTCTTGATCTCTGCTATGCTCGAACCGTTGAAGGCAAGGCGTTTCTCACAATCCGGGAAGACAACCATGTCGAGAAGCCTGACACTCTGGAGCCTCAATTCCGCAGTCATCCTACTCAGTCTGTTGTGGCCGATGACGCCTGAAAGCAATGCCGGGCCACTGGATCAGCTTACGGATTTGACCGGCAAGGCCACCGTCGTCGTCACCCTCAAAGGGCGAGATAACTTCAACAGCGAATACCTGTACGATGTGAGCGTCAAGAATCTCTCTCCCGAGACATTCGTCGGCGATTCCCTGTTCCTGGTCCTCGACAAGGTGACCAACATCGGAGGGGAGGACCGGGAAAACTTGAACAGCGATACGATTCTGAGCCGAATGGAAATCCTGGGTCAGGATGGAGAAACACAGGATGGAAAACCCTACTTCAAAATCCCAGCCGGAGCAACGACCGACCTGACTCCCTCCAGCCAGAGTCTTCCAGCCAGCGTACGCCTCCGCAACAAGGATTATCTGATCGTCTTCACGCCCTCATTCAAAGTGTTCGGGCTCAAACGTCCGCCGCCTGAGCCAAAGCAAGCCCAGGCTACTCCTGTTCAGCCGGGCGCCACTCCGACAGCTCCCAACCGCAACTCAGTCGACAAACTGATTCAGCTGTTAATCAAAAAGGGCGTGGTGACCGAAGAAGAATGGCGCAAAGCCAATCAACCATGAGCGATCCTGCGTGCAAGGCCTGCCAAGGTAGCTGGCCGAAAGAAGACCATTTCATTGCCGACCTCGGCCTGTCCAAAGCCTATCTGCACGACGATCAGTTCTTCCCCGGCTGGACCGTCGTGGTCTTCAAACGCCATGCGACAGAGCTGTTTCATCTTGCTCCCACGGAACGGATTCAGCTGATGGAAGAAGTGAACCTACTCGCCAAAACTCTGGCCCTGGTCTACGATGCCAGAAAGGTGAACTACGAACTCCTTGGGAACCAGCTGCCCCACATCCACTGGCATGTCATTCCCCGACTGGCCGACGACCCGGAGCCCCTCGAACCAGTGTGGCGGGTACAGCATGAGCCCCTGCTCCGTTCAGAGCCTGATCTCCAGAGCACGGTTCAGCGCCTGCAGCAGGCCATTCTGAACGCCCGCGGGATCACGAATCGCCGCCCTCCTCAATGACCGGGACCCGGCCCACCGGCATCGATTCAGTGATATAATACAGCCCTTCGTCCCACTACAGATCCGGAGGGTCACAGGTTTCCAATGCGTCGTCGATTGGTGCTCGTGACCCTCTTGTTCGCGGCCCTCATCACACAGTTCCCCATTTATTTATTGTTCGCACAAATCCCTGAGAACACGCCGCCCCCGGTAATCGAGTCTCCGCCGCCGTCTTCTGACAGCTTACCCACTCCAGCGCCTACGGACGAGTACCGGCTCCCCGAACTCTTGCCGCACGAGCGAGCCGACGCCGTGATGGCGCTGGTTGAATTACGCGGCGCAGTTCGTGTATCGCCGGACAGCGCAGACGCCCGACTGAAATTGGCGGAAGGACTCTACCGAATCGGCGATCTTGATGCTGCGCTCGATGAATGCCGCGTCGCGCTCAAGCTCGAGTCACACAACGCCAAAGCCTATCTGCAACTCGGTGTCACACTGATGGCCAAACAAGACGGGCATGCGGCTTCCATAGCCTTGATGGGGGCCACCCTGCTCGATCCTGGACTCACACAGGCGCATTACAACCTAGGCAGCGTCCAGTACTCGCTGGGCAATCACACAGCCGCGATCCAATCCTATCGCCGAGCCTTAGATCTGCAGCCGAACTTTCTCGATGCCCGCTATCGCCTTGCCCTGGTCTTGAAGCTGGCGAATCGGCATCAGGAGGCGGTGCAATTTATGGAAGACGCAGCGCTCGGCGGGGTTCCGCAGGCGCAGTATTTTATGGGGAACGCCTATCGCAACGGACAGGGCGTCGAGAAGAATTTGGCCCTGGCAATCCGCTGGTGGACAAAGGCCGTGGAGTTCGGCCAGCAGCGCGCGGCAGAATCCCTTTCACAGCTTCGCCGCCAAGCGCTATTGCCTGACCAGTCTGAGCGCCGTCGAAAGGACGCGATTGAGGGGTTCAGACAGTATCGCGACGAACTCTGGGCTGACTACCAGGATGTAGTCAGGAACAACGAGAGCCAATCATTGGGCATTGTCCTGCTCAAAGACCACCAAGCCTCCAACGGCATCAAGGCTCTCTTTGCCGAGGCCTTCGCGCTGGGCGAGACTGCGAACGACGAACTGGCGCGCCTGTATGAAACCGGCCTCGACACCCGCCTCGCTCAATTCGATAAGCGCATCTTGACGTGTTTTACTACCACCGCTGCCGATGGCTTCATCCCGTCAAAGAAAGCGCTGGCGCGCATCTATGGCAAAGGCCTCGGTGTCACACCGGATGTGCAGAAAGCCAAAGCGATGCTGAAGGCATTGTCCAAGCAGGACACGAAAGCGATCCTGGAAGAAATTTCGGCGCACTAGGTCATTGTCATGCTCGACGCCTCACGCCTATGGCGAAACTTTCTCAGTTCCTCCTGGCTCCAAGCCGGCGCCATTGGGTTGCTCGCGACTGTCCTATCGTTCGGTCTGTGGACTGCAGCTTCAACCACATTCACAGCTCTGGACTGGACCGCATACGATATCTGGTCGACCGATCGCGGACCCATCCCGGTCAGCCCATCGCTTCTCATCGTCACACGGGACCTGACCAGCGAACAAGAGTTCGGCGTCGGACCATGGGACCGGGCGATCCTCGCACGCGTACTGACCAGCGCACATGAATCCGGAGCGCTCGCGATCGGCGTCGAACATCGCCTCGACCGTGCGGGCCCGTCGCAGCTCGGCGGGGTGGCGAGCGATGCCTTGTTGCTGGAGGCCATGAGTGCCACCGGCCCCCTCGTGGTGGTACAGAGCCCTGACGCGACGCTTGTCTCGGACACAACGATCGCGGGCCATCTGCTGGTCTCGACCCATTCCGATCATGTTGCGCGATCAGTGCCTGTGGTGGCAACCCGTGACAGCCAATCCATCCCAGCCTTCGGGATTGCACTGTACGAGGCCTTTCAACAACAGACCTCGCCGACGAAGCCGTCACCTTCTGAAGGATACACAGCCTCGCTCTTAGTCAACTATGTCGGCAATGGAACAATCAATGCCTTTCCAACCGTTCCTATGTCATCCGTGTGGAACGCCATCGAGCATCACGAACGCGACCGACTCACCGAATGGTTCAAGGGCAAGGTCGTTGTGTTTCTTCCAAACCCGATCGCAGAGGGAAGCGTGCTCTTGCCCACGGGACAGACGGTCACCAGCTCGGTGGTCCATCTCCATGTCCTGAACATGCTGCTGACCGACAACCGGCTCTACCAGCTCGCCCCAGCCGGCCGCTCGTTTACGACCCTGCTCATAGCCTGGTTGGTCGCCTGGCTCCTACTTCATTTCCGAGGCACGGTCAGCCTGCTTCTTGCCGGAAAAGCCATTGCCGGGTACGCAGTATTCATTTTCCTCGCACTCATGCTGGCCCACTTGGTGCTTCCCCTCGCCATGCCGTTGACGGCCGCCCTGTTGGTGTTCGTCGGCACAACCATTTGGAGCCACCTTACTGCTCATCAACGGCTGATGCTCTTAGAACAAGACATGCTTCGCCTACAACAAGAAGCCGTCGGCGTGCGCGAAGCCCTGGTGCTGCGCGAGACCCGAGCAGAGACGTTGCAGGAAGATCTCGCAGTCGCACGAGCCGCCATCACACAATCGACAGGTCAACAGGAAGAACTCGCCAGATCCGCAGATGTCCTTCGCTCCCAACTCGCCGACGCCCAGGCACAGGAAGATGAAGCGCGTCGGAAATTAGAAGGGCTTCAACATCAGCTCCACAGTCTGCGTGCATCCACGAGCGAGCCCCTCACGATAGGCGACGTGGAACTCGATCGCCTGCGGGACGAATGCCGGCAGCTCGGTATCATGACCCAGGATGCCGGACTCCTGCGCCTCTACCGGGATCTCAAGAAAGGCGCCAAGCCTCCTCTGACGGTCCTTGTGCTCGGCGAACCGGGAACCGGGAAAGAACTGTTCGCCCGCGCCGCCCACCTGCTCAGTCTACGTGCCGGTAAGACCTTCATCGCCGTCAACATGGCAGCCATCTCTCCTGAGCTCTTCGAGAGCGAACTCTTCGGCCATACGAAAGGCAGCTTCACCGGCGCCACGGCCGATCGGAAGGGCTATTTTGAATTGGCCAACCATGGGACCATCTTTCTGGACGAAATCGGCGATCTCCGCCTGGATCACCAGAGTAAGCTCCTGCGGGTCTTACAGGAGAAGTCCTTCTATCGCGTCGGCGCGACGATCCCAACGACCGTAGATGTGCGAATCGTGGCCGCAACAAATCGCGACCTACAACGAGGGGTATCCGAAGGCTGGTTCCGTGAAGATCTCTATTTCAGACTGACAGGTCTCGTGTTCCGGCTTCCACCGCTGCGAGAACGCGCCGGCGACGTGCCGCTCCTCGCGGATATGTTGCTCAACGACATCGCAGGCCAGATGAGAAAGCCGACGCCGAAACTCTCGAACGAGGCGCTGCGCGCGCTCGTCGAACATGAGTGGAAGGGCAACGTGCGGGAGTTTCGGCATTGCCTGGAACAGGCTCTCGCACTCAATGACGGCCCCCTACTGAGCAAAGAGTCGCTGCGCCTCGATAGCGCATCCGCGTCGCCCGCTGGTCGAGCCAAGCCGGCACAGATTCTCCCCGATCCGGCCAGCGACGCAGCGGTGTTGAATTGCCTGAGGCAGCATGGCTTTGACATGCAGGCGACGGCACAAACGTTGGGCTGGGACCGCAGCACCGTGACACAACGATTGAAGGGCCTCTGCTTCCAGGCGCTGGTCGACGCAAATGGTGATCAGGCTGAAGCTGCATTGGCTATCGCCGGCGATCCCAGCCATCTGAGAACCGTCGAACTGAAGCTCATGGACTACCATAGCCATCTCATGTCCGTGATCGAACCCTTCGCCACAGCCAGCGAAGCGCTTCTCGATTGCAAACGCCGATTCAAAAACCTCCCGGATCGACACTTTTCTTCAGTCGAGGCGCTGGTGAGGCAACATTTTCGTCAAAAGAACGCATCTAATTTTCGAGCAACGATCGAAACATGATTATCGAATCCTGATACGTCCCATCGTTTTTGCGCACCGCACCCGGGATCACGCCTAGTTCTTTGAAGCCGAGTTTATTCCAGAGACGGCGCGCGGGCACATTTTCAGAAAACACCAGATTGAAGATTACGCTGCGATAGCCAAGTTGCTTGGCGTAGGCCAGCATCGTAGCGCCCAACAGCCAACCCAAGCCTCTGTTGCGCCAGTCCGGCGCCACGATGAAGCCGGCGTTCGCCACTTGTCTCGCCCGTCCGGGCCAGTTCGCCTTGAGGTAAAACGCCCCCGCCATGCCTGACGCACCGGCCCGATTCGGGACATACGCCGCCACCGTGCTCTTACCCCGAAACCAATAGTCCATGAAGTCATCCTGATCCGGGAACCGGTCATGCGGATAGGAGTTCCCCTCTTCCACAATGACCCGGTAGAGCTCTCTCAGCGGCTTGACATCCCGATCGCCGGCCAACGCCAACTGAACCGGCGAACCGTCATTGAGTTTTGCGTCAACAGGGAATGTGAGGCTCATCGTATCGAACCTTCATCGTCTGGGAATTCAACGTGTCTGTCCTTTTTTTGATTGCGAGTTGAAAATGGTTCCCGGCACGTCTTCCGGACTCACAGGGCGTAAATCGCCGATATGGTGAGACAGCTTGAGCGCCTTGTTAGCTGACAGTTTACAAGCCAAGATCAAACGCAAACGGTTTTGTATTTGTGCACTGCCCACCAAACCTCTTGGTAATCGTATATAAGTCAACGTCGTCAGTAACTAGTTCAAATCGGTTTTTTATTGCAGTTTCTGCAATTAGGGTGTCCTGTACGTTATTGGGCTTATTCTTGTTCAGTGTGTCCAGTTCCGCCTTGAAGGCCGTATAGAATCCGTCTGCTCCGCCCCATTTTGCATGACCCCAGGTCGAGACATTCCAAACGGCTGATTCCGTCGGGACAATATTCCCGCCCCCCCCATCTTGCCTCATCAAGTCGAGAGACACCCAAAACAAAAGACTCGGTTGGTACTTTCCTTTCAGTAATCCTATTAAATACTTCAAGAAGCGCTTGGCGTCTCTGAGAATTCGAGGTCTCATTTATTTCGTCGAGCTGAATGTGGGTTGCATAGAATCGCGCCTTTCCAACGAACGCACCGATATCTAGCGCACCATCAAGGATGCGATTAAACACCACTGTGTCAAACATGTAAGCCGGAATGGTCATGGCATCGCCACATAACTATGTTTTATCTGGTTCTGCAAAAGATCCCGATCATCTCGCACCGCTGGATAGGGCCCGTACGATAAAATCGGTTGGAGGCAAGTCTACTGCACCCGCGTGGGCTTATCCACACACCTATAGGTCGTCTACCTCTCACATAAGAAGTGGTCAAGGCTGCCCTTTACTGCGCGCATCGAACTATCAGAATCCATCTAATTAATCCTTCCAAGCTTGCTTGCTTTTCCTCTCATGGAAGGGGGCACCCATGTTGGTCTAAGTGCGGCCGTCGAACGAGGCCCTTCTCAGGACGCGCGCTCCGGGAGCACAGGACCAGCGTGGGTGCCCCCTTCCTATCTTTTTCTTCGTGCGCGTTCTGCGAGCAAGAAGGGCACCTGGCCGCTCCCTCCCCATCATTTCGAGGCCGCACGCTCTGCGAGAGGGAGGACGACCAAACAGGATGGATAGGCCACCGAATCAGTTGAGAAGCGGCGAAAACTTAAAGGTAATAACACTGAATCATTTTATGATAAGGCCTCCTTTGAAAGACTGAATTTCTTGCTTGGGTATGGGTCAAAGTGCTTGAAATCTAAGGATAAAGCGGCTTCTGTTATTCGCTTGAGAAAATTGAAATGTTTGATACAATTTTTTGAGAGGCGGACTCTATGTTGCTATACGATTTGTTCATGATTTGGGTTGTTGGTAGCATCTCAGTGATTGCGGCCAGTATGGTCCTCGGTGGCTTACTGTGTGTGTGGTGTGCCTTTAAAGGTAGAAAACGCTCACGATTGGCCGCCAACTTCACGCGGCTTTCTCACCCGCCCTCGCACTGACCCATATTTTTCCATCCTCCCACCCGCAATTGCCTTTAATCGATTTCCCGTGAGGTGCGATTAGCCCGAGCGAGGGCATTCCAATCCTCTATTCCTCTCATTAAGGGAGTGGTCAAGGCTGCCCTTTACTGCGCGCAACTTTCTCACCCACCCGCCCTGGGCGCGCCGAGACGCGCCCTCAACCCTTGCGAGCACAGTTTCACCGTGCGCGTTCTGCGAGCAAAAAGGGCACCTGGGAGCTCCCTCTCCATCCTCCTGAGGCCGCGCGTTCCGCGAGCACAGGAGATCAACAGGTCACGCTCCCTCTCCCTTCTTGCGGGGCCATCCCTGCATGCCATGCCGGTTCAGATCTCCCCGCATCGAACGCGCCTCTCCCTCACATTCTGAACCTCTCAATTTTCTTCACTGTTCTTTGATTTCCATTGCTCCTCCTCACCGGCATTCCGGTTGCTCAAGCATCTGACCGCTCAGACGGTCGGAAAGGAGGTGATTGGGGTCGAGGCCGAGATGGTCTTAAGAACTTTTGACGTTTCACTTTTCACCTTTCACGTTGCATAAAAAGAAGGAGTGCCATCATGCAGAAGCCATCATCTCCAGTCTCGTCAGGAAATATTTCCCCGGCCATTGTCGGACCGAGTAAGGACACGAAGGAGGTCTATATCATAGGCCTGGGGGTTCTGGGCCTTGCCATCGTCATTGGAACCTTTTGGTACTTCTCCGGGCAGGGCCAATCCTATGCCACAAAGGCCCCGGTTGAGACCCTCACCAACGCCCAAGTTGCGAACGTGCTCAAGACCAACACGACCCCTCCCATCGAACCAATCGTAAACAGCCCAACCGTTCCCGCATCCAGCAACAAGTCCGACAGCATCCATATGGATATCTATTTCGAGGTGGGCCGCAAGGGACTCACCGACGACGCCAAAGCAATCCTCGCCACGCAGGCCGACTTGGCGAAGAACGATCCCGACCTCGGCATTCTCGTACAGGGCTATACAGACCAGCAGGGCTCGGTCAGCTATAACATGAAGCTTGGCATGAAGCGGGCAGAGACAGTGAAGGCTGAGCTCATGAATGCCGGTGTCGCTGAGCATCAAATCAAGGTGGTGAGCCTCGGCAAAGATGGCGTGCTCTGTCTCGACAACAGCGATGTCTGCCGCAATATGAACCGCCGGGTACATCTCGAAATCCGCAAGATCGGCAAGGACCACATGATTCTCCCGACCGTTGCCACTGAGCCGAAGACGACCGAACCAATCCAATCAGTGGACAAGCAGATCAGCAATTCAGACGGTCACGGCTCACTTGCAGACAATCTGCTTCCTTCCTTTGCCGATCCCTCGGCAACCGATCCGTCTCCACTGACGACAGATCCGGCTTCCGGCAGCTAACCGGCACCGAGTCTGAACCTGGAGGAGACGTCCGTCTCTTCCGGGTTCCGGTCGGCCAACACATTTTTTCACCCTGTCACCATTCGAATCACCGAGGTCAATTATGCTATATGCTCATGCTCGCTCATCGATCGTTCGCCTGTGCCTCTGTGTATTACTCACCGTCTTTCTTCTCCTGATCCATCCTTCGGCTATGCTGCGTGCGCAACCGGTCGAATCGCTCAGCACCGGTGTGATTCCTACGATGGGGATCAACGACGTGACGGAAGGGACGCTGCTGTTCAAAACCAACCAGCTAGGCCGTTACACACCCGCGCCTATTCTAAAAACCGACGTGCAGATTGCCGTGACGGGCATCATCGCCCGCGCCACGGTGCGTCAAGAATTTACGAATCCCAGCGAGAAGAAAGGCGATTGGCTCGAAGGCCTCTATGTGTTCCCACTCCCAGAGACCGCCGCCGTCGATCACCTGCGCATGCACGTGGGTGACCGAATCATCGAGGGACACATCAAGGAAC